>Ga0316204_10001281_pt1 | contig 71692 bp, 59 predicted proteins | sample 6monrhotite_MG_2_FD_205661 | JGI IMG/M metagenome (GOLD analysis project Ga0316204, IMG submission 205661) | Microbial mat bacterial communities from mineral coupon in-situ incubated in ocean water Damariscotta River, Maine, United States -... | ecosystem: Environmental > Aquatic > Marine >...
TTGAACCTGATCCATCAAGCGCCACACCGGTCGTGCCGGAGGATACAGTGGCGTTGGTGCCCGCATCCGCTGTGGCGGGTGTATCGGCGGGCGCGGTTACAGTAACCGTCACCGTATCCGCCGTGCTGTTGCCCACGCCATCATTGACCACAAGGCTGAACACCAATGGTTCGCTTGCCGCACCGGCAATCAAAGTCGGCGCCGTAAAGGTTGGTCCAACGGCGGTGGCATCCGAAAGGGTGACCGTGGTGCCCGACGTTTGTGTCCAGGCATACGTCAGCGTTTGACCTGCGTCATTTGCCGCTGACCCAGAACCGTCAAGTGCGACGCCAGTTGCGCCAGAGGCCACAGTTGCGGCGGTGCCTGCATCCGCTGTCGGTACGGTATTCGCTGTGATCGTCAAGGTTGCCGATGCTGTACCACTGTTGCCAAGCGAGGAAGTCAGCGATCCCGAGGTATTGCCGTGGCCGCCAACAACAAGCGATGTTACATCAACAGAAACCGTGCAACTGGCCCCGGCAGCAACGCTGCTTGAGGCAAGGGTGATCGACGATGCTGTATTGCTAAGCGAACCGCCAGAACAGGTTGTCGAAGACACCACCGGCGATGTCACCGCGACGCCCGCCGGAAATGTATTGCTGAACGCCAAGCTTGATGCCGTCGAATTTGCCGGGCTGTTTGTGATGGTGAAAGTCGCGGTGGATACGTCGCCCTGAATGACAGATGTCGGCGCAAACGCCATGGCAAAGCTTGGCGGTGTAACATTGATCATCACACTGTCGCTGGCGAAACTGGCAACCGATACCCCGTTGTCTGTCAAGGCCGAGGTGTTGTTGGTTCTGCTGCCCGCTGTTGTGGTAATGCCTGTCGAAACCTGAACGACGATGGCACAACTGGTCGCGGCGGCCAAACTGCCACCGGTATAGCCAAGTGATCCGGTGCCGGCGCCGCTGACTGTCCCGTTGCAGGTATTGCTGGTCACGGATGCCAGTGTGGTCCCTGACAAAAACGCGTCTAGATCATCGCTAAAGGCAAATGAGGCTAGCGGTGTTGCACCAGCCGGATTGGCCAAATCAAACCGGATGCCAACAGCATCACCAGATTCAACCGATGCCGCCTGAAACGTTTTTGTAAAGCTTGTCGAAGCGGTGGAAAAGACCGTCAGATCAGCCAAAGCGGCATTCCCGTTCACCGCCACGCCACCCACATCACCCACGATCGCGGTGGTGCTGTTGGAATAAGTGCCGGAACCCGTAAGGTCATCGACATCAAGATTTACGGTGATGGAACATGACGCAAGCCCCGATAAGGCCCCGCCTGTATATGTCAAAAACCCGCCTGTGGTCGAGGCAAAGGCACCCCCGCAATTGTCCGAAACCAAACCCGTGCTGACGGTGCCGGTAAGAAAGCCGTCCAGATCATCGTCAAAGGCAATTGCACTGACCGGCTGTGCCCCAAGGTTTTCCATGGTAAAGGTCAAAGTGTTGGCTTCATTAGCAAACATTGAACTGCTGCCAAAAGTTTTGGTGAACGACAGGCTCGCTGTGGCAACGGTGAACGGTGTTACCACCGGATCGGTGGAAATAATCGTGCCACCAATGGAAGGCGAAAGGCTGGAGGTTCTGAAATTATATTGCCCGTCATCTGCGGTAACGGGTACGTCGATGTTAACATCGAAAGTACAGGTACCACCCCCCGGCGCCAGATTACCGCCAAAGAAGATCAAGAAGGTTGTTCCCGTCAGGCTGGAACCGGCACCACATGGATTTGTTGGAAGGGGCGCACTGGCCACCATGCCGGCAATTTCAGCCTGAAGGTTTTGCGTGAACAGCGCCCCGGTTGCGGCTTCGACATCATTGTTGTTGGTAAGGGTATACCGCAGGGTGCCGGTACCGCCAGCGATCAGCGGGCCATCGATCAATTCAACGGTGAATTCCAGCGGGTCAGCCGCGACAACCGTTACACTTGCGCTGGCACTTGCGCCCAGCACGGGTGCCGCGGTTCCGGCGGCTGGCGCGGCAGCCAAATCGGTGATTGTATTGGTTGCCCCCGCTGCCGTGGGGCCCATCGTCAGGTCGACAGTAATATTACAATTCAGACCTGCGGCCAGCGAAATACCCGACGCACTTAAATTTGTGTCTGTGGCTGTAGAAACGACGGTACCACCGCATCCATTGGTGATGCCCGTGATTGTTGCGCCGGCATGAAAACCTGTCAGGTCATCATTAAACGAAATCAGCGTGGCGTTGACATCATCGCTGGTATTTTTAAGCGTCACGGTCATTTGCAAATCACCGCCTACGCCGACCGTGGTTTTGTCAAAAGCCTTGGCGATATCCAGCGACAGGCCATTCACTGTCAAATCGCCTGCTGTCACTCCGCCCACGGTCGCCACGGCATTTACCGTCGCCTCGATGGGTTCAGAGGTAAATGAATAGGTACCTGCGGCAAAGCCAGCAGGGATTGTGACATCAGCGGTAAATGTGCAATTATCATTGACGCCGATGGAACCACCGCTCAGCAGAATGGATTGCCTTTCAAAACCAACAGAACCAAAAGTCGGAACAACCCCACAATCATTGGCTGGAAACGACGCGACAAGCGGAAACGGCAAATGCGTTGTCAGCTCGACTTCGTAATTGACGCCACTTGCCGCAAACCCTGTGTTCGGGTTGGTAATCACCACGGTCATTGTGGTATCTTCGGTTGGGGCCGCATCGGTAAATGCCATGGTTGCTGTCAATGCCTGTGGCGTGGTTGACGCCAGAACATTCAGCGTGTCGCTGGCCGCGGCTGCGGTTTGAACCACGCCGCCCATTGTTGCCTGTAAATCCGAGATTGTGTTCAGAGGTGCAGAGGCCGCCGTCGCCGATGGCACGTCAACCGAAACAACGATCAAACAATTATCGCGCGCCGGAACCACGCCGCCGCTAAGGGAAATCGTCGCGCCACCGCTAAATACACCGCCACAGGTGTTGGAAACCAATGTGCCGGTCGCCCCGGCGATCAAGGCGTTCAAATCATTGCTAAACGACATCGCCGTCGCATAATTGGTGGAATCGCCATTGACGATATAAAGTTCCATTTCGGCCGCGTTGCCTGCGATGACCGGATCATCGGTAAAGACCATGGTCATCGTTGGCATAACGACTGATGGCGGCGTCACAATCAGTTCGGCGGTTGCAAAGCCTGCGCTGACAAAACCAGCCAACAGAACATTCGGGTTTGCCGCAATGGTGCCCGCACCCGTTGCCCGTACATCCACAGAAACCGTACAGATCGCCCCCGCCGCAACAGCAGGGAAAGAAGCACCGAAACCATCGGAATCCAATGTAATCGTGCTTCCACCAGCCGCCGCTGTTACGATCGTTGGCAGTGTCGCGTTGCCGCAGGTGGTCATGGCCAATGGATTGGGGGCAATTTGCAGGCCGGTTGGCAGAACATCGGTGAAATCAAGGTTGGATACAGGGGATGCGTTCGATGAATTGTCAATTGTATAGATCAGGGTTGTCGTGGCGAATTGCTGAATCGTTGAAGGCGCGAATGCTTTGGTGAAACCTGGCAGCGTCGCGACAACATCCAAATCATCAGTGGCCGTACCGCTGTTGCCGCCGCTGGATGTTAGATCACCGCTCAAAATCGTGTGAGTGCCCACGGTTGAACTTGTCACATCAACGGTCAGCGTACAGGAATTCGCATCCGGCAACCGCCCACTTGTCAACGCAGCCGAGGCACCGCCATTTGCGCCGGTCAGCACTGCATCGGCGCAAGTTGACGCAATGTTGGACGGTGTCGCAAGGATCACACCCGCAGGCATCGGCGCGGTGAAATCCAGCGAATCCACAGCGAAACCGGTGCTGTTGTCGATGGTGAATGTAAGGGTCGAGGCAGATCCCGGGCCAATTGACGTTGGCGAGACGATCAAGCCAAACGTCGGTTGTGCAACAGTTGTCGTTGCACCAAGCCCCACGAAAGATACCGCTAAAAGTACTTTTTTGATCTGACAAAAGATTTTATTCACCCTACGTCCCCACGTATTAATTCACGTCTACAAATTGATTTCCAAAATTGATACGATAAAAAAATGGCGGTGGATAGTTTTTTCTCTTTATTTCAACAGCATTTGCCGTTTTACGGTTTTGCTGGCAGCAAATTTCAACCACAAGCCCTTTGCAATATAAATTCAAACTGCCTTGCGACAGCGGTTGAACCTGATTGTCAAATCTGGTCTGCTCTGCACAACACGAAGCATAAGATTGCCCCGCGGCAGGAGGAAGAATGCGTTATCACACACCCGACAGTTTCAAGGCGGCCAGTGACATCGCCGCAAACGCCAGCGGGATCACCCGCTTTTTGGCTGGGGGCACAGATGTTTTGGTGCAATTGCGCGCCGATATCGTCTGTCCCGATGATCTGATCGACATCAAAAAGATCGCTGGCGTCAACGACATCACGCGGCTTGCCGATGGCGGGTGGCGCATTGGCGTCGCTGTATCGGGCGCTGAAATGAGTGAACACCCCGATTTGCACGGCGAATGGCCCGGCGTGGTCGAGGCGATGGATTTGATCGGTTCAACGCAAGTACAGGGGCGCGCCACTTTGGTGGGCAACTTGTGCAATGGATCACCCGCCGCCGACAGCGTGCCCGCCATGGTGGCCGCAGGTGTCACGGTTTCGGTGTCTGGCCCAAATGGCGATCGCGAGGTTGCGGTTGAAGATATTCCAACCGGTCCGGGCAAAACCAGCCTTGCCAAGGGCGAAATGATCACGGCGGTGAACCTGCCCGCGCGTGGGCCAAATGCCGCCGACGCCTATTTGCGGTTTATTCCGCGCACTGAAATGGACATCGCCGTTGTTGGCGCCGGGGTGAACCTGCGACTGGATGGTGATACGATCATCGAAGCACGGGTATCGCTTGGCGCGGTCGCGCCCACGGTTTTGCTGGTTGCCGATGCCGCCACCGCCATCATCGGCACCACGCTGGATGCGGCCGCCTTGGCAAAACTTGCCGCTGCCGCCTCGGCTGCCTGCAACCCGATCACTGATAAACGCGGCACGATAAAATTCCGCACCCATGTGGCCGGGGTTCTTGCCCGGCGTGCCGCAAAAATAGCTTACGACCGCGCGAGGGCCCAAAAATGAGCATGATTCATGTAAATACCACCGTAAATGGCGATGAGGTCGAATTTCTGTGCGATCCACGCGAAACCCTGCTTGACGTGTTGCGCGACAAGCTGAACCTGACCGGCGCCAAAGAAGGCTGCGGCACAGGCGATTGCGGGGCCTGCTCGGTCACGCTGGATGGTCGTTTAGTTTGTTCCTGCCTTGTATTGGGGGCCGAGGCCGAGGGTAAATCCGTGGCCACGGTCGAGGGCATTGCGACGGGCGAAAAGCTTGATCCTTTGCAGGAAAAATTTATCGAATACGCCGCCCTGCAATGTGGTATCTGCACGCCGGGCATTCTGGTCGCCACCAAGGCGTTGCTGGCAAAGAACCCCGATCCGACCGAAACCGAGGTTCGGTTTTGGCTGGCGGGAAACCTGTGCCGCTGTACAGGGTATGACAAAATAATTCGCGCCGTGATGGATACGGCTGCTGATCTTAGAAAGGCATCGTAATGGCTTTGGATGATCTGAAAACCACTGGATTTACATTCGTCGGCACCCGCCCTAATCGCCCTGACGGCATCGACAAGGTGACGGGTCGCGCCAAATTTGGCGCCGACGCCAGTGCCCCGGGCATGTTGCACGCGTCTATTCTGCGATCCCCGCATGCGCACGCTAAGATCGTAAAGATCGACACCACCAAGGCGGCGGCGGCAAAGGGCGTAAAGGCGATTGTGACACGCGCGGATTTTGCCAACGGGCTGACCGGTGACAACTGGGATATTCTGGAAAACGTCATGGCCAGTGATACCGCGCTTTATGACGGGCACGCGGTGGCGGCAATTGCCGCAACCAGTGCGCTGGCGGCGCGCGACGCGATCAAATTGATCGAGGTCACGTACGAAATCCTGCCGCATGTTACCGACGTTGACAAAGCGATGGCGCCGGGTGCGCCGGTGATCCGATCATGGGCCGCTGACAGTTCGGTCCCTGCCGGGCTGCATCCCAATGTGGTGCGCTATCACGAAAGTGGTCATGGTGACGTGGCCAAAGGATTTGCTGCGGCTGATCTGGTGGTGGAAGACAGCTTTCGCACCGAGGCCACGCATCAGGGGTATATTGAACCCCACGCCTGTCTGGCGCAAATGGATGGTGACGGCAAAGCCGAGCTTTGGTGCTGTACCCAAGGGCATTTCAATGTCCAGAAAATCTGTGCCGCGCTTTTGGGCACCGAAACCAGCCAAATTCGCGTGACAGCCTCGGAAATCGGTGGTGGTTTTGGTGGCAAAACGGCGGTGTTCATTGAACCGGTTGCACTGGCGCTGGCCCGCAAGGCGAACCGCCCGGTGAAACTGGTGATGTCCCGATCCGAGGTGTTCCGCGCCACCGGCCCCACTTCCTCCACCTCGATGGACGTGAAAATCGGCATGACCAAGGACGGCATGATTACCGCCGCCCAAGGGGTGTTTCGTCTGCAAGGCGGGGCCTTTCCCGGTGCGCCGATGGAATTCACCGCCATGTGCGCCTTTGCCCCCTATAACCTGACCCATGTGCATCAGGTTGGCTATGACGTGATGTCCAACCGCCCGAAACAGGCGGCTTACCGTGCGCCGGGGTCACCGATGGCGGCCTTTGCGGTGGAATCCGTAGTTGATGAATTGTGCCGCAAGCTGGGTCTTGATCCTGTCGAAACGCGCCTGAAAAATGCCTCGCACGAAGGCACCAAAGCCAGCTATGGCCCAAGGTTTGAAGCCATCGGTTTGGTGGAAACCCTTGAGGCAGCCAAATCACATGACCATTACAAAACCCCGCTGAAACCCAATCAGGGTCGCGGCATTTCCTGTGGGTTCTGGTTCAACCATGGTGGCGAAACCGCCGTTTCACTGGCCCTGTCCGAGGATGGCACCGCGGCGATTTCCGTCGGCACGCCCGATATTGGCGGCAGCCGCGCCTCGATGGCCTTGATGGCCGCCGAGGAACTGGGCATTCCTTATGAAAACATCCGCACCACGATCGCCGATACAGCGACCTTGGGTTACAACGAGGTCAGCCACGGCAGCCGCGTGACCTATGCCAGCGGCTTGGCCACCATCAAGGCGGCGCGCGATGCGGTGGATAAACTGTGTCACCGTGCGGCGGCAAAATGGGGCATTGAACGCGAGGCCGTGGCTTGGAAAAACGGTTGTGCCGTGCCCTCTGGCCCGAATGCGGGCGATTTCGACCCGCTGCCTTTGGCCGATATTACCGCCAATATGGGTGCCACCGGCGGCCCGCTGGTGGGCCACTTTGAGGCTTCCCCCGAAGGCGCAGGCGTCAGCTTTGCCACTCATATCGTGGATGCCGAAGTGGACCGCGAAACCGGCCAAACCAAAATCGTGCGCTATACGGTTATTCAGGATGCTGGCAAGGCGATCCACCCCACTTATGTCGAAGGGCAATATCAGGGTGGTGCCGCGCAGGGCATTGGCTGGGCCTTGAATGAAGAATATATTTACGGCGAAGATGGCCGCCTGCAAAACGCCAACTTTCTTGATTACCGCATTCCTGTGGCGTCTGATTTGCCGATGATCGACACGGTTATTGTCGAGGTGCCAAACCCGGGTCACCCTTATGGCGTGCGCGGTGTCGGTGAAACCTCGATTTGCCCGCCATTGGCGGCAATTGCCAATGCGGTGTCTGACGCGGCGGGGGTGCGCCTGAAAGAATTGCCGATGTCACCGCCACGCATTTTGGAGGCTTTGGAAAATCAAGCCAAAGGTTAAAGTTCACCTGTGGTCAGGGCTGCGGGCGCTGGCTGACGGGCAAGAAACGGTCGAGGTAACCGCCTCGACCGTCAGTGATATTTTGCGCGAATTGCCAAAAATTCACCCGGGATTGCAAGGCCCGATCGATGCCGGTGTTTCCGTCGCCATAGACGGGCGCATTATCGCCAGAAGCCTTGTGGAACCGGTTTTTGAGAACAGCGAAATTTTCATTTTGCAGCGCATTAAAGGCGGCTAGATTTTGCGGGAAATTCCCCGTGCAGTCGGAAATTGCGAAAAGTTTACATAGTTTTTTCCGTCGATATCTGTGCTATTTGCCGCCAACTGCCGGAAATTTTGTCAAAATTAACCCAATAATCGCAATCATTTGTCACCCGTTGATGACAGCAGCGGTTTGGGGCAAATATCTTGGGCAAAATGCAGAAAATTGACAAATCGGCGGGTGCGCTTATCGCGGAATTTGAACAGCGTAACAGCCGTGTCGGGTTGTTGCATCGCTATGCCCGCGGTCGCCTTCGGACATTTTGGCAACGTCAGATCGTTACCTTGCTGGGTTCTGTATTCCTCAGTTTTCTGGTTTCGCCGCTGTTTGGCGCCGCAACATTTATTTTGGCAGTCCTTGGGGAAGCGGTGGATTGCCTTTTCCTTTGGTATCTGTCGCGGCGGGACGATTTGCACGAAAACTATCAAAAATGGGCAAATGGGGCGGTTGCAACGGGCATATTTCAAGCCCTTACCATCAGTGCTTGTGTCTCGCTAACCTGGTTTATCGCGGAGGGCCACGGTCGATTTTTTGCCATGGTGTTTCTGGCCGGTGCTATCCTGAATGCCGGCCTGATGTATTTTTACAATCACCGTGCGGCGAGTGTTCGGCTCTTTATGTATATGGGCACTGCCCTTTCTTTGCTACTTTATGACGGCGCGACGGGTGCCTGGGCCAACACCATTTTTTGGTCCGATGCATTTTCTTCGGTATTGCTAATTTATCTGATGGTTTTATTCATAAAATTTACCAATACCTACCAAAAGCGCCGTCAATCTTTTGAACATGAATTGATCCAGCAACGAGGCCAAACAGAATTGGCCAGCGCCGCACTGGCCAAAAAAGAAAAACACTTCCGGTGGCTGGCGGCGGTGGCGGAAAATGCCAACGACAGCGTTGTCATCAGTAACCCAGATCGCACCATCGAGTGGGTGAACGATACATTCACCGATATGACGGGGTACAGTTTTACCGAGGCAATTGGCAAAAACCCGGGGGAATTACTGAATGGGCCAGACAGTTCAATAAAGGTCACAAACGATATAATTAACGCCCTAGAGGACGAAAAACCGATCCGTACCGAGATCATCAATTATACAAAAACCGGTCAAAAAATCTGGGTCGAAACCAGCATTTCGCCAATCTTTGACGCTCAGGGAAACCTGACCATGTTCATCGGCATTGAGCGCGATATTACAGCAACCAAACAACGCGAAACCGAATTGGCCCTTGCCCGATCAACAGCGGAAAAAGCGGCGGCTGCCAAGTCAATTTTCCTTGCAACAATGAGCCATGAAATTCGCACCCCGATGAACGGGATCATCGGCATGGCGGATTTGCTAACAAAGACACCGCTGCAATCGGAACAGCGCGAAATGGCGGATACTATCATCGAATCTGGCGAGTCCCTGCTTTGTATCATCAACGACATCCTTGATTTTTCAAAATTGGAAAGTGGCAAATTGGAACTTTCGCCGACGCCAATCATCGTTTCTGACGTTGTTACACGGGCCGTTGAAAATCTGCGCGGGGTCGCCTTGAACAAGGGCCTGTCCTTAACCGTCGTGCCGCCCGAAAACCCTGTCGGCTTGGTCATGTGCGACCCGGTTCGATTGCGGCAAATCGCGCTGAACCTTGTTGGAAATGCGTTGAAATTTACCACCAAGGGCGGCGTTACCGTGCGTGTTGAGGAAAATGAATATCCGCAAAGTTTGGAGATCGTCCTGAGCGTTCAAGACACAGGCATCGGTATTTCCAAAACCGCTGCCTCGAAGATTTTTGAAAACTTTACCCAAGCCGAAAGTGATACCACGCGAAATTACGGCGGCACGGGCTTGGGGTTAAGTATTTCCAAGGCTCTGGCCAAACAAATGGGCGGCGACATTTCGGTACAATCTGAACCCGGTGCCGGATCAAATTTCATAACGAAGCTATATGTTCAGAAGGCCCGTCCTGACCAAATTGTCGAAGCAGATATTTTGACCACATCACAAGGTACAAATGCCAGCGCAATTCCCAAGGGTAAAAGGGTGCTGGTGGCAGAAGACAACAAAACCAACCGTCTGTTGATTAGCAAGATGTTCAAAGGCAGTGCAACAGATCTGATTTTTGCGGAAAACGGGCGCATTGCAGTGGAAAAATTCAAAGCCATGAAACCCGACGCGGTTCTTATGGATATGTCGATGCCAGTTATGAACGGCATCGAGGCCACTGGCGAAATCCGAAAATTCGAGGCTGACCAGGGGCTTGCTCAAGCTCCGATCATTGCATTGACCGCAAATGCATTTGCGGAAGATCGGCAAAAATGTTTGGCGGCCGGGATGGATTTTTTCCTGTCAAAACCCGTCAAACGGGTGGATTTGTTTGATGTGCTCAGCACCGTACTTTGCCAACCCAAAACCAGCACTGCAAACGAAATCAAACGTAACACTGCGTGAAAAAAGGGCCAAGACTGGCCCCTTTTTCAGGTGTTTTTATCCCCTAGCGCAAGAAGTCGGGGTTATCTGCCAAGATTTTTCCCTCATGCGCCTTTAAACTTGTGCGCACCGACGGGCCATAGGCGGCGGCGTCATTTGCCAATTCGGGAAATAGGCCAATGATTTCATTGCGCGATTCCTCGGAAAGCGCACCAAACCCTTCTTGACCAGGGTGAAAGCTTTCGGATGGGGCACCATTGGCATAAATCACTTCGTGACGATCAAACAACAAGTGGAAATATTCCACTTCGCCACCCTCTGCACGATAGATCGTGTCGCCATTCACCAGATGTTTGGCGGCCACAAGAACTTCGTTTTCACTGAACAACAGCTCTGCGCGCCAGCCTTCCAACAACATGCGGTGCTGCGGTGAGACGATCAAATCTTGCCGGTTCGACATGGCCCCGGCCGTGATGACAATCGGCGCCAGATTACGCGTTGCCGCCACGGTTTTCGACCCGACCCAACGCAAGGCTTGCAACCCATTGTCTTTGGTCTGCACCATATCGCCAACCACCAAATCCTCGATCCGCTTTTCACCAGTGTCCGTGGCGATGTTGGTTCCCCGCGCAAAACATATGACCGAAAAATTGATCGTTTCAAAATTACTGAACGAGATGCCACCAACCAAGCCGCTTTCGTCGCCGTCCGTGATCTGGAAATCGCCCTTTGGATCGATCGGGTCGGTTGCCCCGGCTGGAATATACCCGCCGCTCAGGATCGTCGATAACAGGGTGTCACCTGTGGGGCCAAAATTTATCGGCGCACTGCCATCCTGTGGAATGAACGTCCCTTCTGAATTGTCGTCCAGTCCGGTGATATCGGCCACATCGGTGATCGGCGTATCGAGGAAAATTTCATCCGGATTCGGCCCTTCGCCCGCTGTGAAAGTCTCAACGCTGGTGAAAGAGGTGGTCGTGCCGTCCTCGTTCAACGCCAAAGTACCGTCACCCGCATCGGTCACATGAACCGTGATCGATTCCGTTGGCGTCGTCGGATCATTGAAGGCATCAAATGTGTCGGTGCCGGTACCGCCATCAACGGCGTCATTACCGGTGCTGACAGTGATAATATCATCGCCAGCCCCGCCGGTGACCGTATCATCGCCACCGCCGGCATCGACATTGACGCCACCTGTCGTGCCAGAGGCATCGATTGTGTCGTCTTGATCGGTGGTCACAACTTTTTCGATTTCACTGAATTCCGCCGTATCGCCGCTGGTATTGCCGGTCAGAATACCCGCTTCGTCACCTGTGAAATTGACGGAAACGCCTTCGCCGATCACGCCTTGGGCATCCAGCGTATCGGTTTCTGCGTCATCGGGATCTTCGTCGCCGGCAATCGTATCCGCCCCGAAACCGTCGGTCAGCTGAATGGTGTCACTGCCCAGGCCGCCATCGATGGAATCATCACCAGCATCGCCGTCGATCGTATCGTCGCCACCGTTGCCAAGGATTGAATCATTGCCGGTTGTAATAATGTCGCCGCCGCCATCGGTGGCACCCAGCGCATCGTCATAACCCAAAATCATTTCTTCGCCGGCTTCCTCGCCATCCACCGGGCCGGTGGGCGGCGCTATCGCCTCTATTGTGATATCGCTGATACCAATCGTGCCGGTCGAAGCAGCGCCGGTATCGCCGATATTGTGAATAATCTGAATGCTGGAAACCGGGAAATCGATGGTCACTTGAACGGTGTCAGGCGCACCCGACCCCTGAACATTTGCATCATCGGCCCCACCTGAATCAACGGTTGTGCCCGTTGGTGTGGATGCCACCGTCTGATGCGTCGTCATCGTGATTGCCGAGGCCGGAATTTGAATTTCATTGCCGGCGGAATCAAAGGCGATAAAGGTCAGAGAATCGTCCCAGCCATTGCTGCCAAGACCTTGCCAACCCTCGGCTGCGGTGCCTTGGTCAACATCGAAAATTTCAAATGAAACACCTTGCACCGTTTGATCAAAATCGATGGTCGTGGTCACCGGTTCCGTTTGATTATAGGATTTCAAAACATCGTTGCCTGCCAGGTTGGCAACAAATTGATTTGTGCCCGTGGCGATGGTCACGTCTAAATCAGACGGGCCATCAGTTAGCGTAAAAGTTCCATTCGGGTCGGGATACAACGACCAGTCAAAGAAAAATGGCATTTCAAACTCCTATCGGGTCCAACAGGGACCAGCACTTGTTAATCTTTCTTGACAAGACATTAATAGACAGCGCGAGTCTATTTAACTGTATATTTACAAATAACTTGCGGCATATGGTCAAAAAATCACCTCTTTATTGATTATAATATTGTAAATTTACAATATTATATATACACACCTGAAACAGTGTTCAGAAATTCGAGGTATTGTTTCCTACATGCCCAAAATTGTGCGAATCAAAAACACGGGCGGTTTTCGTCTGGCCTATTCGGCCCAGTTTCTGTTGAAGGAGCTGCCGGAAGCGGTGCAAACCCTGACGGATCGTGATTTTTCAATCTTTCAAATCGAAACCCTGCGCGGGCTGCATCGCCCGTTTTTTGCGGATGCCCTTTCGGTGGTTCACTGCGCCATCGACAGCAAGCAAATGATTGCCGGTGCGCGCGCGGTATCGAATTATAACATGGGCGAAAACGAACTGGATGTGTATCGGCGTGTTCAGCATCTTGATGTGACGCGGCCTGCGGTATTACGCAATATCGGCACCGCGGTTTTCAACACAGATTTTCGATCTCTTAACGAGTGGAGAAAGACGCCGATATTCAAAGAATACTATCAACCGCTGAATATGCTGCATTCCGTTAGCCTTGCTTTCGCCATCCCCTTTAAGGGCAACGAGCGGTTGCAAATGACCTATTTCAAAAATCTTTCCTCCAGTTTTGATGCCGCGCTGACAAAGGACGAAGTGGAATTTCTGACGATCCCGTTTTATTTCGCCTGGGCCAATCGGTGGGGCATAATTGATCATGACACGATGAACCTGTGGTTGTCGTTGCTGGTGAAGCGGTCGCCAATTCAGCTGTTTTTGCTGCGCTCTATGGCCTCGTCATCGCGGTATTCGCTGTCGGCCCTGGCGGATAAATTTGGCATTGCCACGCGCATGGCCAATCACCATTTTGCCGAGGTTTTTGACAGCATTGCCCCGATCATTACCCACAAGCAGGACGTGAAAGGCAACGCCTCCAAGATGGTCGATCTGGCCCGCGCGTTTCATTTTCTGGCCTATGTCGGAGAGTACCGCGCGCGGCAATAGCACCTAAATCCCCGCCAAGTGACCGGCGATTTCTGCGTCGATTCTGGCCAGATCGACCGGACCAAGTTCAATCGAGCCCGCATTGGCATTTTCCCGTGCCTGATCGGCATTGCGCGCGCCGCACAGGCAAAACGTGATGCCCGGTTGTTGTAGTGTCCAAGCGATCACAATTTGCCCAAGACTGGCATTATGTGCCGATGCGATGGGGGCGATCGCCGCCATAAAATCCGCCACTTTGGCGCGGTTTTCCATGCTGAAGCGCGGGTTTGTCAGGCGCAGGTCGTCACCGCCAAAAACCCGGTCCGGCCCGATTTTACCGCTGAGCAGGCCCAGCGCCAGACTGGAATAACTGAGCGTGGCGACATCATGCGCTGCGGTGATCGGCAGCAATGTATTTTCGATACCGCGATGCAGCATGTTGTATTGTTCTTGGATGGCATGCAACTGGCCCGCCGCAACATAGGCGCCTAAATCGGCGGGCGACACATTGCTGGCCCCGATGGCGCGAATTTTACCCTGATCGCGCAGGTCTTGCAGCGTTTCCATGGTTTCCGCAATCGGCGTCACAGTGTCTTGCCAATGGGTAATGTACAGGTCGATATAGTCGGTACCAAGGCGGCGCAGGCTTTGCTCCACCTCGTGGATTATTGAATCCCGCCCCAGATAACGATGCAAAGGCTGACCGTTCTGGTCCACATGGTGCGGCCCGTTTTGATGGTGCCAAACCAACCCGCATTTGGTGGCAATCACCACTTTGTCGCGCCGGGTTTTGATGGCACGACCAACGATTTCTTCGGATCGCCCCATGCCATATGCCGGTGCGGTATCAATCAGCGTCACCCCGTTATCGATCGCGGCGGCGATGGCATTGAGCGACGCGGCATCATCTGTGCCACCCCATTTCCAGCCGCCAATCGCCCATGTGCCCAACCCGATGGCCGAGGCTTTAATCCCGCTTTTACCGATTTCGCGCTGGATCATGGGTATCCCTTTTAAAAACTTGCTGATGCGTTGTTCCGCCTTGTGATCAAAGCCCAGCGCATCCCTGGTGTCAAAGGCCACGTCCACTGTTGAGCCGAAATTTGCATACTACCGTCTTTTACCTCGACCACAATGGGTTCGCCGACGGGCAATTCCAACACACATATCGACAGGCAATTCGGCGTCCGGATTGGACAGCGGCTCATCAACAAAACCGCATCCCGCCCCTACACAATCGCCAACGGGAAAGAGCTGCTGGATGCCAATTTCTGGATCGAAAACCATGCTTCCTTGTCGTCGCAAGAAGCATTGACCCCGCTGCGCAAAGCCGGGTTGCAAAGGATGGCCTGCGATTTGCGGCCTTTGTCACAAAAATCGACCCCTCGGGTCGGATTGTTGCCCCGCCCAATTGGCCTGACAGGGCTTGATCCCGCGGCCACTTGTCACCTAGACTTGCTTAACGGCGCCAGCGTGCCAAAACTATCGCGTGGCGCGCCTGAAATCAAAAACTCGACCCTAACCCAAAGCGGGGCCTATCTGATGAACCACGGCGTCAATCTGCCTTGGGCGTTTCCCGCCAGTATTTGGGTTTTGCTCGGTGAAAGGGGTGTTGTTTGATGGCTGGTCGGTACAAATATCCCGACTGGATCGCGGTTGATTGGGGCACCTCAAATTTGCGGTTTTGGGCAATGTCGGCTGGTGGCAATGTGATCCACGAAGGTAATGCGCCCAAGGGCATGGCGGGGCTGGCACGCGGTGAATTTGAACCGGCTTTGCTGGCCTTGATCAACCCTTATTTACATGCCACCCGCAAGGTGCCGGTTCTGTGTTGCGGCATGGCCGGATCGCGCCAAGGCTGGCACGAAGCGCCCTATATCACCACCCCCTGCCCGCCGCCCACCCTGTGCAATGCCGTCGATGTGCCAACGCAAGACTCACGATTGCAGGTGAAAATCCTGCCGGGTGTCAAACAGCTACGGCCCGCCGATGTGATGCGTGGCGAAGAAACCCAAATCGCCGGTGTCCTGCTGGAGCGCCCCGGTTTTGACGGCGTCATTTGCATGCCCGGCACCCACAGCAAATGGGCGCATATCAGTGCTGGTGAAATCGTCAGTTTTCAAACATTTATGACCGGCGAGCTGTTTGCACTGTTGTCTGAAAAATCTATCCTACAGCATTCGATGGATACATCGACTTGGGATCAAAATGCCTTTGGCGTCGCGGTTCAGGACGCAATGTCAAACCCCAAAATTTTTGCCGCACACTTGTTTTCTTTGCGCGCACAGGGGTTGGTCGGCAATGCAAAAGCACCAGACGCCCGTTCCCGTCTTTCAGGCCTGTTGGTCGGGTTGGAACTGGCCGGTGCAAGGCCCTATTGGCTGGGCCAAAACGTGGTTTTGGTCGGGGCCGAGGGTCTGGCCAATGCCTATTGCCAGGCGCTGACCGATCTGGGGGCAAATGCCGAAATATTGCCCGGCACCGACATTACTTTGGCCGGTCTGAAATTTGCTTATATGAACCAGAAAGTAACCACCCAATGACCAGAAACATCATCGCCATTTTGCGGGGTGTGACCCCAGCCGAGGTTCTGCCGATTGCGCATGAACTGATAAACGTCGGCGTAACCACAATCGAGGTGCCGCTGAATTCACCCGACCCGATGCACAGCATTGCCGCCATGGCGGGTGAATTTCATGATGCGGCAATCATCGGCGCGGGCACGGTTTTGACGGTGGATCAAGTGGCGCAAGTGGCCGATGCGGGCGGGCAAATCATCGTATCGCCTGATTGCAATCCGGTGGTCATTGCCGCGACCAAATCCGCGGGCATGGGTTCCTTTCCGGGTGTATTTTCCCCGACCGAATGTTTTGCCGCATTGGCCGCAGGCGCGGATGGTTTGAAATTTTTCCCGTCGTTTTTGATCGGCACCAAAGGATTTTCTGCTGTAAATGCAGTTCTGCCGGTGGCCACAAAATCTTATGCTGTTGGCGGTGTCGGCCCCGATAATTTTGCCGCGTGGCTGGATGTTGGCATTCATGGATTTGGCATTGGCACCGGCATTTATCGCCCCGGTGACAGCGCCGCCGAGGTTGCCGTCAAAGCCCGCAAAATTGTTGCCGCCTATGATGAGGTTGCGCAAAGATGACGATGCAACGCAGCCTTGGCGTTTGCTATTACCCCGAGCATCGGGATGAACAAATCTGGACAAAAAACGCCGCCGGCATGGCGGCTATGACCTGATTCTGGCACCGGGCTTGATGCATATGAACGCGGCGTTGAAAACCGTGCTGACGCAAAGCAAGGCCCGCGTTCCGGCGTGCGTGATTTTCATATGGCCGCGCCTATGCCCTTGCCTCCGACGGTTTCAGGGCTGAATGTGGCCGTGAATTTTCACCGATCCCGGTTACCCGAGATGATTTTTAGGACAGAAAAATGACCAAAACCGCCACCTTTCACGATCTTGCTGACCGCTCGGTTTTTATCACTGGCGGTGGTTCGGGCATTGGCGCCGCGCTGACTGACGGGTTTTTGGGCCAAGGGGCGAAGGTTGCTTTTGTTCAACGCTCGGATGCCGATGGGTTTATCGCGGAAATGGCCGCCAAACACGGCAGATCGCCCTTGTTTATCAAATGCGACATCACCGATGTGACCGCATTACAAGCCGCGATGGATCAAGCGAGCGCGGCGCATGGGCCGTTGGGTGTTCTGATAAATAATGCCGCCAATGACCTGCGCCACGCCATCAATCAGGTGGACGAGCCGTTTTGGGATAAAAACCAATCCCTGAACCTGAAGGCCTATTTCTTCGCCGCCCAGCGCGCCGCGCGGGATATGAAAATCCTTGGCGGTGGCTCGATCATCAACATGACCTCGATTTCTTATATGATGGGTCAGGCGGGATATATCAGTTATATCACCGCAAACGCCGGTATCAACGGCATGACACGCGGTCTGGCGCGGGAATTTGGCCCTGACAAAATTCGCGCCAATGCGCTGGCGCCGGGCTGGGTGCTGACGCAAAAACAAAAAGACATGTGGGTCACGCCCGAAGCCTTGGAAACACATCTGGCCAAGCAGTGCCTTAAGGAAACATTGGCGCCGCAAGACATCGTTGATGCGGTGTTGTTTCTGGCCTCAGACACCAGCCGGATGATCACCAACCAAACGCTGGTGGTGGATGGTGGCGTGGTTACGACCGGCTAGCAGGCGCTAAAAAAACGCCTTGCGCAACAGGTTCAGCGCCAACAGGAAAAACACCACCAGCAGGGCAACCCTGAACCGTGAAGGCGACAGGTGATCGCGCAGCTTTTCCCCCAATGTAAAACCCAGCAATGTCGGCACAATCATCACCACCGAAACAAGCGCAATTTCGCGGGGAAACTGGCCCAGTTGCAGATAGCCACCGGCAAGCGGCACGCTGCCCATGAAGATCAGCAATCCAGAAGCGCGCACAAATTCATCCTTATCCACGTCGCGCATCATCAGATAAATCGCAATCGGCGGCGCCCACATCGCCGTCAACCCACCGGCAATACCGCCAAGAACACCAAAAACCATTTGCCCCGCACGATCCAGCCGTTGGGGCAAATGCGGCGGTTTTGGCCCCACACTGGTGGCCACAAAAATCAAAATGACGGTGCCCGCAACCCCGTACAGCAACCGATCCGATACTTCGGCCGAGGCCAGAAGCGTCAGAAAAACACCCGCCATCGAAATGCCGGTGAACCACCGGTACCGCCACAGGGTACGCAGAATGTGGCCCATGCGATAAACCTGCCATGCGTTTGATACCAGCATCGGCAGAATGATAAGCGCGACCGCCACACGCGGTTCGATCAACAAGGTCATTGTGCCAATCGCCGCTGTGGGCAGGCCCATGCCAACCAAGCCTTTGACGGTGCCTGCAAACAGAAACGCAAAAGTGGCTACAATCAAAAGCAGCGTAAAATCCATAAAACGGCTTTCTGTTGAGTCTGGGGCAGGGTCTGGAATTTACGACCTAGCGCATCAAAGACGGCAAATAAAGCGGGATCGCCGACACCAGCGTCATCAATGCCAGCCGGAAAATATCCGCCACCCAAAACGGGGTAACCGTGCGGGCCCAACCTGATTGGCAACACCGCCGCCAACCCACAGCTTTGTACCGGCCAGATCAGCCAAAGACGCCAGCTCTTTTACGGTATTGATGTTCACCGGGCGTATAGCCATGCACGATCCAGCCGATGTCGGCAACGCCGTCGCGGATCGTATCATATTGCGCAGGCGGCAGTGCCAATCGCGATGGCAGAAACACCAGGCCCTTTGATAAAATGATTCATATTAGCTTTTCCCAAAATTTACTTATCAAGTTAAAAACCGTCGCAAATTTCGGAAACTGTCATCGATTGTCACCGCTATCGCGTTAAAGTGGCGCTGTGGACATTCTGGCAATCGGCTTTACCTCGCATAAAATCCGCATTGGTTCGGTGGTGCCGTTGGCCACCAGATCGACGATCAGCTCGCCTGACAAGCGACCAATGTTCTTGGCCGGAATGCGCACCGTTGACAAGGGCGGCTCGATTTCCGCCGATCCTTTGAAATCCCCTATACCGATGATCGAGAGCTGATCAGGCAGGCGCAATCCGACGCTGTGCCCGGCGTAAATTGCCCCCTGCGCGATCACATCATTGCCGCATAACACGGCGCGCGGGCGGTGGCCGATGGCAAGCATGTTCAGGCAAACATCCTTGGCACGGCCGATGTCATAGGGGGCCTCAAATAGCCAATCGTCGCGCAGAATAATCCCCGCGTTTTGCAACGTATCAACCGCGCCCTGCATCCGCCCCAAAGCGCGATCATTGCCCGCCGTGGCCGGAAAGATCAGCCCGATATCGCGATGCCCCAGATCCAGCAAATGCTGTGCCGCCAATTGCCCGGCCAGATAGTTATCCGCCCCGATACAGGAAATCCGCGATTTATCCGAATGGTTCCAAATCGCCACGGTCGGAATTTCCTGTTGCTCGATCAGTTGAAAAGTATCCTCGGCATGATCCAGCCCGATCAGGGCCACGCCATCAACACGATGTTCCAACAATTTGCGTAACACCTGATATTCACGGGTCAAGTCATAGCCGTGGCTTGCCATAAGGATGGTAAATCCGGCGGCTTCCAGCGCCTCTGAAAAGCTTTGGACAACTTCTGCAAAGATCGCGTGATCAATTGTGGGCACGATCAACCCGATGGTGCCACTGCGTTTTCCGTGCATCGCCTGAGCGGCGCGATTACGGATATAGCCCAGTTTTTTCACCGCGCGGTCGATCTTTTTGCGAGTCGCCGGATTGACCAGATCGGGGTGATTGAAGCTGCGGGAAACCGTCGAGGCCGATACTTTTGCCGCCAGTGCAACCGCCACAATGTCGGCCTTAGATGATTGTTTTTTAGACATAATAAAGCAGTTCCCTATCCGATTTATGAAAACATTTGCAATACTATTTTCATCGCTTAACCTGATATGTCAACACCTGAGGGTTGGGAGGCCCGCGAATGGAATTCATTTATTACTTTGGCGAAGTATTCACCCCGATTTCATTCGGTCTGTTGTTGATCGGCACGATTGGCGGGCTGATTCTTGGGGCAACGCCGGGCTTGTCGCCGACCATGGCGGTCGCTTTGCTCATTCCATTTACCTTTCAACTGGAACCTGCCCAGGGCCTGATCCTGTTGGGCGCGGCTTATACATCGACCGTGGCCGGCGGTGCGGTTTCTGCGATCCTTTTGAAAATTCCGGGCGCACCGGCCAACATCGCCACCACGCTGGATGGTCACACGATGGCGCAACAGGGCCGTGGGGCCGAGGCCTTGCAATTGTCATTTCTCGCCAGCCTTGTGGGCGGGCTTTTTGGTGTATTCCTGTTGATCTTTCTGTCACCGCTTTTGTCCAAGGCCGCACTGGCGTTTGGGCCCTCTGAATTGTTCTGGCTGGCCATTCTGGGGGTGACCATCATCGGTTCGCTGGACAGCAACTCAGTGGTCAAGGGCTTGCTGTCGGGGGCCATTGGCATGTGGTTGGCGACCATCGGTTTTGACGACATCATGGGGGCACAGCGGTTCATTTTTCACCCCGCGCTGGGCGGCGGCATCAATATCATCGCCGCGTTGATTGGCCTGTTCGCAATCCCGCAAGTCATCACCATGTTCGCCAAGGGCCGGATCAGTGTCGATGCTGAAATCATCAAAATCGAAAAACACTCGATCCTTGACGCAATCCGCGAAATATCACGCCGCACCCGCGCGCTGTCTATTGGTACGGCTGTCGGCAGCATCATCGGGTTGATCCCCGGTGTTGGCGGGCAAATCGCGGGGCTGGTTGCCTATGACCAATCCAAAAAGTTTTCCCGCGAGGGCCATAAATTTGGCACCGGCCATTCCGAAGGCGTGATTGCGGCGGAAAGCGCCAATAACGCCATGGTCGGCCCGTCGCTGGTGCCCCTGTTAACCCTGTCAATTCCCGGCAGCCCGACAGCAGCCGTATTGCTGGGCGGGCTGTTGATTCACGGAATTTTTCCCGGCTCGGATTTATTTGAAAACAACCCGGAAGTGGCCTGGACCTTCATTGATTCCATGCTGATAGGTCAGGTCTTGATGGCCATATTCGGGCTTTATATCGCCAGCTTTGCCGCCCGCGTCGCCCGTGTGCCGCAATCGGTGATGGCCGCCATTGTTTTGGGCTTGGCCGTCTTTGGCAGCTATTCAGTGCAAAGCTCGATGGGCGATGTTTACGTCATGGCGACGCTGGGCATTGGCATGTATTTTCTGGAACGCTTCGGGTTTTCGGCGGCACCTTTGGTGCTGGGCCTGATTTTGGGACCAATCGCCGAGGCCAACTTTATCCAGGGTTCGATGATTGCCAACGCCACGGACGGCAAACTGCCGTATTTCTTTACCGGCAATCTTAACGTTGTGCTGATCGCCATCGTTGTACTGTCGATCGCCTATTCCGCGTGGATGGAGCTGCGCACCCGCAATACCACACCACAAGCGGGGGCATCATCATGAAAATGAGCAAGCTTTCCCATGTCCTGTCCTCGGGCGCCATTGCGGCTGTCGGCCTTTATGTGGCCTATGTGAGTTACACCCAACAACCGGCCGACGCTTTTTTGTTTCCACGGCTAATTTCCACCGTATTCGTGGCGCTGGCGCTGTGGACCTTTGGCAAGGCCGTTATGGGCCTGTCAAAAACCGGCGAAGGCGTTTCCGCGGCATCACTGCGCCGGATGCTGCCCGGATTGGTGGTGTCCTGCATCTATGTGTTTTGGGCGGCCAAATCGCTGGGGTTCTATACCGCAACCGCAATCGCCTTTTTCGTACTCTTGTCCATCTATGATCCAAAACCGCATACCGAGGTAAAATCATGGGGCAAGCGCGTCATCATCACGGCTGGCTTCATAGCCGTCATGTACGGTCTCTTCGCACTATTGCTGAAAGTGTACACACCGCGAGAGATTTTTTTCTGAACCGCAAAAAGCGGCAGATTTCATTCCCAGGGAGGAACTTAAAGATGAAAAAACTATTAGCAGGGGCGGCAATTGCCCTGATGACAATGACAGGCGTTGCAAGCGCCGATGGCCACGGCAGTTATCCTGAACGCCCCGTCATGATGATGGTCAGCTATGGCGCCGGTGGGGCCACTGATTTTCAGGCGCGTATCGTCACGATGACCGCCGGTAATGAAGACGCGCTGGGCATGCCTATTGCGATCATCAACAAGCCGGGGGCCGGGGGTCGTGTTGGCTGGAACTGGTTCGCCACACAGGCAGAAAATGATGGCTATACGCTGTCGGCCTATAACATCCCGCATTTCATCGCTCAGTCGATCAAAGGTGGCGTTGATTATTCTGCGGCCAGCTTTGAACCCATCGCCAATTGGGGCGCGGATCCTGCTGTGTTCATTGTGGCCACAGACAGTCCGTTCAATTCAATGGCCGATGTTGTTGCATGGGCCAAAGAAAACCCCGGCAAATTGACTTTCTCTGGTGCTGGTCTGTTTGTGGGGCATCATATTGCCGCACTGCAAATCGAAAAGGCGGCGGGCGTAAAGCTGGCGTATATTCCCACCAAAGGGGGTGGTGCCGCGGCGATGAAAGCGGTGATTGCGGGTGACGTCATGGGCGGTGTAAACAACCTGTCCGATGCGTTTCGTGCCGCCGCCGCTGGCAACGTCAAAATTCTGGGCGTGGCCGATCTGGAACGCAATGAATTTCTGCCTGATGTGCCAACTATGATGGAACAGGGGCTGGATGTTGACAACGCTTCGGTAAACTTTCGCGGTGTAATGGTGCCTGCCGGTACGCCACAGGCAATCATCGATATGCTGGCCGCCAAAGTGCCAGAAATGTTTGCCAACAGCCGCGTTGCTGGCAAAATGAAGGCCGGTGGTTCGCCGATGAAAATCATGAACCGCGCCGAAGTACAGGCCATGTGGGCGGCACGCGAAGAGACATTGAAAGACCTGCTTGCCGGTCTGTAATATAACCCAAACCAACGGCACGGGGCGAGGCCGCCCTGTGCCAGCCAACGGATCAGGAAACTTGATATGAACGCTCAGGACGAAATTTTGTCTTTGGATCAGGTCGTGTTGCGCGCCCGCACCGCCCAAGCCGAGTTTGAACAAGGCGCCAGTCAGGCACGTTTTGACGCCGCCGCACAGGCCGTGGCTTGGGCGATCATGGAACCAGTGCGCAATCTGGCGCTGGCCGAATTATCGGTGAAAACCACGGGTCTGGGCAATGTTGCTGACAAAGTGACCAAAAACCACCGTAAAACGCTGGGCTTGATGCGCGATATTGCCGGGATAAAAACCCATGGTATCATTGCCGACGATGCCGCCACCGGCATCACTGAAATCGCGCGGCCCATCGGGGTGATCGGGGCGATTGTACCCTCAACCAACCCCGCTGCAACCCCCGCCAACAACATCATCAATGCGTTGAAATGTGGCAACGCCATTGTGGTCGCCCCCTCGCCCAAGGGCGTAGCGGCCTGTGAATTGCTGTTGCAATATATTCACGCCGAATTTGCCAAGATCGGCGAAAATCCTGATCTGGTGCAAATGATCCCCGCGCCGGGTTCAAAGGAAAAAACCCAGCGTCTGATGCAAACCGTGGATCGGGTGATCGCCACGGGCAGCCAGAATAACGTGCATCGCGCGCAAACCTGCGGCACCCCTGCGGTGGCTGTTGGGGCGGGCAATGTCACGGTGATCGTCGATGAAACCGCCGATCTGGCGGCGGCGGCAGCCAAAATTACTGCTTCTAAAACCTTTGACAACGCCACGTCTTGTTCGTCGGAAAATTCGCTGATCGTTCTTGATGCGATCTATGATGATTTTGTCGCCGCGATGGCCGCCGAAGGCGGCGCATTGGTGCCCGCCGATCAGGCCGCCGGTATCATCGGCAATCTGTGGCCCGATAGCCATTTGAACCGCGCTGTGATTGCGCAGGATGCCGACAAGATGCTCGCCGCTTTGGGCATGGCAGATCGCGTTCCTGTGGGGACGAAATTTCTGGCGGTCGAAACAGATGGCATTGGGCCGGATCACCCCCTGTCGGGCGAAAAATTATCCCGCGTCGTCGCGCTGTATCGCGCGCGCGATTTTGACGACGCGCGCGCCATTGCCGCCCGTATTCTGCGCCATATGGGCGCAGGTCATTCCATCGGTTTGCATTCCACCAACGCCCGGCGCGCGCTTGATTTGGGCGCGACAATGCCCACCTGTCGCGTCATCATCAATCAGGCGCATTGTTTTGCCACAGGTGGCGCCTTTAACAACGGGTTGCCGTTTTCCCTGTCGATGGGCTGTGGCAGCTGGGGCGGCAATGCGATTGACGAAAACCTGCATTGGAAACATTTTATGCAAACCACTAAAATCGTGCGCGAAATTCCCGCCAAAGAACCCGAGTTGAGCGAGATTTTTGGCAGCTATTGGGCGGCGGCGGGCAAATGAGTTCGGCCCCCAGCGCCCCGCCCGCCGGCACCCTGCGCGATTGGGTCAATCTGCGGGCCGACACCGATGACATTGCCTTCTTTTTTCCCGACGCGGGCGATCCCCTAAGCTGGGCAGAATTACAGCGTTTCGCGCAAGCCATGGCAGGCCACCTGACCGATCTTGGTCTGGCCAAGGGCGAAAGCGTGGCGATTTTTCACCCCAACGGTCGCGGGGCTGTTCTGGCGCTCTATGCGGTTTTATATGGCGGTTTTCGCGCCACGCCGATCAATCTGGTCGCGGGCGCCGATGCGATCGAATACGCACTGGACCACAGCGGTGCGCGGTTTGCTTTTGTCGATGCCACGGCGTTGGATATTTTCTCGGCGGCAAATGCCAAATCCAAGGTTCAAGTGGTCGATTCTGCGGCCACTGGCGGGCACAACTTGCACCCCGTTGAACCCGGTGACGCCGCGCTTTTGATGTATACTTCGGGCACCACGGGCCGCCCCAAGGGCGTCGTTCACACGCAATCCAGCCTGCTGGCGGGCGGCTGGACCACCAGTATGGCCCACGGGTTGAACGCCACTGATCGCGGGCTTTGTATATTGCCGATTTACCACATCAACGGGCTGTGTGTGACGGTGATGGGCGCGTTGATCTCCGGCGGCTCGATCGTGATGTGCCCGCGCTTTTCGGCCAGCCGTTTTTGGCAGACAGCCGACGAAACCAGCGTCACCTGGTTTTCCGTGGTGCCGACGATCATTTCACATCTTTTGCACGGTGCCGCCGAACCGGACAGGGCCACCAAAACCCGCATTCGTTTTGGCCGCTCGGCCTCGTCCGCGCTGGCGCCCGAGGTGCAATCCGCCTTTGAGGCCCGCTTTGATGTGCCGATCATTGAAACCATGGGCCTGACGGAAACCGCAGCGCAAATCCTGTCAAACCCCTTGCCGCCGGGGGTGCGCAAAATCGGCTCGCCCGGTATTGCTTTTGGCAATGAGGTGGCGATCCTGTCGCCTGACTTGCGGCCCTTACCACCGGAAACCGAGGGCGAAATCGCGGTGCGCGGCCCCAATGTCATGCGCGAATATCTGAATAATCCCGAGGCGACCAACGCCAGCTTTACCGCAGATGGCTGGTTGCGGACCGGCGATCTGGGGCGCGTCGACGCCGATGGATATGTCTATGTGACGGGCCGCCTGAAAGAGCTGATCATCAAAGGTGGTGAAAACATCGCGCCGCGTGAAATCGACGAGGCGCTTTATGCCCACCCCGACGTGGTCGAGGCGGCGGCCTTTGCGCGGCCTTGTATGTCCTACGGCGAACGGGTCGAGGCGGCGGTTGCCCTGCGCCCCAATTCCACCACCAGCGAGGCCGATTTGATCGCCCTTTGTGTGGGTCGGGTTGGTGCCTTCAAAAGCCCGGATTGCATTCATTTTTTTAGCGAATTACCCAAAGGACCGTCAGGCAAAATCCAGCGGCTGAAACTCCCTGCCCTGACGCAGGAAAACACAGCGGCGGAATAGGTTTTAAAGTCTTGCCAAGCGCCCCTGATCGCGGTCAGATACTTTGACGAAGGGGGCGAAAGAAATGCAAACATCCAAAGATATCCTGTTGCAGCCTTTTCAATTGGGCCACCTGAGCCTGAAAAACCGCATTATTTCCACGCCGCACGAACCCGCCTATGCCGAAGATGGCATGCCCAAGGATCGCTATCAGTTGTATCACGAGGCCAAAGCCAAGGGCGGTCTGGCGATGACAATGTTTGGCGGTTCGGCCTCGGTTGCCAAGGATTCGCCCTCGGTTTTTGGACAACTTGACGTGTCCACCGACGCCATCATTCCCTATTTCAAACAGTTCGCGGATCGCATTCATGCGCATGACTGCGCGTTGATTTGTCAGCTGTCGCATTTGGGCAGGCGCACGGTTTGGGATCAGGCCGACTGGTTGCCGGTGATCGCCCCCAGCCGTGTGCGCGAACCGGCGCATCGCGCCTTCCCCAAGGCGATGGATCACGCCGATATTGCCCGCGTTCGCGCCGCTTATGCCGATGCCGCGCGGCGGTGCAAAGACGGCGGCTTGGATGGCTGTGAGTTGCTGGAACACGGACATCTGCCCGGTCAGTTTTTTTCGCCACTTACCAACCGGCGCACCGATGAATATGGCGGCAGCTTTGCCAATCGCATGCGGTTTACCATCGAGGTTCTGACAGCAATGCGCGCGGCGGTGGGGCCGGATTTCATCCTTGGTGTGCGTTTTGGCCTGTCTGAGGATGACCCAAACGGCATTGGTTTGGCCGAGGGCACAGCGGGCGCCAAACTGGTCGCCGACAGCGGGCTGGTGGATTACATGACCGCAAATTTTGGCCGCATAGACACCGATTTCAAACTGGCAAATCACCTGCCCGGCATGGCCTTTCCGCTGGCCCCTTGGGTGGCGCAACTGGCCAGCGTTCGGGATCAAATCAACGTGCCGATGTTTCATGCCTGCAAGCTGGCCGATCTGTCCTCGGCCCGCCACGCCATCGATTGCGGTGCCGTGGATATGGTGGGCATGGTGCGCACGCAAATTGCCGACCCGGACATGGTGAACAAACTGATCGCGGGGGATGCCAACCGGATCCGGCCCTGTGTGGGCGCGGGGTATTGCGTGGACCGTATCTATCACGGCGGTGGGACGCTGTGCATTCACAACGCCGCCTTGGGCCGCGAGGCAACGATGCCGCATCAAATCACGCCCAGTGACGGGCCCGCCAAAAAGGTGGTGATCGTTGGCGGTGGTCCCGCCGGGTTGGAGGCGGCACGGGTATCCGCCACCCGAGGCCATCAGGTGGTGCTGTTTGAGGCAACGGGCAATTTGGGGGGTCAAGTTTTGTTGGCGGCGCGGGCGGCTTGGCGCAAGGATATGATCGGCATCGTCGACTGGCTGGTGGCCGAGGTCACGCATTTGGGCATTGATATTCGCTGGAATACGCTGGCCGATCAGGTGGCGGTAATGGCCGAGGCCCCCGATGTGGTGATCATCGCCACCGGCGGTTTGCCCGATACCGATTTTGTGGCGGGGGGTGATCACGCCCTTAGTGTGTGGGAAGCATTGGATGGCCGCGCCTTAGAAGGGCAGGTTTTGGTTTACGACGATAACGGCCAATATCCGGGGCCAAGCGCGGCGGATGCCCTCAGCCGCCGCGCAGGCGTTTCAGTGGAACTGGTCACGCCGGATCGTGCCGCCGCCATGGGTATGGGCACGCTGAATTATCCGGTTTTCATGCGGAATTTTTATGCCAATGGCGTGACGGTCACGCCAGATCACCGGATTGCCTCGGTTGTGCGTGACGGCAACCGGTTGGCGGTGCGTTTTACCAATGAATTCGATGGGCCGGATATAACCCGCATCGTGGATCATCTGGTGGTGGAACACGGCACTTTGCCGCTGGATGAATTGGCCGATGATTTACGGGCAGACGCGGCGAATGGCGGGGTGATTGATCAAGCGGCCTTTATAGCCAACACCGCGCAACCGGTTGAGGCGGGCGGGTATCAGTTGTTCACCATCGGCGACGCGGTTGCCAGCCGCAATATTCATGCCGCGATTTATGATGCCTTGCGATTGTGCAAGGATTTGTGATCGCGTTAGCGATGCACGCCTGAACAAGCTTGACCTATCTGCGGGCTTTCAACTCTGTGGTGGCCGACCCCAAAATCCGCCCCCATGCAACCTTTGACCAAGCCATTTCATGCAGAAAATACGACACAAAACCCACCACGGCACCGACCAGCGCAATGCCGCCACCTGCCGCCACCGAGCCGGTGAAGAAAAAGCCAATCAGCGTCATCGAGAACAACCCGGCAACCTGCCAAGTTACGGCTTTGGTGAAAAGTCTGATTGCGCTGTCCATTGGGGGTGCCTCCGATAAATGGGGTGTGTTTCCCTTGGGTTATCCTGAATATGTGCGGGTGGACATTAGGTGAATTTGCTGCGTAAATCCCATTAAGCCGTTTTTTATCTGCAAAGTGAACCATAATGGACAAACGTGACCGTGCGGATCTGTTTCGCAATCGCCTAAAGGACGCGATGTCGCATAAAAACGTGACAAGAAGTGCGCTGTCCAGAAAAACCAAGGTCGATCGTTCAACCATTGGGCAACTGCTCAAAGACGATCAACCCCGTCTGCCCAACGCGCAATTGGCCGCCGATGTTGCAAATGCCTTGGGGGTCAGCACCGATTGGTTGCTTGGTCTGACGAACAGGCCAGAAACCCCCGGCGATATCGTGGCGGCAGCAATGTCCCTAAGCCCCGCTGAACGCACGTCAGCCGATGAACAACTGCTTGAATGGCACCACGAGGCGGCGGGTTACAAGGTGCGCCATGTACCCGCGACCTTGCCCGATATTTTGAAAACAAAACGCCTGTTGCACTGGGAATACGCGTCGTTTCAGGAACGCCGCCTGCCCGAGGCCTTCATCGCGATGCAGGACCAACTGGAATGGCTGACATCAGGGGTTTCGGACTATGAAATTGCCTTACCGTTGCACGAAATCGAGGCCTGCGCCGCTGGAACAGCATATTACAAAGGCGCAAGCAAAAGCATCCGGTTTGAGCAGTTGAATTTTATTGCTGATCAATGCGAGGCGATGTTTCCAAGGTTGCGGGTATTCCTGTTTGATGCCCACACGGTTTTCAGCTCGCCGGTTACGCTTTTTGGTCCGAATTTGGCCGTGGTCTATGTCGGCCAATGTTATCTCGCCTTTCGCGAAATCGACCGCGTAAAATCGCTGACCAGCCACTTTGACTGGCTGGTGCGCGAGGCGGTCGTGGACGCCCGCAATGTCCCCGCCTATATCCGTTCGCTGATGGGGCAATAAGCACGCGGTATTCAGAAAAGTAGTTTGGGCAGCCCTCAACAGGCTGCCCTCGGGGACCTCAAATGGTTTTCTTGGGTGCTTTACGCAGCGGCCAATAACGCACGCCCAATTTTTTCGACATGGACAAAATCTGTGCCGCAACACCCGCCAAAAACGTTCATCTTTGGATGGGCGGCTCTGATGTCAACGTATTGGCCCGCCAATTCATCAGGATCACCTTCTTCTAGATGGCCCAGTTGGCACAAGGTTCCATGATCCAGAGATGAAGCATTGGCACGCAATCCACGGATGCGATTTGCCCAAGGTTCGTTCGCAAGCGCAGGCCCGAAATCAACAGGATGAGAACAATTTATCATGTAATAGGCAGGCGCGTTTGAGGTCGCTGCATCAACTATTTCAATTGCTTCCCTCAAGGTTTCACCGCTGCGAAGTTTACGATCCTTTTCAATTGTAAATGCGATAACTGACGGCAAGCCCGCTTTGGCAGCGGCTCTCGCGATGCCGATAGCCTCGGCGGTCGTGTTCAAAGTCAGTGCCGTAACAATATCGGCACCTGCTTTTACGAATGTTTCAATTTGCTCTTGGTGATAGGTTTCAGCCTTTTCGGCGGTTAAATCTTGATTTGTTTTATAGGCGTCGCCCTTAGGGCCAATGCAGCCACTGATCACTGTGTTTTCTGCGGTCAGCCCAGCGGCAGCAGCGCATTCACGGTAAAGCTCGAAACATCTGTGGTTCATTTCCGCGAGGCTTTGGGGGGTATATCCAAGCAATTCACCCCAGTCACGACTGGCGCGATAGGTCAGGCTGTCAAAGATGAAAGGCGTTCCAAGCTTTACCGCGACCCTGGCAAAGGCGGTGTAGTATTCCCGCAACGCCTCTGCTGCCGGTTTATCATTAAGCAGATGAAAAGCGCTGAACTCCGGAAGTTCCAAGCCGCGCTTATACATAAGCCAGGTTTCGGTTCCGCCATCGGTCAAGAAAATGTCGTCCGTTTGGTGGGGCAAGCGGGGTGTTGTCCGGGTCATTTTATGCTCCTTTCGGGTAAATCTATTTGTGCCTTTAGGGTAAGTTTTGCGTGCCCGATCTGACAAACGATCATTTATTGACTTATGGCTTAGTTTTTCTATGGTATAAGCCAATGACCAGACACCTGCCTTCGCTTAACCAACTGCGTGCCTTTGAGGCAGCAGCCCGTCATGGAAGTATCAAAATGGGGGCGGAAGAATTATGTGTGACGCCCGCCGCTGTTGGGCATCAAATCAAGGGGCTGGAACTTGAGCTGAACACGCCCTTGTTTCTGCGCAAAACCCGCAAAATTGTATTAACCCAAGAAGGTCGTGTACTGTCTGAACAGGTGGGCAAGGCGCTGGATGCAATCGAATATGCTGTCGCACAAACCCGCAAGTTTGATCTGGTTGGAACGCTCAAAATCACGATTGCACCGTTCTTTGGCAATCGTTGGTTGCTGCCGCGCCTTTCCGATTTCCACAAGAAACACCCCGGTATCGAAATCAAACCATCGCTCTCGTTTGATTATGTTGATCTCGGGAATTCCGACTTTGACGCCGCTGTGCGCTATGGCGCCGGTGACTGGGATGGGCTGTCTTGCACGCTCATCTGCAACGATGTTGTCAGTCCGGTTTGTGCGCCGCAGTTGATAGAAGGACGGCCCTTGCCTCTGTCAGCCCAAGACATCTTGGATTTGCCACTGGCCTGTGGCGCTAGATGGCGCGAAGATTGGCTTGCTTGGGCAAATGCGTCAGGGTCAAAAATTGCTGATCCCGGAAAAATTATCGAATATGAAAGCCGCGCTTTCATGTTTGACGCAGCTCTTTCCGGGCAAGCCGTGATCCTTGCGGATCTGAGAATGACCGCAGCGGATGAGGCCGCCGGAAGCCTTGTTCGGTTAAGTCCGGTTAAAGTCGATCGCCCGCAGGGGCTTTATGTAGTTTCCAAGCCAATGCCAAATCCGAACACGCGACTTCAAGTATTCACAAACTGGTTGGAGCAACAAGCGCGCGGATAGCCCCTCAGGCACCGAACGCGCCCTAAACCGACTGCGTCAACCCGCCATCGACGCGCAGGTTTTGCCCGTTGATATAACTGGCCGCATCCGACGCCATGAACGCCACGGTTTCGGACAGTTCGGAAACTTTGGCATACCGCCCCGCAGGAATGCGCGCCACGCGGTCCGCTTTTTCTGGCAGGCTGTCGATGAAACCGGGCAGGATGTTGTTCATCCGAATGCCCTTGGCTGCGTATTTGTTACTGTAAAGCTTGGTATAACCCGCCAAAGCCGCACGGAAAATCGCCGAGGTCGGGAAATCGGGATCAGGTTCAAACGCTGCAAAGGTCGAGATGTTGACGATCGAGCCTTTGCCCTGTGCGACCATTATTGGCGTCACCAAACGGGTCATGCGCACGACGTTCAGCATGTAATAATCCATGCCCAAATGCCAATCCGCGTCGGAAATTTCCATCACATCGCCTTTGGGGCCGTGGCCGGTACAGTTGATCACCGCGTCAATGCGCCCGAACCGGTCCATGGTGGCGGCGACGAATGCCTCCAGATCAGCCACCACGAGGTTTGAACCGGTAAACCCGATACCACCGAGGGAATTTCCCAAGGCCTCGCCCTTGCCAGACGATGACATCACCGCCACATCATAACCGATGTCGGCCATTTTTCGGGCTGAATCCGCGCCAATGCCGCTACCGCCACCGACAATCATTGCCACTGGTTTTGTCATTTTATGTCGCCTTTTTATCTTGAACGATATTCATGCTGGCCGTGCCGCTGTTGCCAATTTTCACGCTGGCAAACGGGCCGCCTTGGCGCATTTGACCGGCGTCATTCGGGTCCGCCAAGGGGGCCTCGGCCAAAACGGAGGCCGCAAATTGTTCCGCGTTGTCCTTGGGGCGATACCCCAGAAAGCTGGCCTTGGCGTTATCGACTGTCGCGCGGTCATTGTCTGAAACGCCGTAAACCACGGTGAAACCGACGATCGGCGTGTTGATCGATTGTTCCACCAGATGGATCAGATCATCATAGGACAGCCATGATCCAAGCGCGCGCGGATTGTTCACCTGAGCGGCGGATAGAATCCGCATATGCACGGATTCAAGGCCCCGCTTTTCCCAGTACAAACGGCCCAGATCCTCGGCAAAACACTTGGCCAAGCCATAAAACGTATCGGGGCGGTGTGGCACGTCGGTGCCAATAAACTCGGTCTTGGGATACATGCCCACCGCGTGAATTGAACTGGCGTAAACCACGCGTTTCACCCCCATCGCATAGGCGGCTTCCCATACGTTATACGCGCCAATGATATTGGCTTGCAGGATCGCGTCAAACGGGGCTTCATCCCCGATGGCCCCAAAATGCACCACCATGTCGGCACCCTTTAGCACGGCTTTCATCTGGTCCAAGTCGGCCAGATCGGCCTTTACATAGGTTTCCCCCTGATACAGCGTGCCGCAATCGTCGGCGATATCTGTTGAAACCAGCTGGTCCGCCAGTTTTGTCAAAGGTTCGCGCAAGTATGATCCAAGGCGGCCAGCGGCACCTGTAAGTACAATCTTTTTCATCATCTGTTCCTGTTTCACGCCTGCGATGCAGGCTTTATTTCGCGGCGCAGGGCATCGGCCCCTTTGGCCAGCAATCCCAAATCCGATCCAACCGCCACAAAGGTGAACCCGCTTTCCAGCAATTCATTGGCAAACTTTGAATCAAACACCAAAGTGCCAACCGGCACGCCCTTGGCGATCAACTTTGCCGCACATTCACGGATCACTTTCCACACTTCGGGTGCGGTGGGTTGCCCCAACAGGCCCATGTCAGCGGCAATATCGGCGGGGCCAAAGAAAATACCGGTGACACCGTCAACATCGGCAATTTCTTCGGCCAAGGCGATGGCAGACAAGGTTTCCAGTTGCAACAAAACCGCCAGTTCATCCTCGAACCGATTGAAATAATCGGTCACGCGGCCAAATTTATTGGCCCGCGTCGTGCCCGACACCCCGCGCACGCCGCGTGGCGGATAACGCGTGGCGGCAACCGCCTTTTCCGCCTCGTCCACGTTTTGGATCATCGGGAAAAGCAACGCGGAGGCCCCCGTATCAAGCAAGCGTTTCACCACCACCGTATCGTTGGACGGCGGGCGCACGATGGTCATCGTTGAACTGCCTTTGAACGCCTCAAGCTGGCCCATCACGGTGTTCAACTCGTTGGGGGCATGTTCCATGTCCAGCAAGGCCCAATCAAAGCCCGCGGGTTCCACGATCTGTGCTGCAAGCGGGCTGCACAGGCTGATCCAGATGCCGATCTGTTTTTTGCCTGCACGCAGCGCATGGGTGAATGTATTTATCGGGGTTTTCATATGACAGCCTTTTCAACGAAGGGAATTTGTTCCTCGATCCGGTCAAAACCAAAGGGTGCCAAATCAAGGTTGCGATATTCGCCATAAGTAATCCATTCACTGATGCCGCGCCCCATGGCGGGGGATTGCTGAAACCCGTGGCCTGAGAAACCATTGGCAAAGACAAAGTTTTTCACCTTGGAATGGGCACCGATGATGGCGTTTTGATCCAGCGTGTTAAAGGCGTAATGCCCAGCCCATGAATTGATCAGTTTCACCGCCTCAAATTGCGGCACACGGGTGGCAACGATGGGCCAGACCTTTTCTTGCCAAATGCTGTGATCCTGAATGAAATCATCGTAATCCACGGCAGGGTCATCATCCGGCGGGCACCCTGCCAGATAATACTGCCCGTCGCTTCGCATATGCACGCCTGACGGATCAATGGTCAGCGGCAAATCCTGATCCAGTGGTTGTTCCGCGTCAAAAATAAACGTGTAGCGTTTGCGCGGCTCCACCGGAATTTCGATGCCCGCCATGCGCGCGGTCAACACGGCACGGGGGCCGGATGCGTTCACCACAATGCCCGCCGCGATCACCTCGCCCGATTTCAGGGTGACCGTTTCAACCGCGCTACCGGCGGCATTTTTGGACATCGCCACCACTTGGTTGGTGATGTATTCCGCGCCTTTTTCACGGGCAGAACGCCGCCACCAGTCAAAGATGGTGTTGCCGTCAAAATATCCCTCGTCGATCAGGTTGTGATTGCCGCCAATGATATCGTCCAACTGATAAAACGGATAGTCGTGCTTGATCTGATCGGCGGTCATAAATTTGGTGCCAGCGCCCAGTTTTTGCTGCACCTGCTGCGCCTCACGCAAAGTGTTTGCAAAGGCCTCGTTATCGGCCAGATACATATAGCCATAGCTTTGCAAAACAATGTCCGGCACGCGGGGGTCATCGCCCATGAAGCGGCGGAAATTCTTGATAAACTCGGCACCGAATTGCGAAATGCGCACGTTGATTTCGTTGGAAAACTGTTGCCGGATGCAACTGTTGGTATGGCTGGTCGAGGTGAATTCATAGGTGGGGTCGCGTTCCACCACCAAGATCGAGCCGTCAAAATCGGGGTTGGCCGACAGGAACCACGCAATTGATGACCCGTACATCGCGCCGCCAACAATCACCACATCATAGGCATTTTTGCTTGGAATGTTTGAAATTTTTGGGGCCGCCATCAGATCATCTCTCCCTTTTCCACGGCGCTAAGAATCGCGTCCACGTCGGCCTTGGCCAACCCGTAATCATCAATCGCAGATTGCGCGGAAATATAACCCTGCGCAAGGTCGCGGCGCACCTGATCCGCGTCACGTTCGGCCGCCGCCCCATAGCCAGCCCCCCCCGGAAAGGCCATCATCACACGCCGACCATGGGGCACAAATTGTTTGCCCTTGCCGTTCATTTTGGTGCCGTCATCTTGTGCAATGGTCGTGGCCGCGCCCGGCATGCCACCGCGGCGGCCCAGCGCCGGATGATCAACGCGGTCAAACATTGCCTGAATGTCAAATTCATGCCCTTCCCGTGCCCCGACTTCCATAAACTGGCCAAGCCCGCCGCGTTGTTTGCCTGCACCGCCTGAATCAGGGCGCAATTCCTTGCGCCAGATAATCACCGGCCCCGCGTGTTCCGTGGCCTCAACCGGCATGGTCATCACGCCCGATGGAAACGCCGTGGCGTTCAGCCCGTCAAAGGCTGGCCGCGCACCGGAGCCGCCGGAATTGAACGTCAAAACCTCGGACCTGACTGCATCATCGGGCGCTGGTGCATCGGTGCGCGGGCGCAGGCTAACCTGGAAATTGCACAGGCATCCTGCGCCTTCGGCGGGCACTAAACCGGGCAAGATTTTGTCGAGCGCATTATAAACCGTGTCGGGCACAAAATGCCCAACAATATGGCGCAGGGCCACAGGGGCCGGATGCACCGCGTTCACAATGGTGTTTTTGGGCGCGACGATTTCAAACGGCGCCAGTGACGCGGCATTGTTCGGGATTTCCGGCGCAATCGCACATTTCAGCGCGTAACAGGCATAGGCTTTGGCATAGACCAGCGGACAGTTGATGCCCTTTTTATCCACACCCGAGGTGCCGGTGAAATCCGAAACAATCCGGTCTTTTTCAATCGTCAGCTTTACCTTCAGCGTGATTGGCGCGGCAAACCCGTCCACCGTCATTTCACCCGTTGCGGTTTGTTGCGGCAGGGCGGCGATGCGTTCAATCGTGGCGCGGCGGGAATTTTCCAGAATGAACTCGGCAATATCATCCAGATCGGTCAGGTTGAATTCCGTCATCATTTCGATCAAACGCCGATGCCCGATTTCGTTACAGGTGGCCAGCGCATAGACGTCACCGATCAGTTGATCCGGCTCGCGCACATTGCCGCGAATGATCCGCACAAGGGTTTCATCCACCGTGCCGGCGTCGGCAAATTTCATGATCGGGATATACAGCCCTTCTTCATAGATGCTGGCCGCATCCGCGCCGAAACCGCGACCGCCAATATCGACAATATGGGCGGTACAGGCAAAAAATCCAACCAGCAAGCCCTTGTGAAACGACGGCGTCACCATGGTGATGTCGTGCAGGTGGCCGGTGCCTTCCCACGGGTCATTGGTGATATAAACGTCGCCTTCAATGATATTTTGCCGCCCGATACGGCGGATAAAATGCGCCACCGCGTCGGCCATGGCGTTCACATGCCCGGGCGTGCCAGTTACGGCTTGGGCCAGCATTTGCCCGTGGGTGTCATAAACGCCCGCCGACAAATCGCCCGCCTCGCGCACGGATGTTGAAAACGCCGTGCGCACCAGCGCCTGGGCTTGTTCTTCGACCACCGAAATCAGGCGGTTCCACATGACTTGATGGGCAACGTTGGATGGTTTGGCCATGATGTTTACGCCTGCCCTTTTGTGGTGATGTCGATGGTGCCGTCGGCCCGCGCAATCGCACGGCGACTTGACGGGATGATAATGGTGGTTTCGTCTTCTGTGATGACGGCGGGGCCACTGATGGTCGCGCCTTCGGCCATGTCACCGCGCAGGATGACATTTGCCTGCACCGATGTGGCCAAGGCCGGATCAAACACCCGACGGCTGCCATGCACGGCGGCGGCGGTTTCATCGTCGGAAACCGCAACTCGTTCAGGTTTCATCGCCTCTGTTGTGGCGTTCACCGCCCAGACGGTGATTTCCACATCCATGCCCGCAACGGCGCGACCAAACAGGGTGATGTAATCCTCTTCAAACAGCCGTTTGAATGTTTCCACATCAGGGTTCATCGCCTGTGTTTCGCTCAACACAATCGGGATTTCCCAGCCTTGCCCTGAATATCGCATGTACACTTTGAATTCCGAGTGGATCGGTGCGACAGCGTCGCAAGACCGCACAAACCCCGTGGCCTCTGATTGCAGCTCGCTCAGCAAAGTTGTGATCACCAATGGATCAAAATCGCTCAGCTTCATGTAAACGCTGCGGTTGGCCTCAAAACTAAACGGCGCGCGCAGGAAACCAATGGCGGAACCAACGCCCGCACCGGTGGGCACCAGCAAGCGGGTTACGCCCAGTTTTTCGCACAATCGACCGGCGTGCAAAGGCGCGGCACCACCAAAGGCAATCATCGTGTATTCGCCCAGATCCTCGCCGTTTTCCACGGCATGCACCCGCGCCGCATTGGCCATGTTTTCATCCACCACCTCGGCCAGACCAAAAGCGGCGGTTTCTGCATCCATTTCCAGTGTTTTGCCCAGGACATTCACCAAAGCATTTGCGGAACTGTCGGTGCTTAATTCAATGGTGCCACCGGCAAAATTGTCGGGGTCAAGCTTGCCCAAAACCAGATCGGCATCGGTCACGGCGGGTTTGTCACCGCCACGGCCATAACAGGCAGGACCGGGTTCGGAACCGGCACTTTCCGGCCCGACGCGGATTTGACGCATGGCATCAACATGCGCCAACGACCCGCCGCCCGCGCCAATTTCGACCATATCAATCACCGGAATCGAAATCGGCATGCCGGACCCTTTTTTGAACCGGTAAGTTCTGGCAACTTCAAACACCCGGCTGGTTTTCGGGGTCTGGTTTTTGATCAGGCAAATTTTGGCGGTGGTGCCCCCCATGTCAAAGGACAAAACCTTGTCCAACCCGAAACGACCGGCGATATCGGCGGCAAAAACCGCGCCCCCGGCGGGGCCGGATTCCACCAGTCGCACGGGAAATTCCGCGGCACTTTCGATCGAGATAATACCGCCACCGGAATGCATCAAAAAGATCGGGCAATCCACGCCTTGATCGCCCAAACGACCGGCCAGTCGCCCAAGATAGGATTTCATCAAAGGTTTGATATAGGCGTTGGCGACAACGGTATTGAACCGTTCGTATTCACGCATTTGCGGCGATACTTCGCACGACAGCGATACCATCGCCCCGGGCATAATTTCGGCAATCACCTCGCGCACCATTTGTTCGTGCGCATCGTTCAGATAGGAATGGATCAGACCGACCGCGATGCTGGCATAGCCCGCCGCTTTGATCCGGTTGACAACCTCGACCACCTCGGCGCGGTCCATCTCGATCAGAACCTCGCCCTTGGCATCGACCCGCCCCGCCACCGTAAAGCGGCTTTGGCGCGGCAACAGCGGCAGCGGCAGCACAAGGTTCAGATCATACTGTTCAAACCGGCTTTCGGTGCGCATCTCGATGACATCGCGAAACCCTTGCGTGGTGATTAACGCCGTCTTGGCACCGCGCCGCTCGATCAGCGCATTGGTGGCCAACGTCGTGCCGTGAATGATCTGGCCAACCTTCGCAGGCGCGATTCCTGCCTTGGCACAAACCTGTAACATGGCGTCGATAATCGCGTCCTCAGGTGCGGCATAGGTGGTCAGAACCTTGGTGGAAAACTGCCCCGTGGGCATTTCCAACACCACGTCGGTAAACGTGCCGCCAATATCCACGCCCATACGAATTGCTGTTGATGACATCTGAAAACCTTGTCTGGTGTGATCGCATTGGCAAAGGCTAGGCGAGTCTTTGCATTAAAGCGAATTATTTGATTTGATCGAATGGATAAATAAAAATTATCATATGGCCACAGCGCAACCTGTGGCAAACTGGGAAAGTTGACAGCTGTCAACTTCGTTACCCAAATCTAAAGGACAGCATATGCCACAATTTATTATTTCCTATCACGGCGGCAAACACCCCGAAACCGATGCCGCGCGGCAAGCGCATTTTGGCAAATGGAAAGACTGGGTCGCGGGCATGGGGGCAACGGCAGTGAACCCGGGCACGCCTTTGGGGCCGGTGACGGTTTTGGGGGCCAATGATACGGCGGTAAACGCCATGTCTGGTTTCACGACTGTCGAGGTGGACACGCTGGAGGCCGCGCTTGAAATCGCCCGCGCCTGTCCGTTTCTGGATCTTGAGGACGCGACCCTGCATGTGGCCGAGGCCAAATCTATGGGCTAATCAGCCACAAATGCTTTGATCGCCTCCATCATCACCTGCCAACTTTCTTCTTGCGGCAACGGATAGTGATTGCGGCTGTCCAGCGGCAATAGCTGAGCATCGGGAATACCACGCGCCAGTTTGCGGCCTTGGGCAAGGGGGTGAACGGTATCGCCTTCGCAATGCAAAACCAATGTCGGGGCTTTGACCTTGTCCAGCAGAGGCAAAACCGAATGATTATTCGAGGCCTGCCGCGCAAGAAGTGCGGATTTTTCCGGGCATGAATTTTGCAGCATTTCCGCCAAACTCAATATCTGTTCATTCGTTGCCGTGGGCATATATATCGACAGATAGCCTGAAATAAAGGCGCTTTTAGGCGTGTCCCAGCCTTCTTTTGCCATTTCATAAATTGTGTCTTTTCTATCGGGATCGTTCCCGCCCGCACGCGCAGAACGCCCCTCGGCATATCCACCCAGTACGATCAATTGCGAGACATGTTCAGGATATTTGACCGCGAATTCGATGGCGATCATCGCACCGCTGGAGGTGCCAAATATCGGCACGCGACCAAGGCCAAGGGCATCGACGATTGCCTTCATATCCTCCGCACAGCGTGGCAGGCTCAGGTCTGTTACATCAAGATCAGACAGGCCGCTGCCGCGATAATCCATGCGCACCAACGTCTGGCTTTCCCCGATCTGGTCAAACAATACCCGTTCGGTTTTTTCATTCCATGCCAATTCCAGATGACTGGGAAAGTGCGCAATATAGAAAAATGGCGGCCCAGTTCCCGATGTTGCATAGGCCAGTTTTGTGCCATCATCGGCGGTGGCAAACCGGATCGTTTGACCGGTTGATTGCAGCGTTTCAGATCGTGGTTTATGGGCCTCGGGCCGCGTCACGGTGGCCATAAATTGAAACCCGCGCCTTGGTACGGTTCGGATGATTGTCTGTCGTTTACCATCGTCCCCCAGCACGCCCCGAGCCACGGAAATTCGTGCCGAAATCGCGGAATCCGATACAATGCGGCCCGCCCAGATGGCGTCGATCAATTGGTCCTTGGAAATCAAAATACCAGCGTTTTGCACCAGATACAGGATCAGATCAAAAACCTGCGGTTCAACGCTTTGCAACACACCGCCTTTGGTCAGGCTGTGGGTTTTTTCGTCCAGAATACAATCGGCAAAGCAATATTTCATAAGGTAACTAGAGCCAGTTCTTGGTATTTTCACAAGGTTTTATTGTGGCCCAAGTATAAAATGACAAATTCACAAGAATTTCCCAAGGGTTCCCTCAAGCGCAATTTTGCACGGCCTGTCACGGTGGGGCACAGCCACAAAGGAGCCACGCCATGATGATGCCATTTGATACCCGCCTGCTGGATCACCCACCCGCAAAATATATCCCGGAGCCGCATGTAGAAAGCGCCCGCCAGACTCAAAGCAATACTCAATGACTGGGGCTGGGGCTGGGCAATTCGGTTGTTTCCACTGGCCTGGTCAAGGTTTGTGCGCGGCTGATTGCGTGCCATAACCCGCCGCCACCTCGCCCGCAATAAGGGCGGCACTGGCGACATAATGTGCCGATTTTTCGGCGTCATAGCGCGCGGCAAATTGCAGGGCCTCTGGGGCCCAAGGATAAGCGATTTCAACCAGTTCACCACGGGCCAGTTCTTTGCTGATCATCGCGCGCGGCACGGTGGCGATGCCCATGCCCTCGACCGTCATATGCAGACAGGCCGCCAGATTACTGGACGGCACGATTTGAACCGTCAGATCGCGGTGGTCGGCAAAGTGGCCTGTGACCTCCTGAAACAGGCGGCTGTCGCGGGCGTGAGTCAGGATCGGGTGGGCCGCCATGTCCGCAGGGCTGGCGGGGCTGGGGATATTCAAGCCGGGCGAGGCGACCCAAACCAGCGGATAGCCCCCCAATTCAACCGAGCCGGAAACGGCCAGCCCAAAAGGGCCGTTTTGCAACGCCAGATCAAGGCTGCGTTGTGCCAATCCGTTTTCAAGATTGACCGACATATCCACCGTCAGTTCCACATTGATCTTGGGAAAGCGTTCGCGCAGTTCCTTTAGAAAATCCCGCAACCACGTATGCACGACCATTTCCGTCACCCCAAGGCGCAGGATACCGTCAACCAGCGCGGCCTGACCCGAGGCCATCACCAGCGCCTCGGTTGCGTCCAGCACTCGGCGCGCGCAAACCAGCAATTCGCGCCCCTTTGCTGTCAGCCGCACAGAACCCGCATCGCGATCCATCAGCTTGGTGCCCAACAGGGTTTCAAGGCCGGCAATCCGCGCCGAAATGTTCGGTTGTGTGGTATTCAGGCGATCCGCCGCACGGCGAAAACTGGCCAGATCAGCGACCCAAACGAAGGCTTGCAGTTGTTTGAGGTTCAAGTTCATCGGGGCCCATCCGGATTGGGAAAATATAGGGGTTACAGCGTTGCATATAGTGGCTTGCAAGGCCCACAGTTGTCATCCCCCAATTCGTGCGCTGGAATTTTTCAGTGCATCATTCATCGGCAAACATCCGATCACAGCCAGAAAATCACCCCTTAAAAGAGAAAACACCATCCAATATTCACACGAATGCCCCGAAAGTGAGGCCATATTAGGTAATAGTTTGCCAAAAAATTAGGCAAGCCCCGCACATAAAAGGGTGTTTTGTCGCATTTTTGGGAAAATCGTTGCAATGTTTGAATTGGTAACGTTTATTTACCAAATATCGCGCGATTCCCGCGTGACAGAACAAGTGCGCTTCTTAATGCGCACATCTGGGAGGAATAGAATGAAAACCAAGTTACTTGCATCCATTGCGGGTGTCGCAATGATGACCGGTGCCGCAAGCGCACAGGAAACATTGGAAATGACATCCGCCTTTGGCAAAAACCTGCCCATTCTTGGCACGGCTGCCTTGGATTTTGTTGACAAGATCAACGGCATTTCATCGGACGTGGAATTTGAACATTTCGATCCCGGCAAATTGGTTCCAACCCTGGAAGCGCTCGACGCGGTTTCCAACGGCTCGGTTGATGCGGCTTATGCAACATCCGGTTACTGGCAGGGCAAAATCAATTCCGCCTCTTTGTTTGCGGCTGTGCCTTTTGGTCCAGAAGCGGGCGAATACATGGGCTGGATCCTGTATGGCAACGGTGCCAAACTGTGGCAGGAAATGTATGACAGCAACGGCTATAACGTTGTGGCAACACCTTGTGGTGTGATCGCGCCGGAAACATCCGGTTGGTTCAAAAACGAAATCAATAGTGTTGAGGATCTGCAAGGTCTGAACATGCGCTTCTTTGGTCTTGGTGCCAAAGTGATGGAAAAAATTGGCGTATCCACATCGCTGTTGAGCGCGGGCGACATCTTCCCGGCACTTGAACGCGGTGCAATCGATGCGACCGAATTCTCGATGCCAAAAATCGATGCCCGTCTTGGTTTCTATAAAATCGCCAAATACAACTATTTCCCCGGCTGGCACCAGCCTTCGACTTTGTTTGAACTGTTGATCAACAAAGACGTTTACGAAGGCCTGACAGACAAAGCCAAGAAACAAATCGAAGTTGCTTGTCTTGCCAACATCACCACCAACCTGGCCGAAGGCGAAGCGACAAACTATGCCGCGATGGTCGACAATGTTGAAAACAATGGTGTGACCAACAAACAGTGGAGCCCCGAAATGCTGGCGCTGTTTGAAGAAAAATGGAACGAAGTTGCCGCTGAACTGGCTGATGGCGACCCCTTCTTTCAAAAAGTTTGGGCCGACATGCAGGAATACCGTAAAGGCTATGCCGTTTGGTCCACAAACATCTATCTGCCACGTAAATAAGCAGGTAGTTTAAAAATAACACAAAGGGCGGCTGGCTTTGAGCCGCCCTTTTTTTCTTGGGGAACGAGCAATGCCAGAACGCAGTCATACAGCCGTCGATCAATCCGTCGCCATTTCTGATCCGGGCGAGGTTGGGCGTTTGGAACACACTTGGGTCGACCGCCTTGTGGTGGGCATCGCCAATATCTCGGCGTGGTTATTTCCGCTGTTGATGGTCGCCATCGTCACCCAGGTTATCATCCGTAAAATGGGCCAGAACCAAGCCTGGCTGGATGATGCCCAGTGGTGGATGTACGGTTTTGCGATGATGGTTGGGTTTGCCTATGCAATCACCACCAACAGCCATGTTCGCGTGGATATTCTGCACCAGACTTTTAGCGCCCGAAAAAAAGCAATGATCGAGGTTTTTGGTCTGGGTTGGCTGTTGTTGCCGTTCCTTGGCATCATGACCGACATCATGGTCCACTATAGCTGGTCATCGATCATCGCCCGCGAAGGATCAGACAGCCCGAACGGGTTACACATGCTTTATCTGCTGAAAGCAACGCTGCCGGTGATCTTTGCCCTGTCGATAATGGCCGCCTGGTCGGTGATGGGTCGCAACCTGCGCCAGATAACCAAGCCGGTTCTTTGGAAGAAAATTATCGGGGCGTTTCCCTTTGTCTGGTTCATGCTTGATCGCAGTTTTTACTATGTTTTTTATTGGTTTACGCGCCTGTCCAATCCAGAATTAAACCCGCGCCGGATCAGTCGCGAACCGATTTTTGAATACACAACCTATCTGGCATTGGCCGTGATCCTGTTGGTGGTATTGCTTGGCTATATGAAACAGCGCGCCGCCGCTGGGAAAGACGCATAACATGGAAATCTTGTCCCTATTCGGTGCCGTGATGGATTTGAACCAGTGGATGGTTCTGTTGATGTTCATCACCTTCATCTATTTCCTGTTTCGCGGCATTCCCGTGGCCTATGCTTTGGTCGGGGTCAGCCTGTTGTTTGTTGTGGTTGGCGAGGTGGTACTTGATCCCTCGCGCAAGCTGATCCAGCAATATATCGAATTTGACCGCACTGGCCTGTCTTATATTAAACTGTTTGCCAATGGCGGGCGGTTCTTTGGCGGGATCATCAAGAACCCGGTACTGGTCGCGCTGCCGATGTTCATTTTCATGGGGCTGATGCTGGATCAATCCGGCGTGGCACAACGCATGATGCGGTCCATGCAAGTGCTGTTTGGCGCGCTAAAGGGCGGGTTGGCCCTGTCGGTGATGTTGATCGGAATCATTCTGGCGGCCTCGACCGGTGTTATCGGTGCTTCGGTTGTATTGCTGGGGGTGATGGGTTTGCCTGCGATGATGGAGCAGAAGTATTCCAAACAGATTGCCACCGGCACAATCGCCGCGTCGGGTACGTTGGGCATTCTTATTCCGCCTTCGATCATGTTGGTGATCATGTCGGATCAGCTGGCGATTTCGCTGGGCGATCTGTTCATGGGCGCCTTGTTCCCCGGGTTGATCCTTGGGGGGCTGTATATCGCGTTTATCGTCATTTACGGCCTGATCAATCCCAAGGCGATGCCCCTGCCCCATGATCACGCGCCGATCACAATGAAGGCGATATGGGATGTCGCCGTTTCGGTCGTGCCGCCAATGTTGTTGATCCTGCTGGTGTTGGGGTCGATCTTTTTTGGCATAGCTACGCCGACGGAAGCATCCGGTTTGGGCGCGCTGGGCGCGACTTTGCTGGCGCTGATCAGCCGGAATTTGAACCTGAAGGTATTTCGCGATGTGATGCGGCAAACCCTGAACACATCAGGCTATATCGTCGGGATTTTCATTTCCGCGAACTTCTTTGCCTTCATTCTGCGGCGTTTTGGTGGCGATGAGATCATCGAAAATCTGGTTTTGGGATCGTTTGACAACAAATATCTGGTGATTATCTTCATCCTGTTCATCATCTTTTTGCTGGGCTTCTTGCTGGACTGGATCGAAATCACCCTGATCATTATGCCGTTGATGTTGCCGGTGGTTTTGGGCCTTAACATCCCTGTGGAAGGCTATGGCATCGTAAACGACCCATCCGTTGTTTGGTTCGCCATTCTGGTGGCGGTGACGCTGCAAACCAGTTTCCTGACGCCGCCGGTGGGGTTTGCGTTGTTTTACCTAAAGGGCGTCTGTCCACCGGACATCAATTTGGGGCACATTTACCGAGGCGTCATTCCGTTTGTCCTGTTGCAATTAACGGGTCTGGCGATTGTGTTCTTTTACCCGTCATTGACCACATGGTTGCCAGCGCTGGCTTACGGGAATTAAACTAGGGGGGCAGCTTTAAAAGGAGGCCCCCCAATGTTGCTTGATACCCCTCTGTGTGATTTTGGCTGGCAGGCCCCTGATTTTACTTTGCCGGATGCAAACGGGCGCATGTTTAACATGCGCGATCATTTGGGCGAAAAGGGGTTGTTGATTGCGTTCATTTGCAACCATTGCCCCTATGTTCAACGGATCGGGGATCGTTTGGCGACAGACTGTCGCGCGTTAATGGATGCCGGCGTCAACGTTTTGGCGGTGATGTCCAATGACTATGAAGATGTGACCGCTGACAGCCCTGAAAACATGCTGCGGTTCGCGGCGCATTTTAATTTTCCGTTCCCCTATCTTGTGGATCACGATCAATCTGTTGGCCGTGCGTACGGCGCGGTTTGCACCCCGGATTTTTTTGGCTTTAACGCCTTGGGCGGGCTGCAATATCGTGGGCGGCTGGATGATGCGGCGATGAATGATCCCGCGGGGCGCACCCGCGAATTGGTGAACGCAATGCTGCAAATCGCTGAAACCGGCAAGGGCCCGCGCGATCAGATGCCCTCGATGGGGTGTTCAATTAAATGGCGGTAAATCGATTGCCCGAAACCACGCCCTAAATCCGCCGCTGGGTTGCCGGATCAAAATAATGCGCATGTTTGTCGGCGGCGGTGAAATACAGTGTGTCGCCTTCTTTGGCCGCAGGCGGGTGTTCCGCCTTGGCAATGATTTCAGACCCGTCTGGTGCCGTGGCATAAATCAGCGCGTATTCACCCAGATGCTCGATCAAATCCAGCTTGGCCGAAATCAATGCTTTGTCGGCATGGCAAAGCGTCAGGTGTTCGGGGCGAATGCCCATGGTCACCGCCCCCTCGTGGCGCATAAATTTCAGGGCCGCTGGCCCATTGGCCGTTACCAGACCGCGTGCGGCATTGGCGGTGACAAAATTCATCTTGGGGCTGCCGATAAAGCCGGCAACAAATTGATTGGCAGGTGCTGCGTACAGGGTCAGCGGCGCACCCACCTGTTCCACACGACCATCCCGCAGCACAACGATTTTATCGGCCAAGGTCATTGCCTCGACCTGATCGTGCGTCACATAGATCATCGTGGTTTCGGGCATTGAATCCTTGAGCTTGGCAATTTCAATACGCGTGCGCACGCGCAATTCGGCATCCAGATTTGACAGGGGTTCATCGAATAAAAACACCTTGGGTTCGCGCACAATCGACCGGCCAATGGCCACCCGCTGGCGTTGCCCCCCCGACAAGGCTTTGGGCAGGCGGTGCAGGTAATCTGTCAGTTGCAAAATCGCCGCCGCCTCGTTCACACGGCGGTCAACCTCGGCCTTGGGGGTTTTGGCAATGCGCAGGGAAAACGCCATGTTTTCAAAGACCGACATATGCGGGTACAGCGCGTAAGATTGAAAAACCATGGCGATGCCGCGTTTTGAGGACGGCACATCATTCATCGGCAAATCATCGATTTCAAGCGTGCCCGAAGTGATGGTTTCCAAGCCCGCAATCATCCGCAACAGCGTGGATTTCCCACAGCCCGACGGGCCGACAAACACGACAAATTCGCCCTGCGTGATGTCCAGCGACACATCATGTATCACCTGCACCTTGCTGAATTTTTTGTTCAATTTGTCCAGTTTCAGATTGGCCATGTCATCAGGCTCCGTTCAGTCGGGCGAAAACCGCCCCATAAGGCGCAAGGGTGTTGTCAGGTGCGGCAAAGCCCGAGGCCAGAACCTGTGCCCCTTTGGGCAGGGAAATCGGCCGCGATTCATCCGACAGGTTAAAGGCGCAAAACAAATCCCCGCCACGTTGAAAGCTAAGAACAGTGTCGTTGGCCGCAAGCTTGCTGATTTCGCCATCGATCAGCGCGGGGTGCGATTTGCGGAATGCCATAAAATGGCGGTAAAAATTCAACAGGCTGTCGGGCGACTTTTCCTGCGCCTCGGCCGACAAAGGCAAATGTGCCGGATCAACCGGCAACCAAGGTATGCCAGTGGAAAATCCGGCGTTATCATTGCCGGACGTCCAAACCATCGGGGTGCGACAGCCATCACGACCTTTGAATTCGGGCCAAAATTCGATGCCGTAGGGGTCTTGCAATTTATCAAAGGGCACGTCGGCCTCGCCCAACCCCAATTCCTCGCCCTGATAGATACAGGCCGAGCCGCGCATCGACAACAACAGCGCGGCGTGCAGGCGGCGTTCGGCGGCATTATCGGACGTTTTCAGCCGCGTAGCGTGGCGGATCACGTCGTGGTTGGACAGCGCCCAACAGGGCCAGCCATCCGGTGCCTTGTCGCCAAATTCCGTCAAAACCCGCGCGGTTTTATCCGCCGTCAGTTTTTCGGGTGACAGGAAATCAAAGGCATAACACATATGCACGCGGTTATCGCCTTTGGTATATTGCGCCACGATTTCCAACCCATATTGGGCATCCCCCACCTCGCCCACCGCCGCGCGGCCCTCGTATTGATCCATAAGCGCGCGCAATCGTTCCAAAAACACCAGATTTTCCGGCTGATTTTTGTCGTACAGGTGGTTTTGGTGATTATAGGGGTTCACCGCAGGCGCGATGGAACTGTTGCGATCCGCAGGTGCCAAGGGCGGGTTATCCCGCAGTTGCGCGTCGTGAAAATAGAAGTTGATGGTATCCAGCCGAAAGCCATCCACGCCGCGATCCAGCCAAAACCGCGCCACGTTCAACAGGGCGTCTTGCACGGCGGGTTCATGGAAATTCAAATCCGGCTGCGCCGCCAGGAAATTGTGCAAATAATACTGTTGCCGCTTGCCGTCCCAGTGCCACGCCGGGCCACCAAAGATCGACAGCCAGTTGTTGGGCGGATTGCCATCGGGTTTCGGATCGGCCCAGACGTACCAGTTGGATTTATCCGCACCCGCACCTTGTTTGCTGTCTTGAAACCACGGGTGTTGATCGGATGTATGCGACAACACCAGATCAATCATCACCTTCAGGCCCAAATCATGCGCCGTTGCAATCAGCGCATCAAAATCCGCCAAATTGCCAAAGCTGGGATCGATGTCCAGATAATCGGACACATCATAGCCGAAATCCTTCATCGGGGATTTAAAGAACGGCGAAATCCAGATCCCGTCCACGCCCAGCGACGCCACATAAGGCAAGCGCTGGGTTATCCCCACCAGATCGCCGCGCCCGTCACCGGTGCTGTCCTGAAAGGACCGTGGGTAAATCTGATAAATGACGCCGCCACGCCACCAATTATTCGCCGTCATATCACCCACCTTTTACAGACCCAGCCAACAGCCCGCGCACAAAATAGCGCTGCATTGACAGGAACACGATCAACGGCACGATCATCGAAATAAAGGCCGAGGCGTTCAGCCTTTCCAATTCCGATTTATAGGTGCCGATTTGTTTTTGAATTTCGATCGGCAGCACCAGATCGCTGGTCGGGCCAAGGATCAACGCCACCAGCAGATCATTCCACACCCACAGAAATTGAAAGATGCCATAGGACGCCAAGGCGGGCATCGACAGGGGCAACACCAGACGCGCAAAAATCTGCAAATGATTGGCCCCGTCAAGGCGCGCGCTTTCCAGTAATTCGCGCGGCAATCCGGCGATATAGTTGCGCAAAAGATAGATCGCCAAGGGCAGGCCAAAGGCGGTATGCGCCAGCCAAAGGCCGGAAAATGTTTTGGCCGGCACTTCACAATCTGTACCGCTGCACCAGCCCAACCATGCCTGCAATTCGCTGGCCCAAGACGCGATACCCGCATACATCGACAGCACCGGAATAAACGCCAGTTGCAACGGCACCACCAACAGGGCAATCACCCCCGCCAACAGAATGTCGCGCCCCGGAAACGTCAGCCAACTAAAGGCATAGGCGGCAAAAGCCGCGATCATCAACGGGATCACCGTGGCCGGAATGGTCACAATAAAACTGTTGATCAGGGCATTTGGAATGCGGTTGTCCTGAAACGCACGAACATAATTGCGCCAGCCAAAGGTGGGCGGGTGCAAAACCTTGGCCCCGATGGTTTTACCGCCCTTTTTGTATTCCTGATCAAAGGCCCACGTATAATCCCCGTTTTGGGCAAGGCTAAAGGCCCCACCGCGTATTTCGACCGTATCACCGGCCGCGACTGCATCGGGTTTGGCCGCGCCTGACCCAAACCGCAGGATTTTACCCCTGATTGGCATGATCGCGGGTTCACCATTTTTCGCTGCCAATCCGGCATCAAAAGCGTTGCGCTCCTCAAAAACATTGCCGGTGATTACCCATTGATCGCCAAGTTGCACCGCCTCGGCACCGCCTTTGGTTTTAAAGCTATAGCCGATTTCATTGGATACGATCGCCCGCCAAAATCCGGTTTCATTGGCGTGTTTGGTGGACCGGAGCGAGGTCAGCAAAAGCCCGGCAAAGGGCACCACCCAGATCATTACGATGATCATCAAAACCCCGGTCATGACAGAACGTCTAAGCATCGGCGTTTTCTTTCTTCATCCGCCACAGGTTGAACCCCATGATCGGGACGATTATTAGCATCAGAATGATCGCGATGGCGGCGGCCAGTTCCGGTTCGCGCTGGGAATTGCGGGTTTGCTCCATATAGGTCGCGAGCAACAGCTTGTCGGATTTGTTGGCGGTCAGGGCAAAGGGGATATCAAACACCTTTAGCACCAGAATGGTCAGCGTGGTCCAGACCACAACAACGGTGGAATATATCTGCGGCAGGGTGATGCGGAAAAATATCTGGCGCGGTGTGGCACCGTCAATCTCGGCGGCCTCCAGCGTTTCGGTGGGCACAGACCTAAGGGCGGCGGAAAAGATCACCATGGCAAAACCGGTCTGGATCCACACCAGAATGAGCATCATGAAAAAATTGCCCCAAAACTGAATTTCATACCAGAATTTTGGCTGCACCCCAAAGGGTGACAACAGCGCATTCAACAGGCCGATCTGGTGGGTTTCCGTGCCACCGGCGGCATAGATATTGCGCCAGATGACGGCGGCACCGACAAAGGAAATTGCCATCGGGATAAAGATCATCGATTTTGCCACCGCACCGAACCGCATGGTGTCGGCCAGCACCGCAATCAACATGCCAAAGATGATGCACAGCGTTGGCACAACCACCAACCACAGCACCGAATTTCGGATCGCCAGCCAGAAATTTTCCGAGGCAAATATAAAGGCGTAATTGGCAAAACCGACAAAACCTGTGGTCGTGCGCGCAATGCCGCCCTCGTTCAGCAAAGGCATGCCGGCGGCATCCAGCAACGGCACATCGTTGGTAAAACTAAGGCGCAGGGTTTCAAAGGCGGGATAAATGAGGAAAATCAGCAACAGCATCAAGGCGGGGCCGACAAACAACCAAGGCTGGATCATTTCCTGAACTGTCAAGCCACGCGCAGAATTGCCATCCGACATCCGCCCGTTCAGCCAGTTGGACAGCCAGAAATACACCACACTCAGGGTCAGGGCGATAAGGATCGCGCGTATGGCGAAAATCACCTTGGTGCTGGTTTGGGGGTCAAAGGGCAAAAGGGCCACGACGCCATCGCTGACGTAAGATGTCAGGGCGAACAGAACCACCGCCAAAACCGGCAAGACGATCAACATCGTCAGCACAATTGCGCCAAGCTTTCCAAGGATTTCGCTGCGGCTGATCGGGGTCATTATGCGCCTTTTGGGCAATATTAGAGACGTAAATGCGCCCCACCAGAGTCTGGCAGGGCGCAATGGAGAGTGATGATTATTTAATCGCGTCCCAAGCCGCCTGAATATTATTGGCGGTTGTGTCGGTGTCCTGACCTTGGGTGAAGGCGGTCATTTCCGTCCAGAAGGCACCGGCCCCGATCGCCCCGGGCATCAGGTCGGATGCATCAAAGCGAAAGGTATCGGCATTGGCCAGAATCTCGCCCATTTTGCGCAAGGAGTCATTGGCATAAGCCGATGCATCAACACCTTTGTGGGGCGTCAGAAAACCGGTTTGTGCCATCCAGATTTCATGCGCCACCGGTGCCTTAAGGAATTCAAAGAAGGCGCGCGTTGCGTCGCTGTCTTTGGTCATTGCCCAAAGTGTACCGGCACCCAAAACCGGGTTGCCCAGATCGGCACCGGCATAAGACGGCAGATAGAAAAAATCTGCTTCGCCGCTGGCCAGCTCGTCGCCTTTATTCGGAAAGAATGACGGGATAAATGATGCCTGACGATGCAACATGCATTGCGGTGGCGTGGTGAACAAACCCTTGGGGCTGTCGCCAAAGAAGGTCGAGGCAACGGCGGATGCCCCACCCGCAACCATCGCATCGTTTTTGGCGATCGAGCCGAACACATCCATCGCTTTTTTCACCTCGGGGCTGTTAAACGGCAGATCGTTGGTGACCCATTTGTCATAGTTTCCCGGGCTGGTGGTGCGCAACATGATGTCTTCCATCCAGTCCGTCGCGGTCCACCCTGTCGCGCCACCGGATTCAATGCCCAAACACCATGGCGTGTTGCCATCGGCGATCATTGTCGCGGACAGTGTCAGCAATTCTTCCATCGATGTCGGAACTTCATAACCGGCATCTTCAAAATTTTCAGGCTTGTACCAAACCAGCGACTTCAGATCGACCTTATAGGCGAAACCAAAAAACTGGTTGTTGCCGTTTTCGTCGGCATAGGTGCCCAGATCAACCCAGGACTGACCTGCGCCATAATTTTCGCGCATCCAGTCGGCAGAAGCATCCCCCAGCGGCACCAGCCCGCCTTCGGCCGCCAAATCAGCCGCCAGACCGGGTTGTGGAAACACCGCAATATTTGGCGCGGAACCGGAACGCACGTCGGTCACGATCAACTGTTCAAATTCGCCGGAACCGGTATAATTGACAGTGGCCCCCGTGGATTGCTCAAAACAATCGATCACATTGTTGACCAGTGTTTCGTCGTTGCCTTCCCATGGGCCGGCAATGGTGACGGTTTGGCCGGAAAAATCGCCCAGACCCAAGGCCCCAACGGCACAGTTTTCCTGTGCGGCGGCGGCAAAAGCCGTACCAAACGCCAGCACACTTGCCGTCGAAAATAGTTTCAAAGTCTTGTTCATTTCTTTTCCTCCCAAGAAAAATCGAAAAACCAAATTCCCAAAGCGCTTTGGTTATCTTTGGCAGAATTGCCGCCTGACGTGAGTCTGTCAAGAAAAATTTGGCTTTGACAGAAGGTTTCCAAGCCGTTTACACCTGTTAAAAGTACCGATCGGGAGTTTACCAAAACCCATTCTCTCAAAGCGCTTTAAATTTTGGAGGTTTTTTTGAAGCTCAAAGATCTTTCTGATCTGCTTGGATTGTCGCAAACCACCGTCAGCCGTGCGTTGAACGGCTATCCCGAGGTGTCCGAAAAAACCCGCCGCCGGGTGGCGGATGCAGCGCGGGCCAATAAGTATTCCCCCTCACAGAATGCGCGGGGGTTGGCCACGGGTAAGGCCGGTGCCATCGGCCACATCATCCCCTTGGGCAAACACCGGATGATCAACCCGCATTTTTCGGATTTCATCGCCGGCGCGGGGCAAACCTATGCCAAGCTGGGCCTTGATATTGTGATGTCGATTGCCGATCAGGAAAACGAGCTGAAAACCTATACACGCCTTGCCCGCAGCAAGCGGGTTGACGGTTTTATTCTGCAAGGCCCGCTGGTTGACGATCCGCGACTTGAGGCGCTGAATGAACTGGATGTGCCGTTTGTGGTGCATGGGCGAATTTCCGAAGACCACGGCGCGGATTATTCGTGGTTGGATGTAAACAACATTGATGCCTTTGATCGCGCCACGCAATATTTGCTTGACCTTGGGCACCGCGATATTGCGCTGTTGAACGGGTTGGAACATATGAATTTTGCCGCGTTTCGGCGGGCAGGATTTGAGGCGGCTATGGCACGGTCAGGCGCTGAAATTCACGCCGGTTTTATGTTTTCACAAGATATGTCCGAACATTACGGGTACGAGGCGACGATGGTGCTGTTGACCCGATCCGGGCCAAAACCGACGGCAATTTTGACCTCGTCAAAACTGATTGCCTCGGGGTGTCAACGGGCAATTGCCGAGCTGGGGCTAACGATTGGCCGCGATATTTCCGTCCTGACGTTTGATGATAATTTCGGGTTTTTTGGCACCCATGCCGTGGTGCCGAACATCACTTGCGTTCGGTCGTCCTTGTTTGACGCGGGGGTTCGAGTGGCGGAAATGATTGCACAACGCATTGAAAACCCTGACCAGCCGCCGCACCATGAGTTGTGGGAAGCAGAACTGATCGTCGGCAAATCCACAGGGCCAATATGAAACTACCCAAAGATTTTGTGATCGGGGTCGCCACTGCCGCCTATCAGATCGAAGGCACGCGGCTGGGCACCTGTGGGCGATCCCACTGGGACAGTTTTGCCGCCCGTGGGGGCACTTTTCGGGGGCAAAACGGCGATATCGCCTGCGCGCATTATGACCATTGGGCGGCCGATCTGGATTTGATCCAAAATGGCGGTTTTGACGCCTATCGGTTTTCCGTCGCGTGGCCGCGTATCATGCCCGAGGGTATGGGCGCGACTTCAAACGAGGGTTTGGGTTTTTATGACCGCTTGGTTGACGGGTTGCTGGCGCGTGGCATTGCACCGCACGCCACGCTTTATCACTGGGATTTACCTCAGGCACTGGCGGATCGCGGTGGTTGGGAAAACCCCGATATTGCCAAGTGGTTCACCGATTACGCGCTGGTTGTGGCGGATCGCTTGGGGGATCGGCTGGCCAGCATTGCGACCATTAATGAACCTTGGTGCGTTTCCTGGCTATCGCATTTTCTGGGTCATCACGCGCCGGGAAAAACCGATTTGGCGGCGGGCGCCAAAACGATGCACAACGTGCTTTATGCCCACGGTATGGCCACGGATGCCTTGCGCGCCGCTGGTCAGAACAACCTTGGGATCGTGTTGAATATGGAATACGCCCAAGCCGCCAGCGACAGTGCGGTTGATCAAAAAGCGGCAAAGATTTATGATGGCATTTACAACCGTTGGTTTATCGAGGCGATCACCAAGGGGCGGTATCCAAACGACGTTTTACCCTATTTAGAGCCACATTTGCCATCAAACTGGGCCGATCAAATGGCGGTGATTCAAACGCCGTTGGATTGGCTGGGGTTGAATTATTACACGCGAAGCATCCATGCCGATGACGGCAGCGGCGTGTTTCCCTTTGGCAAAGCTGTGACCGGGCCTTTGGATAAAACGTCAATGGGCTGGGAGATTTATCCAGAAGGGCTGACCTATTTTCTGGACCGCCTGCACCGCGATTATTCCGGTGAATTGCCCTTGTTTGTGACAGAAAACGGCATGGCACAGCATGATAAAATCGCGCGTGGTACCGTGACGGATACCGCCCGCGCCACCTATATCAAGGATCACATTCAGGCCACGTTAAAGGCGCGTGAAAATGGCGTGCCGGTTCAAGGGTATTTCGCGTGGTCGCTGTTGGATAATTTTGAATGGGCCTTTGGATATGCCGAACGCTTCGGCATTGTTCACGTGGATTTTGACACCCAAAAACGCACACCAAAAGCATCGTTTGACGCGTTGAAAATGCTGATAGCAGCGCGGTGAAAACTCACTTTCGTTTTGGGGTGATTTCGGCTAGTCACGGCCCAAAGCAAAGACGGAAATCCAATGCCCAATGATCCTGCCTATCCGGGCGGCCCCCATTATATCAAACGCAGCGGCTGGCTGCGCGCCGCTGTTCTTGGGGCCAATGACGGTGTTGTTTCAGTTTCTTCCCTAATTGTCGGGGTGGCAGCGGCGGACGCGAGCCCAAGCACGATTGCAATCGCAGGCGTTGCCGGGCTTTCGGCAGGGGCAATGTCGATGGCGGCGGGCGAATATGTTTCCGTTTCATCGCAATCCGACATTGAACGCGCCGATGTTGAACGCGAAAAAAGGTCGTTGGAAAACTATCCAGACGCCGAGCTTGCCGAACTGGTCGACATTTATATGGAAAACGGCCTGAAAGAAGAAACCGCCCGGATTGTGGCGCAAGAAATGACCGCGCATGACGCGCTGGGCACGCATATTCGCGATGAACTTGGCTTGTATGAGGCACATGCGGCCAACCCGCTTTTGGCTGCGGCTGCGTCCGGGGTTACGTTTTGTGCCGCCGCCGCGATCCCGGTACTGGCGGTTTTTGCCGCACCCGTGGGATCGATCATTCCGGTTGTCCTTGTTGTGACCATCATCGCATTGGCGGCCTTGGGCGCGCTGGGGGCCAAGGCCGGTGCCGCGCCGGTGTTGCCCGCGACCCTGCGCGTGGTCGTCTGGGGCGTGTTCGCCATGGCCGTCACCGCAGGTGTGGGTTGGCTGTTTGGGGTCAATGTCTAGGTCCAGAATCCTAATTTTCTGTTTCCGCATCCCTGTTTCGATCACATTCGCGAAATACATCCAGCATACAGATTTTGCAGATGTCGAAATTCAATTGTTTTGTCGCCTCGGCAACGGCGTCACCTTTGGAACTGTGAAGGTTACCTTTGCCCAGCTCTTCTATCACGTGAAACCGTTCAAGGCTGCGCAATAGCGGCGGAAAAATTGCCACGATACGGAATGATCCGCCCGCCGCCTTCATTTCGCGGATGTGCTTGATCAACAGATCCGCACCAGCCAGATCTATTTTTCCCATCCCCTTGAGGTACAAAACCATATGCACCTGTCCGGGGTGCTGTTTGCGCAATTCCTTGATCTTGTTTTCAACATGTTCAACCGAGCCAAAAAACAGCGGCCCATCCAGCCGCAGCGACACCAATTGTGGGCATTGTTTCAGACCAAGGGTCGCGACATTGCGAAATTTTCGGTCGCCCTTGTCGTCAATATAGGGGGCGGTTACCGGCAAATCGGGATAGGCACTGTCGTAGATAAACACACAGAGCGAGGCGATAACACCCACGTAAATCGCAAAATCCAGCTCGATAAACAGGCCCGATCCTAGCGTCAGGAACAGCACCACCGCCTCGGGGCTTTTGGAGGTGATGATGTGGCGCAGTTCTTTGACGTCGATCAATTTATACGCCACCACAAGGATCAATCCCGCCATTGCAGGGGTCGGAATATAGGCCACAAGCGGGGCCACCAACAGCAAGATCAGCGCCAGAAACGCGCTGGCAAAAATACCCGACATCGGGGTTACCGCACCGGCGGCGGCGTTCACGCCGGATCGGGTAAAGCTGCCGGAACCGGCGTAACACTGGAAAAATCCGCCCACGACATTGGACAGCCCCTGCCCGATCATTTCCTGATTGGCGTCAAAATCTTCGCGGCGACGGACCGCAAAGGCACGACCGATCGAGATCGCCTCGAGCAGCGCAATCAAGGCAATCGCCGCGGCACCGGGGGCAAGATCGGCAATGTCATTCAGGCGCACCGAAGGTGGGTCGAAGGTGGGCAAAAACGCGTTCAGCTGCCCAACCATCGACACGCCCTTGGCGCTGGCATCCAGTGCCCATGCAAGCACGGAACCGATCACCAAAGCAAACAAAAAGCCCGGCAATTTTGGGGCGATTTTTTGCAAGATTAAGGCGCTGACCAAGGTGGTTACGCCGATCAGCACCGCCAATGGGTTGGTTTCACTCAATTGCTCAACCAGACGGATTATCCGCTCGACCACATTGCCACCGCGTTCGACATTCACCTCAAGCAACCCGGCAAGCTGGCTGACGGCAATCAACAGTGCGGCGGCGGCGGTAAAGGCGGTAAGGACAGAATGCGACACAAATGAAACAAGCCCGCCCAATCGCCCAATACCGCCCGCAACCTGAAAAATACCCACCATAATGGTCATCAAAAGCGCCAGTTGGATATATTGTTCGGTGCCCGGCGACGCAATGTCGCTGAGGGTGGCAAACAGCACGGCGGAAATCGCCGTGGTCGGCCCTGAAATCATCACCATGGACGAGCCGAAAATAGCCGCGACAACCGCCGTTACCATGGCGGTATAAAGCCCGTATTCCGGCGGCAATCCGGCAATGGTGGCAAAGGCCACACCTTGCGGCAACACCAGCGCCGCATTGGTAAAGCCGGCAAAAGCATCCGCCCGCAAACTGTTGGCGTTCACTTTATGCAGCCACAAACGGGCGGGAAATAAATCAGCGATATTCATCGGCGAATCGCTTTCGTAAAACGAGCAAAAATAGGGTGGTGGTGATGCCCAATAGGCCTGTCATTGCGAATTTTCAATTGCCAGGCGGGCAAGCGCGTCAAAAAAACACCCCTTTCGGGTCGCCTAAATACAGCGCCCGCCGTCCACCTCCATACAAACGCCGGTGATCATGTCGGCCTCGTCCGAACAAAGAAAGGCCGCCGCCGCGCCCATATCCTGTGGCGTGGAAAAGCGGCCCATGGGAATTGTTGCCAGAAATTTTGCCCGCATTTCCGGTGTGTCCTCGCCCAAAAACGATTTCAACAACGGGGTTTCGCCCGCCACCGGATTGATCGCATTAACCCGCACGCCATGGGGCGCCAGTTCCACCGCCATGGATTTGGTCGCGGTGATCATCCAGCCCTTGGAACTGTTGTACCAACTTAGGCGGGGGCGCGGGCTGACGCCTGCGGTCGAGGCCACGTTCAGGATCGCGCCAGTATGGCGAGATTTCATCTGGGGCACGATATATTTGGCCGACCAGAACACCGATTTTGCGTTCACCGCCAGAACCCGGTCAAAATCCGCCTCACTGATGTCCTCCATCGCGGCGGGCAGATGGGTGACACCGGCGTTGTTGACCAAAATGTCGACGTGGCCAAAGGCGGTGATCGCCGCGTCGGTCAGCGCCTGAACATCGGTGCCCAGCGCCATATTGGCCGCCTGAGCCAGCGTGCCGCCGCCGATTTCCCTGGCCATTGCCGTGGCCGCCCCGGCGTTGATGTCGGCAATCATTACGCGCGCGCCTTCGGCCACGAATTTCGCCGCAATACCAGCCCCAAAGCCCGAGGCGCCACCCGTTACAATTGCCGTTTTTCCCTGTAATTTCATCGTCTTTTCCTATCCGTGATATGCCGCAATTGTTTTAAGTTTGGTAAAGCCATAGAGCGCCTCAAAACCCTTTTCACGCCCGTGACCGGATTTACCGACCCCGCCAAAAGGCAATTCTACACCGCCACCCGCGCCATAATTGTTGATAAAGACCTGACCCGATCTAAGCCCCCGCGCCAGACGCATTTGCCGCGCGCCGTCGCGGGTCCAGATCGAGGCAACAAGACCATAATCGGTGCCATTGGCAATCGCCAAAGCCTCAGCCTCGTCCTCAAAGGGGATGACCACTTGCACGGGGCCAAAAATTTCATCCCGCGCCAGTTCATGCGCCGGGCTGACGCCTGCAAACAGGGTTGGTGCGATGTAAAATCCGCCTTTGGGGGCACTGTCATCGATCACCCCTTGGGCGGCAATTTCAAGGTCGTGACCTTTGGCCAAAAACGCCGAAACAATTTGATGTTGGCGCGCGGAGATCAGGGGGCCAACGTCCAGATCATCCATCGCGGCACCGACCCGCAGATCGCCATATCGCGCCGCCATGCGCGACAGCACCTGATCGTAAACCCCGCGCTGAACCAATATGCGCGAAGAGGCCGAACAGGTTTGCCCCGCGTTCTGAATGCCCGCATTGACCAGAAACGGCAGGGCGGCATCAATATCGGCATCGTTAAACACCAATTGCGGGGATTTACCGCCCAGTTCCAGCGTCACAGGCACCGTATTTCGCGCCGTCGCCGTTTGCACCAAGGTGCCGGTACCGACCGAACCGGTAAAAGAAACATGGTGAATGCCGTTGTGTGCCGACAGTGCCGCGCCCGCCTCGGCCCCCAGACCCGGCACCACATTCAGCGCCCCGTCGGGCAAGCCCACTTGTCGCGCCAGATCAGCAAAGGCCAACGCGGTCAAACAGGCCTCTTCGGCGGGTTTCAGCACGGCGGCATTGCCGGTGGCCAAAGCCGCCCCAACAGAACGCCCGATGATTTGCATCGGATAATTCCACGGCACGATATGGCCGGTGACCCCGTGCGGTTCGCGCAATGTATAAACCGTATAGCCATCCAGATAAGGGATCGTCGCCCCGTGCAGCTTGTCTGCCGCGCCACCGTAAAATTCCATATACCGCGCCAACGCCAGCGCATCGGCGCGGGCTTGTTTCAAAGGTTTGCCCACATCGCGCGCCTCGAGCCGGGCCAATTCATCAACTTTGGTTAGGATCAACCGACCAAGATCAGATAAAATCCGGCCCCGTTCAGCCGCTGTTTTGCGACCCCATTCACCCGCCAATGCCGCCTCGGCGGCGAACACCGCCGCATCAATATCCGGGGCAGCCCCGCGTGCGATTTCACAGAGTATTTCGCCACTTGAGGGATCGGTCACCGGCAGGGTTTCACCCGCTTGCGCCGCAACCCACCGCCCGTTGATAAAACATTTTGACGTATCGAACCAAAGATCGTTTTGTAGGGTCATGCTGCGCTCCTTTGGGTGCCATGATCGGGCATGTGTGGTGCATCTGCAATCGCCGATTTCGGGATCGGCCAATAAAGGGTTTGGCAACAGCCATACAATGTTTGCCCCAACCTGATTGCGCAACAAAATGATAGTACTAGAAATCTGTCGGCAAGATTGTTATATCGCTGCAACGCAGCAAACCCGTGCCAAAGGGGCGATACCATGAGCGCAACCGCGAAAAAATCGGCCCCCATGCCGGATGATATCAAGGCGATGAAAGGCGGCACGCCGATTGTCAGCCTGACCGCCTATACAACACCGATGGCGGAAATGATGGATGAGCATTGCGATTTCGTTTTGGTCGGCGACAGTGTTGGCATGGTGTTGCATGGGCTGCCCTCGACCCTTGGGGTGACGATGGAAATGATGATCCTGCACGGTCGCGCGGTGGCGCGCGGCCTGAGCCATGCAATGATGGTCGTGGATATGCCCTTTGGCAGCTATGAAGAAAGCCCCGCACAGGCGTTTCGCAATGCGGCACGGATTATGGCCGAAACAAATGCCGCCGCGGTCAAGCTGGAAGGCGGGGTGAACATGGCTGAAACCATCGCGTTTCTGGTGGCGCGCGGCATTCCGGTGATGGCCCATATCGGCCTGACACCACAGTCGATCAACACGCTGGGCGGCTACAAGGTGCAGGGGCGTGCGGATCAGGCAGCCGCGGTTTTAGCCGACGCAAGGGCGACCGAACGCGCCGGTGCCTTTGCCGTGGTTCTGGAAAAAATACCCGCAGATCTGGCCGATGAAATTACGGCGGCATTGGCGATCCCGACGATTGGTATCGGGGCATCGGCTGGGTGCGACGGGCAAATTCTGGTTGTTGACGATATGCTGGGGTTGTTTACCGCGTTCAAACCAAAATTTGTCAAACGCTTCGGCACACTTGGCGAGGACGGCCGCGCGGCGATTGCCGCCTATGCAGACGAGGTGCGCCGCCGCGCCTTTCCCGCACCCAAACATGTTTTTGCAACAACCGCCCCAACCCCCAACGGTGGCAAATGAAGCCGGTGATTATTCGCAGCCTGCCAGAGCTGCGCAAATTGACAGCACATTGGGTGCGCCGCGAGGAAACCATTGGGTTGGTGCCAACAATGGGCGCGCTGCATCCGGGGCATCTTAGTTTGGCCAAAGCGGCGCGGGTGGCTTGTGATCGGGTCATCGTGACAATTTTTGTGAACCCCAAGCAATTCAACAACCTTGAGGATTTGGCGAAATACCCGCGCACGGAACATGACGATGCTGAAAAGCTGGCCCCCATCGGGGTGGATGCGATTTTTGTGCCCGCCGGCGATCAGATGTATCCCAAGGGGTTTTCCACCAATGTGTCGGTGGATGGGTTGACCGATGTGCTGTGTGGTGCCCATCGACCCGGGCATTTTGACGGTGTTGCAACCGTGGTGGCCAAGTTGTTTTTGCAATCCGGTGCCAATCAGGCGTTTTTCGGGGAAAAAGATTTTCAACAGCTTCAGGTCGTGCGACGTATGGCGCGGGATTTGGACATGCCGATTTCCGTGGTGGGCTGCCCCACCATCCGCGAGGATGACGGGTTGGCAATGTCGTCGCGCAACCTGAATTTGTCCGAAGCCGCCCGCAAGATTGCGCCAAACATGCAGCAGGTGATGCAAGACGTGGCCGCCGGTTTACGCATGGGGAAATCCATGGATGAATTGCGGCCAACAGCAATTGCGCGGCTGAAAGAAGCGGGTTTCGGTGCGATCGACTATCTTGATCTGCGGGCGATGGATGATCTGGCATCGCTTGATACCCCGCACCGCGCCGCGCGCCTGTTTGCGGCGGCCTATCTGGGTGATGTTCGTTTGATTGATAACATCGCGGTTTAGGAAATTACCCTGTGCCGCTGTTAAAATGGCGTCGCCAGATTTCGGTGCGAATTTTGTCGCGCTTGTCATAATCGTCGATTGCCTGCCTGATATCGCCGCCATCCGAGGTTTCCCGATCATCGCCAATTTCGGTCAACCGCATGGTATACCATGCCGTAATCCCGCCCTCGGGGGCCTCGGCAAATCGGGGAAAGGCTGGGTCGGGCATTTGATCCGCCATCCATAAATCGGGCAGCGCGGGTTCCAAGACAAGCGCACGGGCAAGCCCGACAACATCGATAACACCGCTGGCAACGGCTTCTTCTGCCTGTTTGCGGGTTTTAAAACCGCCTGTCAGCATCAAGGGTTTTGTCGTCATCGTCCGGGCACGTTTTGCGAAGTCGATGAAATATGGCCCGCGCCCCGCGCCGTCAGACGCCGCTTTTGCGCCGGGAAAATAGGTGCCGCCACTGATGTCGATCAGATCAATCGAACTACGATCGAGGGCAGATACAACCTTGAGGGCACCTTCCGCCTCTAACCCGCCCTCAAGCTGGTCAGAGGAATTTAGCTTTATCGCAATCGGGAAATCCGGTCCCACCGCTGCGCGCGTTGCCTCTATGGAATGAAGCAAAAGCTTCATACGGTTGGCGATGGTGCCGCCAAATTCATCGCCGCGCTTGTTGAACAGCGGGGACAGGAACTGGCTCAGCAGAAAACCATGGGCCGCATGTATTTGCACGCCACCAAAACCGGCCTGTTGCGCCAGCTTGGCGGTTCTTGCAAATTCCAAAGGGACTTGATGAATTTCATCCAGCGTCATTTCCTGACAACGAAGACCGGGCAAATCAAGCGCACTTGGCCCTTTGGGATTGCTTGTGGGCAAATAGGCAAGCGCCCCGGCGTGGCCCAGTTGCAGCCAAAGCTGTGCGCCATTTTCACCACCACATTCGGCAAGTTTACGAAACTTGGCCATATCAGAATCAGTGTCTAATATAAGGTTTCCGGGCTTTTCCGCATAGTCGGCTGTGCCCTGCACCTCGCCAATAATCGAAATCGCCACGCCGCCTTTGGCCCAACGCTGGTACAATCTGTTTTGCGCAACCGTCGGCGTGCCGGTTCCATCCCCCAATGAATCCGACATTGCAGATTTCGCGATCCGATTTTTCAAGACGACGCCACAAGGCAAAGCCAAAGATTTAAACAAATTACCCTGTTGCTGCATTCAAATGCCTCCGGCTAGGTTATGTCGACTTTCAACATCCACGAAAAGTTGGCGCGCGGCAACTCAATCTGGCTGATCAAAGTCCGATCCCGCCAACAATTCAATCAGCGCTTGTCCCATGACCTTGGCACTGTCGATCATATCGTCGATGCCGACATATTCATCCGGTTTATGCGCCAAATCCAGAATGCCCGGGCCATAGGCGATACAGTTTTTCAACTTGCCGATGCGGTCGATGTGTTTTTGATCATAGGTGCCGGGGGAAACGACATAATCGGGGTCTTTGCCCAGAACATCCCTGATCGCGCGGGCCACGGTTTGCACCACGGGCGACGTTTTTTCGGTCATCGTCGGTAAAACCCGATGCATTTCGCGCATGTCATAGGTGAAATTTTCACGGGTTGATTTCACGCGCTCCAAAATCGATGTGATTTCCTGTTGCACGGCATCGATGTTTTCCTCGATTAAAAACCGCCGGTCAATCACCATGCGACAACTATGGGGCACAACTGGTGACGGCAAACCGGTATAGGCGGCCGCCTGTTCAGCCTGACCGCCATGAATGGAATTGATGTTCAGCGTCGACTGTTTGGCGCCTTCCGGCACCACCGGCATATCGGTGCGTTTTTGTGCCATGGCAGGATAAAGCGTTGTTTCCATTTCCGCGACCACCGCCCCCATATGGCGCACCGCACAATCCCCCAGAAACGGCATCGAGCCATGGGCAATTTCGCCGTAGGTTTCGATTTCTGCCCACCAAACGCCGCGATGGCCCAGACAAATGCGATCCTTGTTCAGGGGTTCGGGGATGATCACATGTTGCACGCGGGCGGGATCAAAGAAACCCTTGCCCGCCAGATAGGCGACACCACCAAAACCACCGGATTCCTCGTCTGCCGTGCCGGAAATTTCAATCGCACCGGAAAAATCGGGACAAACCTGAAGAAACGCCTCGGCGGCAATGATCGATGCCGCAAGCCCGCCCTTCATATCACAGGCACCACGGCCATAAATCTTGCCGTCATCCACCGCGCCACCAAAAGGATCAAAGGTCCAGCCGCGGCCAACCTCGACCACATCGGTGTGGGAGTTGAAATGCACACAGTCACCGGGGTGCAACCCTTCGCGACGGGCAATGATATTCCAACGCGGATAGCGATCACTGTCACCGGGGCTGCCATGGGCGCGGATCAGCTGAACGTCAAAACCCGCCTTGCTAAGGCGTTTTTTCAAAAATTCGCAAATTTCCAGATAATTATCCCCAGGCGGATTCAGCGTGGGTATGCGGATCAAATCTTGGGTCAACGCGATCAGATCACTGCGCCGCGCCACAATGGCATCGTTCAGGTGCTCGCGTAGATTTGCGTGATCGGGCATCAGGGCCACCTTGTGTTCTGGCGGTTAAGTTTGGCCAAACTATGCGCAGGAAGCCGAGACAGTTCAAGCCATGGCAATGGAATGTGCGTGGCGAAACAGATTGTCAGGGTCCCACGCCGCTTTCACCCGTTTCAGACGCCCAAGGTTGCCACCCCAATAGGCCTGACCCCAGTTTTCCAGCGTTAAATCGGGGTAATTCGCATAGACACCGCCCATTGCGAGCGGTGTGAACACCTCCTTCAAATCGGCCATCGCAGCCTGTTTTATTGCCAATTCCTGTGGTCGCTTCACGTCGGCCTGCACATGCGCAACAAAGGCGGCATTTCGGTGGGGAAAAGCGGTGGCATCGCTGGCCACATCACTTACCGCACCACCAAAGGGTTCAAAATTCACACTGACCGCATCATCGGGATGACGCAGAATTGCGATCAGGATTTCGGCCACGCCGCGTTCATCCAAGGCGCCCGCCAACAGATGGGATTGTGTTAATAAATGCGCCTCGGCAGTGCTAACGCCTTCGTTGGGTTTTTTTTCCAAATCCATGGCCACGTCAGGTTTTACAAAGTTGTTGTGAATCGGGTCTTGGCGACGCAACAGCAGGCGCAATTCTTCTTTTAAATCATCGCGATTGCCCGATGACAGACCCGTAAGTGAAATCAGAAAGCCTGCATCGCCACGTCGGGTGATTTGCAGATGTGTGTTCAGATGGCGCGGGCTGTTCAATATCCAATGCGGCCACAGAAACAGGATTTCGGCGGCACGTTGAACATCCACAGGTTCAAGAATGGCTATGCGATGGGTCGAGGGGCGTTGTTGCAGGTTGAAGGTAAATTCGGTGGCCAAGCCAAATTGACCGCCACCACCGCCACGACAAGCCCAAAACAGATCCGCATTTTGCGTGGCACTTGCAGTGGTCAAATTACCATCTGCCGTAACCAGATCAACAGATTGCAACTGATCGATCAACAAACCGTCCGTGCGACAACGAAAACCAAAACCACCGCCCAATGTGTGCCCCGCAATGCCGACACCGCCAAAGGTGCCGCCCGGCAGGCTTAGCCCCATGGGGTTGATGGCGTTATAGATGATGTCCAGCCGCGCGCCGGCCCCAACGCGCAGGGTTTGTGCGCCACGATCAATAGAAATGCCCCGCATGCCACGCACATCCAACGCCACATCATCGTGCTGGGAAAAACCCATGAAACAATGGCCACCACTGCGATTTGCAAAACCGCGCCCTTCGTTTTTAGCCCAATTCACCGCCTTGACAGCGGCATCTGCCGTATCGCACATCAGCCGCTCCTGCGGCAGCTTCTTGCGCTGGCCTGCATAGGCTTTGTTCAGGCCAATCGCCCGGGGGTCATCAGCCGCAATTGCCTGCAAGCCCGGGTACTGCGGCACAGCCGCTGCAAAAATCTTGGTGGATGTTCCACCACCAAAGGCAAAGGCTGCGGCGGTGGTGGTTAAAAATTCGCGCTTTGATTGCATGACAAATCCTTCTATTCGACCCAAGGGAGAGGCGGCGGTAAACGGGTCTGAACTTCTATGCGCAAAGGTTACAATTAGGCAACAATTTCAATCTGATCGCGGCGTATGGCTGTTCCATTTTTGGAAAGCCCGCCGAGAATGCTTTAGGGTGGCCAGTTAATGTAGGTAATGGGGGCCATCGCTAGGGCGATGACGATTAAAATGAACTTAAAAAAATCTTTGGGTGCCGCAGCGGCATCACTTTTGTTGGGTGCCGTTGCACCACAAGGCGCATGGGCCACCAGCAGTGTATCGTTGACCTGTGCGGGTATTGGCGCGGGGTACAGTTTTACAGGCTCAGGAACGACTTTTAACATTGCACTGGCTGATGGCGACACGCTGACAGCGATACCCTATGTTTCGACATACGCCAGTTATGCTGTATTTTACTTGTATGCGCCGGGATATATAGAGGTTGGCAGATCAACCTATGGCTCCCTCCCACCAAGAGCGCCCGGTGGTGGACCCACCAATTCTCCAGCAACTGTGATCTATACGCCCGCGCCAGCAATTGTATACACGGTGCCCACAGGTGGCGCCGGAAACTATGCATTTGAGCGCCCAGAACGTGCCGAGCTTTCTTGCACCAGCGCATCGGCCATCACAACCCGCGACACCCAGAACGGGTTTTCCAGCGAACAGATTTCCGGACAGTTGGCCAGCCTGTCAAATACCGTTTCCAACAACGTCAAAGGCGTTTTGGGCGGCGGCACCGGGCCAAGCGTCACCCGCAATGGGTTTTTCCTGCAATCCCTTGGATTGGCTGCGCGCCGGTCGCGGGGTGACAAACCGGAATGGAACGCTTGGATCAAAGGCGATTTCACCGACTATGACGGCAGCGCCCTAAATGGGTCACAAGCCAATCTGGTGGTGGGCATCGACCATCAACCCGACCCTGATACGGTCATTGGTGGTTTGCTCAGCTATGATACCTCTGATTTCACCACCAATATCGGCGGCACACCAGGTGCGTTGAAGGCAGACGGGTATACCATTGGTGTTTATGCGGGTCGCCGGATGGGCAATGGCCTGTTGATAGACGGTATGCTTGGATATTCGGTGTTGGATTACTCGGTTGCCAATGGTGCCATTACCGGTGCGTTTGATGCCACACGGATCAGCATTGCCTTGGGCATTTCCAGCAAAATGGAAATGGGCGGCATGACCGTTGAGCCAAACGCGAAACTGATATTTGCGCGGGAAACCCAATCTGCATATACCGACAGCGGCCCAACGGCGATTGCCAAACAAACAACCACGGCTGGGCGTCTGTCTTTGGGGCCAACTGTTTACCTGAACCCCAATGACGCGGGTGTCGCGCCGTGGTTCTCGGTGAATGCGGAATATGATTTTTCCAGCACCGGTATCTTGGCAACAGGATCGCCCAGCTTTGACGATCAGTTTTCCTTGCGGGCTGGTTTCGGGGTAAACGTACCCCTGTCGCGTGGTGGCTTGTCTTTCGCGGTGAATGCCGGTGGCTTGGGGAATGATAATTATTCTTCGGTCGGGGCGACAATTTCCTATCGGATGTCGTTCTAAGTCACCTTGAATTAACAAATTGAACCCGCCGCTATCGATCCAGATAGCGGCGGGTTTTTCCATTTTGCGCCGGATATCACATAAAACGTGATCGCAATTTCGTTGAAAATCGCCCCGATCCGGTTAACCTTCTGCCCAGAATTCATTTCAAAAGGCAGGAAAATAAGATGCAACGCAAAAAAGCCAGTGATTTTGATCCGCGTTTATTGGAACTTTATGATGGGTATGTCCACGGCATGATGACCAAGCGGGATTTCATGCGCAACGCCACAAAATACGTGGCCGCCGGGGTGACAGCGGCGGCGGTTTTGGAAAGCTTGCAACCAAATTACGCCTTTGCCCAACAGGTTATGCCCGATGACCCCGGCATTGGAACCATGCAAGAAGAATACCAAAGCCCCGAGGGGCATGGCACCATTCGCGGTCTGATGGCAAAACCCGCAGGTGCGACAGGTAAATTGCCAGCGGTATTGGTGGTGCATGAAAATCGTGGGCTGAATCCCTATATTGAGGACGTTGTTCGCCGCGTCGCCAAGGCGGGGTATCTGGCGTTTGGCCCTGATGGATTATCGCCGATTGGCGGCTATCCCGGTACCGATGACGAGGGCCGGACCATGCAGAAAACGCTGGATGGGGCCAAGCTGATGGCGGATTTTTTTGCGGGTTTTGAACATTTGGTCAGCCACGATGGCTCAACCGGTCGTGTTGGTGCGGTCGGATTTTGTTATGGCGGTGGCGTGTGCAATGCGCTGGCCGTGGCCTATCCCAATATGGCCGCGTCCGTACCATTTTATGGCCGCCAGGCATCGGCGGCGGATGTGCCGATGATCCAGGCGCCCCTGTTGCTGCACTATGGCGGTTTGGACAAACGCATCAACGCCGGTTGGCCCGATTATGAGGCCGCGCTAAAGGCCAACAACAAGGCCCATACGGCCTATATTTACGAGGGCGCGAACCACGGTTTTCACAATGATACAACACCGCGATATGATGCCGAGGCAGCCGAACTGGCATGGGTGCGCACACTGACGTTTTTTGGGAAAAATTTGGCCTAGGATCAAGGCGCTAGCGCATCTGCGAAGGGGGCCGCCCATAGTGCGCCAGATACGCACGCGAAAAATGCGACGAGCTGGAATACCCCGTCGCAAGCGATATTTCCGTCAGTGTCAGCGCGGAATTACGCAGCAGGTTCTGCGCTTTTTCCAACCGGATCCGGCGGTAATACGCCATCGTGGTACAGCCAAGGTTTTGGCCAAAAAGCCGGTTCAACTGACGTTTTGATTTGCCGGAGATGCCCGCCAGATCATCCAGCGTCAGCGGGTCGGAAACATGGCTGTCCATCATTTCCACCGCGTCCAGAACGGCGGCGTTGGTTGTACCGACGCGCTGAACCAGCCCGCCGCGCTGTGCGCCGCTGGAAGGGCGAATTTCAGTGTGCAAAAACCAATCAGACACACGGCGGGCAAATTCGGGGCCGTGATGATCACTGATCAGGCGGTGCATCAAATCCATCGGCGCGGTGCCGCCCGCACAGGTGATGCGATTGCTGTCGATTACAAACAGGCTGCGTTCAATTTTCAGGTCGGGCGCAACCTCGGCCAAGGCGGCGGCGTGTTCCCAATGCACCGTCATTCTGCGCCCCGCCATCAGCCCTGCCTTGGCCAAAATAACCGGCCCACCGGAGACACCGCAAATCACCGTGCCGCGCCGCGCGTACCCCGCAAGCCAGTTCAAAACCTGCCGATCCCTGAACGACGCCGGATCACCACCGGCCAGAACAAACAAAAAATCCAGCCGTGGGAAATCGCCTACTTTTGCATCCGTCAAAATTTGTGCCGCCGACGAGCTTTGACAGATTTTACCGGCTCCAAAATGGGTGATTTGATACACGTCATGGCCGCTTAGCAAATTTGCCGCGCGCAAGGGTTCCGCCACGCTGGCATAAGACATCAGCGCGAAACCGTCGATGGCAAGAATGCCTATAGTTTGAGGTTTGGAAAAACTCGGCGTGTCCATATATTGATTGTATATGGCTATTTTGTGAAAGTCGAGCGGGGCAATACCCGTCACTCTGTGCCAAGGACAAGCGGAGCACAGCATGACCACCTATTCAGGCGTAAAAGTATTATGGCAGGGGTTGACCGGCAACAAAGGCTGGAAACCGGTCTGGCGTGAACCCGAACCCAAGGCCGAATATGACGTGATCATCGTTGGTGGCGGCGGCCATGGTCTAGCAACCGCCTATTATCTGGCCCGCGAATTTGGCGTCACCAACGTCGCCGTGATTGAAAAGGGTTGGATCGGATCGGGCAACATCGGGCGCAATACAACGATTGTGCGGTCCAACTATTTGCTGAAGGGCAACGAGCCGTTTTACGAGCAATCGATGAAGCTGTGGGAAGGCTTGGAACAGGATTTCAACTATAACGCCATGATCAGCCAGCGCGGCATTCTGAACCTGTATCATTCCGACGCCCAGCGCGATGCCTATGCGCGGCGCGGCAATGCGATGCATTTGGCCGGTGCTGACGCGCAATTGCTGGATCAAGATGCGGTGCGTAAAATGGCGCCCTTCCTTGATTATGACAACGCGCGGTTCCCCATCCGTGGTGCCTTGTATCAGGCGCGCGGTGGCACGGTGCGCCATGATGCGGTCGCCTGGGGGTATGCCCGCGGTGCGGATATGCGCGGTGTGGACATCATTCAAAACTGTGAGGTCACGGGTTTTCAAATGGAGGGCGGCCGCTGCATAGGCGTGCAAACCGCCAAGGGCAATATCCGCGCCAAAAAGGTCGCCGTTTGTGTGGCCGGCTCATCCAGCCGTGTGATGGCGGCGGCGGGCATGCGCCTGCCAATAGAAACCCATGTATTGCAGGCCTTCGTTTCCGAAGGATTAAAGCCGACCATCCCCGGTGTGATCACCTTTGGCGCGGGGCATTTTTATGTCAGTCAATCGGATAAAGGCGGGCTGGTTTTTGGCGGCGATATTGATGGCTATAATACCTACGCCCAGCGCGGCAATCTGCCGGTGGTCGAAGATGTTTGCGAGGGCGGCATGGCGATCATGCCGATGATTGGCCGCTCGCGTCTGCTGCGCATGTGGGGCGGGGTGATGGACATGTCGATGGATGGCTCGCCTTTTATCGACAAAACCCACATTGACGGGCTCTATTTTAACGGCGGCTGGTGTTATGGCGGCTTCAAGGCCACGCCTGCCAGCGGGTTCTGTTACGCGCATTTGCTGGCAACAGACCGCCCACATGAAAATGCCACCGAATTCCGGCTGGATCGTTTCGCGCGCGGCGCGATGATTGATGAAAAGGGCGCGGGCGCCCAACCGAATTTGCATTGATCGGGGAAAAGAAACCATGATTATCAACCACCCGCTTTTAGGCCCCCGCGATGCCAGCGAATTTACCGTCAAAGGTGCCGCCACCTTGATCGATCGCCCCGATTGGCAGGCGGAAAATGCGGCCGAGGCGTTCCACGATTACATGTATCTGCGCGAAAACCCCGCCGGTGAACACGCCGAGCTTTGGTATCACGAACAAGGCGACCGTTCTTGGTTGGTGGTGACCCGAAATACGCTCACCCATGCGGTCACCAAGGTTGAACTGGCCCGCGATGTGGCCCGCGCAAGAGGGCGGTCAAAATGAGCCAGAATTTTCGCATTTCCACAGGTCTGACCGATCCCTCCCAGACGTTTACTTTTACCTTCAATGGCAAAAAAATGCAGGGCCATGCCGGTGATACACTGGCCTCGGCCCTGTTGGCCAATGGTCAGCGCCTTGTGGGGCGGTCGTTCAAATACCACCGTCCGCGCGGCATTTTCACCGCAGGGTCCGAGGAACCAAACGCACTGGTGCAACTGCGCGAGGGGGCGGCGCAAGAGCCCAACACCCGCGCCACCGTGGCCGAGCTGTTTGACGGGTTGACCGCCACCAGCCAGAACCATCGCGGATCATTGGAAAACGATCTGTTGGCGGTGAACGACCTGCTGTCACATTTCCTAAGCGCGGGAT
>Ga0316204_10001282_pt1 | contig 71662 bp, 65 predicted proteins | sample 6monrhotite_MG_2_FD_205661 | JGI IMG/M metagenome (GOLD analysis project Ga0316204, IMG submission 205661) | Microbial mat bacterial communities from mineral coupon in-situ incubated in ocean water Damariscotta River, Maine, United States -... | ecosystem: Environmental > Aquatic > Marine >...
GTGTCTGTACAAAAAACGACTCTGTGTTGGGGCGCGTGGTGGAGTCGGAATGGGGTGGTGATCGGTCGCGCTCGACCGGGATCTTGGTGATGGGCTCGATGCATGTTGGGAATCGTGGGGCTGGTGGCGCGGGCTGAGGCCTTGGTCGGTGCTGGGTGTGTTGAGCGGGGTGATCTGACGGCGTGCTGTGTCGGTTGGGGTGGGGATCGGGTGACGGGGCGGGCGGGGTGCGGCATCTGTTGGTGTATGCGGGCGTTCGCCCGCTTGGACGCACTGGAGATCGGCATGCTGGAACAGATGAAAGTTGGGCTCGGGACTCGTGTTTGGGTTCCGGGTTGGAAACGGCGCGGGTTCGCGGACTGGAAGATGGTGATCGCGGCGGCGTTTGCGCTGGGCGGGATCGGGGCGGCGGGCTGGGTGGTCTTTGGGGGCGAGGGCGGTGAGGCCAAGCCGGTCGAGGTCGCCCGGGAGACGACGACGACGGTGGACGCTGACGGGAACGAGGCGGTGGCCGAGTATCGCAAGACCAAGGGCTCGGACGCGGCGGTGGTCGTGGGCGAGTTGGCGGGGCTGGCGATGGATGCGGCCCGGGCGATCGACGGGTTCGGGACGCAGGGGCCCGGGTCGGGCGCGGCGCTGGGCGAATCGGTGGAGTTGGCGATCGGTTCGTTTGTCAGCGGCGATCACGACGCGTTCCTGGCGGCGATGGCGGCGCTGGGCGGGACGCTGTCGGGCGAGCTCGACGGCGAGCACCCGCTCTTCGAGCGGCTCAAAGCCAAGCTGTCGGGCGCGAAGGTGGACCTGACGCGCCTGGAGGTCAGGGCGCACGAGAGCCGGCGGGGCGGCGCGATGATGCGGAGTGCCCCGAGGGTGCAAGACGGGGAGGGTGAAGACGAAGGCGAAGGACCGGGCGGGCAGCGCAATATCAACCAGCAGGTGATGGAGATGCAGCCGGCATCGCTGTTTGGCGACGCTGCGGCGAACGTGGACGAGCGTGCGGTGGACGTCCGGTTCCCGTTTTTGGCGCGCGGGGCCGATGACGAAGAGTGGTTCGGGGTGGTGCTGGTGTGGAACGGTGAGGTTGGGAAATGGCAGCCGGGCGCGTTCCAGCTGATTCAGCGGGAAGTGACGGTGATGCCGTGATGCGATTGATGCAGACAGGATTGCGGGCGGCTGGGCGGGGACGTCCGGCGGGTGATCGCGGATTTACGTTGCTGGAGTTGCTGGTGGCGATCGGGGTGATCGGGGTGCTGATCGCGATCTTGGCACCGGCGCTGCGCGGGACGCGGGCGGCGGCGCTGGAGACGGTGGCGCTCTCGAACGTGCGGAGCGTTGGGCAGCTGATGGGTGTGTATGCGACAGAGAACGGGCGGCACCCTTACCGGGGTGGCGGCGAGTATCCGACCGGGCTGGACGACATGTTCCCGGGCGGGTTCGAGCCCGAGGAGGGCGTGGCGTACTACCTGTGGTATCCGCGGGGGGTGTTGATCGGTGTGACTGCGCACTTCGAGCAGGCGTGGCTGTGGCCGGCGATTGTGGCGCCCTTGAGCGATTGGCCCGAGCACTGGGAGACGTGGGTGAGCCCGCGGAAGGATGCCCCGCTGCCGAGCGCGGGCGACTTTGATCTGTCGGGCGACAACCCGATCGAGGGGCAGATCTCGGTCCGCTATTCGAACGCGTTCGTCGCCAGGCCCGAGTTCTTCAGCGATCGGCGTCCGGACGGCGAGGCGGGGATGATGCGGCTGCTGCGCCCGACGCGTCCGAGCGATGTTCGGTTCCCTTCGGGCAAGGTCATGCTGTGGGACGACGATCTGTCGTACCGGACGGACCGGGTGATCGAGCGGATCGAGGGGCGGCTCGACGCGGACACGCCCATGAGCTTTGCGGACGGGCACGGCGCGGTGCATAACCCGGGCGAGGCGGGCGAGGCGTACGAGAACCCGATGACCAGGGATGGTGCGAGCAAGCTGGCGGACACGAAGGACGGCGTGCACGGGCGCGATTACTGAGGCACGGGCGCTGCGGGAGGGCCCTCGGGTCGCGGGCGTGGGTCTGGGCGTAGGCCCGGGGCGGCGGGTCGGGGCGGTTGGTGCTAGGCTCGTGGAATGTCAGCGAACGTGTGGTTATTGGTTTTCTATCTGTTGCTCGCGGTCGGGGTGAGTTTTCTGTGCTCGCTGTGCGAGGCGGTGTTGCTGACCTTGACGGCGTCTGACGCCGAGGCGTTGTCGCAGCGGAACGCGAAGGCGGGGCGTCGGCTCAAGGCAATGAAGTCGTCGATCGATCGCCCGTTGGCGGCGATTCTGACGCTGAACACGATCAGTCACACAGTGGGTGCGGCGGGCGTCGGGGCGCAGGCCGCGATCGTGTTCGGGGGGTGGGTCGGGCTGACGAGCGCGGTGCTGACGCTGCTGATTCTGGTGCTCAGCGAGATCATTCCCAAGACGATCGGCGCGGTGCACGCCAAGCGGATGGCCGTGGCGGGCGTCGCGGTGATCGACGGGATGATCCTGATCACGTATCCGGTGGTGCGGGCGTTGGAGGTCATCGGTCGGGTGTTCAAGGGAAGCGGGCACGGCGGCGCGCCGACGCGTCAGGAGATCGAGATCCTGGCCGAGTTGGCGCGGTCGGGGGGCGCGATCGATCACGCGGAGAGCAAGATCATCGGTAACCTGCTGGGGCTGCGGGCTGTCAAGGCGCGGGACGTGATGACGCCCCGGACGGTGGTGTTCATGCTGCCGGCGGACATGGCGGTGGGCGAGGCGCTCGAGGAGCACCCCAGGCTGGCGTTTAGCCGCATACCGATCAAGGGCGAGACGGTAGACGACGTGGTGGGCATGGTGCTGCGGACGGATATGTACGAGGCGATCGCGGGCGGTCGGTCCGGGGCGACTCTGTCGGAGCTGAAGCGGGACCTGGCGGTGGTGCCCGATACGGCGAGCCTGCTGGATGTGCTGCGCCGGTTCGGCGAGACGGGCGAGCACATCTTTCTGGTGGTGGACGAGTACGGTGGCACGGACGGCGTGCTGACGCTTGAGGACGTGCTCGAGACGATCCTGGGCTCGGAGATCGTGGACGAGACGGACCAGGCGGTGGACATGCGTGACCTGGCGATGCGCGAGCAGGCTGATGCGGATGCGGGCCGGGCGGCGCCGGAAGCTGATTCGGCTGGAGCGGCTGATACGGGCGACGAAACCGGGGGCTGACCACTCCGGTAGGTCTGTCATGACACACGCACTGCTCGGGGCTTTGTTCGTTTTTGTGATATCGATGGGCGGGATGGCCCGCGCCCAGGAGGCGCCTGATGACCCGGAGCTCGGGCAGCGCTTGGGCGAGGTGGTCGATGGGGCCACGCTGGGGCAGTTCTGGGGGACGGTGGTGGTGCGCGTGGGCGGGCGCGACGTGCTGCGACGCGGGTACGGGCTGGAGGGCCCGTCGCTGGAGCCGATCGACCCGGGGGTGAGTTTGTTCGATGTGGGGTCGGTTTCGAAATCGCTAACGGGCGCGACGGTGCTGGCGATGGTCGAGGACGGGGACCTGTCGCTGGAGACCACGCTGGGCGAGGTATTCGTGGGCGAGGACCTGGGGGTGTTCGGGGACACGACGATCGATGAGTTGCTCGGGCACCGCTGGGGGCTGCGCGATCCGGGGGCGGCGATGCGCGGGGCGGACTTCTCTCGGCGCGAGGCGATGACCGACGTGCTGCGCTTCGCGGTGCGGGATGGCGAGCGTGGGTCGTTCGCGTATTCGAACTTTGGGTACTTCGTGTTGGGCTCGGTGATCGAGGTGCGGTCGGGGGTGCCGTTCGAGGATGCGGTGCGGGCGCGGGTGATCGAAGGCGCGGGGCTGCTCGCGTGCGGCTTTGTGGGGGACGGGTCGATCCCGGGCGGGCGGGCGACTTTACGCGTGTCTGCGCCGTGGTCTGGATCGGGGCGTGGGCGCGCCAGTTCGGATGTGTTCGGGTATCCGTGGAACTGGGGACAGCGCGGGGCGACGGGCGTGGTGATGACGGGCGACGACGCGGCGCGGTGGATCGAGGCGGTGGTCGGCGACGGCACAGGCGTTGGTAACGAGTTGTTGGGTGAAGCGTCGCGTGGGGCGATGTTGCTTCCTGGGGCTGGGGGGTACGGGCTCGGGGTCTATGTGAGTTCAGAAGGGGACGGCGTGTCCAGGGTGTGGCACGGGGGCGCGACGGGCGGGTACCGGTGCGTGGTGTCGCATTACCCGGAGGGCGCGGATGGCGAGGGGGTCACGATTGTCGTCTTGACCAACGAGCGTTGGCAGGCGGAGGACATCGAGCGACGACTGGCGCGGGTGGTGGTGCCGCCTGAGCCCAGGGCGAGCCGGGCGGGCGTGTACCTGTTCAAGTATGAGCCAGTAGACGGCGTGGTGGAGATCGAGGGCGGGCTGTCGTGGTCGGTGATGCCCTCGTACCGCGGGCGGGGCGCGGACGGCGTGGCGATCGTGGAGGATCGGCCGACGATCGTGACGGTGGACGCGGGGGCCTCGATGTGGAACACGATGGTGATGCTGGACCCCGCCGAGGCGCTCGCGCTGGCGGAGGGCGCGGAACGTGCGGCCGAACAGGTAGGACGAGGCCCGGGCATGTCGATGCGGGTTGATGTTGCCGGGCTGACGCTGAGCGAGACCAAGCACGTGCAGCTGTCGCCCGGGTCGGTTTGGACGATCGGGGTTGAGGACGGCACCATCGTCGCGCGGCTCACGGACAAGGAAACAGGCGGGGCGCACGCGGTCGTGCGGATGGGCACGGACGAGGCCCGTGATCTGGCGGCGGCGCTGCGGGAAGCGTCGCGGTAGTCCGGGACTGGACCGGCTTGTCCGGGTTGGTGAAGCTCAGAGGCGCATGGCGGAGAGCAGGGCTTCGAGGAAGGCTCGGGCGCGACTCTCGTTCTGGGGCTTGATGTCGATGCGGAGCACGGTGCCCTGGCCCTGGTAGGCGGCGCCGACGATGACTTTGTTGTAGCCGAGCGATGTGGGTGCGAGCGCTACGACGCGGCCTTCTTGGGGGGTGGCTTCGGCGGTCTCGATGGCGTGGCCCTGGCGGACGAGGGTGGCGCGTGCGGCGATGATGGCCGGCTCGACGGCGGTGCCGGGCGGGAGGTCGGCGGTGAGGCGTCCGAACTGGTAGGTGGCTGAGATGGGGGTGGCGCCGTGCCAGGCGCGGGAGGCGCGGACGGGGACCGGGCCGCAGGAGGGGAGGAGCGCGGCGAGCAGGGCGGCGGTGAGGGCGACGATCAGGGGGCGGATCATGGGAACACGATCGGTCCGACGGGCGGATCGGCTGGAAAGCCGGGTTCTGGGGGACGGCGGCGCGGGGGCATGGCGGGGTTAAGAAAATTGGTTTTTGTTCGGGTTTGTCATGGACACGCGCGGGCGCGTGTTGGAGAATCGGGCGATGCGGACCAACACAGTCGGATGGGTGATGGCGGCGGTGCTCGCGGTGGCTGGCGGGACGGCGTTGGCGGACGCGTTCGTTGACGCGGTGCGGGCGCGGTGCGAGGCGGCCTTGCTGCTGGCCCGGGATGCGGGCGGGGTGGGCGAGGCGTACGAGTCCGCGAGAGCGACGGCGGACACTGCGGCGGCGTACGCGTCGGTGCGGCAGCTCGAGGCGATCGCGTGGGGCGAGGCGACGCAGCGTCTGATCGGTTTCCTGGAAGACTCGGACGGGCTCGGCGCGCTGGGCGGGCAGCCCGGGCTGTGCCTGGAGTTGGGGCTGCTGCTGGCCGACGGCGACGACTATGCGGCGGCGATCCGATTGGGGTCGCGCCTGAGCGAAAAGCATGCGGCGGATGTCGCGGGGTATCCGGCGTTGGCGGCGGCGGTGTGCGTGGTGCACGAGCGTGGGTACAGGCGGCGGATCAACGAGAACACGGTACACGCGCCCGATCCGGTCGAGGTGTTCGATTACTTCGTGCGGAACGCGAAGCGGCTGCGGCTGGATCCGGCGCGGACGCCCGCGCTGCTGCTGGTGCATGTTGTGGATGTGACCGAGCCGATCGAGCAGCTCGAGTGGGCGTTGGCGACGTATGGGGGGCGCCCGGAGCCGGGCGATCGGTTCTTTGAGATCGAGTATGACGTCGCGCACTACCGGACCGGGGCGACCAAGAAGGTCACGGAGGCGGGCGATTACTGCATCGGTTCGATCAAGGAGCACGGCGGCGTGTGCGCGGACCAGGCGTACTTCGCCGAGTCGGTCGGGAAGGCGTGCGGGATCCCGACTGCGTACGTCGTGGCGCGGGGCGCGGACGTGGGGCATGCGTGGATCGGTTATCTGGACGAGCGGCGCGGGCGGTGGAACTTCGACGCGGGCCGGTACGAGGCGTACCAGCGGCTGCGGGGCACGGTGCGCTCGGCGCAAACGGGCCTGCAAATCTCGGACGCCGACGCGGGCGTGCTGGGCGGGTTGTTGGGCAGCCGACCGGAACAGGTGCACGCGACGATGGGCGTGCGCTGGGCGGTCGCGCGGATGAGCGGGTCGGGCGTGGGGCGCCGGGCCAAGCCATGGGGCGGCGGGGATCCCTTCGACGACTCGGCTGCGATGAAGGGGACGCTGCGCACGGCGCGTGATGGATCGATCGGGGATCGGCTGGCGTTGTTGAAGACGGCGATGGCGCGGTGCGCCACGGTGCCGGCGGCGTGGGAGGCCGTGGGCGAGTTTGCTCAACTGGACCAGTTGGACACCAAGGCGATGGACGAGTGGGCCCGCGCGGTGGAGCGGATGTGCGGGAAGGTGTACCCGGATTTCTCGTTCGATGTGATGAAGGACCTGATCGGGTCGGTGGACGGCGTGCGCGATCGGCAGCGGATGTGGGAGTGGGCGTTCGGGCGTTACCGGTCACGCCCGGACCTGGCCAGCGCGGTGCGCTTCGAGCAGGGGGCGATGTTCGACAAGGACGGGCAGGCGGCGAACGCGTGGGCGGCGTACGAGGACGTAGTGAAGACGTTCCTCGACGACGGGCCCATGTCGGTGTCGGCGCTGCGGGCGATGGCGGCGATGCTCGACAAGAACGGGAAGTCGGCGGAGATCATCCCGTATCTCGAGGACGCGGCGCGGCGTGCGACGCCCCCGTCACAGATGGCGGCGCAGTTCGCGCGTCAGTCGAACTATTACAAGATCCACGTGATGCTGGTGCACGCGTTGGAACAGGCGGGTCGGTCCGGCGAGGCGCGGCGGGTGCGGGAGCGGCTGGGGATCAGGGGCGGGTGACGACGGTGAGGTATGGCGGGGGCACGTGCTCGGTCAGCCACACGGCGTTCGGGGACTTGTAGAATCGGCAGCCGTCGGCGTGCATCTTTGCCGAATCGATCGCGAGCAGCACGGGTTTGCCGCGCCTTCGTGCGGCTTCGATCGTCGTCTCGCGGTTGGTGGACATGTGGACGTGGTGGCGGGCACGCTTGTCGAGCCCGGTTGCCAGGATGGATGCGAGGCTCTGCTCGGGTGTGGCGTGGAAGAGCACGTCGGGGGGGGCGCTCGGCTCGTAGCCGAGTTCCACGTCGACCGAGTGTCCTTGGCTGGCGCGGATGCTAGTTCCGGACGGATCGAACTCGAATCGTTTCTTGGAGTTTGTCTCGACCACGTGTTGCAGATCGGCGCGGGAGACGGTGTCGCCGTGTTCTTGGAGGGCCGCGAGGAGTCGGTCAACCGGGACCCAGCCCGACGCATCGAGGGCGATGCCGACAGCGTCCGGCTTGTGGCGGAGGACGTAGCTGAGTCGCTTGCTGCCCTTGACGGCTTGGCTGGTGTTCATCGGGGAATCATTGTCGGGCGGTGTCATGAAAAAAGCTGCCTCCCGGGTTGGGAGGCAGCCGTAGGGTTGATGCTGTTGCATCACCTGCTTTGGTGGGCTGCGTAACGGGCAGACCCGTCGGCTTGCCTTAGCGGCGCAGCCCCTTGGTACAGTCATAATCAGTCACTGAATCACCTCCTTGGATACGGGTTTTCCCAGCCGTCACGGAGATTGGCCGCCGCCGGGGATCTGTATCCCGGGCCGTCGCCCGGGGCTCATCGCCCGGTTCCGTCATGGAACCGGTCGTCGCGGTCGTGCCTTGGCGTTGGCGGTGGTTCTCACCCCTCGGCGGTCGGGCCGGTGCCGCGATGGTTTCATTATCCAGATACCGGTGATCGGTGCAAGTGGGTTGCGGGTGGAGGGGGAAAAGAGGGGATTTGGGATTAGGGATTGGCCATTAGGGGGAGGCGGGGAGGCGGATGGGCCTCGGACTGGCCCTTTCTCGCGCGGGAGAGGGGGGAGGAGTCAGGCGTTGAACTGGTCGAAGGCGCCCTTGGACGATTGGTCGTCGAGGTATTTTTGGAAGTCGCCCATCTGGTAGCTGACGAAGCAGAAGACGTGGTGGAGGGTGAGCCACTCGATGTCGGACTTGTCCTCGTCGAGGTCTTTGCGGAGTTGGTTGAGTTCGGCGAGGATGGTTTCGGCTTTCATGCCCAAGGGTAGGTTGGCGCGCCCGATCGGGCGGCGCTGGCCACTTGGGCTGCGCCGGTCAGTCCGAGTCGATCCGCGCGCCGTTGGGCTTGATGCGTCCTCGTTTGATGAGGTCGCGCCAGAGGTGGATGAAGCCGAGTGCGCCCAGGGTGGTCATGACGAGGCAACCCAGGATGAGCCACTTGGCGTTGCCGGTGCCGGTGTTTTCGAGCGTGTTGTAGAGGGTGGCGCCGGTGGTGACGCAGATGAGCCCGCGGACGCCGGTGAGGGTGACGTGGACGCCCATGTATTGGGTGGCTTGTTCGGGCTTCGCGAAGTCGAGGTGGCCGAGTGTCCATCCCAGTGCGCCGCCCCCGAAGGCGATGCCGCGGGTGGCAGCGAAGACGAACATGACCCAGAGGGTGATCTCGGAGTAGGCGAAGAAGAGCATGACGAGGGCGGAGACGAAGACCCAGGAGTGGATGGCGCGGAAGAAGACGATGTGGCGACCGTCGAGGAGGCGGGCCCACATGGGGATGGCCAGGGGCATGAGCCCGAGGGGGATGACGGTGGAGATCAGGAGGCCCTCGAGGTATCCGGTGCCGAAGCGTTCGCGGAGGATGAGGGGCATGACGGAGGCGGACATGATGTTGCCGATGCCCAGGAAGAACTGGGCGAGCATGAAGCGCCCGTAGTCGGGGTCGTTGAGGAGGACGCGGATCTGGTCGGCGGGGTTGAGGGTGGGCGTGTCGGGGCCGGCGGTGCGGCGCTCGGCGTTGACGAGGACGGTGTGTCCGCGGACGCGGATGGAGCGCCAGATCACCATGCCGACAACGCCGATCGTGCAGCCGATGGGGATGATGACGCGCATGGTCCACTTGGGCAGGTCGGCGGATTCGACGGGAGCCCAGGCGAGCCATGATGGCAGTTCGCCGGCTTGTGCGATGGCATCGGTCCAGCCGAGCAGCGTGCCGATGGCGGCGCTGAGTCCGGCGAGCATGAGTGTGGCGACCATGGCGAAGCGGCCGGTGATGCGGGCGCGGGCGTGCTGGGGGTAGTTGGTGCGCCAGATGGTCGAGCGGATGGTGGTGAATCCGGACCATCCGACGCGGGCGACGAAGGCGGCGGCGGCGGTCCAGATGAGCCCGATGGCGTTGCTGGGGACGAAGGCCATGGTGAAGGTGACGACGGTGACCATGACGAGCAGGCGGGTAATGGCTCGGACTTTGTGACGGCCGTGCGTGGCGCGGACCCAGATGAAGCTGGAGAGGTTGGCCAGGGCGGGGATGACGGCGATGAAGGAACTGACTTGGTTGAGCAGGTCTTTGTCGACGCGTCCCTCGTAGGCGATGCGGACGATGATCGAGAGGACCGAGCCCTCGAAGAGCACGACCATGAAGGGGATGAAGAGGGCGGCGAAGAGTTCGCGCCGGTAGTTCTGGCGTGACATGGCGGGGACGCGGGCGGGGTCGAAGCCGGCGAGGGGCCCGTACCAGGGCAGGCCGCCCATGAGGCCGCCGGGCTGGCCTGCGTCGGCGCGCCGGTCGTTGGCGTGCGTCGGCGGCTCGGAGGGGGCGGTGGTCACGGGGGATCATTGTCACGGTTTGTGTCGGAAATGGTTGCAAAGCTGAACGGAAACGCTTGCGGGCTAAAATCGTGCATGAGCAAGCCAGCGGACGGATCGCGTGAATACGTGTTGGGCACGGACCCGGTGGAGCTTGAGCGGCTGGGCGTTCAGCACCGGCTGTGGGGCGACGCGGCGCACGCGTTGTGGCGTCGGGCGGGGATCGCGCCTGGGGCGCGGGTGCTCGATGTGGGGTGCGGGCCGGGCTACGCGTCGGTGGATCTGGCGCAGCTGGTCGGCGCTGAAGGGCGTGTGGTCGGCCTCGACGAGTCGGAGGGGTTTATTGGGGAGTTGAACCGGCGCGCGGGGGTGCTCGGGCTCGGGCATCTGTCGGGGCATGTCGGGGATGTGCAGGCGATCGGGGCGGCGCTGGCGGGCGAAGTTGATGATGGCGGCGATGTCGGGTTTGATGCGGCGTTCGCGCGGTGGGTGCTGTGCTTTGTGCCCGATCCGGCGGCGGTGATCGCGGGGATCGTCGAGCGGTTGCGCCCGGGGGGTCGGGTGGTGCTGTTTGATTATTTCAACTACGGGTCGATGACCATGGCGCCGCGGGATGCAGCGTTCGACGAGGTGGTTCGTGCGATCGGTGCGGCGTGGCGGGCACCCGGGGGCGATCCGGATGTGATGGGGCGTATGCCGGGGATCTTGTTGGACGCGGGGCTGGAGGTGACGCACCTGGACGTGCACCAGCGGATCGCGCGTCCGGGCGGGGCGATGTGGGCGTGGCCGACGACGTTCTTTGCGAGCTTCCTGCCCCGGATCGTGGAGACGGGGTTCATGAGCGAGGAACTGCACCAGGAGATGCTGGCGATGTGGGCGAGGGCGTCGGGCGATGCGAGCCGGTTCATGACGCTGCCGCCGGTGTGGGAGATCGTGGCGACCAAGCCTGGGTAAAGGCAGTATTTGCTATGGGGGCGGGGCTTCGGTCTAGCGGCGTGCCGGTTTGGGCTCGGTGATGGGATCCGGCGTGGGGTCGGGCTGGCGTGCGGGCTCAGACCCGTAGGCGCACTCGGGGCAGGGGCCGGCGGCGTCGCTCGGGCGTGCGTAGGCGCAGGACGGGCAGCCGGACTCTGGGACGGTGATGACCCAGCGTGCGATGCGACGGGACGCGGTGGCGAGTACGGCACCGATGAGGGTGAGGGGGAGGCCCCGGAAGATGCCGTGCTCGGAACCAACGCCCGACCAGACTTTGAAGGCGGAGATGAGGTCGCCATTGCCGAGCAGTGCGAAGACCAGGCGGGCGCCGATCCAGTAGAGCCCGACGGCGATCATGGCGACGGCGGTGGCCCGGATCAGCCAGGTCAGCAGGGCCCGGGATGCGTGGATTGTGCGGGTCTCGAGCGTCATTCTCGGCTCCGTGGTGGAGAGGGTGCGGGTCTACGATTGCGTTCGCCCGATCCGGGGTGCCCGTCGGGCCCGGTGGAGGCTCTTTGGCTGTACGCCGGACGAGGTAAGCTGTTGCAGATTCGGAACTTCTCTATCATTGCCCACATCGACCACGGCAAGTCCACGCTGGCGGACCGGCTGCTTCAGGCGACGCACGCCGTCTCGGACCGCGAGGCGAAGGAGCAGCTGCTCGACTCGATGGATCTGGAGCGCGAGCGCGGGATCACGATCAAGGCTTCGGCGGTGACGGTGATGCACGAGCACACCAACGCCGAGGGCGTGACCGAGACGTACATGCTCAACTTCATCGACACGCCCGGGCACGTGGACTTTGGGTATGAGGTGAGCCGGGCGCTCAAGGCGTGCGAGGGCGCGATCCTGATCATCGACGCGTCGCAGGGTGTCGAGGCGCAGACGGTGGTCAACGCGTATCTGGCGGTCGAGCAGAACCTGGAGATCATCCCGGTCTTGAACAAGATCGATCTTCCCGGGGCCCGTCCGGACGAGATCGCCGACGAGGTGGAGCAGGTGCTCGGGTTCGACGCAATGTCTTGCATCCCGGTGTCGGCCAAGACGGGCGCGGGGATCCCCGATCTGTTGTCGGCGATCTGTGACCGGTTGCCGGCGCCGCGGCCTCCGATCACAGAGAAAACGCGGGCGTTGATCTTCGACGCGGTGTACGACGATTACCGCGGGGTGATCGTGTACTGCCGCGTGTTCGACGGGCGGCTCAAGGTCGGCGAGAAGATCCGGATGATGGGCCTGGAGCGGACGTTCCAGGTGACGGAGTTGGGCAAGTACACGCCCAAGCCGCTGAAGGTCAAAGAGGTCGGCCCGGGCGAGACGTGCTATCTGGTGGCGAATATCAAGACGCTGGGTGATGTGCGCGTGGGCGACACGATCACGATCGACCATTCGCCGGCGGACGAGGCGCTGGAGGGGTATGCCCCTCCCCAGCAGATGGTGTTCTGCGACTTCTATCCCGCGACCAACACGTCGGCGGGCGGCGGGGGGTTCGAGGAGTTGCGCGACGGGATGGAGCGGCTGTCGCTCAACGACGCGTCGTACACGTTCCAGGCGGTGCATTCCGAGGCGCTCGGGTTCGGGTTCCGGTGCGGGTTCTTGGGGCTGTTGCACATGGACATCATCCAGGAGCGCCTGGAGCGTGAAGCTGGTGTCGAGGTCGTGCAGACGGCGCCGACGGTGTCGTACAAGATCACGATGCGGGGCAAGGGCGGCGAGGTGATCGACCGGGAGATCCACAACCCGGCGGACCTGCCTGACGCGGGTGAGATCATCGACTTCCTCGAGCCGATTTGCCGCGTGGAGATCATGATCCCGAAGGAGTACATCGGCGAGGTCATGAAGCTGTGCATGGAGCGCCGGGGAGTCTTCAAGAACCAGACGTTCGTGTCGAACACGCGTGAGATGTTCACGTTCGAGATCCCGCTTGCGGAGATCATCTATGACTTCTACGACAAGCTCAAGGGCCTGACCGCGGGCTACGCGACGATGGACTACGAGGTGATCCGCTATCAGAAGGACAACCTGTGCAAGGTGTCGATCCTGATCAACGGCGACCCGGTGGAAGCCCTGTCACTCATCTGCCACCGCGATCGGTCGGAGCAGCGTGGGCGGCAGTTGTTGATCCGTTTGCGGAAGCAGATCGACCGGCACCAGTTCGAGATCCCGATCCAGGCCGCGATCGGCGGGAAGATCATCGCGCGGGAGACGATCAAGGGGTATCGCAAGGACGTGACGGCGAAGTGCTACGGCGGGGATATCAGCCGCAAGCGGAAGCTGCTGGAGGCCCAGAAGAAGGGCAAGCAGAAGATGAAGTCGATCGGGTCGGTGAACATCCCGCAGAAGGCGTTCATGGCGGTGCTTGATACGGGGGAGTGATGCCCGTGAGCAGAAGATTGCGATTCGCCATTGTCGTTCTCGGGATCGCGCAGATCGTCGGGGGACCGACTCTGGCGTTTTCCTTCCACATCTTGTCTGGACGTCTCGGCGGGGCAGAGGCTCTCGTGCAGACAATCGACCTGAAGGGCGAGCTTTGGCGTGGGGGCATGCGCTTTGAGGATGACAGCGAAGCCGCGGGTCTCCTGTATGACATGATCTACGAATCGCAGCGTATCAGCGCGGGCGAGGCTGCATTTTGGAGCCTGCTGTTGATACTCAACGGTGCCGTCTACGTGATGTTTGGGTTTGCGTCCGGCGGCGTTGGACGCGGTCATGCATCGACAGCACGCGCGAACGCAGAGCCGGCGGATCTCGGCGGATGACCACATTGGGGGGGATGGGTTCCGTCGTACGCAAGGCGTGAGAAACCCCTTGTCATGGGCATAATCGGGGATTATTGGGCTCGTGTCCGACTGCGGGCTGGTGTTGTCGATCGCTTGTGATATCCTCATCGATTGGGCTGGGGGTCCTTTCTAGCGGTTTGAGTGTGCGGCCGCGTAACAAGGGGACGCATATGAGCGGTCACACGTCGCAAGGGAATGTTGGACGGGCTGCGGCACTGTTCGAACCGATGTCGCCGGCGGCATTTGCGCCGTTCGACGGGATGCCGGGGTGCTGCGCGTTGGCGCGCGACACTGACTTCGGTCTGGTGTGGTGCAACGGGGCGTATCTGCAGGAGCGGGATGCGGCGTCGCCCGAGGAGTTGCTGGGGCAGACGATCCGGGATGTGCTGCCGGCCGATCAGGCGGGCGAGCGCGAGGCGCTGATGCGCCCGGCGCTGTACCTAGGGCAGACCGTCGCGTATCTGCAGATGTGGAAGGGCGTGCGCCGGCTGACGCGGGTGTGGCCCTTGGACCCGGCGGCGTTCGGGCATGAGGGGTACTTCATCATCATCAAGACGCTGACCGATCCGCTGCCCGAGGCGGCGGGGAAGGGCGGCGTGATGCACTTTGTCAGTACCGGCGATCTGGGGGCGCTGGCGGTGCTGAGCCCGCGCGAGCTGGAGGTGTTCTACTACCTGGCGGCGGGGATGACGGTGAACGACACGGCCGAGGCGCTGTTCCGGTCGGAGAAGACCATCGGGCGGCACGTCGAGAACATCCACAAGAAGATGGGGTATTCGAACCGGGCCGAGCTGGTGCGCGACGCGGTGCAGCGCGGGCTGGTGCACTTCACCGGGCGGCAGTGGGCGGAGCTGACGGACCCGAAGCGTGCTCTCCGGCGCGACGTGGAGAAAGCGAAGACAGAGGCGGAGGGGGAAGCCTCAGGCGAGGCGGGCGCCCTGCGCTAGGTAAACATTGGCGACGTCTTCGCGTGTCGGGCTGGTGTTGCGTTTGACCATGGCGTCGGACCAGGCTGTTGGTTCGGTGGCGCGTGCGCGCAGGTATTCGCGGTAGACCGCGTCGTAGCGATCGACGCCGGCGAGCAGGGATTCGTCGTCGGGGTAGGTGTTTTCGAACAGGACGGCGTCGGGATCGAGTCGCGGACGCGTGGTGGGCGATTCGGCCGGGACGCCTGCGCAGAGGCCGAATACGGGGAAGACGCCCTCGGGCAGGTTGAGGGTGTCGATGACGCGGGGGAGGTCGTTGCGGATGCCTCCGATGTAGCAGACGCCGTAGGAGAGGGACTCGAGGGCGAGGGCCATGTTCTGGGCGAAGAGGGAGACGTCGGCGATGGCGACGAGGAGGTTCTCGAAGGTGTTGGCGTAGGGCTGGTCGGCTCTGGCGCAGAGGAGGCGGTGGCGGCGGGTGTCGGCGCAGAGCACGAAGAAGGCGCCGCAGCGTTTGACCTTCTCCTGGGGCCCGGCGAGTTCGGCGAGGGTGTCGAGTTTGGCTTGGTCGGTCACATGGATGCACGCGTAGGCCTGCACGGAGGAGCTGGTGGAGGCCGACTGACCACAGCGGACGGCCTGCTCGATGTGCTCGGACGGGATGGGGGCCGACTCGAAGCGGCGGATGGAGCGGTGGGCGGTCATCAGCGCGATCGCGTCGGTGGTGCTTTGTGGATCGGTGCCGGGTTGGTGTGTGGAGGGCATGCGCAAGCGTACGGCGTAGCATTGAGCCATGAATACGCCGAAACCGCCTGCACCGCCCGTATCGCTGTTGGAAACGATCCTGTACTCGACCGACCTCGCGGCGGCGCATGCGTTCTACGCGGGTGTGCTGGGGCTGAAGGCGATGTCGGACAAGCCGAGCACGCTCTGCGCGGGGTTCCGGATCGGGCCCGGGCAGGTGCTGCTGGTGTTCAACCCCGAGATCAGCGGGCAGCCGGGGCGTGACGTGCCGAGCCACGGGGTGACGGGGCCTGGGCATCTGGCGCTTCGGGTGCCCCCTGAGGACCTGGACGCGTGGGCGGCCCACCTCGAATCGGTGGGTGTCGGGGTCGAGCAGCGGATCGAATGGGATGGCGAGCGCGGTCGGTCGGTGTATTGCCGGGACCCGGCGGGCAACTCGGTGGAGCTGATCGACACGGACATATGGCCCGAGGGCTGAGTGGGCGACCTAGAGAAGTGGGGCGTTGTCCCGCCCGGATATCCGCGGCCCGGGGACGGGCGGCGGTACCCCTCGTGATAGACTTGGGGCATGGACCCGAAACCAACCGGAACGAACGCTCTGTTGTCTGCCTTGATCGCGGGGGGCGTGATCGCCCTGGGCGGGATCGGCGGCTGCTCGGAGTCGTCGAGTTCTTCGAAGGATGTGGTGCCCGACAGCGGCTACGGCACGGACTCGCTCGATTCGTTGGGCGGGGGCGAGGCGGAGGAGCCCGAGGTGGTGGTCGAGGAAGCGCCGGTCGTGATCGATCAGGGCGCCGACGACACCGAGCCGGTTGACGAGGAGCGGGACTGGGAGCGTGCGCGCGAGTCGCAGTCGCTCTTGGGGCGTTCGCGCGACAAGGCGAAGACGCTGCGGAACAGCATCCAGGGCGGGACCGACGAGCCCGACGGCGGGCTGGCTGTCACGCGCCCGGAAGAGGAGTGGGTCGGCACTGCGGGCTGGGCGTGGGATATGCCTAGCGACTGGCGGATGGCGATCCCGGGCGCGGGGCGTTTCGGCGAGATGTACATCGCCAGCGACTTCGGGGCGGCGACGGTGACGTTCATGAAGGACAGCGCGTCGATCGAGCAGCTCGAGCGTCAGGTGGGTTCGATGGTGGTCGATCTGATCGGTTCGAAGGTGACACCCCGGACGAAGACGTTCGATGTGGGCGGCGTGTCGGTGAAGATGCTGTCGCTCGAAGGGACGTATGTGGATCCGAGCGCGAAGGGCGGCGCGAACGAGAAGCCGTTCTACGCCGTGCGGGGCGTGATCATGGACCTGGGGGGTTGGCGTGTCGCGATCGTCATGCTGGGCCCGGAGACGACGGTGGTGAACAACACCGGTCTGTTCGAGGGCATGGTTCGGAACATGTACAAGGATTGAGCGGGTCGCGGGCGCGATTGGGCCCGCGCGAGCGGCATCACGGAGCAGCTATGAGCAAGGTCAGGATGTACACGTCGTACACCGAATCGCACCGGGAGATGTTCGACCGGTTCTTTCTTCCCAGCGTGCCGGATTCGTTCGAGCTGACGGCCGAAGAGTTCGACCAGGAGTGCGCGACGGGCGAGTACCACTCGGACGGGTGGGTGCGGGCGGTGTCGCGGAAGATCGAGGTCATCCGCGACGCGATCGATCTGGCCCGGAAAGAGGGCGACGACTACTTCATGTTCTCGGATTGCGATATCCGGTTCTTCGAAGATTTCGAGGCGGACGTGCGGCGCCAGATGGAGGGCCTGGACTTCATCGCGATGGACGACAAGATCTATTGCACGGGTTTTATGGCGATCCGGGCGGACGATCGGGCGGCGTACATGTGGGAATGGGCGGCGGAGAACATCGAGAAGTACAACTGCGACCAGCCGACGGGCAACGCATACATCCGCAAGCACGAGCGGTGGTTGGGATTGGGGCGGATGATCCCGGGGATGCTCCGGTTCAGCGAGCTCGGGAAACGGGCGGCTTCGGGGCCGATGCGGTTCGGGAAGTTCCCGCGGGTCGAGTACTTCAACCACATGCATCTGGGCACGGCTTCGGCGGTGTGGGACGGCGAGAGCGAGATCGTGATCACGCCCGAGCAGTTCGACCGGATGCGGATGATGCACGCGAACTACACGATGGGCATCGCGAACAAGATTCGGCTGCTGGAGATCATCGGGGGGATGAAGGTCGAGCACGACGCGGCCCGCGGGCGGGTGTTCGAGCCGATAGCGCACGCAGAGCCCGCGCACACCTGACGCAAGGGCGCCCCTACCTCCCCCAGAGCTCGGCACGCCCTTGCGTGCCGAGGAGGACTACACATGCCGAAACTGAAGCACCTGATTCGCAAGCCCGATACCAGACCCGCGTGGCACGAGGTGGGCGCCGGCCCGGCCCGGGGGCGGTCGTTGTTCGTCAACGCCCGGACGCGTCTGTTCGCCGACATGGTCGCGGGCGATTACGACGATTTTTTCTGGCGCTATCTGGATGGGCGGGACCTGGGGGGCACGACGATCCTCGACGTCGGCGGGCACGTCGGCTACCACGCGATCTGCTTTGCCGGGCTGGTGGGAGCGGGCGGGCATGTGCACACGTTCGAGCCCAACTCGTTCAATCTCGAGCGGATGGGCATGCTGATCGAGCGGAACGGGCTGGGCGGGCGGGTCACGCAACATGCGCTCGCCCTCTCGGACCGGGGCGGTGCGGCGTCGTTCCACTTCTCGTCCAATATCGACAACGAGACGAGCTCGGGCGGCTTCCTGGAAGCCAGCCACACGCCGTTCGGCGACGAGGTGTACCGCAAGGCGGGGTTCGTCGAGCAATCGGTCACGACCGAGACGCTGGACACCTTCGTTGCCCGCGCCTGCGCGGGCGAGATCGGGCTGATCAAGATCGACGTGGAGGGCGCGGAGGGACCGGTGATCGCCGGCGCGGAGGAGACTCTGCGCTTGCACCGCCCGCTGATCTTGGCCGAGATCCACTCGGTGATCGCGATGATGGACGTCGCCCAACGCCTCACCCGCCTGGGCTACACGATGCGGGTGCTCGACGACGACGGGGCGATCGCGGGGCGGTGCTTTATCGCGGCCGAGCCAGAACACCTGGGCTGAAGGCCGGCGACGTGCCCGCGGGGCGCACAGGCGGCGCATCGGTGTGAGCACTAAATCGTGTTGAGGGATGCCTCGTCTGGGAAGGCCTCGGACAGGGGCATGCCGGCGAAACGTTCGGTGTCGCGTCTCGCGGAGGCGGCGCGTCGCGAGATCAGGCTGCGGGCGAGGACGCGGGCCCGCCCGGTCTGGTAGCGCGGGAAGCTCATGTTCAGCCAGGGGTAGCGTTCTTTGAGGCGTTCGCGTTCGTCGCGGTAGTGCTCTTGCCAGCGGGCGGCGGTGCCCTTGGCCTGCTCGTGCATGCGGTGGACGCCGACGTAGCGCGAGAGGCGTGCGGGCTTGGTGGCGGGGAGCAGGCGGTACCAGAGGTCGGTGTCCATGGTGCAGTGGAGGTCGCGGTCCACGCCGCCCACGGCTTCGTAGACGCTGCGCCGGTAGAAGGTGCTGGGCTGGTGGATGCGGACGTGCCCGTGGCGCATCCACCACGCGGAGGGGCCGGCCCTTCGGTCGCAGCGGATGATGCGTGAGTCGGCGTCGACAACGACGGTGTCGCCCTCGACGAGCCCGACGTTCGGGTCGGCGTCGAAGCGGTCGAGCATGGCGCGGGCGGCGCCCGGGAGGAGGGCGTCGTCGGAGTTGAGCCAGGTGATGACGTCGCCGGTGCACTTGGCGAAGCCGTCGGCGATGGCGTGGGACTGCCCGCCGTCGGGCTCGGATCGCCAGTCGTCGATCTGGTCGGCGTGCTGCTTGATGATGTCGACGGAGGCGTCGGTGGAGCCGGCGTCGAGGACGAAGAACTCTTTGATGTCGGCGCGCTGGGACAGCACGGACGCGATCGCCTCTTGGAGGTAATCGGCCTGGTTGTAGCTGGGCATCACGATGGAGAGCGTCGCGCCCAAACGGGTTCCTGTGGGATGCGGCGAGTTACTTGACGCCGAGTAGTTCGATCTGGAAGACGAGGTCGGCCTTGGGGGGGATGGCGCCGGGGACGCCACGCTCGCCGTAGGCCTTGGCGAATGGGATGGTGAGCTTGCGCTTGCCGCCGACCTTCATGCCGGGGATGCCTTCTTGCCAGCCCTGGATGAGGTTTCCGAGGGGGAAGGTGATGGATTCGCCGCGGTCGTAGGAGGAGTCGAACTTGGTGCCGTCCATGAGGGTGCCGGCGTAGTGGACCTCGACGGTGGCGCCGCTGGGGCACTCGTCTCCGCTGCCGACTTCCAGGTCTTCGATCACGATTTCGGTCACTTCGCTCATGGCATCTCCTTGGTTGAACGGATGCTAGGAGGCGATCGGTCAGAGGTCGAAATAGTCGCTCACGAATGCGGGGATGTCCTCTGATCGGGCGAGTTTGAGGACGTCGAGCAGTCGCATGAGGTCGCGTTTCTGCTTGGCTTCGAGATCGTCGGCGTCGATCTCGGCGTCGTCGATGGGGCGGACGAAGCGGTAGCGGGTGTCGCCGCCCATCTGGACGCTGGCGCGTTCGAGGGAGCCGAGGTCGGCGAGGCGGATGAGGCAGTGCTCCACCACGCCGCCGCCCTGGCCGTGGGCGTGGCCCTTGCCGACGGTGGTCAGGCGGATGTCGTCGGAATCGAAGTCGTCGTGGGCGAACTTGGCCTCGATGTCGCTCATGACGCGGACGAGCATGTCTGGGGTGGGGTTCTGCCAGCGGATGAACTCTTGCTGGACGGCCAGGTCGTCCTGGCTGAAGAGGAGCGTGCACTCGCTGGGGTCGCCGTCGCGACCGGCCCGGCCCACTTCCTGGTGGTATGCCTCGACGGAGTTGGGGATCTGGGCGTGGGTGACGGAGCGGATGTCGGGTTTATCCACGCCCATGCCGAAGGCGGGGGTGGCGCAGAGGAGCAGGCCTTCGTCTGGTGTGGCGCTCGCGAAGCGTTCGTAGCTGCGCCGGCGGATGTGAGGCGGGAGCCTGCCGTGGTAGATCTCGACGCGTCGGGCGTCCCCCACCGCCCGCTGGATGTCGGGCACGAGGCGTTCGAGGTCTTTGATGAGGGTGAAGTAGACGATGCCGGTGCCGCGGTTGCGTTTGGCGATGTCGGCGATGCGGTCGACCTTCTGGGCGTCGTTCCAGACTTCCTCGGAGCGGAGGAGCAGGTTGGGGCGGTCGACGGGGGCCGCGAAGAGGGGCATGGTCTGTTCGTCGGTGTCGAGGACGGCGCGGACGTCTTCACGGACGGCCTTGGTGGCGGTGGCGGTGAGCGCGACGGTGATTGGGTTGCCGAGTGCCTTGCGGAACTGGCCCACGCGTTGGTAGGCGGGGCGGAGGTCGTGGCCCCATTTGGTGATGCAGTGGCACTCGTCGATGGCGAGCAGGTTGACGCCGCCCGGGACGCGGTCGAGGGCGTCGCGGAACTCGGGCTTGGTCATGCGTTCGGGCGTGGCGTAGAAGAGTTCGTACTCACCGCGGGCGAGGGCCTCGATGCGTTTGGTGCGTTCGTGCTTTGGGACGGTGGAGTTGACGCAGGCGGCTTTGATGCCTTTGGCGCGGAGGGCGGCGACCTGGTCTTCCATCAGTGCGATGAGCGGCGAGAAGACGAGCCCGACGCCCTCGCCCCCGCACTCGGCACGCATGGCCAGGGCGGGGAGTTGGAAGCAGAGCGACTTACCCGAGCCGGTGGGCATAACGACGAGGGCGTCGCCGCCGTCCATGAGGCGGTCGATGATGTCGCCTTGGAGGGGGCGGAGGCGGTCGAGCCCGAAGCGGGTTTTCAGGATGTCGAGGGTCGCGGTCACGCGGAGTTGTAGGTGTCGCGGGCGTGTGGGATCTGTCATACTGCGTGCATGAGCCACAAACTCCAATCGGGGCTGCCACGCCGATCGTTCCTCGGGATTTCTGCCGCCACGCTGGCCGGCACGGCACTGGGCGCGTCGGGCGCACCGGTCCGGCTGTCGGCGTCCGGGCCCGCGGTGATCGCTTCGGGCAACGGGCTTCGGGCGGTAGAGCGGGCGTATGCGTTGATGGGCGGGGGCACGGACCCGTTGATTGCCGCGGTGCGGGGCGTGGAGATCAACGAGAACGACCCGGGCGACATGAGCGTCGGGTACGGCGGGCTGCCCAACGAGGACGGCGTGGTGCAGCTCGACGCGTCGGTGATGCACGGGCCCACGCACAAGGCGGGCGCGGTCGGGGGGATTGAGGGCATCAAGAACCCGGCGGCCGTGGCGCTGGAGGTGATGCGCCGGACCGACCACTGCATGCTCGTGGGCGCGGGTGCGAAGCGGTTCGCGTTGGAGCTGGGGTTCAAAGAGGAGGACTTGCTGACCGACAAGGCGCGGCGGGCGTGGCTGCGCTGGCGGGACAATCTCAACCCCAACGACGACCGGCTCGATCGCGACCAGCTGGTCATACCGGCGTCGGAGGACGACGGACAGCCGATCGGGGCTTTGGATCGCGGGGAGTATGAAACGGCGGGGATGCACATCGATTGGATCGACGGCGTGCCCCACACGACCGGGACGATCCACTGCGGCGCGGTAAACAGCAACGGCGATGTCGGGGCGTGCACGACCACTTCCGGGCTGTCGTACAAGGTGCCTGGGCGCGTGGGTGACTCGCCGATCATCGGGGCGGGGATGTATGTCGACAACGAGATCGGCTCGGCGGGCGCGACGGGGCGGGGCGAGGCGGTGATCCAGTCGTGCGGGTCGTTCCTGGCGGTCCGCAAGATGGAGGAGGGCATGACACCCGAGGAGGCGTGCCGCTTCGTGCTGCGGCATATTGCGAGCCGCACGAAGCGGAAGGAGCTGCTCGGCAGTGACGGCACGCCCAACTTCAACGTGACGATGTACGCGCTGCGCAAGGACGGGTTGGTCGGCTCGGCGTGCATGCGCCCGGGGGGCAGTTACGCGTATGCGGACGCGTCCGGGTCGGGTGTGGTGCGGTCACCGAGCGTGTTCGGCTGAGGCGCGGCGGACCTAGGATGGGGCGAAACCCCGGCAGGGGGCCGGGGTAGTCTCACACGGATCAGAGAGGGGAACATCATGACGATCACGGCCGCATCGGTTCACATCGGCGACATCGCGCCGGACTTCACCGCGTCCACGACCGAGGGGGGGATCCGCTTCCACGACTGGCTGGGTGACAGCTGGGGCGTGCTGTTTAGCCATCCCAAGGACTTCACGCCGGTCTGCACGACCGAGTTGGGGGCGGTCGCACGCCTCAAGCCCGAGTTTGACAAGCGGGGCTGCAAGGTCATCGGGCTGAGCTGCGACTCGCTCGGGGACCACGAGCGGTGGTCGGCCGACATCGCTGAGACGCAGGGCACAGCGCCCAACTTCCCGATCATCGGGGACGCGGACCGTTCGGTGGCGACGCTGTACAACATGATCCCGCCGGCCGCAGCCGACACGATGACCGTGCGCAGCGTGTTCGTCATCGGGCCCGACAAGAAGATCAAGCTGAGCCTGACCTACCCGGCCAGCACGGGGCGGAACTTCGGCGAGATCCTGCGTGTGATCGATTCCCTGCAGTTGACGGCCGAGCACAAAGTCGCGACGCCCGTGGACTGGCGGCACGGGGACGACTGCATCATCGTTCCTTCGGTGTCGAACGAGGAAGCGGAGAAGGCGTTCCCGAAGGGGTTCACGCAGATCAAGCCGTACCTGCGGACAACACCCCAACCGAATCTGTGATTTTCGGGTGCTGGTCGTTGTCGAAATCGATTTTGTAAACCGCTGCCATTGAACGGCTTGCGATCTTTGTTTTCGCGGGACCGCGCGGACGGATTGACACGGATCCGGCGTGCTGTATGCTCGCTGTGCTGATGGTGCCGGGGCATGGGCCTTGGTGAAAAGGGAAGTGTGGTTCAAAGCCACCGCGGACGCGCCGCCGTAACGGGTGTTGATGTTCGCCGAGCGTTTTCCTGATGCCGGGTCACCGGTTGATGGGGAATGGGTCACTGGTCATGAGGACCGGGAAGACCTTCGGCGAGCGGAACCCGGAGCCGGAAGACCTGCCACCAGTCGTTTGTTGTCGGCCCTCGCGATCTGGGGCTTGGCGGCGGTCGGCGTCACTCCCCTGCGCCAACTCCCGCACAAGCAAGAACCCACGCGGCGGTCGGGTCCGACCCCGGGGAGCGTTCTGCGCGAAACAGAGCGACATGATTAGTTGGGCCGATCCGGCGGGTGGAACCGCTGGTTCATGAGCGGTGCTCGGGCCCAGAGAGAGACGAGTGGATATGTACAAGGCATTTGGATCAGCTTGCTTGTTGGTGGCGTGCTCGGGCGCGGCGGCGTCGCCGTTCGCGGTCGAGGTGGTGTCTTATGACCAGGGCAGCAACGCCGCGGGCGGTTTCACGACCGCGGAGACCGCGCTGGGATCGGCCGAGCGATTCACGGGCGAGGGTGTGTTCCCCTCGGGCGTGACTCCTTTCAACCCCGCGTTCGGCGCCGACGAGTTGGTCTCGGTCGGTTCGGGCGGGCAGCTCACGCTGCGGATGGGATCGGCCATCACCGATGACGCGTCTCACGCGTTTGGCGTGGACCTGATCGTGTTCGGCAACGCCGGGTTCGTGGATCAGTCGTACTTCGACGCCGACCCCTCCAACGACGGGACGGGCGTGCTGGGCGGGAGCCCCGCGATGTTCGGCGCGGGCGGGACGGCCGAGGTGTGGGTGTCAGAAAACGGCACCGACTGGGAGTTGGCCACGACGACGGCGATCGACCTGTTCCCAACGCTTGGCTATCAGGATTACGACGTGACGACGCCCACATCGGAGGGCTCGGTGCCGACCAGTTTCACGACGGCGATGGATCCTTCTCTGTCGCTGGGTGATCTGGCGGGGCTGAGCTACGCGGACCTGCTGGGCGTGTATGGCGCGTCGGGCGGGGGCGTTGGGATCGATATCTCGGGCACCGGGCTGGGATCGGCGAACTTTGTCCGGTTCATCAACAACGATTCGGCCGCGTTCGAGATCGACGCGGTCGCGGCGGTTCCGACGCCAGGTGCCATCCTCCTGCTTGTTGGCGGGCTGGGGTTGGGCGGGGCTCGGAGACGGCGAACGGAATAGTGCCCCGCGGAGGAGCGGAGTGAGCCCCGTGCGTGCGGAAACGTCGCCCGGGGCTTTGGATGACGATATGTAGCCCCGCCGAGGTCTCGTCGCGCGGGCGGGGCCTATAGGGCAAAGGGGAGCATTGATCGCACGCATCACACAACACGCTCGAACAGTTGTTGCCGGTATCTCCGTTGTGGGGCCGGCGGCGCTCGGACTGACACCGCCGAGCGCCGCCGTGCCCCCGACTTTGTCGCGTGCGCCCGATCAAGCGGCGGCGCCGCAGCTCATCCGCGATGCGCGGGCCTGGCTGGGCTTCGCAGGCGGGGGGGGCAATGTCAGCGTGGCGCACGCGGGCGCGGTCGGGCCCGAGACGATCGAAGATCCGCGGTTTGTGTTCGAGGGCGACCAGGGTCGGTCGTTCGTGCTCTACGGGCAGACGTCGCTGGTGGTGAGCGAGGGCTTGATCATCGGGGTCGGATTCGAGACGGGTTTCGGCGGCTCGGCCCGTTCTGGGGCGGCGGGCGATAGTGCGGATTACGGGGTGCGTGTGCCAGACGGGCCGGGGCATGGCACGGACAGCGGGGCGGATCACGCGCGCGACGAGGACTCGCGCCCGACCGGGTCGGACGCGCTGATCGCGATCTCTCGCATGGACGGCTCGCTGGTGTGGGATGCGTCGATTCCGGTGGCGCTGCTGGATTCGTGGTCGGCGCCGGCAATCGATCCGAGCGGGCGCACGGTGGTGGTCGGGTCGGGCAGCACGCTGAGCGCGTTCGACCTCGATACCGGGGATGCGCGATGGAGCACGGACCTGGGGCGGATCATCGTTAACGCGTCGCCGACGATCACCGACGACCGTCCCGGTCGGAACCGGGTGTTTATCACCGACTATTCGTTCGCGTCGTCGGTGGGCGGGCGTCTGTTCTGCGTGAACCTGGACCCGTTCGATGCGGCTCGCAACCCGTTCGAGCCCGGCGCGATCGTGTGGTCGGTCGAGTTGGGGGGCGAGACATCGGGCAACACCGCGGGATATGTCGATGGGACGGTCTACGTCTCGACGACCTCGGGCGGTGACAGCTGGGATCAGGGAACGATCCTGGCGTACGAAGCCGACGCGACGCTGACGCCCGCGCCGGAGTGGCGTTACCAGCTCGACAATCCATCCGGGTTCTTTTCGGGGGTGGCAATCAAGGGCAACGGGGTGTACGCGTCGTCGTACGCGTTCACGGGCGGCCAGTTCAGCGCTCGGACGGTCCGGGTCGATCGGCACACGGGTGCGCAGGTCTGGTCGGTGCCGACCAACCGGACGGACTCGATCCCTGTTCCGATCGGGGGCGGGCTGGTGCTTGTGTCGGGCGGTGTTCCGTTCAGCAGCCAGCTGCCGTCGTTCGGGTCGGTGCCGAGCGTGCAGTTGATCTTTGAATCGCCTTGGGGCGACGCGCACCGGTTGTGGGACACGGCGATCGACACGCTGGTTGACGACAACGGCAACGGGGCATGGGACCCGGGCGAGGCGTTTTTGTCGCTGGGCGGGTGGACGATACAGCCGGCGGTGATGGAGGTTGATGGCGGCGCGTTCGCGTATGTCGGTGTCTCGCCCGATCCGGTGGGCTCGCTGGGCGGGTTCTTCGGCGCGAGCCCGGCGATGGCGATGATCGATCTCACGAAGATGCCCGACGACGGCGGCTTTGTGGTGGAGTGGAATGAGGGCTCGGGCGCGTCGCCTGCGATCAGCAAGGGCGAGTTGTTCTCGGTCGGGTTCGACGGCGTGTTTGCGTTCGGCGCGCCGACGATGCCGCGGGGGCAGATCCTCGCGCTGTGGGGCTCGGGGGGGTTGCCCGACCTGAACGCGGACGGGACGGTCGACGTGCATGATGTTCGGATCGCGCTGGAGCACGCCGAGCCATGATCGCGAGCGCCCCGGCGGACGGAACAGATCGTGGTTCGAAGCAAGCGGGTGCCGCTCGGCGGGGCGTGGGCGGCTTCACGCTGATCGAGGTGCTCGTCGTTGTTGCGGTGATCGCGGTGTTGCTGTCGATCCTGCTGCCGGCGTTGACGCGGGCGCGGGACTCGGGGCGGCGGGTCGTGTGCATGTCCAACCAGCGCCAGCTGTGGCTGGCGTGGTCGATGTACGCCGACTCGAATGCGGGCAAGCCCGTGCCGCACGCGGCTCCCAACGCACGCGAGCGGGTCTACTGGTACGGGGCGGAGGACCTGGAGACCGGACGCCTGGACCACACCCGCGGGACGCTCTCGGACTACCTCGACGCGGCGCCGGGCGATCGGTCGGCGTACGAGTGCCCGGCCCAGCCCGAGGGCTCGTACCGCGAGCAGGGCGGGGCGGGCGGCTTCACCACGACGTACGGTTACAACGCGTATGCGCTGGCTCCGGCGACGTCGGGCTATGCGGATCTGAGCCGACGGCGTTGGCCCGCGGTGCACGAGTTCGTCAGCCCGTCGCAGCTGTTCGTGTTCGGTGATTCTCTGCTGGCGCTGCACTCCGAGCAGCCCAGCAACAGCGCGCTGCTCGACCCGCCGATGCTGTATCAGTCGCGGCGAGGGCGGTGGGTGCTCAATTACTCCCCCACCACCGCGTTCCGGCACGGGCAGCGCGACGCGGGGTTTGGGCTTGCGGTCATCGCCCGGGGCGACGGGTCGGTCGGGCCCGAAACGCACGACCCGGACGCGAAATCGATCGAGGCCCACGGCATCGGCTCGGTGCGGGCGACCAACGACCCGAACTACGTCCCGAACTGGCGGCGTTGGTGATGGCGCTCGTCGATCGCTGCGTGTGTCACGAGGTGACGTTGACCACAATCAGGGATCGCATCGGCGAGATCCGGTCAGCGAGCATCGGTCATATCCCTGAGGACACGATCATCGAGCGTCTGGCCCGCGAGCTCAAGTGCACGACCGGCTGCGGGATGTGCGGGCCCTACATCAGGCTGACCATCCGCACCGGGCGGACCGCGTTCGACCACCGCGAGCCGCTCGTGGACGCGGTGATCAACGAGCGGGCGTAGCGGGCTCGCGATCCCCTGATTCCGTGCCCATGAAAAAGCCCGCGTCCGGGGACGCGGGCTTGGTGATTCACGGCATCCGATCCGGCTGGATCAGTTGTCCGACGTTGTCGGGGCGGGCGAGTCGGAGACCTTGACCTCGACGGCCGGCATCTCGGCGTATTCCTCCTCGAAGCCGTCATCGAGGCTGGAGGTGTCGATGTCCTCGGGCGGGGCGACCAGCGGGCGGACCCGGATGCTCTGGTGCTTGTGGAAGCCCGTGCCGGCGGGGATGAGGTGGCCCAGCAGCACGTTCTCCTTGAGCCCGATGAGGTGGTCCTCGGCGCCGCGGAGGGCGGCCTCGGTGAGCACCTTGGTGGACTCCTGGAACGACGCGCCCGAGAGGAACGAGTCGCTGGACAGGGCCGCCTTGGTGATGCCCAATAGCAGCGTCCGCCCGGTCGCGGGGCGGGCCCGCTTGGCTTTGGCGATCTCGGCGCCGTCGGCTTCCGCCTTGGCGTTGGCTTCCTTGATCACGTCCAGAGAGATCAGCTCGCCGGCACGCAGGGTGGTGCCGCCCGCGTCGGTGACGCGGACCATGCGGGCCAGAACCTGGTTGTTCCTGCGGAACTGGACCTTGTCGATGACCTCGTGCGGGAGCAGCTCGGTGTCGCCCGGGTTCTCGACGCGGACCTTGCGGAGCATCTGGCTGAGGATCAGCTCGATGTGCTTGTCGTTGATCGGGACGCCCTGGGCGCGGTACACGTTCTGGACCTCGTCGAGCATGTACTGCCACAACGCTTCCTCGCCCTTGATGGCCAGGATGTCGTGGGGCACGAGCGGGCCTTCGGTCAGCGAGTCGCCGGCCTGGACGAAGTCGCCGGTGTGGACGAGCAGCGCCTTGTCGGCCGGGACGTGGTGGTCCTTCTCGATGCCCGAGTCGGAGATGACCTTGATGGTCATCTTGCCCTTGCGCTTCTCGGCGTGGAGCTCGACGCGTCCGGAGATCTCGGACATGAATGCCGGCTCCTTGGGCTTGCGGGCTTCGAAGATCTCGGTCACGCGGGGCAGACCACCGACGATGTCCTGCGAACCGGCAGCCGCTCGCGGCTGACGGGCGACCATCTCGCCGGCTTCGATCTCCTGGCCGTCCGCGACTTCGATACGTGCCTTGGCGGGCAGGTAGTGGAAGTCGAGGATGTTGCCGTCCTTGTCGACGATGTTGATCTGCGGGTGCAGATCGCCCTTGTGCTCGATGACGACCTTGGCCTTGCCGCCGGCGCCGGCGTCTTCCTCGCGGAAGGTCTCGCCCATCTCGAGGTCGACGTACTGGACCTTGCCGCCCTTCTCAGCGAGGATGGGCGTGCGGTGGGGGTCCCACTTGACCAGGCTCTGGGCTCGTTTGACGGTCTCGCCCTGGGCGGCGTAGATGTATCCGCCGTAGGGGATCTTGGTTTTCTCGAGTTCGCGGCCCTTCTCGTCGAGGATCGCGAGTTCGCCGTTGCGCTTGAGCGAGACGAGGCAGTCGTTGCCGTCCTCGTCCTTGCCGGTGACCGAGTTGCAGTCGCGGAGGTCGACGGTGCCGGCGTTGAGCGAGCGGTACTCGGTCTCGGAGACCGAACGCGTGCCGATGCCGCCGGTGTGGAAGGTACGCATGGTCAGCTGCGTGCCGGGCTCACCGATCGACTGTGCGGCGATGATGCCGACGGCCATGCCGTCTTCGACCAGGTGGCCCGAGGACATGTCCATGCCGTAGTCGAGGGCGGAACAGCCGGTCGTCGAGTCGCTGGTCAGCGGGGAGCGGACCATGACGGCGTCGATGCCGAGGTCTTCGACCTTCTTGGCGGCCTCATCGGAGATCATTTCGTTGGAGCGGATGATGACCTCGTCGGAGACGGGGTTGACGACCGAGTTGACCGAGACGCGTCCGACGATCTGATCGCGGAGAGCGACGTCGATCTGCTCGCCCTTGTAGATGGCGCGCTTCATGATGCCGCGCTTGGAGCCGCAGTCGTGCTCGGTGATGATGACCGACTGTGCGATGTCGCAGAGCTTGCGGGTCAGGTAGCCCGAGTCGGCGGTCTTGAGCGCGGTGTCGGCCAGGCCCTTGCGGGCACCGTGGGTCGACGAGAAGTACTCGAGGATGGAGAGGCCCTCGCGGAAGTTGGCGCGGATGGGGGTCTCGATGATCTCGCCCGAGGGCTTGGCCATCAGACCACGCATGCCGGCCAGCTGCTGCATCTGCGAGATGTTGCCGCGGGCGCCCGAGTCTGACATGAGGTAGACCGGGTTGAGGAACTTCTCGCCCTCGCCCTTGGGGATGTCGGCGTAGGAGCCGTCGGGGTGGCGGCGGTCGTGCTTGAGGGTCTCGACGAGCTTCTTGGTCACTTCCTCGCGGCAGTGGGACCAGATGTCGAGCAGCTGGTTGTAACGCTCGCGGGCTGTGATGATGCCGCGGTCGTAGTTCTTCTCGACGCGATCGACCTTCTTCTGGGCGGCGTCGAGGATCTCCTGCTTCTCTTCGGGGATGCGCAGGTCGGTGACACCGAACGAGAGACCGGCGACCGTGGACTGCTTGAAGCCGATCTCTTTCATGGCGTCAAGAAGGTCGATGGTCGCGGCGCGGCCGCAGTATTCGTACGTGTCGTCGATGACGCGGGCGCAGCCCTTCTTGCCGATCGAGCAGTTGTAGAACGGCATGCCTTCGGGCAGGATGTCGGCGAAGAGCACGCGTCCGACGGTGGTGAGGATGCGCCGGTTGTCGGGCATCGGCTTGGTCGGGCCGCGTTCCTTCATGACGACCTCGGAGAACCGCTCGAGGCGGACCGAGACGACGTCGTGGACGTCGATCTTGCCGGACTCCCATGCGAGGATCGCCTCGTGGCGGTCCTTGAAGCGGGGGACGTCGGCGAGCTTGGACTTCTCGAGTTCGAGGGGCGTGGTCGTGATGAAGTACACGCCCATGACGATGTCCTGCGACGCCGAGATGATCGGCGCGCCGTTGGCCGGCGAGAACACGTTGTGCGTCGAGAGCATCAGCACGTGTGCTTCGGCCTGGGCCTCGACTGAGAGAGGCAGGTGGACGGCCATCTGGTCGCCGTCGAAGTCGGCGTTGAAGCCGCCGCAGACGAGCGGGTGGATCTTGATGGCGTTGCCCTCGACGAGCACGGGCTCGAACGCCTGGATGCCCATGCGGTGGAGGGTGGGTGCGCGGTTGAGCAGGACGGGGTGCTGGTAGATGACCTCTTCGAGAATGTCCCAGACCTCTGCGTCGCGGCGCTCGAGCATTCTCTTGGCGGACTTGATGGTGTCGGCCAGGCCGTGCTCTTTGAGCTTGCGGATGATGAAGGGCTGGTAGAGCTCGAGTGCGATCTTCTTGGGCAGGCCGCACTGGTTGAGCTTGAGCTCGGGCCCGACGACGATGACCGAACGCGCCGAGTAGTCGACGCGCTTGCCGAGCAGGTTCTCGCGGAAACGCCCCTGCTTGCCCTTGATCATGTCGGTGAGCGACTTGAGGGCGCGGTTGGACGAGCCGAGCACGGGGCGCCGGCAGCGACCGTTGTCGAAGAGCGCGTCGACCGCCTGCTGGAGCATCCGCTTCTCGTTGCGGATGATGACCTCGGGTGCGTTGAGGTCCATCAGCTTCTTGAGGCGGTTGTTGCGGTTGATGATGCGCCGGTAGAGATCGTTGAGGTCGCTGGTGGCGAAGTTGCCCGACTCGAGCAGGACCAGGGGACGCAGGTCCGGCGGGATGACCGGGACGACATCCATGATGAGCCAGGAGGCGTCGTTCTCGGATCCGCGGATCTGCTCGACGAGCTTGAGGCGCTTGGCGAGGTCCTTGGTTTTCTGCTTGCTGCGGGTTGCGGCCAGGTCGGCGCGGATCTGCTCGGCCTCGGCGTCGAGGTCGAGCATCTCGATGAGCACGCGGATGGCGTCGGCGCCCATGTGCGCGGTGAACTCGTTGCCGTACTTATCGAGTGCGGCCCGGTGCTCGTCTTCGGTGAGGACCTGCTTGAAGGTCAGCTCGGTGTCGCCCTGCTTGGTGACGACGTAGTCCTGGTAGTAGACGATCTTTTCGATGTCGCTGGTCTTCATCGCCAGAAGCGTGCCCAGGCGGCTGGGCATGGACTTGAAGAACCAGATGTGCACGACGGGGGCGGCCAGGTTGATGTGGCCCATCCGCTTGCGCCGGACGCGGGAGTGGGTCACCTTGACGCCGCAGCGGTCGCAGATGTAGCCCTTGTACTTGGTGCCGCGGTACTTGCCGCAGGCGCACTCGTAGTCGCGTTCCGGGCCGAAGATGCGTTCGCAGAACAGACCGTCCTTCTCGGGGCGGTAGGTGCGGTAGTTGATGGTCTCGGGCTTTTTGACCTCGCCGTAGGACCAGGCGCGGATGTCGTTGGGCGACGCGAGGGTCACCTTGACAGCCGAGTAGTCATTCACACGCTCATAAACGTTTTCCATCATCATCGGAGCCCTTCTGCAAGCGAACGCTGCGGAAACGCGAGTTATCAAGATCCTGATCGTGACGAGCCATCTTCACCGCTGCGCCGAGTTTGCCCAAGAACTGGAGTGGGACACGGACTTCGATGCCGCAATACCACTTGTTGTCCTTGAAATCCTCGTTGATGCCTGTGGCTATCTCTGTGAACAGTGCCTCGTAGTCGTACCAACCATCAATCGCGGGCTCGGGTTCAATGCTGATTGCAATTTGCCAATCAGACTGAGCGCCGTCTACCCGCACAACTTTGAACCTTGCCGGAAGCTCACTTTCGCGTTCGGCAAGGACACTCTCGAGCCGACTGATCACAAGTCGCATGTACTTGGAACGACCGTCTCGCTTCATCACTCACCTACAACAGGCTGCCGCCCTCGAGTTCTTTCTTCTCGAGCGTGACGTTCATGCCGAGCCCCTTGAGTTCGTTGCAGAGCACGTCGAAGGCGACGGGCATGCCTGCTTCGAGCACGTTGGTGCCCTTGACCATCGACTCGTAGATCTTGGTTCGACCTTCGACGTCGTCGGACTTGACCGTCAGCAGTTCCTGCAGGATGTAGGCCGCACCGTACGCCTCGAGCGCCCAGACCTCCATCTCGCCGAAGCGCTGTCCGCCCGTGCGGGCCTTGCCACCGAGCGGCTGCTGGGTGATGAGGCTGTAAGGGCCGGTGGCACGCGCGTGGATCTTGTCATCCACGAGGTGGTGCAGCTTGAGCAGGTACATGAAGCCGACGGTGGTCCGCTGGTGGAACGATTCGCCGGTCCGCCCGTCGTAGAGCTGGACCTTGCCGCCCGCGGGCATCTCGGCGAGCAGCTCGCGGTGGTGCGGCCATTCGCCCTTCTCTTCCATGTCGGCCCAACGCTTCTTGACGTGCACGTTGGCTTCGCGGACGGCGGCGTGCATCTCGTCCTCGGTGCAGCCGTCGAAGACGGGGGTGACGGCCTGGAAGCCGAGCACCTGGGCTGCCCACCCGAGGTGGGTTTCGAGGATCTGCCCGACGTTCATGCGGCTGGGCACGCCGAGCGGGTTGAGCATGACGTCGACGGGCGTGCCGTCTTCCATGAACGGCATGTCCTCTTCGGGGACTATGCGGGCGATGACGCCCTTGTTGCCGTGGCGTCCGGCCATTTTGTCACCGGCCGACAGCGTGCGCTTGGCGGCGATGTAGACCTTGACCATTTCGAGCACGCCGTTGGGCAGCTCGTCGCCCCGCTTGATGTGGGCGACTTTGCGTTGCTTCTCGGTCTCGATGGCTTCTATGCGCGGCCAGAACTGGCGGTAGACCTTCTCGGCCTCCTCCTTGGCGTCCTTGCTGCCCTTGATCCACTTGACGTTGAAGGTTTTGACCTGTTCGAGGATGACCTCGGGGATGTCCGAAGCGCCGACCTTCTGGCGGGTCATCGGGTCGACCATCTCGGTGCCGATGGCCTCGTTGATGGACTCGGTCATCTCCTTGAAGAGCTTGATCGCCTGGGCGTCTTGCTCGGCTTCGTACGCCTCGATCTCGATCTTGAGCTGCTTCTTCTGCGCCTCGTTCATATGAACGCGGCGGCTGAACTTGCGGGTGCCGATCACGATGCCGTTGGTGCCCGCGGGCACCTCGAGCGAGTCGTTCTTGACGTCTTCGCCGGCCCGGCCGAAGATCGCGTGGAGCAGCTTCTCTTCGGGGGTCAGCTCGGTCTTGCTCTTGGGGCTGACCTTGCCGACCAGGATGTCGCCCGGGCCGACGCGGGCGCCGACGCGGATGATGCCCGTGTCATCGAGGTTGCGGAGCATGCGCTCCGAAACGTTGGGGATGTCGCGGGTGAACTCTTCGCGTCCGAGCTTGGTCTCGCGGACTTCGACGTCGTACGCATCGATGTGGATGCTGGTGAACGCGTCGTCCTTGACGACACGCTCGGAGATGACGATGGCGTCCTCGAAGTTGTAGCCGTCGAAGGTGTTGAATGCGACGAGGGCGTTGTGCCCGATCGCCAGCTCGCCGTTGAGCGTCGAAGCGCCGTCGGCGATGACCTGGCCCTCGACGACCTTGGCGCCGGGCTTGACGATGGGACGCTGGTTCTGGCAGGTCCGCTCGTTGAGACCGACGAACTTGCGGAGCACGTATTCATCGGCGTTGTCGACGATGATGCGCTGCGAGTCGACGAAGGTGACGGTGCCCGGACGCTTGGCTTTCACCAGCATGCCCGAGTACTGCCCCACTTCTTTCTCCATGCCGGTCGCCACGCAGGGCGGGTCGACCTGGAGCAGCGGGACGGCCTGACGCTGCATGTTCGAGCCCATGAGGGCGCGGTTGGCGTCGTCGTGCTCGAGGAAGGGGATGAGGGAGGCGGACACACCGACGATCTGCTTGGGCGAGATGTCGACGTAGTCGATCTCGCCGGCTTTGACCTGGGTGAGTTCGCCGTCCACGCGGGCGAGGACGTGCCCGTCGCCGAGCTGGCCGCCCGGCTTGATGGCGTCGGCCGGCGCGAGGATCGCGCGGATCTCCTCGTCGGCGCGGAGGTACTCGACCTCCTCGGAGACGCGTCCCTTGATGACCTTGCGGTAGGGCGTGCGGAGGAAGCCGTACTGGTCGACCTCGGAGTAGATGCCCAGCGAGACGATCAGGCCGATGTTGGTGCCTTCGGGCGTCTCGATCGGGCAGACACGCCCGTAGTGCGAGGTGTGGACGTCGCGGACCTCGAAGCCTGCGCGCTTGCGATTCAAACCGCCCGGGCCGAGCGCCGAAAGGCGACGCTCGTGGACCAGGGTCGAGAGCGGGTTGGTCTGGTCGACCACCTGGCTCAGCTCGCTGCGGCCGAAGAAGAAGTCGATCGCGCTGGACACACTCTTGGAGTTGACCAGGTCGGCGATCTTGGCGACCTCCTCGGGGTCCTTGACGCTCATGCGTTCCTGGACGGTGCGCCGGAGCTTGAGGAAGCCCTTGCGGAGTTCCTCGACCGCCAGCTCGTCGAGCGTCCGCAGACGCCGGTTGCCGAGGTGGTCGATGTCGTCGACGTGGGCCACCGGGCGGCCGGTGTCGGCGTCGAGGCGGTTGGAGCGCAGGTCGAGCAGGTACTGGACGACCTTGAGGAAGTCGATGCCCAGGAGGTACATCTGGTCCTCGGGGGTGTCCATATCGAACTTGCGGTTGATGCGGAAACGCCCGACCGAGCCGAGGCGGTAGCGGTTGTCGTCGAAGAACTTCTCGGCGAAGAGCTGCTTGGCCTTCTCGACCTGCGGCGGGTTGCCCGGGCGGAGGCGGGTGTAGACCTTGAGCATCGCACGATCGAAGTCGCTGTTGACGCCCGGGACTTCGTCGAACTGCTCGAGCTTCTCCTCGGCGATCGAGTTGAGGATCAGGGTGTCCGACGGGTTCTGGACGACGCGGATGTTCTTGAGGGCGCTGGCGCGGATCGCCTCGGCGGATTCCTCGCCGATCTGGCACCCGACGTGGACGAGTTCTTCGCCCGACTCGGTGTCGATGATCGATGCCGCGGCCCAGTCGTCCTCGTGGACGTCCTTGGCTTTGATCTCGGTGACTTCGTAGAACAGCCCGATGATGGCGTCGGTCGAGGCGACCGATTCATCGAGGCAGCGCAGGAAGGTCGTGGCGGCCAGCTTGGCGGACTGGTCGATCCGCATCGCCAGCACGTCCTTCTTGGTGACCTCGAGCTCGATCCACGAGCCGCGCTCGGGGATGATGCGTGCCGAGTGCAGCGGGCGGTCGCTCTCGCTGGACACGATCGAGAAGTCGACACCGGGCGAGCGGTGGAGCTGGCTGACGATGACGCGTTCGGCGCCGTTGACGATGAACTCGCCGCCGCCCATCATCACCGGGAACTCGCCCAGGTAGATGTCCTCTTCGGGGAGATCGCCGTGGGTCTCGCGCTTGAGGCGGAGACGCAGCTTGAAGGGCAGCCCGTAGGTCAGGCGCAGCTCGCGGCACTCGTCTGACGTGTACCGGGGCTGGTCCAGGTCGTACGAGATGTACTCGAGCTGCATCGTGCCGTCGTACGACTCGATCGGGAAGATCTCGCGCAAGAGCGACTCGAGCCCCATATTGGGGTTCCTCTTGTCGGGATCCAGGCCGATCTGGAGAAAACGGTCGTATCCGCCCGACTGAACATCCCACATATTCGGGATGCCCGCGCCGTCGCCACGCTTGGCGAAGCTGCGGACGGTGCGTTCACGCTGCATCCTGCGCACTTTGGTCGCTGCCATCTGTTTCCTCGCGATGGTTCCGATCGCGCCGCCGTCACCGACCGAAGCCGGGCGTGCGGGCGAGGAGCTAATTATTTGATGTGCCCGGGTTTCCGCCGATCCGAGAGTCTAGACACACGGACACAACGGCTCCACTCGTGCCCGGGATGCGACTCCCGGACCGATTCACCCGCTGCTGAGATGCCGACCGGTCATTCACCGAGTCAGCCTCCGTCTTTGCTTGCCCGCCGGGAAGGCACATTCCCCGAACGAGATCCACGCTTGCCTCCGGACGACCGCCCGCCCGAAACCGCCGAACGGGCGTTTCCGCCCATTCGGCCATGTTTTGTCTTGCGTCCCGCGGCTTGACCAACGGGGCGGCTGTGAAGCTGGGCAAAGATCGATCAGGCGATCTCGACTTCGGCACCGGCGTCCTTGAGCTTGCCGGCGACCTCCTCGGCCTCCTCCTTGGAGAGCCCTTCCTTGACCTTCCCGCCGGCGGTCTCGGCCATCTCTTTGGCTTCCTTGAGACCCAGCCCGGTGATCTCGCGGACGGCCTTGATGACGCCGATCTTGTTGCCGCCGACACCCTTGATGATCACGTCGAACTCGGACTGCTCTTCGGCAACCGCGCCGCCGGCGTCAGCCGCGGCAGCCATCATCACGCCACCGCCGGCCGCAGCCTCGATGCCGTAGGTGTCCTTCATGTAGTCCGCCAGGTCAACGGCGTCCTTGAGGGTCAGCCCGGAGAGCTTGTCGCCGAGGTCGGAAATCTTCGCGTCGTAGGTTTTGGCTTCGTCAGACATGTGTTACTTCCTTCAAATCCGGCACACTCGGTGCCTTGTCACCTCCCAACCGAGAGGGGCCGAACCATTCGGCTCTTTAACCCTCCGGCACACGCCCTCGCGGGCGTCACCGGCCATCGGGCCAGTCGGTTGGAGTTGATGTTCCAAACTGATTCGTGATGGTGCCGGCCCGGACGGATCCGAACCGACACCAGTTGATCTCAAACAGACAAGGCTCACACCTTGGCGATGGTCTCGCCCTTTTCGAGCTTCTCTTCGATGGCTTTGAGAATGCCGGCGATGCCGGAGCCGGGCCCCTTGACCGCTCCGAGCAGCGTTGCACCCGGGCCGAGCACGATCGCGACGTCCTTGGCGATCGCCTCGTCGCGCGTGGGGAACTTGCTGAGACGCTCGACGCCAGCGGAACCCTCGAACAACTCGCCGTCGAGCACCGCGCCCTTGAGCTCGATGTCGGGGTACTTCTTGAGCAGGCCGACGATCTCGCGGGCGACCTCGACGACGCTTTCGGCGCCGTAGGCGACCGCGTTGGCGCCGCTTAGGATCTCCGTGAGCGGCGCCATCCCTGAGCCCGCGAACGCCTGGCCGAACAGCTTGTTGCGGACGACGGTGACGCGGATGGACTTCTCGGCCAGCCCGGTGCGGATGGCGTTGGTGTCGTTGGACTCGATGCCGCGGAGACCGATCACAAGCGCGTCCTGGGTGTCCCCAAAGCGGTCCTTGTAATCCTCGATGATCATGTTTTTGACAGGCTTGCTCATGGCTTACTCACCCGCTTCCGCGTCCTGGAACGCAACTTTTACGCCCGGGGTCATGGTGCCCGAGACGGTGATGCCCTTGACGTAATCGCCCTTGACCGTGGAAGGACGTGCCTTCTCGATCGTGGCCACGAAGTGGTTGTAGTTCTCGACCAGATCAGCATCCGGGAAGCTGAAACGCCCGATGACGGCGTGGATGTTGCCGCCCTTGTCGGTGCGGTACTCGACCTTGCCGGCCGCGAAGTCCTTGACCGCGTCGGCGACCTTGGGCGTGACCGTACCGTTCTTGGGCGAGGGCATGAGCCCCTTGGGCCCGAGCACCTTGCCGAGCTTGGAGATCACCCGCATCATGTCGGGGCTGGCGATCGCCACGTCGAAGTCCATGAAGCCCTTCTCGACTTCCTGCATCAGGTCGGCGCCGCCCGCCTTGATCGCGCCCGCGGCGAGCGCGTCTGCGACGTGCTCGGGCGCACAGAAGGCGACGACCTTTTTGCTCTTGCCGATGCCCTTGGGCAGCGACACCGAGCCGCGGATCATCTGGTCGGCCTGCTTGACGTCGACGCCCAGGTGCATGCACACCTCGACGGCCTGGTCAAACTTGGGAGCCTTGAACTTCTTGAGTGCCGCGAACGCCGCGTTGGCTTCCACCGCGTTGGCGGGGATCAGGGCGGCGTTCTCTTTGTTTCGTTTGGTCATTTTTGGCATCTGATCAGCCCTCCACCACAACGCCCATCGAACGGGCCTGGCCCTCGATGATGCGCATCGCTGCTTCGATGGTGTTCGCGGTCAGGTCGACCTTCTTCTCTTCGGCGATCTTCTTGACCTGCTCGCTGGTGATCTTGCCGACCTTGTCGGTGTGCGGCACGCCCGAGCCCTTCTGGATCCCGGCGGCTTCCTTGATCAGGACCGACGCGGGCGAGGACTTGACTTCGAACTCGAACGAGCGGTCGGAGTACGCCGTGATGATGCAGCCCACGACCTTGCCGTTCAGTTTGGCGGTCGCCGCGTTGAACTGCTGGATGAACTGCCCGGGGTTGACGCCCTTGGCGCCCAGCACGGGGCCGAGCGGGGGCGCGGGGGTCGCCTGGCCGCCGGGGGCCATGACTTTGAACTGGTGTACAATTTCGCGTTTGGCCATCGGTCTCCACCTCCCACTCGCGGCTTGGTCTGTCCCGGCCTTGCGGACAGTGCTGCGGGTGGTTCATACGGTTCACGTGAGCCCGGCACGCGGTGTGCAGGGCCACCACACTAGGCGCTCACCACGCCTGGAGGCAATCGCTGGCCCACGCACAATTTGTTCAGTTGACCCGACTTAGCGACCGACGCCCCGTCCGTCACCGGCGTCTAGCGCTGTGTGAGACGCAGGCGCATCCGGTCGGCGATTCCCGGGTCCAGACCCTCGGTGACGGCCCGGTCGATCATCTTGGCGGCCACGATGTCCCGCCCCTCGGCCTGCATCAGCACCGCGACCAGCAGCCAGACGTTGCCGGAACTGACCCGGTGCCCGTATTTGACCGAATCGGTGACCGCGTGGCGCAGACGGAACGCCGAATCCCCCCAGATCGAGGTGGGCATGGCCTCGTTGGCCAAACCCGGGTCCTGCCCGTAGGCGTAGCCCATCATGGCGACCGCGTCGAGCATCCGCCCGCCCTCGAGCAGGGCGGCGGCGTATTCGCGCATCACGCGGGCGTCGTCGGGGTTCTCACCGAGGTAGGTGCGGTACCACTCGGCGGCTTCCTCGGCGTTGCCGTAGTACATCCAGGCACGGGCGGACTCGATGGGTGTCAGCGGCTCTGGCTCGGGATCGCCTCCCTCGAGCTCGCGGCGCGGGCCATCGACGGTGCCGGTGTAGCGGTCGGGGATCTGGTAGTAGCCCCAGCCCCAGCCGTAGCCCCGTCCCCAGCCCCACCCATAGCCGTAGCAGGGCAGGTAATAGTTCCCGCCGTAGCCGTACCCATAGCCGTATCCGTCGATGATGACGCCGCCACCGGTGCCGGTGACGGTCACGGTGCGGGGCGTGCCGCGATCGACGCCGGGCGTGCCCGGTCCGCGGACGCCGCCGCCCGGGGCTCGGACGCCGCCTCCGGGTGCCCGGACGCCTCCGCCGGGAGCCCTGACGCCGCCCGCGGGGGCGCGGGTGGGGCTGGTGGTCTTGGTTGCCGGTTCGGCGGGGGCGGTCGAGGTGCGCGAGCCCGTGTCTTGGGCCTGGGCCGGGGCCGCGAGGAGTGCGAGCGTGATCGCCGCGCCCAACAGACATGCTCTGTTGCGTGCGACGGGGCGGGTAGATGCGGTGCGAGACTCTGGCATGACGACCTCCGTGGGTGTCCGATCCGCAGGCGGGCTTGGGGTGTTCCCTGCATCGGGCGATGCCCGGGCGGTTCGGTACACGGGGCGGGCGACCGAGCGCCAAGGCCCGATTCGGGCTAGGCTGTGCCCCGTATGGCACGATATGCACCCAGAACCCGCGGCCTTTCCGTTCTGCTGACGCTCACCGCCGGGTTTGGCGTGGTGCTGACACTCGCTTCGTGCCGGGCGCTGAATCCGACCAACTGGGGGTCGCTGGGCGGCTCGGGGGGCTCGGGCTCGGTGGTTTCGGACAGCCGGGGGGTCGAGCTCGCCCTGGACCTGCCCACCCGGGCGGCGATCGTGGCCGATGCCAACACCGCGGACGTCTATATGACCGACCTCTCGCCCGCGACGCTGGACCTGATCGCCCGGGGCGAGGCGGGCCCGGAGGTCTCGGGCACGCTGGTGCACGTGCACATCTTCCTGAATCCCAAGCCCGGCAAGACGCCGATCGAATCGACGGCTGCCAGCGCCACGGTCCGCACGATCATCCTCGCCCGCGGGCAGATCGGCGTGTACGACGGCGCGGGCTTCGTGCTGCCGGGTCGCTCGCTCAAGAAGGGCGCGGCGTCGGGGAGCATCCGCGACGCACAATGCCGCCTGAGCCGGGCGACACCGGGCTTCGAGGACCTGCTGGGCGCGGCCCGGATCGACCTGTCGTTCGGCGCCAAGGGCGACGAGGCGGGCGCGAACCGGATCGCCCGCGTGGTGCGGGCGCTGAGCGCCGGCGCGGATCCGGTCGATTGATTCTGAAACTCCGGTGGTCAGGGATCCTGCTCGCTCGTGCGCGAGCCTGTGTAGTCGACGCCGCCCAACCCGCCCTTCGTCCAGCGGTATCGCATGTTGAGGGGCGTGTCGTCGCCTAGCCCGCCCAGCGGTTCGGGGAAGGTGTCCAGCGGGATGTACGCCTGTTTCCATACGGCTTTCGGATCGGTCGGGCTGTAGGAATCCCCCGCGTCGCCCGATGGCCAGTTGTTGACCGAGCCGTCGAACATGAGCTTCTCGGGGCGTGCGTGGTCGTACGCGAAGTAAGGCGACCCTTCCTGCTCGTAATCGAACTCCTCGAAGAAGTAGACCTTGAGTGATGGCGATCGGACCTGCGTGATCCTTCTCCCCCGGGAAAGCTCGGCCCCCTGCGACCGCCTCCCTGACTGCCCCATTGGTTCGGGCCTGTGGTGGACGATCAGGTGCGGCGTCTCCTCGATCGGGTGGTAGTACGAGTCGGATCGGCGGGAGCCATCGGCGTGCCACGCGTACTGCGTGACCTGGTAGCTCGACGTGAACGCCCATCGCTGGCGGACTGTGGGGTGGGCCCAGACGGCGGTGCTCCGATCTTCCGCATCGATCGGGATGTCGGCGTACGGCACCGACGAGCCCGGGCCCCACTCGAAGGGCTCGGCCGCCCATCTGAGCTGGTTCGCGTCCGCCGGGTCGATGAACATCGGATCCGGGAACTCTCGGTCCAAGAAATCGGACAAGACCAATCCGATCATCCGCTTGTGCGCGATCTGCCCCTTTAGCGCTTGGATCGCGTGGTCGCCGTACTTGCGCCCGGTTCGGCGCCGGAGGATTTCGGCGTTCTGAACCCCGGCGGCATCAGATTCGCTCCGTGCAACGGCCTTGTCTCCACCCGGCAGTTCGAACCTGATCGCCGTCACCGATTGGCCCGTGCTCCACGTGTAGGTAAAGATCCTGGCTCGGTTGTCACCCGCGTACTGCGCCGCGCCGGCCCCGATCTGACGGAGGTTGCCGGCGCTCATCTGGGACATCGCCGACGCACGCGTCTGGCGAGCCGCGGGCAACAACGCCGCCGCGACCGACGCCGAGACCGCGAGCACCACGCCCAGCTCGAGCAGCGAGAATCCCCGGGCCGTTTTCATCGATTTCGCTGACATGTTCGGACCCCGGGATTCAGTTCGGACGGCGATGGATCACTCGGCAGCTGTTCAGCGGCTGGTGCCGATCACGGTCGGGTAGTCCACGCCCGAGAGCCCGCCGAGTGTCCAGCGGTAGCGTTGGCTGAGCCGTTCGCCCTCGCGCCCGGGCAGTTCGGTCGGGAACGTGTCCAGCGGGACGTAGCGCTGGCGCCACTTGAGTTTGCCATTCGCCGCGTTCCACGACGGGTTGGCGTCGCCCGAGGCGAGGCTGTTGACCGAGCCGTCGAACATGAGTTTCTCGGGACGGGCGTGGTAGTAGCCGAAGTATGGGTCGCCGGGCTGCTCGCGGTCGAACTCCTCGAAGAAGTAGACCTTGTTGGACGGGTAGCGGACCTCGGCGAATTCGCGTCCGTCGGAGAGTCTCAGGCGATTTCCGGGCACGTCGTTGACGAGGAAGAGATGCGGTGTATCGGAAAATGGGACGTACGACGACTCTCTGATTCCGTCCGGGTTCCACGCCGACACGGTTGTCTGGTAGCTCGCGGCGAACGCCCAGCGCTGGCGGACGCTTTCTCGGCTCCAACCATCGGAGATGTTGGCGTAGGGCACGGTGCTTCCAGCGCCATAGTCGAGCGGGTTGGCCGCCCAGGTCAGCTGGTTCGCGTCCGCCGGGTCGATGAAGAGCCCGTCCGCGAAGGGGCTGTCCAGATAGTCGATCAGCACGACATGCGACCAGCGCCGGTGCCACAGCCTGGTGTTGTCATACAGGATCTCGAATGGTCCATCGAGACGCCCGGTGCGGCGTTGCAGGATCTCGGTGTTCTGGAACGCGGTCGCATCGACCCCGTTGCGGATTGTGACGCGGTCGCCGTTGGGGAGATTGAGGCGGAGCGCCTGGGTCGTCGGGCCTGCGAGCGAGTAGCCCGGGATGCGGTCGGCGTTGTCGACGCCGTACATGCCGGCGCCCTGGCCGATCGCGCTTAGGTTGCTGGCGCTGGCCTGGACCCGGGCGGAGACGCGGGCCTTGCGTGCCATGGGCGCGAGGCTGGCCGTGACGGTGCCGGCCACCGCGATCACGGCTGCCAGTTCGATCAGTGTGAAGGCGCGGCTCTTGCTCTTGGAGCCCTGTTTAGGTGTCATCGTTGCTCCTGCGTCCCGGTGCCATCACTGTACAACATATCCGCGGTCATCAAAGATTATGTTTCAATAATACACGGGTTATTGCGTTGATGTTTAGTCCCGAGGGTCTTCGAGCATCAGGTAGAGCAGGTTGTCTGTGAAGGCCGGCGAGCGGGTCAGCCCGAGGTGGTCGGCGTTGAGGAACTGGACGCGCTCGAAGTCGATCGGCGATTCGAGACCGGCGGCCCACTCGCGCCCGAGGCGTTCGTCCATGAGGGCGCTGGATCGGGTGACGGTGCCGTCGCCCGGCTCGAACGCTCCGGGGGAGAGCTTGCCATCCGCGTCGACCGTGATCACCGAGTGGGTCTCGTCGGCGTCGCCCGCGAACAGGTAGATGCTGGTGCCCTCGGGCGGGGACGCGGGGATGTCGAGCGCCCGGAAGAACTGGTCGGCGCGGGCCAGGCACTTGCGGAGGTGGTCGAGCGCGATGCGGCGTCGGTCCTCGGGCGATTCGATATCGGGCAGGAGCCAGGCGAGTTGCTCGTCGGCGTCGGGGTCGGCCAGTCCCCAGCCGTAGAGCTCCCAGACCGATGCGTCCAGCACGTCGATGGGCTCGCCCTGTTCGTCGATGATGCGTACGTGCCTGGGGCGGGGCAGCAGCTGGTACAGCGCGGGCATGGTGCCCACCACGGTCGGGCGGTAGTTGGGGAAGACGGGGTTGAGGTCGAGCCCCTCGACGAGGCGTTGGAACGAGCCGACCGAGCCGGCGCTGGGCGTGCCGACGAGGAAGGCGCGGTCGACGTTCTTGGCGCCCTCCCAGGTCAGTTCCGGGAGCGAACCGTCGTCGGGCAGCGCCTGCGTGCCGTAGCGGAGGTAGTAGCGCAGGACGAGCCCGCCCATGGAGTGGGCTACGACGTCGACCTTGACGTGCTCGTCGGCGCTGAGGCCCCGCCCGGCGCGGAGCTGCCACTGCGCGTCGGTGACGTGGTCGTGGAGGGCACGGGCGCTCTCGGACACGTCGCGGCGCCAGTCGTAGGGGTATTGGAAGCAAGTGAAGTGCAGCCCGTCGTAGTCGATGGCCCCGCTGTTGCCCAGCGATTCATCGCGGTAACTTCCGGCCGCCAGGGTCATGAGGATGTCGACGTACGCCCCGATCTCGATGCCGCGGAAGATCCCGACGTCGGCGACGACCACGTCGAGCACGTCCACCGCGATCCCGGAGTCGGTCAGTTCGGAGAGCGGCACGCCCTCTTCCATGGGCAGCGCGAATGCGCGGGCACCGTCGGGCTTGTCGGCGTCGGCGGCCCCGAAGGTGAACGAGCCCCAGATCTTCTGCCCGGTGGTGTCGTCTTCGAGCTTGGTGCCCAGGATTCCCGGGATGACCACGACCGGGGTGCGGTCGTCGCCGATGCTCTGGGCGGTCTGGTCGTAGAGGAGCCCGAGGTCGAGCGCGGGGCGTGACGCCTTGCACCCGACCATCCCCGCGGACAGGGCGAGGGCGCCGAGTGTTGTTGCGACAAGTTTGGCCCGGGCGGCGCTCGGTCGGCGCCCCCCGGCACGATGTGCGTTGTGTCCCATGCGTTCTCCGTTGGTGACGCGGTGCGTCAGGGGAGAGCATACAACGGGGGCGCTGGCGTGTTTATTCGGGGGTGATTCTGGGTGCGACTCGGGGCGAGTCAGCCGGCGCGTCGGGTGCGCGGGCGGATCGAGCCTCCGACCAGCGTTTCGGGGTGACCGGCGAGGAGTTTGCCGGCGCACATGGCGCAGGCCGCGACCCAGCGGCGGGCGCCGCCGGGGCGAACGCGGACCACGCGTCGTGTGGGCGAGGCGCAGCACGGGCAGACCACGCCGCCCGTGCGACGCGGGCTCTGGTCGCCCAGGAGGTCGGCCAGCGAGCCGATCTCTGTGGAGGGGAAGGCCATGGGCGCGGGCGGTTCGGGCGTAAGCGGACCGGCGTCGATGTCTTCGGCGACGTCCCCCTGCGCGAGCCCAGCCTGATCGGCGAGGGCTTGGTCGAGTTGGACGCGGGCGAGGCTCATGCCTCCCTTTCTTCGTCCCGCATGGGCCCTGCGCTTCAGCATGCCGCTCCGTTTCGTTGGGTCATTGCGCGATCGTGCGTTCTCGGACGCTCGATCGGGCGGGTGGCCCGTGGTCTGTTCCGTTCTCTATTGCAGTACCCCGGAGCGAACGCTTCGGCTGCAACTGCATTACTGGGAAAGATGCGTGAACGCTTGCATCCCGTCACGCGTTCTGGGAATCGGAGCACGTATACAGGCGGTTTCTGCCGGTGCACCGGCGGGTTCGGCGCGATCAGTGCGCAGAAAAAACGCCCGCGAATGCGGGCGAGTGTTCTTGGAATGAAAATGATTGGCACGAGCTTGGACCGGATTGAGGTCGGCTCGGGGTTTGGCTTTGGAACTGTTTAGTACCGGTCGCCGCCGCCGCCACCGCCGCTTCGGCCGCCGCCTCCGCCGCCGTAGCCACCGCCACCGCCGCTTCGGCCGCCACCGCCGCCGCCGTAGCCACCGCCGCCGCCGCTACGGCCGCCACCGCCGCCGCCGCCGCCCCAGCCACCACCGCCGCCGCCGCTTCGGCCGCCGCCACCGCCGCCGTAGCCACCACCGCCGCCGCCGCCGAAGCCGCCGCCACGCGGACGGTCCTCGCGCGGACGCGCCTCGTTGACCACGAGTCCGCGGCCTTCGCAGTCCGTGCCGTTCATTTTCTCGATCGCTTCACGCCCCTCGGCATCGTCCATTTCGACGAATCCGAAGCCGCGGGAACGCCCGGTTTCGCGGTCCATCACGACTTTGGCCGAGGTGACCTGCCCGCATTGGGTGAAGAGTTGTTCGAGTTCGCCATCGGTCATCGAGTAGGGCAGGTTGCCCACATACATCTTGATCATCGTGTTCGCCACGCTTTCGGAGCCCGTGAGAGAGTGTTCGTGAGACTGCGTGAGATCCGGGCCGACCTTGCGCAACCGAGCCGCCGACGGTCCGGCGGGCATCAGGGCAATCGTATCGCACCCCGGCAAGATGGGAAGGCCCCACTTTGGTACCGCGACTTAAATAATTACGGCTCGACCCCTGGCGAGGGCGTCGTGCCCTCGGGCGACCCAGGCCCGGTTTTTCCACGGAAACGAGGGCTCACGCCGGTTCTACGCCCCTGCGTCGTCGTACCAGCGGTCCAGGGTGCGTTCGACCGCGCCGCGGTAGAGCGTCTCGAGCATGGGTTTGGGCAGGGATCGTCCGACCAGGAGGGGCGCGTCCATCTCGGTGAACCGGTCCGGATCGACCTTGGCCAGGTCCGGGTCGGCGATGGGCGACTCGCCCTCGTAGTCGGTCTCGAACATCGTCCGCAGGGCCCAGTAGCGGGACGCGTAGAGATCGAATGCTTCTCGTTCGGTGGACGCCAGCGAGCTGCCGAAGGCGTTGCTGTTGTCCCCGGAGAGGTGGTCGTCGCTGGTGACGATGTCCGAGCCGAAGAGGATGCGCCCGGAGAAGTCTTCGAGGAACGCGAGCAGCTCGTCGCGGGGGTGGGTACTCAGCTCGCGGACGATCCACTTGGTGGCGCTTGTGTCGAGGACGAGCTTGGGGTGGCGCTGGAGGTATTCGCGGAGGAAGCCGAGGTCCTCTGGCCAGCCGCCCATGTGGGCTCCCAGGCAGTTCATGCCGGTCTGATCGAGCAGGCTCGAGAGCGACTCGTACTGGTCCCGCTTGGTGCCGTAGCGCGACGCGTCGGTGTACATGGTCTTGAACCAGGTGTCCGGGTCGGCGACGTGGACCATAAGCGACATGCCCAGCGATTTGGCTTTGGTCGCGACGAGCATCCGGGCGTCGGAGTCGAAGAGCGCCATCTCCGATGGATCGAGCCCGATCTCTTCGGTGAAATCGCGGAGGCGCGGGGCGCCCCAGAACTTGACCATGCGGGCGCCGCGTGCGTGCCATTCGTCGAGGTTCTCGAGGAAGCCGGTGGTGAACGCCCACTTGCGGTCCTCGTGCATGTACTCGGGGATGGCGACGAAACGGACGCGGTCGCCCAGGGCATCGCTGACCGCGTCGGCCTGGGCGAGTTGGGTCTGGGAGTAGACCCGCTCGATCCCGTACCGATCGCAGACGTCGCGGTAGACTCTCGCCGCCCGCTCGCCGTTGATGTGGGCGTGGGCGTCGACGATCGGGCACACCGGCGCCCCCATACGCTCAGCCTCTCGGCGGTAGTCGAGCCCGAACCTGTTGGCCGGCGTCGCGTCCGGCGCGAGCCGATACCGCCCCGTTTTTTTCGCATCCACGCTGTGTCCGCTCATCGCAGCCGCACTCCCTTGACCCCCTCCGAGCCTGTCGCCCTGCGGAACGCACGCCCAGAAGAATGATGGTAGACCACGCCGACCAACCTCTTTGTTCCAACGACCGAGCGGGCGGCGCGGGGCGGATCGCCCTGGCCCACGACTGGATCGTCGCGCGACGGGGGGGCGAGCTCGTGCTCGACGCGATCGCCGACGCGCTCCTGTCGCGTGCAAACCCGTGCGAGATAACGCGCCTTTACACCATGTTCCACGCGGGCGTCCCGATCTCGGAGCGGATCGACGCGCTTCCCGTGACGGTGAGCCCGCTGGGGCGGTTGCCGGCGCCACTGCGGCGCTGGCTGCTGCCCGCGTATCCCGCGGCCGCCCGATCGTTGACCCGGGTGCTCGCCCGCGATCACAGCGAGAGCCCGATCGACCTTCTGGTCTCCACGAGTTCGGTCGCGGCCAAGGCGATCCGACCGCCCGCGGGCGTCCCCCACCTCTGCTACTGCCACACGCCCGCCCGGTACCTGTGGTCCCAGGGCGATCAGTACGGGGGCGGCGGGGTGAAGGGGCTGGCGCGGGGCGCGGGGCTGGCGCTGTTCCGCGGTCGCCTTCGGCGGTGGGATCGCGACACGAGCGCGCACGTCTCGGTGTTTGTCGCCAACTCTTCGCACACGCGTGAGCAGATCCGGCTCGCGTACGACCGCGACGCGCTCGTCATCCATCCGCCCGTGCGGACCGACTTCTTCACGCCCGACCCGGGCGTGCCCCGGTGCGGGTCGCTGCTGGTAGTCTCGGCGCTCGAACCCTACAAGCGGGTGGACCTGGCGATCGACGCGGCGGCGTGCGCGGGGCGTCCGCTCACGATCATCGGGGCCGGCTCGCACGAACGGGCGCTCCGCGCCCATGCGGCCCGGACGGCGAACGCGGAGGTCACGTTTGTTGGGCGCGCCGACGACGACGCGGTCCGCGACGCGATGCGTCGGGCGTGGGCGTTCCTGATGCCGCAGACGGAGGACTTCGGGATCACCTGCGTCGAGGCCCAGGCGTGCGGCACGCCGGTGGTCGCCCGGGGCGCGGGCGGGGCGCTCGATACGGTCATCGACGGGCAGACCGGGACACTGATAGGGTCGGAGGACGCGGGCGACTGGGCGGACGCGATCCGGGCCATCAACCCCCCTGATCTGGCGATATCATGCCGTGCGAACGCCGAGCGGTTCGGGGCGGAGCGGTTCGGGAGCGCGATTTCCGCGCTTGTCGATGCCTGTTCAAACAGGGAAGTGGGCGGGTAAGCGCCAAAAAAGGCCGTCCGCGCCCTCCCCGCGAACGAACCTCACACGGGGTGCCCGGATGCCCGATGTTTGCATCGAGCGCTATGCGCGGCGGCAGAGAGCGAGGATGTTCGTGACGGGGAGCGATGCTGGACAGAACGGCGATCTGAACGCGGCGAAAGCCGGCGTGCCGGATGCCGCGCATTCGGTGCCTGATCCGGTGAAAGAGGCGTTCGCCTGCCTGCCCCAGGGCGTGTTCCTGATGACAAGCCGGTATGAGGACGACCGCGCGGGCGTGCTGGTTCATGCGGTGCTCGAGGCGTGCGAGGCTCCGCCCATGATCGTGGTCGCCGCCCGGAAGGGGCATTCGATCGATCCGATCATCCGCGATGCACGATGCTTCGCGATCGGGCTGGTCAAGCCCGACGATCGGTTGATCCTCAAGCGGTTCCGCTTCGCTGATACGGCCGCGTCGCCGCGCGCCGAAGCGAGCGCGAATGACCTGTTCGATCCGTTCCCCGAGTCAAGCCTGGTGACGGGCTCGCCGATCCTGGACCGATGCCCGATCTGGTTCGATTGCCAGATCGCGCGGCACGTGGATCTCGAAGCCGAGTACGAGCTGTTCGTCGGGCTGGTCGTGGGCGTGCGGACGCCAGCGGGCGAGATCCGCCTGCCGGGCGGCTGAGGCGCGATCCGCCCGTGATTATCGCGATGCCCGAGCGGGCTCCGGCTTAGGGCACGATGACCCAATAGAAGCGGTTGTTGTCGGCCAGGCGTTGGAAGGCGCCGGTGTCGAGGTCGCCGTTGTCGAAACGGGCGTCGACATCCTGCATGAACTCGTCGCCCGGGTTGTCACCCTGGAAGTGGACCCCGATGCCCAGGGTGATGCCGTTCTCGTTGGCCTCAACGTCCCACGAGCCCCCGATGGGCGTGCCGTCGAGCCAGCCGTCCTCTCGGATGTAGGGCGCGAGTTCGGGCGGGACGTCGCCCGTGCTCGAGTCGGCGATGTTGCCGTTGGTGGCCGCGCTGACGTATTCGGCCACGTCGGCGAAGATCTTCATCTCGGTGATGAAGGCGGCTTTGCGGGATTCATCGGTCACGCCAGCGAACGCGGGGACAACGATCGCGGCCATGATGCCCAGGATGACGACCACGATGAGTATCTCGACGAGCGTGAACGCCCGCCGGATGACGGTGCGGCGCGGTCCACCCGGCGCGGTGCTCGCGCCGAGGAGGGGTGATATGGAATCGGTGTGGAGGCTGTGTACGTGCTGCATGGGCGATCTCCCTTCGAAAATCGGTACCTCCATATTGTCGGAATGCGCCAGGGGCCTTGCCAGACGTGGTGGCGGGAAGTTGCGCGTGGGCGTCCGAGAACCGCGAAGCAGGCGTCATACCCCAGCGCCCCGGCGCACCCGCCCTCAGCCCGGGGTTACCGGAACCGGGCGGCGGAAACGCCCGAAGGGCGAATGAAACCGCGGCGAGCGGGGCTGATACAATGGATGCTTTGGCGAGCGTGTGTCCGCGTTTGCCTGTTTGGACTTTGGGAGGTACTCATGAGCTGCAACTGCGCCGCGGACCGTTCGGGCCGCAAGACATCGCCCGCCCGCTGGGCCGCGTCCACGATCGGGATCCTGTCGGGTCTCGCGTTCTTGGCCTTCCTGTTCATCTCAACGACAACGACGAACGCGGGGTCGGAGCAGGCCGCCGCGCAGGAGGCTGACACCGTGCTCGTGCGACTGGAAACGACCAAAGGCAACATCGACATCGAGCTGAACCGGGCCAAGGCGCCGATCTCGGTGGACAACTTCTTGAACTACCTGGACAAGGGGCACTACAACGGAACGATCTTCCACCGGGTCATTCCCAACTTCATGGTGCAGGGCGGCGGGTTCGACGAGACTATGACCCAGAAGCCCACGGGCAAGCCGATCAAGAACGAGTGGGAGAACGGTCTCTCCAACGTCCGCGGCTCGCTCGCGATGGCCCGCACCAGCGACCCCGACTCGGCGACGACCCAGTTCTTCATCAACGTGGTGGATAACGACGGGCTGGACCGCCCGCGCGGCGGCGCGGCGTACGCCGTGTTCGGCAAGGTCGTTGAGGGAATGGATGTCGTGGACGCGATCGTCAATGTCCCCTCCACGAACAAGGGCCCGCACCAAAACGTGCCCGTGGAAAACGTTGTGATCAAGAAGGCCGTCCGTCTCGTCGAGGAGAGTGACGAGCAAGACGACGGCTGATCGGGTTCACCCCGCCCGACCAACGGTCATCGAGATGACTCAGGTCATCACCGGAAACGAGCAACGCCCGCGGCAACGCGGGCGTTTCTCGTGCTGTGGAGAGAAGATGAATCGTTGCGAACACGGGCGGGGCGCCCGGGGCGATCGCCTTAGCGACGCCGACCGGAGGGCTGGTTGCTGGGCATGATGTGGGTGGGGTAATCCATGCCCTGCAGCCCGGCGAAGGTCCAGCGGAAGCGCTGGCTCAGCAGGGTGTCGTCGCCCAAACCGCCCAGCGGGACGGGGAAAGTGTCAAGCGGGACGTAGGTCTGACGCCACTCGGTCTTGCCCTCTCTGTTGTTGACCGAGATGTTGGCATCGCCCGAGGCGAAGGTGTTGACCGAGCCGTCGAACATGAGCTTCTCGGGGCGGGCGTGGTCGTAGCCGAAGTATGGGTCGCCCGCCTGCTCGCGGTCGAACTCCTCGAACATGTAGACCTTGGCGGTCGGGAAGCGGACCTCGGAGAAGCGCCGCCCGTCGCTGAGTTCGACACCGGACTGCCCGAAGCCGTTGACCTGGAACAGGTGCGGCGTTTCGCTGACGGGGGTGTAGGACGGCTCCGCGAACCCGTCGGACTGCCAGGCGGCGGGGACGGTCTGGTAGCTGGAAGCGAACGCCCAGCGTTGGCGGACGCTCTCGGCGGACCAGCCGTTATCAGGGTCGAATCCCGCGGCGACGTCGTTGGCGTAGGGCACGGTGCTGCCCAGGGCGTAGTCGAGCGGGTTGGCCGACCAGGCGAGCTGGTTCGCGTCGGCGGGGTCGATGAACAGGGCGTCGGGGAACGGGCTGTTCATGTAATCGAGCAGGACGAGGTGGCTCCATCGGCGGTGCCACAGGCGGTTCGTGTTGACATCGATCTTGAAGTCGCCGTCGATCCGACCGGTGCGGCGCTGGAGGATCTCGGTCATCTGGATGCCGGCCCCATCGATGTCGCTCCGCGCTGTATACATCAACCCGTCGGGGAGTGTGTATCGGCCCGTCTGTGAGCCCGCCCCGCCATTCCAGCTATAACTGGGGATTCGGTCGGCGTTATCGACGCCGTACATGCCGGCGGCCTGCCCGATCTGCATCAGGTTGCTGGCGCTGCCCGCGCCCCGGGCGCTCAGGCGGGCCTTGTTGGCCATCGGCGCGAGTTGGGTGAAGGCGACGGTGCCCACGGCGATGACGGCGGCCGTCTCGATGAGCGTGAATCCGGAACGGATTTGCTTGGCCATTGGTAGGTGCTCCTGTGGTCCTTTCGTCCCGGGACCTGTACGTCATATCTTGGTTTGAGGTTTCTTGAAATTAACATCGTTGGCCCGACGATAATAACAACACACGGCACACGATACCGATGGCACGTGGCTGCGGGCGGGCGCGCAGCAGACGAAACGAGCGTCCGGGTTGTGTTATCAGCTTCGAGGAATCGTACCGCCGTGTGTCACCGGCTCGTGCTGAAATGGGTGGCGTAGTCAACGCCCCGGAGCCCGCCGAGCGTCCAGCGGTAGCGCTGGCTCAACAGGGTGTCGTCGCCGAGCCCGCCGAGTGGGACTGGGAACGTGTCGAGCGGGACGTAGGTCTGGCGCCATTTCACCTTCCCCTCGACAACATTCCACGAAGGACCTGCCTCCCCCGAAGCCAGACTGTTGACCGAGCCGTCGAACATGAGTTTCTCGGGGCGCGCGTGGTCGTAGGCGAAGTACGGTTCGCCCGCCTGCTCGCGGTCGTGCTCTTCGAACTGGTAGACCTTGTTGGCTGGGTACCTGACTTCGGCGAAACGGCGCCCATCGCTGAGTTCGACCTGGCCCACTCCGCTCCCAACGCGGTTGATTGTGAACAGGTGCGGCGTGTCTGCCACGGGGACGTAGGAAGAGACCCCAATCCCGTCGGGCTGCCACGCAGCGGGAGCGGCCTGATAGCTGGACCCGAATGCCCAACGCTGGCGAATGCCCTCGCGCAACCAATTCGCGTCATCGTCGTACCCGGGGTCGGGGGTGGTGACATTCGCGTACGGAACAGAACTGCCGACGCCATAGTCGAACGGGCTGGACGACCATTCGATCAGGCTCGCATCCGCCGGATCGATGAAGACTTCATCGAACAGCGGGCTGCCCAGATAATCCTGGATGATGAGATTGGTGAATCGCCGTTGCGGGAGACGGCTGTCCTCGTGCGTGATCGCGAAGTCGCCGTCGATGCGCCCGGTCCGACGCTGCAGGATCTCTGTGATCTGAGCGGATGAGCCGTCGTCATCGCTGCGAATCCTGATGGTGTTACCGTCGGGCAGGGTGTAGTTGATGGCCATCGTGCCGGCGTCGAGCCCCACGGTGTAACTCGGGATTCGGTCGGCGTTGTCCACGCCGTACATGCCAGCGGCTTGGCCGATCTGCATCAGGTTGACGGCGCTGCCCACGCCGCGGGTCGTGTTGCGGGCCCGCTTGGAAATGGGCATGAGTTGGGCCATAACGACCGAGCCCAGGGCGATGACGGCGGCGAGTTCGATCAGCGTGAACCCGCGCCGGGCGCGGGGCTCGTTGCGTGTATGAGATGGCATGCGAGACCTTTCAGGGAGCGGCCCGATGGCGAACCGTTGTTGCCACCTTACAAGACCACGCTCTGTTTCTGGAAGCGTGATTCTCGAATCGGGGCAATTGTATCAATCACAGGTGGTCGCGGACCGGGCAGGAAACTTGTCGCAGATGTGCCTTCATGTCAGGGTGTCCCAAAACGAGCAACCGCCCGGTGGTGGGTCGGGCGGGTGCTCGGAAGAGACGGCTGGTCTGGGGCGCGCTCGGTCGAGCGGGCCGATGAGCAACGCGTCCCTGCGTCGCTCGCCTTCCTTGGGTGTCGGTCACTCGCCGACCCCGGAACAGCCTCCTGGATGTCGCCGGGCCTAGTGGCCCGGCACCGGGGGAATGCGTCGTTGCGCCCCGGCTACACCGTCGATCGCCTGCTCGCCCGAACGCCGGGGAAGCCCCCGGCGCCCGAGCGGGTGTTCCAAATTCGAAGACGCCGGGGCGATCACGCCTGCGTCCTCCCGAGCCGATCGGCCAGCGACGCCATCGCGGCGAGCCGGTCCTTGAACTCGCCCTGCCAAGACTCGCGGCTGCGGATCTCCAGGTGATCGCCCGCGCCCAGCACCACGACCTCGGTGGGCAGACCCAGCTGTGCGACCTGCCACGACGCGAGTCGGATGCGGTTGTTGGCGTCGATATCCACCTGCTCGGTCGCCGCGTGGATGATCAAGTCCAGAGCCGCGCGGTCCTCGTCGGGCGTCAGGCTCGGCGCGGTCCGACCGCCCCGGGACAGCTCCTCGAAGGTCGGCAGCGGGTAGAGGCGGAGCGAGCTGGTCTGCGTCCAGGGGACACAGCACCAGGTCAGACCGGCCGTGTCTTTGTCCCAGCGTGCGCGAAACTTGGCGGGGATCGCGAGTCGCGATTTCCCGTCGATCGTCGCTTCTGCCTGGCCCGTAAACAGCACGCTCGGTGGTCCCTTCGATCGATTCCCAGCCATGAACAGCCCGCGTCGCGTTGTTTTTGGAGGTCCCGGGGGGTGTGCCCCGATCCATCCCAACGCGGGCATCCTGCCCCAGTGTCCGTCGCGTTCCTCGCGTGTTCATTCATGGGATTCTCGCCCACTCTGGACCACAAAGCAAGCCGATCGGACCCCTCGGCGCGAGAAGGCTCCGAACCTGCACAATCTGTGGACAGAAGGCCCAAACAAAGTCCGATCTTTGAGGATTTCACGCGCACGAATCGCGCCAGCAGCGGACGACACGGTGCAATCCTTGGGCACGGCGAGGCTGGGGGTGGGGGTTCGGCGGCTACTCGCAGGGGAACTGGATGTCGGACATGAGACGGTTGATGTCGAAGAAGTCGATCGTGCCGTTGCCGGTCAGATCGGCTTCGGGGTCACCGCTCTGGAAGAGTGCGAGGTAAGTGCTGATGTCGAAGAAGTTGACGAGGCGGTCGCCGTTGAAGTCGGGTCGGCAGGTGCCGATGAGCGAGAGCGCGTCGGCGTGGACCCCGAACTGGCCGGGCGATGGAGCCTCGATAATCAGGTCCCAGGTCTCGGCGAACGAGGGGATGGCGTAGGTGCGTGTGACGCGCGTCCACTCGCCGAGCCCCGAGATGGTGATGGACCGCTCGACCTCGATCGAGCCATCGAGGTCGAGCCCGCGGAGGGTGACGGTCACCTCGGAGTCGCCCGGGGTTCGGATGCGGGCCTCGAGGAAGAGTCGCTGGGCGCCGAACGGGAACGTGCCGGCTTGGGTGACAGACGTGTGGGTGTCGGGCCCGAGTTGGATGAATCGATCGCCCTGATCGGGCCCGTAGAAGCCGCCGGCGGAATCGGGGATGGGCCCGGTGGTGCCGGCGTCGCCCTGCAAGAGGGTCCAGCCGATGTCCACGGGCTCTTCGCCCCCGCCGTTGACGAGCAACTCGGGCGCACCGGAGGCGCATGACGCCCCCACCACGATCGTGATGGCCGATAAAATATGCTGGCAGGTCGCTGCTGGCACGCTTCACCCCCGGATCAGGCTATCCGTTCGGGGAGGTCGCCACAATACAGAACCCCCCGATTCGGTGGAGATCTTGCCCAAGGCACGCCCCATACGCCGGGAAGCAGGTAGGCTGGCGGTATGGTTTCCACCCAGCGCAATGCGACCTTGCCGAGCGGGATTGCCCCGTTTGTGCTGCTCTACCTGGTCGTGTGCTCGGCGTTGGCGTGGCGCCAGGGCAACGGCGAGTTCGTGATCTACGCCGGTGCGATGGTCGTGATCATCGCTACGGTGCTGGTGGTGCACGGGCACGCCCGGTTCTCGGCGACCGTCCTGTGGCTGCTGGCGATATGGGGGCTGCTGCACATGATGGGTGGGACGGTCCTGATCGACGCGCGATGGGCCGAGACCGACTCTGACCGGTACGTTCTCTACGCGATGCGTCTGCATCCGATGCTGCCCCGCTACGACCAGATGGTGCACGCGTTCGGCTTCTTCGCGGCGACCGCGGCCTGCTGGGAGGCGTGCCGGTCGCTCCTGCGGGCCAAGCCGGGGCTGGCACTGTCTGTCACGGCCCTGCTGATGGGCATCGGGCTCGGGGCGATCAATGAAGTTATCGAGTTCGGCATCACACTGACCGTTCCTGAGAACGGCGTGGGCGGCTATGTCAACACGGGGTGGGACCTCGTATCGAATCTGATCGGGGCCACTGCGGCGGCGGTCTGGTGCCTGGGCAGGCGCTGAACAAGCCCGATCACGGGGCGCGAGCCTGTGGATCGCGGCGCGGTCGTGGTACATTGGCGGGATGGACACCACCAGCCGAGTCGTTTCATTCGCATCGATCGTTGCCGCGCTCACGCTGAGCACCGTCGCCCGGGGTGAGCCCGACGACGGGCTGCTCCGCGGGCCCGAGGTGCCCCGGGAGGTCGCCGAGCGGATCGGGGGCGAGGACATGAACGGGCGGTTCGTGCGGGTGGAGGGACGACCCGAGTTCGCGGCGGCCGCGGCGTTGGCGCTTTCCCCCGAGGTGCGCGAACGGATCCGCGTGATCGAGGCGGCAAGGAGCGAGGCGGTCACGATGCTCCTGGTCGATGAACTCGACCTGGTGCGTGCGATGAGCGACGCGATCATTGCCGGCGACAACGAGCGGGCCCGGACCCTGATGCCCGAGCTGTGGGAACGCCTCGAGGAGGGCAAGCCCCATGCGCCGTGCGCGGATGCGGTCGAGGCGGCGCTGCCCGCGTCGAAGCGCCCGGCGTATCGACGCGTGCTGGAGGACTACTGGCGCCGATGGATCGAGCGCGCGGCGGGCGCGATGGACGGCGCGGACGCCATGCGAGCGATGGACGCGGATCGGGTCCGTGATCGTCTGGCGATGGAGCTGTTCCAGGAAGAGGTGCGGGCGGGGTACGAGCGGTCGCTGCGCCACTATCGCCAATCGATGGACGCTATCTACGCGGCGGTCGACCCGACGGAGGAGCAGCGGGCGACGATCCGGACGCTGGTGATCGAGCACATCAAGCGGACGCGCCTGGAGGCGACATCGGACGAGCGTCGGGCGGTGATGATCGAGGTGTACCGGATGCTCGATGGCGAGCGACGCGAGCGGTTCGTGGACTACCTGCTCCGCGTGATCGTGCCCGACGGCGCGGGCTGATCTCGCTCATGAAACTGCGGGCACCTAGCCGGTGCGACGCCCGTCACGCGGCGGGTGGGTCAGGCGGCGTGGCTCGCTGCGCCGGCCCAACGAGCGCTCGACGCGGCGCATGATCCGCACGTTCACGACGAACAGCAGCACCAGCCCCAGCGCCAGCGCGAGGATCAGCAGCTCGCGGGTGTCGGTGGCGAACGCCTTCTGCATGCCCTGCACGAAGGACTGCCAGCCCTCCGGCGTCTGCGGGCCGCCCTGGATATGCGCAAGGGTGAACATCATGCATCTGCCTATCGGCTCGCCCGCGAATCCCCGGGACGCCCAGCGGGCGATCGGGTGCGTCAAGGCTCCAGCCGGTGGGGGTAGGTAAACGGGGCGGGCTGCATATCGCGTTATTGGGCCTGTATAGGGCGATGCAACCCCCGAAACACGGGGTTGGGCCCGGGGAGATGCCAGGAGGGGCCCCGGGCGATGTCTCTGTGTTCAGAACGCATGAACAGTTACATGAAGAGACGCCTAAACCGCGATTTTTCCAGCAATATCGCTAGATTATCTGGACTCACGATTCCGGAACAGTTACATTTTCTCGGTACGGACGGCACGCAGTGCCACCGAGACACAAGAGAGACACACTTGAGAAAGAGGGATTCCATGAAGCTGACCTTTGCTACCGCGATTCTGTTCACCGCCGGCACCGCCTTCGCAGGCTCGGGCCCGATCCAGGTCAATGGCGGGTTTGAACTCGGCACCGGCGCCGACTCGGACGGCTGGGAAGAGAACGCCGGCGGCGGCGCTGGCACCGTGTCGGAGCGTTTCTTCGGCAACGCCGCCTCGGGCGATTACTCGCACTACCTCGGCGCCTTCGGCAACGACACCACCGGCGCCTCGGCCGGCATGACCCAGAACAGCCAGTTCGTGGGCCTTGGCACGCTGGATGAGGGCTCAAGCCTCCAGCTCTCCTTCGACGCGGCGACCAACTTCGGTCCCGGTGGCGTGGGCTTCTACGCGTTGCGCATCCTCAACGCGGACGGCGCGATCGTGGCCGACACCGGGCTGCAGATGATGGCCGCCACGGGCGGGTACCAGTCGTACTCGACCGCCGAGTTGACCGTCCCCGCGTTCGGCGGCGCCCCCAGCGACTTCTACGCCGCGTTCGTTGAGTTCTCGGTCGCCGCCGGCGCGTTCGACGGTTCGACGTCCGAGGCGTACATCGACAACGTCGTGATCACCGGCACCATCGTGCCTGCGCCGGGTGCGCTCGCGATGCTCGGCCTGGGCGGCCTGGTCGCCGGCCGTCGTCGCCGCTAATCAGCAGCCTGCACACATGCTCTTCTCGCAGCCCCCGCGTCACCGACGCGGGGGCTGTTATTTTTGAACCGACACCGGCGGGCGATCGGTATCACACGATGTCGGGCGTCGCGGCTCGCACCGCTTTGTTCATCGACTCGAGGTGCTCGGGGGCCAGCGCGATGCGCCCTGCGCCCGCGTTTTCCAGGGCTTGGGCGCGGGTGCGGGCGCCGACCAGCGCGTGGGTCAGGCCAGGCTGGTGCACGGTCCACGCGATGACCAGTTGGCCGATCGTGCAGTTGTGGCTGTCGCGGATCGGTTCGAACGTGTCCAACAGGGCTTTGACCCTTGCGCGGTTCTCGGCGGTGAACCGCTTGCTGTTGCGGCGCAGGTCGCCCTCGGGGAACACGCGGTCGGGCCCGATCTTTCCGGTCAGCAGGCCCAGCGCGAGGGGCGAGTAGGCGAGGATCGCGATGTTGTGCGATGCGCAGTAGGCGTTCTGCCCCGAGTCGGCCTTGTCGGGGTCGATCATCGAGAACTTCTCTTGGTCGGTGTCGAGCGGGGCGACCGAGCGGTAGCGGCCCATCTGCTCGGGTGTCGCGTTGCACACGCCGATGGCGCGCACCTTGCCTTCTTCCTTGAGTCGCACGAGCGCGCCCATGGTGTCTTCGAAGGGCGTGTCTTCTTCCTGCCAGTGGGTCTGGATGAGGTCGATGCGGTCGGTGTTCATGCGCTTGAGGCTCAGCTCGACTTCTTGGCGGACCGAGTCGGGGTGGTTGTAGGCCGAGATCGGGATGTGCCCGTTCTCGTCCGGACCCGCGGCGGTCGAGCGGAACATGTGTCGCCCGCCCGGGGCGTTGGCGACCATGCCGACTTTGGTGGCCAGGACGACCTTGTCGCGCCGGTCGGCGATCGCCCGCCCGACGACGATCTCGGAGTGGCCGAAGCCGTAGATGGGGGCGGTGTCGAGCAGAGTGATGCCCGCGTCGAGGGCGGCGTGGACGGCGTCGATGGAGTCGGACTCGTCGGCGCCGCCCCACATCCAGCCCCCCATGACCCAGGTGCCGAGGGCGACGGCGGAGGCTTCGATGCCGGATTGGCCGAGGGGGCGGATGAGCATGGGGGTCCTTTCGGTGCTGTGATCGCTCGTGGGCGGGGAGGCTAGGGCAGCAATCCAGGAACGAGAGCCCGCCAAGGCGGTCACTGCGGGCGACTCTGGGTCATGGACGGATACAGCATCGGAAAAGAAAAGAAAGCACTTTCTATTGACTATTTCGTCGACGTGGTTATTCTAGGGGCGACGAGAGAGTCTACATGCCATTGAAGAGGGGCATACAGAAACTGCTTTCGCCTCTGGCCGGTAGCAGGACAGACACGATCCCTCAGGGCGGTTCGGGGCAGCTTCGGCGCCCGGACCGCCCTTTTTTCGCGCCTGTCCCGGGCTCGCGGCGCCGGGGGCGGCGCGGGCGCGGTTAGGCTTGCCCGGCTGCGGCTGATCACGGCGGGCGAAGGAGCGGGCGTTGAAGGAACGGGCGACGACAGCCGGGCATCTGCGGACGCGTCGGGACCACGCGACCGAGACGGCGGAGGACTACGTCGAGGCGATCGCGGACGTGATCGACCGGCAGCAGGCCTGCCGAGTGCGGGATCTGTCTGAGCGTTTCGGGGTCAGCCACGTGACCGTGGTGCGGATCGTGCAGCGCCTCGAGCGGGAGGGGTACGTGGTGACCGAGCCCTACCGCCCGATGGTGCTGACGCGGACCGGGCGGGCGTTGGCCGAGCGCTGTAGGGAGAGGCACGACGTGGTTTACCGGTTTCTGCGGGCGATCGGGGTGGGCGAGAAGACGGCTCTGATCGACTCGGAGGGGATCGAGCACCACGTGAGCCCGGAGACGCTGGAGCGATTCCGGGCGATCGCGGACGGCGAGCGGGCCAGGTAACGGGATGATGGAGGGAAATCGCGGGTTGCGGACCCGTGTGTCGCGTGCTATTGTAGCCGTGGCTACATTTTTCCTGAACGGGTATCTGACGGAAGGGCGGGCGGTGATGCGGACGAGAATCCAGGGGTTGATCGGGGTGCTGGTGGCGGCGATGGCGCTCGGATGCGGCGGGTCGGCGACCGAGCCTGCGCCCGTGCAGGCCGGGGCGGCTGGCGAGGGGTACGCGATCGCGGCCACGGTGGGGATGATCCGCGACATCGCCGAGCGGGTGGCGGGCGATCGCGCGGACGTGGTGGGCCTGATGGGCTCGGGCGTGGATCCCCATCTGTACAAGCCGACGCGGAGCGACGTGGCGCGCCTGCTCGACGCGGACGTCGTGTTCTACAACGGGCTGCTGCTCGAGGGCAAGATGACCGACGCGTTGATCCGGGCCGGGACGAGCGGCAAGAAAGTGTGGGCGGTGACCGAGCAGCTCGACCCGGCGTACTTGCTTGAGCCGGAGGAGTTCGCGGGGCACTACGACCCGCACGTCTGGATGGACCCGAGCGCGTGGACCCGGGCGGTGGGCGTGGTGCGCGACCGCTTGATCGAGTACGAGCCCGCGGGGGCAGAGGCGTACCGGGCGAACGCGGAGGCGTACATCGCGGAGATCGAGGCGTTGGACGCGTACGCCGAGCGGGTGCTGGCGACGGTGCCGGAGTCTTCGCGTGTCTTGGTGACGGCCCACGACGCGTTCAACTACTTCGGGCGGCGGTACGGGTTCCGCGTGGTTGGCATTCAGGGGCTGTCGACGGAATCGGAAGCGGGCGTGCGCGACATCGAGATGATGGTGGACCTGCTGGTCGAGAACGGGATCGGCGCGGTGTTCTCCGAGTCGACGGTGTCGGGGCGGAATATGGAGGCGTTGATCGCGGGGGCCGGGGCGCGCGGGCGCACGGTGGTCATCGGCGGATCGCTGTTCAGCGACGCGATGGGCGAAGAGGGGACGTACGAGGGGACGTACATCGGGATGATCGACCACAACGTGACGGCGATCGCTCGGGCGCTGGGCGGCGACGCGCCCGAACGGGGCATGCACGGGAGGCTGGCTGAATGAACGTTCCGAGCCCGATTGGAGGTGTTTCGTCGGCGCTGGCCGAGCGCCCTGAGCACTCGCCCGAGTCGCCCCTGTCGATCCACGCGGTGACGGTGGCATACCAACGCAAGCCGGTATTGTGGGATGTGGACTATGACGCGCCGTGCCCGGGCCCGGACGGGGCGGGGAGCCTGATCGCGATCGTGGGGCCCAACGGCGCGGGCAAGAGCACGCTGATCAAGGCGTGCCTGGGGCTGGTGGCGCGGGCGTCGGGGCTGGTGGAGTTCTGGGGACGGGGGTACCGGGATGCGCGGACGCGGATCGGGTATGTGCCGCAGCGGGAGAGCGTGGACTGGGATTTCCCGGTGTCGGCGCTGGACGTGGTGTGCATGGGGCGGTATCGCAAGATCGGGTGGTTCCGCCCGGTGTCCAAGAAGCACCGTGCGGCGGCGCTGGCGTGCCTGGAGCGGGTAGGGATGGCGTCGTTTGCGGGGCGTCAGATCAGCCGGCTGTCGGGCGGTCAGCAGCAGCGTGTGTTTTTGGCGCGGGCGCTGGCGCAGGAGGCGGACCTGTACTTCATGGACGAGCCGTTCGCGGGGGTCGATGCGGCCACGGAGCGGGCGATCGTGGATGTACTCCGAGATCTGCGGGCGCAGGGCAAGACGGTGATCGTCGTGCATCACGATCTGCAGACGGTGCGCGAGTATTTCGATCACGTCATTCTGCTGAACATGCGCGTGGTGGCGGCGGGGCCCGTGGGCGAGGTGTTCACGAACGAGAATCTGCAGAAGACGTACGGCGGGCGCCTGACGCTGCTATCCGAAGCGGCCGAGGCGATCGCACGCGGGGCGGGTGACCGGTGATGCTGCACGGCACGGCCGACCTGGCAACCACGCTGCTGGCTCAAGCAGACCCCGGGCACGCACGTGCGGGCTCGCTGGGGCGCGTCGCGGACGAGTGGGCGGGCGTGGGCGCGTGGATCGAGACGATGGCGTTCCGGGGCGGTTACAACACCAACACGGTTATCGCGGGGACCACGCTGCTGGGGCTGGCGGCGGGCGTGGTCGGGGCGTTCGCGCTGCTGCGCAAGCGATCGATGATGAGCGACGCACTCAGCCACGCGACGCTGCCGGGCATCGGGCTGGCGTTTCTGGCGGCGGGTGCGCTGGGCTTTTCCGGTCGGTCGCTGGGCGTGCTGCTGCTCGGGGCGGCGATCACCGGGGTGCTCGGGGTGTTGTGCGTTCAGGGGATTTTGCGTTGGACGAGGCTCCGGGAGGACGCCGCGATCGGGATCGTGCTCAGCGTGTTCTTCGGCGCGGGCGTGGTGGTACTCAGCGCGATCCAGAAGAACGCGCCGGCGGGTGCGGCGGGCCTGGACAAGTTCATCTACGGCCAGACGGCGGCGATGCGGGTGTCGGACGCGGTGCTGATGGGGGCGATCGCGTTGGTGGCGGTGGCGGCCGCGGGTTTGATGCTCAAGGAGTTCGCGCTGGTCTGTTTCAACGACGCATTCGCGCGGACCGACGGCTGGGCGGTGACGCTGATCGACCTGCTGATGATGGGGCTGGTGGTGCTGGTGACGGTGGCGGGGTTGCAGGCGGTCGGGCTGATTCTGGTGGTCGCGATGCTGATCATCCCGGCAGCCGCGGCTCGGTTCTGGACGGACCGGTTGCGGGTGTTGGTCTTGGTATCGGGGCTGATCGGGGCGTTGAGCGGGTATCTCGGGTCGGTGACGTCGTCGATGCTGCCCCGGAAGCCGGCGGGGGCGGTGATCGTGCTGGTGGCGGGCGGGGTGTTCCTGATGAGCATGCTGGCCGCGCCGCGGCGCGGGGTGATCGCGGTCGCGTGGCGCCGATGGATTGTCCGAGTACGAATGGCGGGGGATCACGTGCTCGAGGCGGGGTACGAGAACCTGCGTGCGGGTCGGCCCGCGGCCCGCCTGAGCGCCGAGGAGTTGGGGTCGCTGGCGCGTGAGCGCGGGTCGCCCGCGTGGTTCCGAACGATCGTGCGCCGGTGGCTCAAGAGCCAGGGCATGGTCTGGAGCGCGGACGGCGGGCTGGTGCTGTCCGAGCGCGGGATCGAGCGCGGGCGGACGGTGTGGCGCAACCACGCGCTGTGGGAGCAGTACCTGATCAGCTGCGCCGACATCGCGCCCAGCCACGTGGATTGGGCGGTGGACCGGGTCGAGCACGTGCTCGATGCGCCGATGATCGGGCGGCTCGAGGCGGCGCTGCGGGATCGCGGCGTCGCGCTGCCCGACGGGGGGCCGGCGTGATGGGCGGGCTGTTTGAAGGCTGGTTTGGAGGCTTGTTTGACGCGCGGCTGGACCTGTATCCGCTGCTGGCGGCGGTGCTGGCGGCGGTGACGTGCGGGGTGCTGGGCAACTTTCTGGTGCTGCGCCGGATCAGCCTGATGGGCGACGCGATCAGCCACAGCGTGCTGCCGGGCTTGGTGGTGGCGTTCTTGATCACGTCCACGCGGTCGCCCCTGGTGATGTTCGTCGGGGCGGCCACAGCCGGCGTGATGACCGTGGTGCTGGTCGAGTTCATCAAGCGGTTCGGGCGGGTCGAGCCTGGGGCGGCGATGGGCGTGGTGTTCAGCGTGCTGTTCGCGCTGGGCGTGCTGCTGATCGAGCGGGCGGCGGTGCGTCACGTCGATCTCGACGCGGATTGCGTCCTGTACGGCCAGCTCGAGCTGTTGTCGCTGCGCCCAGAGGTCCCGCGTCAGGTGTGGACGCTGCTGGGCATGTGCGTCGGTGCGTTCGTGTTCGTGGGGCTGCTGTTCAAAGAACTCCGCATCGCGGCGTTCGATCCGGCGCTGGCGACGACCCAGGGGTTCCACGCGGGCGGGCTGCATTACCTGTTGATGGTGTTCGTGGCCGGGGCGACGGTGGCCTCGTTCGAGGCGGTCGGATCGATCCTGGTGATCGCCATGCTGGTGTGCCCGGCTGCGACGGCCCGGCTGTTGACCGACCGGCTGTTGTCGCAGATTGCGGTCAGCGTGGCGGTCGCACTGGCTTCGGCGGTGATCGGGTACTTCGGCGCGACGCTGGTTCCCGGATGGTTCGGTTTCGATTCGGTCAACGCGGCCGGCTCGATCACCGTGGTATCCGGGGGGATGCTCGTGCTGGCGATCTTTGCGTCGCCATCGCACGGCGTGATCGCCCGGGTGGTGCGACAGCGTGGGCTGGTGCGTCGGGTGGTGCGCGACGACGTGCTCGCGGCCCTGTTCCGCGCGGGCGAGCGGGGCGAGGCGGGTCTAGACGGAGCACGCATCGCGACGATGTTCGAGGGGCTCGGCACGGGCGAGGCGTTGGCGTGGCTGGAGAAGCGGGCGTTCGTCCGGCGGGACGGTGACCGGTTCGGACTGACCGAATCCGGCACGGAGCGGGCGCTGGAGATCGTGCGTCGGCACCGCCTGTGGGAGCGGTATCTGGTGGACGAGGCCGGGATGCCGCCCGATCACGTCCACGAGGCGGCCGAGATGCTCGAGCACGTGCCGGTGCGGCCTGAGGCCGGGCCCGAGACCGACCCGCACGGGCGAGCGATCCCGTAAGGGGCATCGGCGAGCCCGTTCGTGTCGAAATCAAAATCGATGCAACGCGCAAACGGGGGACTCGGGTTGCGACCCTGGTGGACAAGGAGGCACCGATGCCCGAGTTTGCCGGATTCGAGGAGGGGACCCGCCCCATGAACGATCGGGCCGCGTTGCGGCGCTATGCCGGGCGGGGCGACCCGCGTGCCTTCGAGGTACTCACGCATCGCTACCACGCGATGGTGCTGGCGACGTGCCGGCGGGCGTTGCGGAACGAGGCGGATGTCGAGGACGCGGTCCAGGAGACGTTCGTGAAGCTTTCGCAGCACGCGGGGGTGATCCGCTCGAATGTCGGGGCGTGGTTGCACGCGGCGGCGATGGGGACTTCGGTGGACATCGCCCGGCGCGGTGCGGCGCGCCGGCGGGCCGAGCGGGCGGCGGTCGGGGCGCACGCGTCATCGCCCGGTACCGATGACGCCGGGCTGCTGTGGCGGGATATCGAGCCGGTGCTCGACGCGGCGCTGGGCGCCCTCGATGACGCGGATCGCGATCTGATCGTCGGGCGGTTTCTGGCGGGCCGATCGCAGCGCGAGCTGGCCCGCGAGGCTGGTGTGGCGGACGGGACGATGCACCGGCGGATCGATCGGGCGCTGGCACGGCTGCGATCTCGTTTGAACGAGCGCGGCTTGGCGATCGGCGGAGGCGCCGGGCTGGGCGTGGCGCTCGGGTACGGCACCGCTCCGGGGATCGCGGTCGGTGCCGGCGTGGCCAAGGTCGGGTTGGCGGGGATGGCGCGGGCCTCTTCGGGCGGCGGGGGCGGGTCGCTGGCGGCGGGCGTGTCGGTCATTATCGTCGGGCTCGCGACGATTGGGATTCTCGGGGCTTCCGTGGCGTCGCGTGGGTCGCTGGGGCCTGTGTTCTCGGCGGGCACAGCGGGCGTGGCCACCGCGCCCGGGCCCGAGCGTGTCTCGAAGAAGATCGGGCCGTTCGTGATCGTGTCCGCGACCGACGCCACGTTCGGTGAACGGGGCGTGTGGATCACCGATCAACGGATGTCGATCCGGCATGGCACGACGGATGAGGGCGAACCCAAGGTCGCGGTGCTGAGCGTGCTCCGGGTGCGACCCGAGGGCGACGATCCTGCGGAGGGGGATGGCGGGGCGGTGATCGAGGCCCGGGTCGAGTCGATCTCGCCGATCGGTGATCCCTACAGCCGCTTCGAGTTGGGGCAGCGCGTCGAGATCGGCGCGAGTTTCGACGACGCTGGGCGGATGGTGCTGACGCCGATGACCCCGGGCGTGCAGCTGGGGCGGAACGAGCCGCGGTGGTACGGGGTGCGCCCGCCGGTGGGATGGCCCGAGCACGGGCGGATCCCCGAGGACGCGGGGCGGTTCGGGATCGGGGGCCCTTGGACGGAGGCCGAGCGGATCCCGGTCACGATCGACGGGCGTGAGATCCTGTTCGGCACCGACGTCTGGCAGTCGGCGATCTACCGGATCATCGGGTGGGAGCCGGTCGATGGATTCTCGCGGGTGCTGTCTGTCCAGGCGGGCGGGCGTGATCCGCGTCTGATCGGCACGCGGTTTAGGCTGATCATCCGGCGTGACGCGTCCGGCTACACGATCGGGTATTTCCCGCCCGGCTCTGGGCGTGAAGGGGATTGGCCGGGCTCGTTCGAGTATTCGCCCGAGCACCCCGTGCGTGTGGTGTCGATGCAAGATCGGGACGGATGATGGCGCGGCGCTATACATCGCGTGCGTTCACGCTGATCGAGCTGCTGGCGGTCATCGGCGTGATCGCTGTGCTGATCGGGATCTTGCTCCCGGTGCTCGCCGGCGTGCGTGCCAGCGCCGCGCGAGCGGAATGCCTGTCGAACGCCCGCCAGGCGGTAACGGCTGTGAACGCGTTCTCGGGCGCCAATCGCGGTCGGCTGCCCGAGAACCGGTCGCTGCTGGATGACTCGACCTATGTCACTTGGCGGGCGCGCTTCAGCGAGGAAGGCTGGATGCCCGACGGCGACGCGTGGGCGTGCCCTTCGCATCCGGAGCCCGGCCCCAAGAGCGAGATTGGGTACGCGGAGGACGGGCTGCGGTGTGTCGGCGATCGGGCGTCGAGTTATGCGCTCAACGGGCACATGCTATGGCGCGCGGGTATCACCGATGACACGGCCAGGGTTCGCGATATCGCGATCGATCGACCGGCGCACACGATCCTGATGGCCGAGACGAACCGCCGGTATAGCAATCTCCGCGCCAGCGATCCGATCGTGGCCAACTACTTCGGGGACAGCCCGGGCCCGTATGCCTATTGGCACGCGGGCGAAGGGACGTACGCCTTCCAGGACGGGCACGCCGAGACGATCACGTTCCTTGGCACCGGGAGCCCGGATTGCCGGTGGCACAACGGGCGGGACCTGACCGACGATTTCTTTGTGCCGCAGCGCCCTGGTGAGATCCGCCCGCACGATCATCCGGATTGGGCGTTCCTGGTCCCGGCGATCTACCTGCGGTGATGGGGCGTCGGTATCGGGCGGCATATCGTCGCTGCCATGCTGCGTGCCCGTGAAATCTCGAAAGTCCTGTCGTTCAAGACCTTATTCGAGGGGATCTCGCTGACGGTGTCGGCGGGCGATCGGATCGGCATCATCGGGCCCAACGGCTCGGGCAAGAGCACGCTTTTGAAGATGCTGGGCGGGCTGGACACGCCCGACGCGGGCCAGATCGTGCTCGATGGGCGTCCGGCGAAGGCGTTCGTCGCCCAGGACGACACGTTCCACCCGGGGCTAGACGCGCGCGGCGTCGTGCTGCGGTCTGCGAGCGAGGGATCGGCGGCTCGCAACGAAGAACGCGACGAGCAGCGCGACTCGGTGATCGCCGACATCGTCCTCGGGCGCGTGGGTTTCCCAGACGAGATGGCGGGCAAGGACCCGTCTCAGCTCTCGGGCGGGTGGCGGAAGCGCCTGTCGATCGCTTCAGCGTTGGCGTTCACGGGCGATGCGCCGGACCTGCTCGTGCTCGACGAGCCGACGAACCACCTGGACATGGAGGGCATCCGCTGGCTCGAGGAGCTGGTGGTGCGGATGACGACGCGGACCAAGGGCGCGGTCGTGTTCGTGACGCACGATCGTAACTTCCTCGAGCGGGTCTGCACGCGGATCGCCGAGCTGAGCGAGGCGTATCCCGACGGGATGCTGACGGTGAACGGGAACTACACCGAGTTCTTGCGCCGCAAGAGCGAGTTCCTCGACGCGCAGGCCCAGCAGCAGCAGAACCTGTCGAACCAGGTGCGCAAGGATCTGGCGTGGTTGTCGCGTGGGCCGCAGGGGCGGGGAACGAAGGCGAAGGGGCGGATCGACCGGAGCCACGAACGGATCGAGGCGCTCTCGGATGTCCGCGAGCGATCGGCGGCGGCCGACCGGGGCGGATCGCGCCTGGACTTCAACGCCAGCGGGCGGCGGACGCGCAAGCTGATCGAGGCCAAGGGTGTGTCGAAGTCGTTGGGCGGGCGGTTGTTGTTCAGCGATGTTGATCTGATCCTGGGCGCGGGCGACCGCATCGGGCTGCTCGGGCCGAACGGCAGCGGGAAGACCACGCTGATCCGGGTGCTGACGGGGGAGATCGGGGCGGACACGGGTGAGGTGGTGCTGTCGGAGCCGAAGCCGCGGGTGGTGGTGTTCAGCCAGATGCGGGCGGCGTTCGAGCCGCAGACGACGCTGCGCGATGCGTTGTGCCCGGCGGGCGATCACGTGAACTTCCGGGGGCAGTCGATCCATGTCACGGGCTGGGCGCGGCGGTTCTTGTTCCATGATCGGCAGCTCGATCAGGCGGTCGGCTCGCTGAGCGGCGGCGAGTTGGCGCGGGTGCATGTCGCGCGGATCATGCTCGAACCCAGCGACGTGCTGGTGCTCGACGAGCCGACGAACGACCTGGACATTCCCACGCTGGAGGTGATGGAAGAGTCTCTTGAGTCGTACCCGGGCGCGCTGGTGCTGGTGACGCACGACCGGGCGATGCTGGGGCGCTTGACGACGGGGATCGTGTCGCTGGACGGGCGGGGCGGGGCGCGGTCGTTCGTGACGCTGGATCAGGCGATGGCTGCGTTCGAGCACGGGCTGCAAGCGGGCAAAGCCAGCGAGAAAACGCAGACACCGAACGATCGCCAGGAGCAGAAGGCGTCGTCGCAGCGCCGGGTGAAGCTGAGCTACAACGAGCAGCGCGAGTACGACCGGATCGAGGCGAACATCCAGGCGTGCGAAGAATCGGTGGCGGCGGCCGAGGCCGAGGTGGGCAAGCCCGAGGTGGCGTCCGACCACGGCGCGATGACGCGGGCGTGCGCCGCGCTGGAGAAGGTCCAGGCGCAACTGGGCACCTTGTATGCGAGGTGGGAGTTCCTCGAGCAGAAGAAGGCCGGCGAGGGCGTCTAACTGTTCGTGGCGACCCGGGCACGCAAGTCGGCAATGAACGAGCCCGATTCGACGCTGCCGAGTTTGAATAACTGGGATTGCGTCGGCCAACGGAGCGTGAGCGCTCGGTCGGCGGGCGTGTACTCGGCGGCGTAGAGCGAGCCGCTGGCGTTGGCGTGGTCGTCGCGCCAGAGCGGTGGCGCGGTGAACGCGGCCCGGGCCCGCTGGAGATCGCCCGGCGGGGCGACCAACGCTTCCATCGCGTGGAGACGCTCGTGGCTCTGGGTCTGCTTGGCGTAGGCGGGCCAATCGGCGCCGCCCTGGGGGCTGGTCTGGTGGTTCGTTGAGGTGCGCCGGGTGACGAAGACGGGATCGCGATCGGGCCCGAGGAATGCCGTGACGAACGAGCCGTCGGCGTCGACGACGACGAACGTGTAGGGCATGTAGACCGGGAGTCGCTCGAGGGCTTTCTTGGCGTATCTCACGTTCGTGCAGGTCTCGAGGAGGTAGCGGACGATCAGCGGGGCGGCGAAGCCCGGGCCGATCGCGTTGCGCCCGCCGAAAGCCAGTGCGACGGCGAGCCCGTCGGCGTTGATCCCGTCGAGGGCGCCCCAGACGCAGTCGGCCATCGCCAGGGTTCGTTGTGAGCCCCAGGCGCTCTCGAGAACCATGGCGTCAAAGAGGTCGGGGTGGTGGTCGTAGGTGCGCAGCAGCACCGGGCCGGCGTCGCCCTCGGCGACCAGCTGGGAGCAGGCGCGGACCAGGCGGGGCGGGTCGTAGAGCGTGAGGAACCGGGCGATCTCGTCATGCTCTTCTTGGTTGTCGACGTGCGGAATCAGGCGAGCGAGCATCGCGTCGAACGCGGGCATCAGCTCGGGCATGTGGCGGCGCAGCTCGGCGGTGCAGTGGTCGGGGCTGGTGTTGTCCGAGCGCCGGATCCATTTCTGGTAGGCGGGCCAATCGCGTGCGAAGATGGCCGGCAACGCGCCGGGCGAGGCGGCGTCGTTGATGACATCGAACTCGATCTGCTGCGGCGGTGTGGTCTTCACAGGAGTTTGAACGCGTGGTCTTCAAGACCGACGGCGGCCCGCACGGGTTCGGAGACGGCTTCGCCCCGATACTGGGCGTTGATGCCGCTGATCCAGGACTTGGCCCGCTCGGTGAGGTTGAAATCCTCGTCCATGAATCGCCCGGGGCTGACCAGGATGCCCAGGTCGGCGCCCTCGTAGAAGTAGTCGCCCGGCGCGGAGATCCGCAGGAAGAAGGCGCGGTGCTCGTATTGCACGGTGCGCCGGTGGGTCTGCATGCGGAGGTGGTTGATCTGCCCGTCCTCGCCGAGTTCCCAGAGCCCGGACTGGGGGGCGCCCGTGATCCGCTTGACGTCTTCGCCGGTGTGCTTGATGACCAGTTGTGACCAAGAGTCGATGTTGGCGGGATCGGCCCAGCGGCTGCTGAGTTTCTCGGGCTTGATGTGGAACTTGACGCCCATCCACTCGAGCAGGTGGAAGAGGAAGAGCGGCGCATCGGCGTGCGCGAAGCAGGCCAGGTTGGTCATGCTGCTCGCGCCGGTGATGCGGGGGTTGCACTCGCCCAGGTAGACCTTCTCGGAGTCGAGGTCGATGAGGAAGTCGAGCTCGAAGTAGCCGCGGTAACCCGATTCTTTGAGCTGATCACCGAACTTCATGGCCGAGACGCGGGCCCGCTCGCGGATCTCGGCGCTGAACGCGCCGGCGAAGACCTCGTTGCCGCACCAGCCGCCCTTGTAGGGGGTGAGTTCCTTGAAGCCGACCAGCTCGGTCATGAGCGGGCCCACGATGGTGCCCTTGCTGGTGACGCAGGCTTCGATGGCGGCGCCGCGGCATCGGATGCGCTTCATCACCTTGACCTCGGGGGCGCCGGTGATCTCGTCGGCGTGCTTCTCGAAGTCGGCTTCGTTGGACACAAAGAACGTGGTGTGACCCGAGTCGCCGTAGGCGGTCTGGATGACCAGGTCGTCGCCGAGTTTCTTGGAGACCTTGCGGAGGGATTTGTACGAATCGACCTTGGCGAGGACGTTGGGGACCGACTCGACGCCGGCCTTGTCGGCGATGCGGGTGGTCTCCATCTTGTCATCGATGGTGGAGCGCAGCGCGGCGGGCGGGAAGCAGACCTCGAGTCCGAGCTCGGCGCAGAGCGCTTCGGTCTTCTCGTCGAACATCAGGAACACGGCCTTGCCGCCGGGCCCACGGGACTTGATGAACTCTCTCACTGCGGGGTGCGACAGGAGGTAGTTGTTGATGTCCTCGATCGATTCCCACGGCTCGTGGGGGATCTCCGGGGGGACGAACACGTTGGGGTG
>Ga0316204_10001283_pt1 | contig 71659 bp, 67 predicted proteins | sample 6monrhotite_MG_2_FD_205661 | JGI IMG/M metagenome (GOLD analysis project Ga0316204, IMG submission 205661) | Microbial mat bacterial communities from mineral coupon in-situ incubated in ocean water Damariscotta River, Maine, United States -... | ecosystem: Environmental > Aquatic > Marine >...
ACGGGGCTAGATCGGTCCTCTGGTCTTGCATGGCAAAGAAGAAGCGAGGGGCGGAGCTTGAGCCATTAGAAGCCTGGGTTTATCGGCTGTATGAAAAAAGAGGTTGGAATAAAGCAAGTGTGGCTTTGGCTAACAAGTCAGCTCGGATTGTCTGGGCAATCTTGGATTCAAAAGGTGAGTACGACGCTAAAAAAACATCTGGACCGATGACGCATGCAGCATAAGAAGTCTTAACAAGAGCGGAAATAAAGGTATGTATGGTAAAACAGGTCAGACCAGTTCCCTAAAAACCTGCGGTGACAGTGGATTCTTGAAATCGTGTATGCTATAAGGATAGGGGACGCACATTCCATCGGGGCGCTGGAGCTAATCCTCCAAACAAGACGCCGGATATACTGACGCATCTGATTCTTTTTTTGCTAAACTTGCCTTGACAGCCGGGAGGAACCATATACTTTCACCGGATAGCCTCACCAGATTTTTTTTCGTGAAGTTTTTGGGAGTGCACCAGCGTCCTAGCTTTCTTTGCCCTCTTAACGAGGTCAAAGAAAGCTTACCTTCAAGAACCAGATCACTGGTAGTCAGCCCATCCGTCATCCATAACTTCAGGACCCAGAACCGCCTCTTAAATCCAGAGCCCCACCCCAAAAAATCCATCCCCAAACCCCTTGACGAGGGGCAGGGGTGGGACTTATAATCTTTGATCGACATAACATCTCTGACACAAACCTATTCATCCCCGCTGGCCCTTTGTTGCGCCGGGGATGATCTTAAGCAAGCTCCCTATGGTTACCACCTTAAAATGCCCGATTTGCAAGAAAAAGACTGTTTGGCAAGGCAACCCCACCCGGCCCTTTTGCTCCGAGCGGTGTAAACTGGTCGATTTAGGTAAGTGGGCGGACGGTAGTTACGCCCTTGAAGCGGACTCCACAGACTTCAACCAACAGCCCGAAGACTCCTCGGAGACGAACCTTTGAAACACTCCTTGCTGTGTTTGCTAGCCGCCCTGTTGTTCCCTGTTTTGGGGTTGGCAACCAGCGCCTATGATTCGGAGGGTTTGCCTGTTCCTGGAGAAACCCAGGTCCAGCTGTCCGCCAAGTTGGTCCCGGCGAACGCCCACCCTGGGGAACATGTCCGGGTGGAGATCAACCTGGATATGGAAGCTGGATGGCACGTGTACTCTGTGTTCCCTGCCCCTGAAGCAGACGCACCGCCGCCAACCAAGGTGGTCTTCAAAGACCCGGCGTTTGAGTTCGCAGGGCCGCTGTATGAGACTCGGCCACAGGTGGAGTATGACAAAGTCATTCAGCTGACCTTAGCGACCCACGAAAACCAAGCGGTGCTTTACCGCAACTTTGTGGTGCCCGCCTCCTTCGCTTCGGGGAAGGGAGAGCTGGAGTCCTTGGTGTCTTACCAAGTTTGCAGCTACCGGGTTTGTTTGCCTCCGAAAAAAACCAAGCTTTTGACTCCTTACCAGATCACCGCTGGCCCTGTGCGGGATGAATACAGCTTCGCCACCCGCACCGTGGACTTGATCCCGCAAAATGAAGGGGCTAAAAAGGCCGGCAAATTGGGCAAAGAGGGGTTTTGGGCCTTCGTGGGCCTCGCCGCCTTGATGGGCTTGGCGGGGTTGATCATGCCCTGTGTGTTCCCGATGATCCCGATCACCATCAGCTACTTTTCCAAACAAGCGGAAGGCAACCCCGCCGGGGTGGTCAAGCTGGCCAGTTTGTTTGGCTTTGGTATCGTCGCCACCTATACCGGCACCGGGCTGTTGCTCAGCTCGATTTTTGGGGCCGGGTCGGCGCAGATGTTGGCGACCAACCCTTGGGTCAACTTGGGGATTGCCGGGTTGTTCATCGTGTTTGCCATCAGTTTGATGGGCGCCTTCAGCATCCAACTCCCGGCAAAGTTGCAAACCTTTTTTGATCAAAAAGCCCGGAACGCCAGTGGTGCTGTCGGGGTGATTTTGATGGGCTTCACCTTCACCCTAACCGCCTTCACCTGCACCGTGCAGTTTGTCGGCACCTTGATGATCGCCGCCGCCCAAGGGGAGTGGATTTGGCCGTTGATCGGGATGTTGGTGTTCTCCACCGTCTTTGCGTTCCCTTTCTTTTTGCTCGCCTTGATGCCCAGTTTGATCGGCAAGATGCGCAAAAGCTCTGGCCTCTGGTTGGGTCGGGCCAAGGTGGTGTTGGGGATTTTGGAAATGATGGCGAGCCTGAAGTTCCTCTCCAACGCAGACTTGGTTTTGGGCACCAACTTATTGAGCCGGGACCGGGCGTTGGTTATCTGGGTGGTTTGTTTGATCGCCGCTGCGATGTATTTGGCGGTGTCCAACATCAAAGACCACCCGAAGGCCTTGGTTCCCTGGGCCTGGACCGGGTTGTTTGTAGGTTTGGCATTGATGACGTCAACCGGATTGGGCGGGAAAAGCCTCACTCCGTTGTTTGACTCCGTCTTGCCGCCAAGCGAAGGCAGCAGTCTAGCCGGGGCGGAGTATGTCACGGAAGCACAAGCCAGCCAGTTGGTCTGGCACCCCTCCTATGAGTTGGCCGTTGCAGCGTCGCAAAAGAGCGGCAAACCGATTTTTGTGGAGTTCACCGGGTACACCTGTGTCAACTGCCGGTGGATGGAGCAGAACATCATGCCCATCAAATCGGTGCACCATATCCTGGCGGAAAAATACACCTTAGCCAGGCTGTACACCGATGGCGGGGAGTTCCAAAAACAGAACTTGGATTTGCAGATCAACCGGTTTAAAACCGTTGCGCTGCCGCTGTATATCCTGCTCTCCCCAGCAGAGGTAGAGAAGGCTAGGTACATCGGCATCACCTCCTCACCGACTCAGTTTGAGGAGTTTTTAGGCCAAGGGCTGGACCCGAAGCCTTAGAGCGACGCTGAGCTAACCCTAGTTTTGCACCAGCGGGCGCAGGTATAAGATAGAGGTCAAAGGCATCCACCGGACCTCTTCTTGCCCCAAGGCCAGCAGACTCACATAGTCTTGCCCCACCTCTTCGATCACACCTTTCAGCTCTGAGCCGTTCACCAAACTCACCACAACCCCGGTGCCCACCATGGGGGCCAGCTTTTCAGCTAGTTTTTGTTGGTTTTCGCTTTGGTAAGAAACTGTTTTGATCAACCCGCTCATATCACACCTGAAAATAGATTGTTTATCCCCAACATCCAGGGCCAAGGTGGTGAACCTTCTCCAGTTCCCTTTTTTGACCCTCTGCTGACACCGCAAGTTTACACAGCTGGTCCTCTCGGTCTAGTGATACCAGCCTTTGGCCATGGGGTTCGCCCGCAGCGCTCTAGCCATGGGTTGGTGCCGACAGGTTGGGGAGAGTTTGACCTGAAGGAAGAACGATAAACCGCTGGATGATTTAGCAAAAGTGGGTTAGGTTACACCAAACAATCGGGTCTAGATGATTGCCTACCCCATTGGTTTTGTGTTTTAAGGTACATGCCTCTTTTGTCGCACAATAAACTTTTTGCATACCCCACCATGTTCTCTTTGAAAAAAGTAAAACCCTCAGAAATCCTTTTGGTCCTCGCCACCGTAGGCTCCCTCTTTTTTCTCAACGGGTTCACCAGCATGGTGAAGGCGAAATATGCCGCAGTGAACACCGAATGGGCCGGGTATTTTGAGAAAGAAAGCCAAGTGGTGGAAAGCCTTTTTCTGGTCAAAGGGCACTTAGGGTACGGCGGAATCATCCATAATTTTAAAAATTATGTGTTACGAGACGACCCAAAGTATCTCCTCCGTTTTTCTGAAAACGTCCAAGAACTTTCGGAATCGCTGCAACGTTTAGAGGCGTTGCTGGAAACCAAAGACGAACTGGCTGCGTTACAAACCATCGCAGAGGTGGTCAAAGAATATGAGGCAAAAACCGCTTTTGTGCACCAGCTACACTTACAAGGATTGCCGATCAAGGAAATTGATCATCAAGTCAAGGTAGACGATAAACCGGCGATCGAAGCGCTCAAATTCCTGACTCACCAGTCGATGAAGCGTGCCCGAGAAGAAAGGGGAGAAGCGAATGAGCAAATGACCGCAGCCGACAACTTTTTGAGTTACAGCACCTTTGTACAAATTCCGCTGATTTTGTTGGTGCTGTCGATCATTCTGATCCTACGGGCTCTGTACCAAACCAGCGAAAATGCGTTGGAGGCTCAAAAGTGGGCAGATACGCTGTTTGAAACAGCCCCAGACGCCATCATCTGCGCAAATCCAGCAGGGGATATCCTCAGAAGCAATGCGATGGCAGAAACACTCTTTGGTTATTCCAAGGAAGAATTTTCGAAGCTACAAGTTGAGACCTTGATCCCCCCCCAAAGCAGACCAGACCACAGCCAAAAACGGGAACAATACCACCATCACCCCACCAGCCGCAACATGGGCTCAGGAAGACAATTGTCGGCTCTGAGTAAAGATGGAACCGAGATTTCGGTGCAGATCAGCTTGAGTTCAATGGAGCAGAAAGGGGAGAAAATTGCGATTGCTGCCGTGAGGGACGTGACCGAGCAAGAGCTAACGAACCAGCATCTGGTGGACGCAACAAAAGAAGCTGAAGTGGCCATGGAGCGATTGCAGTTCACCACAGAATCGCTGATTGAGTCAGAAAAACAGGCTGCCACCGGGCAGTTGGTTGCTGGAGTTGCCCACGAAATCAACACACCCATCGGGATTTGTCTCTCGGCTTCCACTCACCTGCGCAGTGAAACCGTCCGAAATTCCAAGTCATATACAGAAGGCGAGTTGTCTGGAGACGACCTAGAGGCGTATTTTGTGACTTCAAACGAAGCAACCCGACTCATCAACGCAAACCTAGAGCGAGCTGCAAAATTGGTCCAAAGCTTTAAGCAGGTTGCGGTTGACCAAACCGGTGGCGATTGGCGGCGGTTTAAGTTAAAGTCGTATATAGAGGAAATCCTCATCAGTTTAAATTCAATCATCAAAAAGAGCGCCGTCACCGTTGAAGTTTTGATCGACGAGGGCTTAGAAATGGGCACCTACCCGGGGTCTTTATTTCAGTGTATCTCTAACATCGTGATCAATGGGGTCTACCATGGATTCGACCAAGGCCAAGAAGGTCGGATTACTGTGAGAGCCCAAGACACTGGAGCTTCTGGGATGATCTCTATAGAAATAGAGGACAACGGGAAGGGCATTGCCCCAGAAAACCAGAAAAAAGTCTTCGACCCCTTTTTTACCACCCGGAGAGTCGAAGGGGGCAGCGGATTGGGCATGAGTATCGTGAAAAAAATTGCCGTTTATAACCTTGGGGGGGACATCACCTTTGTCAGTGAAGTCAACCAAGGGACAACCTTTGTGCTTACAGTACCACAGACTTTTAAACTCGAAACGACTTGACGACAGGATTTACCGTGGGGAAAAAACCATTAAACTTAAAGCCTTCCAGCAAATCAGATCTGCAAAGTTCGCCAAGCGCATCCCTTGGGTTATCACCTTGGAAGATTTTGGTTGTCGACGATGAGCCAGAAGTCCATTCGGTCACCAAACTGATCCTCTCTGGCGTCACGTTTAAAAACCGAAGCATCGTGTTGGTGAGCGCCTACTCTGCCCAAGAAGGGCGTGAGATCCTGAAAACCCAAAAGGACTTTGCAATCATCCTTTTGGACGTGGTCATGGAAACAGACCATGCGGGTTTGGAGTTTGTGCAGACCGTCCGTGACGAAATGGGGAACAAAGCGGTCCGAATCATCCTGCGCACCGGACAGCCAGGGCAGGCCCCAGAAAAAAGCGTGATCATCGATTATGACATCAATGATTACAAGGCTAAAAGCGAGCTGACCGCAGAAAAACTTTTCACCACCGTGATCGCAGCTTTGCGAGCCTACGAAAGCATTCGTTCTCTGGAAAGAACCCGACTTGGGCTAGAACGAATTTTGGCCAGTACCGACCAGCTTTTTGATGTTGAATCAATCCATAACTTTTCGCTGGGCGTATTGACACAAATCAGCGCCTTTTTTGGGACCAGCCCTGAGGGAATCTTATGCCTGGAAGAGAGCACAGAGGGATCAAGCAGCGACCACCCAGGGAGCCCCTGTTTAGGGTTGAAGATATTGGCTGCTTCTGGTGGTTATGAAGAGTGCCTGAACTGTACTGACGACAAAGTCTGTATCCAAGAAGGTATGCTCGCCAAAGCTAAAAAGGCGATTGACCAGAAGAGGAATATTTTTGAAGATGGCTACGCTGTACTTTATCTGGACACCAAACAAGAAAAGGCATCGGTCGCTTTGTTGCACGGTATTAATCAGGTAGAAAAAGAAGATCTCTTTTTGCTGGAAATTTTTTCAAAAAAGATCTCTTTGGCTCTTGCCAACACCATCCACTTCAACAAGATGGTCACCGCAGAAGAGGCAGCAACCATCGACTATTTGACCGGTCTGCCCAACCGTAGGCAACTGATCAACCTAGGGGACCCTATCCTGGCCACTTGCAAGCGCAATGACCTACCGACAGCGGTGGCTATGATGGACGTCGACTTTTTCAAGAAGGTGAATGACACCTATGGACACGACGGCGGTGACGCTGTCCTGAAACACCTGGGTGGATTTTTAAGGAATCGGCTTCGTGAAAGCGATGTGGTCGCTCGGTTCGGTGGCGAAGAATTTTGCCTCATAGCGCCGAATATCAGCCCAAAACAGGCAAAGGTCTTTTTCCAAAAGATTTGCACCGAAGTGAGTGAAGAAGTGATTCGTTTAAATGACGTCAACATCCAAATTCAAATCAGTATTGGGGTCTCAACCGAACTCAAAACGCTGGATGATATGATAGGGGATGCTGATTTACAACTTTACCGTGCGAAAGAGGGCGGGAGAAATCGAGTTGAAGTCTCTTGAGGTGAGACGACATTGCAGTGAAGCTCCCCATGAGTTTTGCTGCGGTGACATTCAGCTGCCCCCTCCCCAAGGGGGAGTTTACCTCGGCCTTGCTGCCCCCTAGCGAGACCTTTGCCCTATAAATTCCACTAGGGATTTGCTGCGAAATACGATATGATTGAAATTGATTTTTCGGACAATCTTCCGAGAATTGAACTCCATTGATAGGAATGGTTTTTTATGAAAACTGCTATCAAAAGCCGCAAGCGAATCTTTTGGCTGGTTGCGCTTTTTTCTGCAAGCTGCCTGACCACAAGTCTTTTTGCCATCCTGTTTTTATATAACGTCGGCGTAGATAACACCAAATCCCGGTTGATCGAAATCGTCGAAAGCCAAGCCAGTTTGATGGAGTCTGTGGCGAGGATCAACATTGAGCACGGGAGATTACTCAATCACAGCAGCGCAGAGGTGGAGCAGTTAACCATCAGCGAATTTAGGGATGCTCACAGCAAGTTCTCTGGGATGGGGCATTCAGGCGAATTCACCCTCGGCAGGCGTCAGAACAACAAAATCCACTTTCTGTTGAGCCACCGACACCATGACCTCAACAACCTACAGCCAATCGCCTGGGAGGTTGATTTGGCGGAGCCTATGAGAGCGGCCCTAGAGGGGAAATCCGGTATCATGGTTGGTCTGGACTACCGAGGCAGTGAAGTCTTAGCGGCATTTCGACCGATCCATACGCTGAACCTGGGGATTGTAGCGAAGATAGATTTGGCTGAGGTACGGCAATCTTATGTTGAGGCTGGAATCATCTTGATGTTGATTTCGCTGATCGTGGTTGCAGTAGGAAGTTCCCTCTTTTTTTATATCACTGAACCCATCCTGACTCGGTTGGTGGAGCGTACCCTAGAACTTGAAGAAGTGATTTCGACCAAAAACCGTTTTTTCTCGATCATCAGCCATGATTTGAAAGGCCCAATAGGGGCTATTGTTGGATTGAGTGGGTTTTTATTGAACCGCACAGATAAACTTTCAAAAGAACAAATCCTGAGCAATTTAAAAAACATTCGAAAATCTAGCGTCAATACCTACCAATTGATTGAACAACTCTTGGACTGGGCAAGGTGCCAAAGCAATCAAATGGTTTCTGCACCTCGTTGGTTCGACGTATCGATCTTGATCAAGGAAATAGTCGATTTTGAAACTGAGTTTGCAGGCCAGAAGGTGGTGAGTCTGCCAGAAGTTCCCTCGGAAAATATACAGGTGTTTGCGGACCGGGAGATGTTGAGCACGGTGCTTAGAAATTTGCTTTCTAACAGCATCAAATACTCACACTCGGGGGGCGGTGTCTTCATCGAATTTGGTTTTCAAGGGCAGACCCTTGAAAAAATTGAGATCCATGACCAGGGCACAGGCATCAGTCAGAAAATTCAAGATCGGCTGTTCCTGATTGAAGAAGCAAGCTCAATGCCTGGAACCCAAGGGGAACCGGGCACCGGGTTAGGGCTGATTCTTTGCAAAGAGCTGATGGGAAAAATGGGGGGCACCATTCGATACCAAGATAGCCATCACGGAGGTTGCTGCTTTGTGCTGTCTTTGCCAGCAACCCCATAGGCCCCTGTTTGATCGTTACTCCTTGAGGGCTTTGGTCGAGCGGCGAGGCAATACAAATCGATGGGCACAAACAAATTCAGCCGTTCAGCGAGCTGACTGAGGTACCTTGACACGAAAGTTTTGCACTGGATCAACCTGAAGGTGCCCTCGTTTTTTTAAGTCCTCAATCATCAAGTCGGTCACTTTTCCAGGGAACTCAGCAATGATCTGCTCCGGCCGGAACATCTGATAAAAGGCCCCCTGAGCCCGGTAGGTGGTCAGGCCGATTTGTAAGCGGTCGTGTTCACCGACGTCCTTCCCGTCGAAAATCAGTTCACTCACCCGGTGACCAATGGGCTTCGATAAATCAAAAGTGTAGTCGATTCCATCAAAGATATCATAATTATAGCTACGAACACGAATGCCGCGCCAATGGGAGTTTACCGTTAACTTTGGGCAGCCGTCTTTGTGTTCTTGGAGCGCAAAGAAGCTAGCGACCTGTTCCAACGCTTGTCTGAACACCAAACCGCTCACCTCAATCACACAGAGGTGATCCAAGAAAAAATAGTTTTCTAAGATATCCTTGAGCCGTACTTCCCCAGGCAGGCCCGGTAATGCGCTGTCTAGCAAGGAAGTACAAACGATAGGCGCACCGGTGCGTTCGGCGATCAACTGGTTCACCCACTGGATCATCGGGTGTTTTTTTAGCCACACATCCCGCATCGGATCGTGGATCAAAAAAGAGGGGTCTGCGGTGCCTAAGGGGCGTTCTAACAGCTGGAGCACTTGAGAAACTTGGGGGGCTAACTGGGCCGCTAACTCGGGCAGAGGTGTAAACTTGGTCGCCTCCACCAGTTTTGGGGTGCCCTTAACTTGCGGTTTTTCTCCCGGCTCGTTGCGCTTGATCTCGATTTCCGCCCAGCACTTAGCGTAACTACCGGCCTGCACGACCCAGGGTTGTTGGTCTGTTGCAGGAGGCAACACCATTTTTCGGTGTTGGTGGCCAGTGATCAATAAGTCAATCCCTTGGACCGCCTCTAAGAGTTCTTCCGCTTGGTTTTCTAAACCATCATGGCACCAAAGGTCCTGGGATTCGGGGTCTTTATAAAACCCACCGTGGTAAGAAACCACCAGGAAATCACATTGCTCACGGACTTTGGGGACCAGTTCCTTGGCCCGTTCAACGACACTTTCAAACACCAAACCAGGGATCATCGTCCGGTGTTCCCACCGGGGGACAAAAGCGGTGATCAGTCCGACTACCCCGATTTTCATCCCTGCTTTCTCAAAAATATGGTATTCCCCAAAGGCGGGGCTGTTGTCCGCCGCATGCCGGACGTTGGCCGCTAACCACGGGACCGTGGTTTGGGATTGCAGGTTTTTTAAATTCGAAAACCCAAAGTTAAACTCATGGTTACCCAATACAAACCCATCAAACCCCAAGGTTCGATGGGTTTGGTTCATCGGGTGGGGGTGTGAACCAGAAAAGTCGTGTAAATCCACCAATGGCTCCCCTTGCAGGGAATCCCCGTTGTCCAGCAAGAGGACTTGATACCCTTGAGATTTTTTCCCCTCCAGGTAGCTGTGCAGCCGGTCTAAGCCCGAGTCCTTCACCTCGCCGTCTAGGCAAGAGGTCGACAAATACCGGCCATGCAGGTCCGTGACTGAAACGATCAATAGCGATTGTTTTGGATTCACCCAAGCCCCCTTAGGCTCAACTTTTGGTTGAAAGTTGTTCTAGAAATTCTGGAGAAATCCAAGCAGATAGGATCTTACGCCCCTTTTTTAACCGGCCCATTTTCACCCAAGGCTTTGCGTCGCCATGATAATCAGAGCCACCAACCGCCCATAGCCCGGCCTCTCTGCTTTGTCGCACCAACCGGTTGCATTGGTGGCGGCTGTGTGAGGAATGATAGGCCTCAACACCGGCCAACCCGAACCCTTTGAATTCTATCAGACACTCTAAAAAAGACTCTCTTTTCAGCCGCAGGCTGGTCGGATGGGCCAACACGGCGAACCCGCCTGCTTGGGCGATCAGCTGGATCACCTCCTGGGGAGTATAGATTTCTTTGTCTACATAGGCCACAGCACCTTTAACCAAGTAGCCTTCAAAGGCCTCATCCATGGTGGGGACAAAGCCTTTTTCCACCATCGCCTTTGCTAGATGTGGCCGACCAGCGCTGGTGCCTGGGGGGATTTTTAAGTCTTCGACGCTCATCGAGAGCCCCAACTCGCCTAGCTTATCCACCATCTTTTGAATCCGCCCCGACCGGGCCACTTGGAAGCAAGCGATTGCTTCTTTCAGGGCAGGGTTTTCCTTGTCAAAGCCATAACCCAAAATATGGCAATGACCATTTTCCCAAGTTGCGCTCAGCTCAATACCGTTGGTGAACCGCATCCCCAAGGCCTCTGCCTCGGCCCTGGCTTCTGAAAGCCCAGCGGTGGTGTCATGGTCGGTCAACGCCATCCAATGCACCCCTTGGCGGTGAGCGGACTGGACCAACTCACGAGGGGGCAGACTGCCGTCGCTGGAGGTGCTGTGACAATGAAAATCAACGAAACAAGGGAGCATATCTTGGCAATATTCAGGCGATTGAGTAGGCTGGATTCACGTTGAGGGTAACCCGACAACACTTAAGATTCTGTACCTTTCCATGCAACAAGGATAAAAATGATCAAACATGTCGTCATGTTTCAATTCGCCCCAGAACACAAAGCGGATTTAGAGTTGGCCAAGCAAAAGCTTGAAGCCTTAGTGGGCAAGGTCCCCAGTTTAAAACACATGGAGGTGGGGATCAACTTTTTGCCTGGTGACCGGGCGATGGACTTGGTCCTGATCGCACAAATGGAGGACGAAGCGGGGCTTGAGGCCTATCAAGTTCACCCAGCCCACCAAGAAATCGTGGCATTCATCAAGCCCCGTGCCGTCTTGTCAAAAACGGTGGATTTCCGCTAGCTACTTCCCGAAGTGAAAAGCTAGACCTGCGCCGTACAAGAGCGTCCGATCATCTTCTTGGGAGTCCGTATCCACGATACGGCTTGATGAGTAGGCCAAAAACAAGTTGGTGCCTTTCATCGGGTATAAAAACCCAAGGTCATACCCGGTGTATTTTGTCTTGGACGGCGTGCCGTCTTCCACCGAGTTGCTGGAATACATCAAGCTAACCCCGGCTCCTGGCTCGATCCCTGGCAATTGCAAATCGTAGCCCAGAACGGTCGTTATTGTGTGGTGATCTGGGGTCAAGTTGTTGGAGATATGTTTTTGGGTTAAGTTATCGTAATTCAGGGAAAAGGCCATGTCGGAAATGGGCACTCCGAAGTTAAAGGAATAGCCCAAGTACCGTTCTTCTCCGTGGATTGCGTCCAATGCAACCGCCGCTCTGCTTTTCGAAGGTGTTTCATGGATGTTTGCCAAGCTGAAAGCGATGGGGAAAGTGTCAGCAATTTTACTGTCGTAGTATAAAGCTAAAACAGATTCATCAAATTTGGGGGAAGTCGCCGAACTACCGTCACTTTTTGCATGCCGCCCGGTAACGAACGTGAGGTCTACGTCTTTCATCAGCACTTTGACATAATCCCCCGTTCCGACCGCTTCGCCGGTGGCCAGATGGTTATCAATGTTCTCAAAGTAGTCTCCGCCAAAAGTAGTCCCGGAGCTGCCTTGTCTGCCCACACTCAGGTCAAGGGTGGGGTTCTCAAGGTTGATGTACATGTATTGGGGGTAAATGGACGAGTCCGCACTTTGTAAGTCGAATTCGATGGTACCGGTTGTTTTCCAGTCTTCAGCCAAATCTCTTTTTGCTTTCAGCCCGAAAAATGCATCGGTTGTCATATCGTACCAGCTGAGTTTTTCCCCACCTACTGTATTGTTATTAAACTCGACAGTTGATCGAACTCGGCCATAGGTATCAACATTCCATTGGTCTTCAGCATAGGCTGAACTCGCAGCACCAAGCCACAAAAACAGGAACAGGAACAAAGTATTCTTCATAGGACCCCAAATTCGATTCGATCTGTAAAACATTCTAGCGATAATCTTGACGCAATATAGCTATTTTTTTTCTTCTATCCAAGTGAAAAATAATGAATTTTTTTCAAAATCTTTCAGACATTATTCTGTCTATCCCTAAGCCTTGCAGTTAACTCAAGAAGTCGTTAGGCTGTGCTATCTTTTTGGAGGATTGTTTTGGGAAAATATACCCTGTTGTTAGTCTTGCTTATCTCGATGCTCTCGGGCTGCGATAAAAAGTCTTCTGCGCCGATCACCTTTGTCTCTATCGGTACCGGAGGGCTCAGCGGCGTCTATTACCCTGTCGGTCAAGGGATTGCCAAGCTGTTGAGTACAGCCAAAGAAGGCCCTCGGATCAAGGGCAGCGTCGAATCGACTGCTGGTTCGGTATTTAATATCAACGCCGTGCTTCAAGGCAGCCTCAGCATGGGCGTTGCCCAGTCAGATCGGCAGTACCAAGCGTATCACGGCCTCGCTGAATGGAAGACCTTAGGCGCCCAGAGCGGGCTTCGGTCCATCGCCGCACTACACCCAGAGGCGGTGACTTTAGTTGTCGCCGAGACCAGTGGGGTTAAAGTTCCAGCAGACCTCAAAGGCAAGCGGATCAATTTAGGTAACCCCGGCTCGGGCCAGAGGATGAATGCCTTGGATCTACTGCAAGCTTTTGGGCTGGATAAAAAAGATCTAGATATCCAAGAAGTCAAAGCAGTCGAGGCCCCTGGCCTGTTGCAAGACGAACGGATCGACGGCTTCTTTTATACCGTCGGGCACCCCAACGGGAACCTCAAAGAAGCCAGCAGTGGCCGGGTCCCCGTTCGGTTCATCCCCTTGGACGGGCCAGAGGTGTCTCGGTTGATCAAAGACAAACCTTATTACGCACCAGCGACGATCTACACCAAGTTTTACCCCCAAGCTTTAGGGGAGCCAGAAATCCCTACATTCGGGGTCAAGGCCACCTTGGTAGCCAGCGAAAAACTACCTGAGGAAGTTGGCTACAAAATCGCTAAAGTTCTTTACCAGGGATTTAGCCAAGTAACCGCTATCCATCCAGCCTTTGAAGGGCTTAAAAAAGAAGATTTGCTCAAAGGACTTTCAGCTCCATTACATCCTGGCGCATATCGGTTTTATAAAGAAATGGGGATGAACATCCCCGAGCACTTGGTCCCCCTGAATGTCTCTAAAACGCCTTAGTATTTTTCTAGCAATCAGCTGGTCCCTCTTCCAGCTGGTTATCGCAAAATGGGTCATTATAGACCCTGTGGTGGTGCGAGCCATCCACCTAGCCTTCGGTATGTCCCTCGCCTTTTTGACCCTCGGTGGCCAGGGTAAAACCGCCCCTCGGTGGTGGTCTGCGGTGCCTTTGGCCCTCGCAGGGTCGGGCTTGTCTTTATATTTGATTTTTGATTGGGAAGGGCTCAGTGCCAGAGCGGGGCTTCCGCTGACCCGTGATCTGGTGATCGGGGTGCTATTGCTGTTGTTTTTAGCCGAAGCGACCCGCCGAGCGGTTGGCCCGGCGTTGCCCTTGATTGCAGCATCGTTCAGTGTTTTAGTGTTTTTCGGTCCTTATTTACCAGATGCGGTATCCTTCCCAGGCGCAAGCCTGCCTCGCTACCTTTCGCAAATCACCTTGTCCACCGAAGGGATCTATGGTATCCCTCTGGATGTCAGTGCATCCACGGTGTTTCTGTTTGTGCTGCTAGGAGGGATTTTAGAAAAAGCCGGAGCAGGGGAGTTTTTTACTCAATCCGCCTTGGCTCTTTTAGGCCGATTTAAAGGGGGCCCTGCCAAAGCGGCCGTGGTGGCTTCAGGGCTAACGGGCTTAGTTTCTGGCTCTTCGATCAGCAACATTGTCACCACCGGGACCTTCACCATCCCCTTGATGAAACGGACTGGGTTCCCTGCAAAAAAAGCTGCAGCTATCGAAGTTGCTGCGAGTACAGACGGTCAGTTGATGCCGCCGGTGATGGGCGCAGCGGCGTTCATCATTGCAGAATACGTGAATATCCCCTATTTAGAAGTCGTCAAAGCGGCCTTGGTTCCAGCGTTACTTTCCTACTTTGCCTTGTTTTTCCTCACTCACCTTGAGGCGGATAAACTGGGAATGAAAGGGATGGATAAAGATGACCGACCTCGTTTTTTACCCCTTTTTATTGCTGGTTTTCACCACCTGATCCCCATGGTGGTTTTAGGCTGGGAACTGGTGGTGTTGCGCCATAGTGCGAAGCTGGCGGCTTTTAACGCTATCACGGTATTGATCATCGTGATCTTATATTCAGAAGCGCAGCAGGCCAGAGCAACAGGTCGTCCTTTTTCTCATGCCTTGAAAAAAACCCTGATTACCTTGCTCGATGGCATGGTCCAAGGGGCAAAAAACATGATCCCCGTGTCTTTGGCTACCGCAGCGGCAGGGGTGATTGTCGGGGTTGTGGGCTTGGGTATCGGTGGCATGCTTGCAGGCTGGGTGGAACAAATTTCTGGGGGCATGTTGATCCCCTTATTGTTCGTGACGGCTATCGCTAGCCTTCTACTAGGCATGGGCTTGCCCACTACGGCGACATACATTGTAATGGCTAGCCTGACGGCCCCGATCATCTACAGCCTCGGGCAACAAGGCGGCTGGGGTATCCCGCTGATCGCCGCCCATTTGTTTTGCTTTTATTTTGGGATTTTAGCCGATGATACGCCGCCTGTGGGTCTCGCTTCCTACGCCGCCGCTGCGATAGCTGAATCCGACCCTATCGCTACAGGGCTGCAAGGCTTTTGGTATGATCTGCGGACAGCGATCATTCCTTTTATGTTTGTTTTAAACCCGGAGCTATTGCTGTATGGGGTGGATTCTTGGAGTGCTGCTGGATGGATTTTGGTTCGCAGCACCATAGGTGCCTTTGCTTTCACCAGCCTGTTACAAGGTTGGTTGTTGACCAAAAATCGTATCTGGGAAATGCCGATTTTGGCCTTTTGCACCCTCGCCCTGTTCCACCCCAAGGTTTTTGGGGTGGTTCCTATCGTAGGGGATATGACGCTCTTTGGCCTTGTGGGTATGGGGTGTTTGTATTTGGCCCAAACCCTGCGGAAGAAACAAGGTTAGTGACCGTTCTTTGAACTCCAAATACCTGAGGCACCAACCCCAGGGGCCCAATCATCGGGAACCCCTAAGGCCTCTTTTAGGTTGGCCCCTTCGAGGTTCACACCCCGTGCAATCACACCAGATAAGTCAGCCCCTTGTAAGTTCGCATCGCTCAAGACCGTGGACTTGAGGCGGGCGTCTTTCAAGTTACTGTGGCTTAAATTTCCGCCTACCAACTGGGTTTCCTGTAAGTTTGCCTTCGAAAAATTCGAGCCCTGTAGGTCCGCACCTGACATCAAGGCGAAGCTTAAATCTGCGCCCATCAAATTGACGTTTTTCATGCTAGACTTTTTAAACTGGGCCCAGCTCAAATCCGCCCCGCTTAAATCTGCTCCATCCAACTGGACCATCGAAAAATTCAGCCCTTTTAAATCAAAACCAGCTAGCTTTGTTCCTTTGAGGCTCAGGGTCTTGCGGCGACTTCGCAGCCGTTCCAACATTTGACTCACTTTCTGCTTTGCTATTTCCGGGGCTTGCCGCATCCCTTTGAGGTACCAATAAAAAGATGCACTCTCATCTTGAGGGACCCCTTTACCTAGCTCATACAGCCGACCGATATTGACCATCGCTGGCCCGTAGCCTTCCTGGGCTGCTTTTCGGTACCAAGTAAAGGCCTCGCCAAAGCTTTTGCTAAACCCCACCCCGGTCTCATAGAGGCTACCCAATCGGTTTTGAGCCATTGAGCTACCACGTTTCGCCGCTGACTGATACCACCGGATCGCCAGACCTAAATTTGGTGGTAGCCCTAAGCCCAGTTCGTAGTTCCTCGCTAAATTGGCCTGCGCTCTGGAAAACCCCTGATCTGCCGCCTTGGTGAACCAGGAGACTGCTTGCACATAATCAGGCTGTTCTTTCCATTGATAGATCAGCCCCAAGTTGTTTTGTGCCCTTGGAAACCCTTGATCTGCTGCCTTTTGGTACGCCTCGACCGCCAACTTTAGATCTTTGGGCAGCCCCCAACCGGTTTCATAGAGGTAGCCAAGGTTGGTCAATGCCCTCGGGTTCCCTGTGTCCCCTAGTTTTTGAAGCCCAGGGATACTTTTTTTGATCAGCTGGTCTGCTTTTTTCTTATTTTGTGTTGTTGGCTCGCCGTCCCGGGTCAGGATAGCTAAGTTATACAGCCCGATGGGGTTGTCTTTGCCTGCGGAGCGAGAGGCCCACAACAATGCCTTTTCACCGTTTTTGGGCACACCCTCCCCTCGGCGATACAGAGCCCCTAAGACCCCCATTGCGTAAGGATCACCAGTCTCGGCTTGACCGAGTATATCGGGGTCAACCGAGCTAGAGTCAACAACGGGAGGGGTGGCGCTACAACTGACCAGAGCCAGAGCGAGTGAAAAAAGCACAACTGATAATTTACAAGAGGACGCCAAAAGTGCCTTGAGTAGAAAAATGTTGAAACCGAATCTTGCCCCTTTTACCGGGACGTTGGATTCTAAATGTAGAAATCGTGAACAAGTTGAATAGAGGTGGCCATCATGAGAAGGCCTAACGCTGCACGCTAAGCCATACGTCAAGTTGAACCGAAGGCCAAGGCTATCAAATAGCTAACTTTCGATCAAACCAATTTTATAATCTTCTGAGTGAGCCCAAGCTCGATGGGATAGACAACCTCGGCCCCAAGTTGCATACTGAAAACCAATGGTACATAAGGAGATTGACCGATGGAAATCAAAGGATTTGCGCAGAACCTAGCAGAATATATGGCCAAGTTATCGGGAAAATATTATTCCGATGACTGGATGATGCAACTAGAGTACGAGCTTTGGCGTGACTTACATGAAGAACCAGAGCTACTGGCCCCAGATGAAGTGGAAAAACTCAGCAGCCTCAGAGACAATGCAGATGGTTGGGTGATGATGAACTACGATTCAGGCAAACTCGAGTTTATGAGTTTACAAAAATGGGAAGCCTACTATAAAAAAAATCGACCTTTTTAAGCACAGCAACTAAGGACCTCGCTGAGACGCTTTGTCTTAGCCAGGAACCTAGCCAATATGCAACTTAGAAAACACGTCCAGCGCATGTTCCCCGAATACATCCTGGGCGTCTAGTTCTGTGTCGATGCTCAAGTCAAGCTCAACCGATAAATCCAATAAGTCGTTGTGTGTTAACTGTTCCCCGGCTGCATTTTTCACGATGGCAATCTGGGGGCGGTCGAGTAGTTTCTTGTTCTGGGGCACATTCATCACAAACCCAAGCTGCCCGTCAGACAGTTTCACCAATGAGCTTTTAGGGTATTTCCCCAACACATTGACAAACATTTCATAGGTCGAGTCTTCATATTCGATCCCCGCTAACGTCCCGAGATAACGCATTGTTTCTGGGGGAGTCCAGGATTTTTTATAACTACGTTTGCCCACCAAGGCTTGATAAATATCCACTAAAGCCAGCAGTTTTGTCTCAAAGAGAACTTTGTCATAGCTGACCTGTGGGTAGCAGCTTTTCATCCCAGGGTCCATTTTTACATGGTGGTAATGGGCCAAGTTCACTACGTGATCAGGCAAACCCATGTGGGTGAGTAACTCAGCCCCAAAGACAGGGTGAGATTGCAACAGCTGCATTTCCCTCGAATCCCGGTCAAACCTAGTGGTGGAGTCCAAGATGTCTTTGGGGACCTTAGACTTCCCAAAATCGTGCATAAAGCCAGCTAACATCAATTCTTTTTCGCTTTCAAAGATACTTTTTTTGCCCGTTAGACGGAGCATTTCTCGGTAACATTGCTGGAAAATAGCGGCTACATCAACACAATGGGCATAAGTCTGGTCACTTTGTTTTAAACTTGTCATCGCCGAGAGGGCCTCGGTGGTTTCACCGTCACAAATATGATCTACGTAAACCATGACATCGGCGGTGCTGATTTTCCCTGTTCGGGCGTTATCAAGCATGTTTTCCACCGCTTGCTTCGCTTCAGAGCGTATCGGCGTCGCCTTTTCCATTTGAGCGACCAAGTGGTTCGCCTGCTTGACGGCCTTGGCCTTGGTCACCGCAGCAGTAGACAAGGTCTTCACCTGCTCAACGACCACAAACTGACGAAACCCCCTGGACTTCAATTCGGCCGCTAAAGGAGGCGTCACCTTGGTGAGCTTCACCAAGGCCTTGGGGATATCATAAATTTTCAGTAAGTTGTCACCGGCCAAAATCTTTTCAACAGGCAAGCGGCCTTTTTTTTCACCACGAGCGACCAACACCTTCGATCCTTTGAAGTTGTGGATCAACCAAAGGGCAGACTGCTCGGTCGTCGGGGTGTAGAGTTTCCCAAAACCCACGTAGGAATCGATCACCATTGAAGAATCAAGTTCCTCAACACTCACTGTTCGGGTACGCACTGCCACTTTTTTCTCCTTAAGCAGATTTACTTAGCCTTAACCGTTCCAAGCCGTTGTTGTCCCACAAAGAATACACCGCACTCAGAATAGAGTCATCAAATTTATCATTTGGAAAAATATCGAAATATTTTCTGTATTTGATTTTTTCAAATTCGTGGTGAAGTTGATCAATCAAGTCCCGTTTTTCCTGGGTCAAAATTCTGTCTTCAACCAACAAATCCAGATATTTAAGATGAAACTTGAACCAATTTTCTTCGTCCATTTCCTCTTCGACCCCAATGGGGAATAAGAAAAACTCGCCAACTGTAACCATGGGGCAATTCCGCTCGGTCCCGATCGAGATGATCTGGCTGTCTCGTAATTTTTCAAATTCAACACTTTTACGCTCTTCTTCCGGTAACCTCGCCTCCACCTCGTTTTGAGAATCCATCAGCTGGTCTCCGATGGCGGTGATGATTTCCGTTTTTGCCTCATCAGAATCGGCGGTAGCTAGCTGAGAACCCAATTCGGTGATCTTTGCTTGCTTCTCCTTGATTTCATCAGGAGTCAGAGCCCCATCTGCACCAATCTCCTCGACGATTCCAGCGGCACTGGAGGCGAACTGAGAGGCTTCTTGGGAACTTAACTTCTGTTTTCCTACAATCGTACCGGTGCTGTCTGTAAACTGGGATAAATATGCAGGGATTTTATCTTGGGTTAACGCCCCTTCGATGCGGGCTCGTGCATAGATTTTTTCCAGACGATTTTTTAAATATTCCTCGACTTTATGCTGGTTCATTGCACCAGCAGTATCAAATTCCGCTAGATTTTTTTTGGCTCTTGCAAGCCGTTTTGACTCTTCTGATTGTACCGCAAACCCAGGTTTCCTTTGTTTCATTACTTCGTGTTTTATTTTTTCTTTCGGTAACACCAAGGCCACCAGTTTGCTCAAATCTGCGGCTTGCGGGGCCTCCGAAGTGGGCAAGTACTTCTCTAAACCTTGCAGTACATCCAGATAGTTACGCTGCATCTGCCCCAAGATAAACATCACAGCACCGGAACCTCGGAATTTTCGCAAATCCATTAAAATCAGGGAAAAACGTTCTGGACCGACCTTTTTTAAAGAGACCAACTGGTTTTGCAATGATCGCTGTCCTGTTGCACTGAGGCTTTGGGTACCCCCCACCTTGATCATCGGGTAATAATTGCTGACATATCCAAAAATGTGTTTGCGCAGGTTTGGGTGTCTGGTTTGTGCGGAGTCTTTATCAATCCAGTGTTCGACTTGTTCAATATTGGGGTGCCCAGGTTTATGGAAATGGTTGATTTCAAACCGACGCAATGCAGCTAATATGTAGGCAAAGACCGCCTGCACGACCCCCACCACCACCAGCGAAGGGGCTTTGAGCAATAGCTCAGTGTAAAACTGGAAAAAAATCTGGGTATAGGCTTGGAAAATGTAATAATTTTCGATTTGCTCAGGTCGGCTCACCCCGATAGGGAGAGACAATAGTCGTTGTGCGATCTGGCCAAACTCTAACATCACTTGACGGGGCATAAAGGACTCGTCCCCCCCTTCCGTTTGCAGCTGGCCCCCCAGCTCTGCAACGGTGCTTGAGTATGGGACTGCAGCTAGAAAGGCGTCAACGAAGGTTCTTGACTCCCGGTACCGGTTCATTGCAGAGTCCAACACCGCGATTTGTATCTGCCTCAGAGACAAGCCAGGGCGACCGTCGACCTTGAATCTAGCGGGTACACTGAAAGCCATCCCAGGCATCAAATCAATGGCCGCTTCCAGCTTATCCCCGATGTCACGTCCAGAGAAGATCTTTTCTTTGATCGCTGTTAATTTTGAATATATGATGACTTGATTATGTAGATAATCAGCAACTTTTTCATCGAGCTGCTCCCCCATATTCGAAAAACCCTCTTTAGCATATGTTTCTGCTAAAGGGTTGTTCGAAATCAATCGTTTGAGCGCTTGGTTTTCTATCCGCATAAATCTACTTCTGACAGGGTGCCGTATACACCAACGATTCTAAGGTAACCACCTTAGTCGGTAAATGGTTTTTCGTTTTTTTCTTTGCCACCTTGATCGCTCTACTTTACGGTGGGATCAAAAAAACCCGTTACTGACCTGGATATGGCACATTTTTACAGTACTTTAAAACCAAAACATCAAGAGTTTGTTCAAGCTCAAAAGATTTTTTTTGTAGCCACTGCCCCGACTGAAGGGCGGATGAGTTTGTCCCCTAAAGGGATGGATAGTTTTGTTTGCCTCAGTGAGTCAGAAGTGTGTTTTTTAAACGTAACTGGCTCGGGCAATGAAACAGCAGCGCACCTCAAAGAAAACGGTCGAATCACAGTGATGTTCTGTTCTTTTGAAGCAAAACCCTTGATTTTAAGGATCTACGGGACCGGCGAAGCCATTCACCCCGGAGAGTCTGGCTGGGATGAGCTCGCTTTGAAGCTGCCCTCTCTGCCAGGAGCCCGGCAAATCATTAAAATCCAGGTTGGTTCTGTACAGACCTCTTGCGGGGAATCGCTGCCCTTTTTTGATTACCAAGGCGAGCGAGAGTCGCTCAATCAATGGGCAATCAAACATGGGGACGACGGAATCAATCGGTACCAACAAAAAAATAATCGCCTAAGCATCGACGGTTTAGACACCGGCTTACCCAGCGAGTAGACTCATTCAAAGAGTACCCTTGCGGAGCCCATGTACTGATACCCTAGAAACGCAGGGAGTCCAGCCTCCTCCCAACATTGCAGTTGTTCAAAGCCAAATCCCTGTTCTAACAGCAGTTGTTTGAAGTCTCGGTTCAGGTTGCAACCACCGGCAAGTTTCACTTGCCAGGGGTTTAACTTGTCTTGCCATCCGCGAACCTTTGGGTTCGGGTGAGCGCCGTGTTCAATAAACCGGAACACCCCGCTGCGCTTTAAGACCCGCTTGATTTCTCTCAGCGTGCCGTCGATGTCGTCGACACTGCATAACGTCCAGCTACACACCACGGTATCAAAACTATGGTCTTCAAAAGGGAGATGATTTGCGGTGCCATGGTGTTCGACCACCTCTATTGCGGACTGGGCGATCCGTTCTTGAGCTTTTTTAAGCAACGATGGAGCGATATCCAAACCTTCGACTTTACAGACTTCAGGGGGGAAATGCTCAAGGCTTAACCCTGTCCCAAAACCGATCTCTAAGATACGGCCACCGACCCCGCTCAGCAGTTCGGACCTCAAAGCTTCAAAGGCTTTGTTCCTCATCACCCAATCAAGAACAGCGGGGAAAAGGTGATTCTGGTATAACTGCTCCACGGTCCTCCAAAGATCTAAGAACTATTAGCCAACCCTGGCTGTTTAGACTATCTTAACCACATCATCTTTATGAACTCAAACCAAAAAGAAAAAATGGCCAACGTCATCAAAATCAATAAACTCAAGCGTATTGCTCTGGTTGCCCATGACAACCGAAAACCCACCTTGCTTGAATGGGCAGAGTTTAACAAGGAGACCTTAGGGGGGCATCACCTCTACGCCACGGGAACAACCGGCCGATTGCTGCAAGAAAAAGTGGGCCTCAATGTCCAGTCCTTAATGTCTGGGCCGCTTGGTGGGGATTCTCAGATAGGCTCATTGATCGCAGAAAAAAAGTTGGATTTTTTATTTTTCTTTTGGGACCCTCTGGCCGCTCAGCCTCATGACCCAGATGTAAAAGCTCTGCTTCGGTTGGCGGTGGTGTGGAATGTACCTATGGCTTGTAACCGGGCAACCGCCGATTTCCTGATATCCTCGCCGTTGATGAACGGCACCTATGAGCGTCAGTTGGTAGACTACGAAACCCACCTCAGCCGGACGTTGCCTTAAGGAGCCGGTTAATACTGGGTCAAGAAGTCTTCTAAGGTCTGGCCCACCGCTTGGAGGCTGCTGGCTGCGCATTGGTCGATTTGGTCCCTCTGGGTGTGCCAGGCGGGGTAATCAAAATCGATCAACAACACAGAAGGGATTCCTTTTTGGATCAGCGGGTAATGGTCGTCATAAACCGAGTAGCCCATCTCGCTGATGAACCCCGAACTATGATTCGCCCCGATTTTCCAAAGCTGCCAAGCTTTGGACGCTGCCCCGGACCTCATGCTGTGTTGCTCTAACTTTAACTGTAAATCTTTGTCACAAACCATGTCTACCACGACAACCAGCTCCGGTGCTTTTTGGGGGTAGAGCTGTTTCAGTTGGCTGGCGAAATGAATCGAACCAATCGGCCTCCAAGGCCTTGCCTCAGGGTCCAGCTCGCCTTCTTCTGCGTCAAAAAACACTAAATCGACCCCAAATTCTTTGGACTCTAACAGCTTCGGCAGCACATCTGACAGGGCTGTTAAGACGGCGACTCCTGAGGCGCCATCGTTGGCACCTGGCATGGGAGCCAAGGGGTCATCGGGGTCTTTGTCCGCATACCGCCGGGTGTCATAATGAGCGCCAAGGATCAAACGTTTGGTACGGCCAGGGAAGAAACGAAACATCATATTTTTTACTTGATACCTCTGGTGATGGGCATCAAGGTATTCAAACTGATCGACTTGGGCCAGGATATTTGGCCCCTTGATCCTTTGGCTCAACCAAGCTTGGATTTTTAAGTGCCCGGCGCTGGTTAGGTACCGAGGCCCCATCTCCATTTGGGTTTGGATATCCGCCATCGCTGCCTTCGAATCAAACCCAAAAGCACAGCTCCCCCACAACCACAGGGCGAGGCCTAGGGCCATCGTCTTTGTGTGCTGCTTAAACCACATTTTTCTTTTTCCATGCTTTGGTCAATTTAAAGACCACAGGCGATAGCAACACCAGCGCAATGAGGTTGGGTACGGCCATCAAGGCATTTAAGGTATCGGCAACCAGCCAAACAAACTCTAACTTCAACACCGCACCTACAGGGATACAGACCACCCAAAGCACCCGGTAGACTGGGATTGCTCTGATACCAAAAAGGAATTCAACCGCCTTTTCACCGTAAAAACTCCAGCCGACCAGCGTACTGAACGCGAAAACAGCCAGACCAAAGATCACAATCAGTTCACCATAGCTGCCCAACGCCCGGCCAAAGGCTATTGAGCTGAGGGCTGCGCCGGTTGATCCAGACGTCCAGGCACCGGTCACCAAAATCACCAAGCCAGTTAAGCTACACACCACCAGGGTGTCGATGAAAGTGCCTAACATCGCCACCATCCCTTGCCTCACGGGGTCATTTGTTGCCGCGGCGGCGTGGGCTATCGGCGCCGAGCCTAACCCTGCTTCATTGGAAAACACCCCTCGTTTGACCCCAAAAAGGATCGCCGCCCAGACGGTGGCTCCAGCGAAGCCGCCTTCGGCCGCACTTGGGGTGAAGGCATGTTTGAAAACCAATGAAAAGGCCGCGGGAATCTCATGGACATATAGAAATAGCACCGAAACAGCCCCGAGAATATAGGCGATCGCCATGAAAGGTACCAAGATACTGGCCACATCCGCAATCCTGCGGATTCCGCCGATCAAAACCAAACCCACCATCACACTCAGGACGGACCCGGTGACCCAGGGGGTGATGGAATAATGAAGTTTGAACAACTCAGCAACCGAGTTCGCCTGCACCATGTTCCCGATCCCAAACCCGGCAAACATAGCGAACAGGGCAAACATAACCCCCAAAGGCTTCCATTTTGAAGACAGGCCGTTTTTGATATAATACATCGGTCCGCCGACATGATCCCCTCGGGCGTCGGTCTCACGGAAATGGACCGCCAACACGGCCTCGGCGTATTTCGTCGCCAGCCCAATCAAGGCGGTCATCCACATCCAGAACAATGCCCCTGGTCCACCGAGGTATATGGCGGTTGATACCCCGGCAATGTTCCCGATGCCGATGGTTGCGGCCATAGAGGTCATCAAAGCACCCCAGGGAGAAATATCACCTTTCTCTTTTGAACGGCGTCCTGCCCAGAGTAGCTTGAACCCCCTAGGAATTTGCAACAAAGGAAAGCCACCTGTGCCGAGCATTAAATACGCACCTGTGCCTAAGATGAGCACCAACATGGCCGGTCCCCAGACCAACCCGTTGAGTTGCCCAACAATAGATTCAATCACAATCAAACTCCTGGAATTTTTAACAGACTGACTTCGAACGGCGGTCCAGCTTCATTAGGGGATGGGCCACTAATAAGCTTTTAGAAACAGCTTGGAGGCGTTCAGGGCTCCGAAGAGTGTAGCATGATCAAACCTTTTTGGATCGCATAACGTGTCAGCTGTGCAACGTTATGGAGGTCCAATTTTTTCATCAAGTTTTCTCGATGTGCCCCAACCGTTTTGCTGCTCAACTTCAAGGTGTCAGCGATATTTTTGGTGGAGTGCCCTTCGGCAATCAGCTTCAATACCTCTTTTTCCCGGTTGGTCAACTTGTCGGAAACCTCGGTGATTTGAGGGATGTGCTGTAAAACAAACGACTCAATCACTCGGCCAGTCATCTCTTCACTGATGTAATATTTTTCCGACATCACCGAATAAATGGCATCTAATATCTCTTGGTTTGAACAGTTTTTCCCCAAGAAAGCCAGAGCACCTGCCCGGAACATCTCCTGTACCATTTTGCCTTCTGTATGGCTGGTCAAGGCGATGATTTTAGCTTGCGGAAGCCGAGAAAGGATTTTTTGGGTTGCCGCAATCCCATCCATACCCGGCATGTTGATATCCATCAATATCACATCAGGGCGATGCTCAAGTGCAAAAGCAACCGCCTCCTCTCCATTGTCCGCCTCGGCAACAACTTGCAGGTCTGGTTCCCTCTGCATCAATAGAGTCATGCCATCCCGCATGATTTTATGGTCATCTGCGAGCAGAATCTTGATTTTCATGTTTGTAGTTCTGTTGCTTCGGGGTTCTAAAAACGAATCGACTCCAGGATACCCGCATCCGACGAAACTTTCTACCCTTAATATTTTTAAAAGCCAACAACGATTGCTCAACCTAAGATCAGCAATTCGCCGCTATATCAATTTTGGCGGGTGTTTTTTTGCCCTGGTTTTGGGTGTCGTACACATTTAACCGCGACGTACCGTTCGTTGATGCCATCACGATTGGTGGTCTGACGGACCACTTGTTTCCATTCACCGTTGGTGCAGTTATATAGCTTCTTGAAAGCGACCGCTTTATTCCTAGGGGCTTCAGGCAAAATCACTGCGAAAGCGGCCTGAGAGCCAATAAACAGGGTGGCCAAAATTAAGATGGTTTTTTTCATTGTGATCCCTTAGCTAAAGTTTAATGGAGACTCTAACAATGTTAGAATATCCTCTGGTTTTTTTCCAATGGTCAACGCACCAGCTTTTGATAATTCTTCAGGTCGAAATCCCCAAGCCACGCCAAAGGGGTAAAATCCCGCATTGGACGCCGTTTCCATATCAATCGCTGTATCACCGATATACAGAACCTCATCCGGCAATACTTGCAGGATTCGGGCAATTTCTTGCCCAGATCCAGGATGAGGCTTACGTAAATGGCCCCCTCGTTGACCAAAAATTGGTGTGAAATGGTAGTTCTGCAAAAAATGGCCCACACAGACTTGGGTGATTTCATCTGGCTTGTTAGATAAAATAGCTTTGGGGATGCCTAAAGACTCAATCCCTGCCAGCATTTCTTCGATCCCCGGGTATAAATATGATTTTTCAGTGCAGTTTTGATGATACCGCTCTTGTAAACGGGGCAGCAATGCCGCGATAGTCTGGGCGGTTTGCTGCTCCGGCGGCAAAGCCTGGGTAAGCAAATTTTTCATCCCAGCACCGACCCACTTGCGGTACTCCATGGTAGAGTACACGGGGAGCCCCTCTCGGTCCAACAGCCAATTACAGGCGGCGGCAATGTCACCTATTGAGTTTAGAAGGGTGCCGTCTAAGTCAAAGATAACTGCTTTAAACTGTGCCATATGTCCCTTGGGGCCAATGAAATATCCTTACCTGCGAGCGATGCAACAAACCGATGAATGTCAGGTTTTTAGACCCATCGTCTACTAGAACCATGAGTCCATGCTTTTCTCGGTAGTATTCTAATATTCGAATTTTATAGCTATTATAAACATTACACCTCATTGTAACAAAGGCTTAAGGAAAAACAATCCTGTAATTTGTATTATGATGTGCAAAAAGCTTGGTTTTGTGGTTTTTTTTTTGTATAACCACTTGCAATAGGCGGAATTTAAGGCTCTCTGAGCTTCGCCGAACACAGTCTTTCATTTTTTTGCAAATAACCATCAAACAGTCTGATGAGGTAGCCCCATGAAAAAAGCCTTGATTTTAACCATCGCTCTGGTTTTCACCTTCTTTTTGGGGGCCGGTCCCGCCACAGCAGGTGATGGCAAAGCCCTGTTTAAAAAGAAGTTTTGTATCAACTGTCATGGTGCCGATGGTCATTCTAAGACCTCTCAGTTCCCTCACCTTGCAGGACAAAACAAATTGTACTTGCTCAACCAGTTTAACGCGATCATCCATGGTCAGCGTCAACTAGGCTCGACGACATTGATGGCTAAACACCCTAAGCTAAAAGGCTTCAGCCCTCAAGATATCGATGATATCACCACTTACTTGGCTAAACTGCCTCGTACAGCAGCAGACGAAAAAAGCCCAGCGGCTTTGGTTCAAAAAGGCCAAGCGTTGTTTAAAAACCTGGGCTGCGAGCAGTGCCATGGTGCTGGTGGTAAAGGTAAAGCTGAACCAAAGTTTGCGTCTTATCCTAAGTTGAATGGTCAGCACCCTGATTACCTCTACTGGCAAATGAAGCGGATTCTTTCCGGCAAGCGAACCAACAACCATGCGGATTTGATGCGGAAGAAATTCAAAGAAGAGCACTTGAGTGATCCTGAGTTCAAGGCGATTAGTGCTTACTTAGGCTCAGTGAAGTAAATTAAGCTTCTCTCCAGGGCTTTCCTGGAGAACCTATACCCGCTGCTTTCGGCATTCTTGCCGAAAGCAAGCACCTCGCCGCATCCGCTAGCCTTCAGGAGAACGATGTCTCTAAGAATCATATTCACATTATTTGGATTGATCCTCTCCACTGTTTCCTTTGGCTATACCCCGATGGAGCAGGTTATTCAATATAACCGCTGCGTAGACTGCTACTTGAAAAGGGCAAATTTTTCTAACCTAAATTTGACCGAGGCAGATTTGCACAACTCGAACCTTGAGTATGCGAATTTTGAATCTGCGACCCTGTACAAAGCGAACCTTAGTGGTGCTAACCTCACCGGTGCAAACTTTTCAGGCGCGCTCTGGATTGATGGAGTGAGCATCTGCCAGAACGGGTCCATTGGAACCTGCATCAAAAAAACTGAGTAAGCCGCAACCTTTCCTGACCTTACACTGACCGAGTTGTTTGTGAATAAGCCCACTCCGATCAAGCCTTTTTGGAAGTATTCGGTTGCGATGGCCCTGTGTTGGGTATTGGTCATTCTTAGTACGTTGCTTTTTCAGCTTAAACAGGAAAAGGCACACCTCTATAGCAACGCACTGAACGCCGCAAGAACAGCTTTCCAAAAAGACGTTGCTTTCCGCAGCTGGGTGGCAGGGCATGGTGGAGTGTATGTCCCGGTCACCAAGGACACCCAACCGAACCCCTATCTGGACGTGGCCAACCGTGATATCACCACAACCACCGGCCAAAAGCTCACCTTACTCAACCCAGCCTTTGCCTTTCGCCAAGTGGTCGAAGAATACCAGGATATGTATGGGATCTATGGGCACCTCACCAGTCTGAAACTCAAAAACCCAGGCAATGCACCCACACCTTGGGAACGCACTGCCTTGGAGCGGTTTGAGTCAGAAGGAATCAAAGAAATTTGGGATGTCGTTGACCTTGAGGATAAACCGATTTTGAGGATGGCTCGGCCCTTACACATACAAGCTGCTTGTTTAAACTGCCACGCCTCCCAGGGGTATAAGCTAGGGGAAGTTCGAGGGGCTATTGTGGTGACGGTCCCTCTGCGCCAATACTTGGAAACCCTTGCCAAGACAAACCAAGCTTTAGTCCTCACCCATGCGGTTTTTTTGGTCCTCGGTTTAGGGCTGATTGGGATATTGACGAAGTCACTGTCCGGTTATTTACGGAAATTGTTCGCCTCTGAATCGGCGTTACAGCTCCACCAAGAACAGCTCGAATCAGAAGTACGACGTCGTACCCAGGAGGCAAACGACGCTCGGCAAAAGGCTGAGGAGGCCACCGCATACAAGGCTGAGTTTTTGGCAAACATGAGCCACGAAATAAGGACCCCTTTGACCGGGGTCCTGGGAGTGACGACCTTATTGGAAAAAACCAACCTGTCTCAGGAACAAAGAGAGCTGCTGGCTACAGTGCAGTATTCTGGAGAGCATTTATTGATGATCGTCAACGAAGTGCTCAGTTTTTCGAAGCTAGAGGCAGGAAAACTGGTCTTGAATTTTTCGTTGGTGAGTCTATCTGACTTGCTCGAAAGCACCTTAGATATGTTTGCCTTAGAAGCAGCAAACAAACATGTCCGGCTGCTTTACATCATCGGGGCCAATTGCCCGGAAACCATCCAAACGGATAAAAAACGGTTGCAACAGGTGCTGATTAATTTAATCAGCAACAGCCTCAAATACACGGATTCTGGTGAAGTTGTTATTCTTGTGAATCCAGAGCAAAAAAAGAACAAACTCAAGTTGTCGTTCAGCATCGTAGACACCGGGTCTGGGATTTCCAAAGATGACCAGACGGGACTTTTCGAGGCCTTTACCCAAGCCAGTCAAGGAGCAAAACCAGGGACAGGGTTGGGGCTAAAAATATCCAAGCAATTGGTCACACTCATGGGCGGGGAAATATCCGTGACCAGCGAGCTGGGTCAGGGCACCACGTTTAACTTTTATATCCAGAGCACCGTTGGGCCCAAACAGCTGAGTTTACCTAGCCAAGACATGGCATCCTTATACGAAAAAGTGTTGATTGTAGCGACCTCATCAGCACGGTTTATCGAGGCCTTAACGGCTCTGCTGCGTCCCTTTAACTGCCAAATCATCAGGGTACAAAGCCCTGTGGAGGCGATCAGCGTTTCAAAAGGAAAGGAAAACCTTGCTTTGATGATCGACGCACCGGAAATTGAAGAGGTAGACTCGCTCTGGCTGGATCAATGGGACCAACTCCAAATGCCAATCGTGGTCAGTGTCTTTTTGGGCAGTCACCTAGACTTGCCTGAAAAGACAACCTTGGTACACAAACCACTCAAAGCTCAGGCGTTGTATAATGCGCTTCTCCAAACCAAAAGAGAGCCCGACCAGAACCTGAAACCTCAACATGGAAACGAGCCGGCCGTCGAAGCGTCTGTATTGCTGGTCGAGGACCATGAAATCAACCAAATGATTGGTAAAAAAATTCTTGAGTCCATCGGTTACCCTTGTGAGGTCGCCAGCAATGGGCTCGAAGCTGTGGCGATGACCCTTGCGGGGCACTTTGATGTTATTTTGATGGACATCAGAATGCCGGTGATGGACGGTATCGAGGCTACAAAGCAGATTTTGGAAAAAATGCCGCCTGAAAGACAACCGGTGGTGATCGCCATGACTGCCAATGTGATGGAGCAAGACCGAGAAACTTACCTGCAGGCAGGTATGAAAGATGTGCTCAGCAAACCTTTGATCCCCAAGGAGTTGTCCAGCACCTTAACCCATTGGTCCCGAGAACGAAAAAAACAGATCCATATTCAGTTGCTTGGTCCGAACTTAACAGATGCAGACCTGCTCAACCAGGGGACAATCCAGTCAAGGGTGGCACTAGGGGGAGGTTTTTTTCCTCATTTACGAGATATCTACCAACTCAGTGGGGCTCAGGCCATCGAGGGCCTGGGCGTTGCGTGTGAACAGGGGGACGACCTCGAGTGCATCGCATTAGCGCACCAGATCAAAGGGTTGAGTGAGAACATTGGGGCTGACCTTGCGGCTAAAATTTGTTATCAAATCGAACTCGCCGCCAACGACGGAGAGCTGGACCGGCTCTTTGAGCTAACCGGCCAGCTCTTGGACGTATTTACCGAGACTTGCAAGGAATTGCAAAAAGTTCCAGACTAAACAGATTATAACCTTAGCCTCTATTCATGATATACTGATGCCGTACTCCAAACGAATTAAAGACCTGTTGCTGCATAACACCCATGTTTCTTTTGAGGTCTTCCCTCCCAAAACAAACCAAGGGCTACGGCAAATTTACCAAACCATTGCCAAGTTAAAACACCTCTCTCCTGATTTCATTTCGGTGACCTATGGGGCGGGTGGGAGCACTGCGGAAAAGAGCCTCGATATCGCCTCTGCGATCACAAATTTGGCCCAAACCACCTGCGTAGCCCACTTCACCTGTGCTCACATGGACCGAGATCAAGTTCTTGACCTGCTCAAATTATTGGAGTTTCATGGGGTTAATAACGTCCTGGCCCTTCGAGGTGACCCACCACAAGGGCAAAAGGACTTTGTCCGGCCTGAGAATGGATTTGGCTATGCCAATGAATTGGTTGCGTTTATCCGGGAACATTCGGATATTGGGATCTTAGTCGCTGGGTATCCAGAAGGGCACATGGAAAACCCTAGCTTTGACGATGATTTCGAGCACTTGGTCAATAAAGTGAACGCCGGGGCCGACGGGATTGTGACTCAGTTGTTTTTTGAGAACCGGTACCTTTATGAATTTCAGGAAAGGCTTAGCAATGCGGGGGTCACGGTTCCCTTGATTTCGGGTATTTTCCCCTTGTCCAACATCAAGCAGCTGGACCGGATTGCTCAGATGTCAAAAAATCACGTCCCCGATAGATTACGTAAGGGGCTCGCAAAATGGGCTGATGATCCGATTTCTATGGAGAAGTTTGGGACGGATTACGCCATTGAGCAGGTCCAGGACCTCTTGGATCATGGTGTCACTGATTTTCATTTTTACACCATGAACCGGCACCAGCAAACCCGAGATATCTTATTTGCGCTGCGTCAATATTTCCCTCGGTTGACCTTCCACTAAGGGGTGTAACGGAGCACCAACAAGACTCCGCCATATCCCTCACCAAGGTCATAGTTGAGGGCTGCGAGTTGTTGGAAGTCGCCTGAGGCTTGTAATGCTTCCCATTCGCCGGGCCACTCCTGACCTTTCCAGGCCCACAGCAGCCCGTTAGGTTTTAAAAAATCCCGGGACCAACTGGCCAGCAAGTCTAACGTTGCTAACGCCCTGGCGCAGACAAAATCGTAGCGGCCTTTGTATTGAGGCGCTGCCGTGAGTTGTTCAAACCGGGTATGGACCGCTGCGAAATTGGTTGTTTTGGTCTTGGCAGCGACGATTTTTTGGAAGGCGATTTTTTTTTGCACCCCGTCCACAGACAAAAAGTCTAAATGAGGGTCGCAAATGGAAAGCACCAGCCCAGGTACACCAGCCCCAGAGCCCAAGTCCAAACCGCTGCCTTTTAAGGGGCAAGGCAGTTGGTCTTGTAACGCAAGGGGGACTAACGCATCTAAAATATGTTTATAAATTGATTCGGTCCGTCCCTTCACGGCTGTCAGGTTAAATACTTGATTCCATTGTTCTAGTAGGGATAGGTAGGCCTCTAAATTCGCCAACTGCAGGGTCGATAATTCCAACGCAGGGAAAACTTTTTGGATAATTTCTTCGGTTTGGTTTATTTTTCGCATTGGCATGAGCAGACAAAAGGACCAATTAAGCTAGGTTCAAGATATAACCAACTCATTTTGTGGGTTGTAGTTCGAGTAGGCAAGTTAATTATGCCACACCAGGCGCACTATCTAAGGTTACAACATGGCTGACACACAAGACATGGATCTCGATTTAGACATGGACATGGATATGGACATGGATTTTGATTTGGATTCAACAGAACAATCCGACGACCTCGACTTAGGGGATGATATGGATCTCGGTGGGGACTTTGATCTGGGCGCTGGGTCCGATATGGACATGGATGACTCCTCGATGGACTTGGGGGTCGCCGACGAGCCTGGGATGGAGGAAGACGGTGTCGACATGAGCGATCTCGAACAAGAGCTGGGCCTTGGGGTAGATGATATCCCTGGTGCCTCTGACGAGCACATCGATGACATTGATGCCCAAGACTTGGATAGCGAACTAGCCAGTCTCAATGAAGACTTGGTTTTAGACGAAAGCCTTGAGGTCTCAGAAGCCTCTACCTCGACAGATGATCTAGACCTGGGTATGGATGACATGGGTATGCCCGACCTCGATGCAGACGGTTTATCCGAGGACATGGGCAGCCCAGGCATGATGGACGACATGGACCTGAGTTCGGAAGACAGTGCTGACATGGACGATGAGCTTGGGTTAGATGATGACTTAGCCGGAATCAGCGACGAACTTGGAGACGATCTATCGGTTGACGAGGAAATGGATACCGACCTTGGTGATGACCTCGGCCCAGACCTCAGTGATGATTTGGGGGACGACATAGGGGGCGATGTTGAAGAAGAGTTCGACGAACCGCCAACCTTACCGCAAGACACCTTAGTGGATTTATCAGAACACGAAATGAGCCTCCATGAAGAGTCCAGCCCAAGCCTGCTTGAAAACGACCTAGACGAGGACTTACCCTTAGATGCTGAAGACATGGATTTTGGGGAAACTGCCGAAGAGGTAGCTGGGGCAACGGACCTCGGGATGGATGATGACCTGAGCGACACCGGAGATATTGGTGATGCCCTAGATGACCCTATGGCAGAAAGCTTAGATGAACCAGACATGGACCTTGGTGGTGACGACCTTGATGAACCAGCCATGGACCTTGGTGACGACGAGCTTGATGAGTCGGCCATGGACCTTGGGGATGATGATCTTGATGAACAAGCCATGGACTTGGGTGGCGATGACTTTGATGAATCGACGATGGGTTTAGATGACCAAGGGGGCTTTGGTGAGCCTGATGAGTCTGATTTATACGAAGAAGAAACGATCGAAGAAATCACCGATTTTGCGACCCCAGACCCTACAGAATTTGGCAACGATTTTGAAGAACCTTCTTTTGACGAGCCAGAGGCTTTGACAGAGGATTTGATGGAAGACCTGTCCGAACCAGAATTGCCGACCCCGGCAACCGGGCGAAGTACGTCCATGGGGATCGATCTGTCTGACGCTCCTGTGCAGGAAGCACCGGCTCCAGGATTGCAGGGCGAAACCTTGGTGAATTCAAGCTTGCTGTATAAAATACCTCACCAGATCAAAGTCGAGATTGGCCGTGCAAACCTTTCGGGGGAAGATTTAACCCGGATCAACTATGGCTCGATCATCGAACTTGACCGCAAGTCAGGGGACCCTGTTGACTTGATCTTAAATGGTCAAGTGATCGCCCAGGGTGAAGTGGTAAAAATCAATGAAGATCAACTTGGGGTTCGGGTCACCCGAATCGAACTGTAGGAGCCCTTATGTACACAGACGCTCAGGTCACCAAGTTTGATATCACCGGCGGGGAGTCGGTTTCAGCGGGGTATTACACTGGATTAAATCAGGTGATCAACGGATACCTTTGTGATCTGGAATCCCTCTTTTTTGACCGTTTCAACCTGACGTTTGAATTCTCGTTTCAGCTGAGTCAGCCTTGTAAGTTTAACCACTACTTGGATTCCCTACCCCAGCCTTGCCCGATTTTCGTGCATAGTTTGTCCGCTTTTGATGGGCCTTCGCTGTTGGTGATTGATAACTCATTGGCCAACTTGATGTTGCAACAAGTTGCCCTTTGTAACACCGGGCAAGTGAAGCTGCGACGGGACTTCCAGGTCACCATGGAAAACTATCCTCTGTTAGAGGAAACGGTTGATGATGCGCTACGGCTGTTTGCTTCTAGCTGGGACCGTCTGGTCGCCTGTGGACATACAGTGAACAAGTTGGTGAGCCATAAAATCAAGGCAAAAATTATGTCCCCGGTGGAACAATGTGTTTCCGTCAGGATTCAGGCGACCTATAAAGGGTTCAATAGCTACCTAGAAATTTGTTTTTCTGCCTACCAGCTGGATAAAATCCTGAGAAGCCATGGCAGCAAAGCCTTGTTACTAGGGGACTCAAAGCCACCAGAACATCAGCTGGATGCGCTCAAGCACCTGATTGAGTATGAGGCCTGTTATGAAACATCTGCGTCCTTAGGGGATGTGGTGCTGTCGAAGGCGCAACTCGAAGAGGCGTTAGACTCTGGTGAAGTGATTCCTTTGCGTAATGAATTACAAGATCAAGTGTCTGTAGCGGTTAACGGGATTCCGCTCTTCAGTGCGGAAATTGGGCAAAGCCTGGGGAATCAGGCGGTGCAGATCAAAGGCCCCATCGAAGAAATCCGGCAAGAACAGCGGCAGAAGCCCAAACCCTTCACCAAAGTTCAGTACCCGGACAGTTAGCCTAGGGGCTCAATTGTCCGTGAATCCGGTCCACTTTTTCACTCAACAGGGCTGATCCCAGCAAGTCAGAGATGATCGCCACAGTGGTCTGACCGGTACCAAGAACCTCTGGAATCCTGGCTTCGGAGATGCCCCCAATGGCGACTTGTGGCAAATGTGAGCCCTGAGCGGCGGCTTGTAAAAACCCTAGCCCTACCACCGGTTCCAGGGGTTTTGTCGCTGTTGGATAGGCTGGCCCCACCCCGATATAGTCAGCCCCGGACAGTTCCGCTTGTTTGACTTGAACTAAATGATGGGTCGAAAGCCCGATGACCCGGTTTGGTCCCAGCTTCGCACGAGCCTCGGACACCGACGAATCCCCTTGGCCCAAGTGCACACCGTTGGCCCCAACTTCAAAAGCCAAGTCAATTTGATCATTCACGATCACCCAGCACCCACGCCCTTGGGCCCAAGGGACTAAAACCTCTAATTCCCTTTTTTGTTGCCCCAGGTCCAACCCCTTCCCCCGGTATTGGATCAGGCGCACGCCCGCTAGGATCAACTCCTGGGCGCACTCCAAATGGGTGTCAAACCTGAAATTTAAATCGGTGATGCCATAAAGCACCCCCTTGGTGATTAAATTTTTGATCTGCGCTGCTTGATAATCAGGGTCCATTGTTTGTTTCCGTTTGCCTTCTAATTAGCTCTGTGGTTAAGCTCCGACCATGGCGACCTATCCTGTTAAATTTACAGTGTCGAATGCATGGAGACTGGGAAAGGATAGGTTGAACTTACGCATACCGCAAGTAGGGAAAGAAAGGAAATGTCCAATTATAGGTACAAAAATAGAGAAGCCTTGGTGGCGGCACCGGATCTAGCTATTTGCCGATTGCTGTTAGGGCACCTGGAAGAACTGGGTCTATCGGTTGTGACCGTCAAAGACGGAGTTTCCGTGATGGAACAAATGGCTGATTTGGATTTTCAGGTGGTTTTTTTGTCCCTAGACCTGCTGAATAGAAATGCATTTGATACCAGCCAGCTGATTGAGGATGCGTGGCCGCCTGCGCTCAAACCGCTGGTTTTTGGGTTGACCAGCCAAATCACATCCCACCTCTTAGACTCAGCCCGGCTCTACCAGATGGACGATGTATTTCCCTTGGACATCTCGATTGATGCGTTATCCCAGAAGCTAGAGGAACACTTCAGCCACAGGGTAAAAAAAGCAAAGCCTGCGCAAGAGCCGACGGGCATCGCTATCTTTGAGCCAGAGTCCTTGGGCCAATTGCTCAAAACCTATGACCGGAGCTTACTTTCGGAGTTGGCGGCTTCTTATTTGAACAGTTTTTTGGTTGGTTTTACTCGGTTAAAACACCTCATTGAACAGGGAAATCACAAGGCAGCCAGAGAGCAGGCCCACCAGTTAAAAGGCTCTGGAGCTGCGCTCTGCGTCCGTCAACCAACGAGATATCTAGCCATCGTTGAACGGGATATTGGATACATCAGCCCACTGCAACTTACAGAATTAATGGGGAAAATAGAGGCTCTCATCCCACAACTCAAGGGCGCAGTCAAAAAACAGTTCCTCGACCTGGTGAATTGACAGAGGCTCTGGATCTATGGGAACTATGGGCTAAACCTGATATCTTTTTTGTGCGTTGATGGCATCGTTAAAACCGACCCGCTGATTGAGTCTGTTTGGTTTTATACCCGTTCATGCCTAGGGGCCGAGGTCAAATAGATCCCCCCTTTCAAGATCAACATGCAGCGGTTTTAACAGACCGAATAAAAACCCAAACCACCCATAGGTTGGTGAATGTGTTGGGGCGGAGACCAAAAGAGAAAATCAGCTTCGGGCTTTTTATAGATCCATGCGTGATGTTCAAAAAAATCATGTTCAACTGAGCTAAAGCATGAAGGACTACGTCCCTTTTTCATCAAATAAAGACCAGCGAAACACCACCGCTGGGCCAGCATCCAATACACTGATCAACCTCCTGAAGGTGGGTTTGAGTATGGTTGGGATAGCGGTGATTTTGACGCCATTGCTTTGGGTGCCTGATTTTCTATCCCGTCCTTTGGGTTCCGTTGGAGTCACCGGTAACCGCGTAGTGACCGCTAAGGAAGTGGTTGGGCGTTTGGAGCTATCAGACCAGGAAACTTGGCTCGACCTTGACCCCTTTGTCTTAGAAAACAAGGGGCTTTCAGAGCCTTGGATCGAGGCGATTGATATCAAAAAAAACAGTGACCTGGGCCTGTCGGTCGAGATCCACGAGCGCCAGCCTGTTGCTTACCTGAAAACAAAAAGCGGCATTTTCTTGGTTGATCAAGAATTCATGGTTCTTGGAATCCCCCAAAGGTGGGGTGGATGGGACCTGCCGGTGTTGAGTGCCTCTCGGTTAACGGTCAGCCCAGGAGACCGGCTCAGTTCGGCTGGAGTCAGCCGAGCGTTTGAGCTGATGGACAGACTCAAGTCTGACCCGGTCATCCCTTTGGGTGGGGTCAGCGAAATCAAGATCGACAACCCCATGAACTTGGTTTTGGTTACCCAACCCGGTGGGTTGCGGGTGAAAATGGGGTTTAACCATTTCGAAGAAAAACTCCATCGTCTCCACATCGCTAGCCAAGATTTGGTGGGCCGAGAAGGGCGATTGGCTTACATTGACTTAAGGCACCCTCAAGGGGTGGTGATCCGGCGAAAATAACGACAATGAAAAAAACACAACAAACATTAGACCGCTACCGTGAAGTGATGGTCCCCAATTACGCACCGATGGCTGTGGTCCCTGAATCTGGCCAAGGGGTCTGGCTCACCGACGTTGAAGGCAAAAAATACCTCGACATGGGCGGTGGGATTGCTGTTACTGGTCTGGGGCATTCTCACCCAAAAATAATCGCTGCGCTCAAGGCCCAAGCGGACAAGCTTTGGCATGTGTCGAACTACTATGCTTCAACCCCGGCGATTGAATTAGCTGAGCTGTTGACCAGCCTCACAGGCTTTGACCGGGTGTTCTTTTGCAACTCAGGTTCAGAAGCGGTGGAGGCGTCGTTGAAAATTGCACGACGTTACGCCTTTGATCAGTTTGGGCCAGAGAAGAACCAAATCATTTCGTTCCACAAAAGTTTCCATGGCCGGAGCCTGTTCACAGTCACCGCCGGTGGCCAAGAATCGAACCGTAAAGGGTTTGGGCCGCTGCCAGCACAAATGACCTATGGTCATTACAACGACATCGAAGACATCACCTCCTTGGTCAACAAAAACACCTGCGCCATCATCATGGAGCCGGTGATGGCTGAAGGGGGAGTCTATCCTGCGGATCTAGAATTTGTACAAGCGGTGCGTGCCTTGGCGGATAAACACCAAGTATCGTTGATTTTTGATGAGGTTCAATCTGGGATTGGCCGTACGGGGACGCTCTTTTGTTACGAACAATTTGGTATCCGCCCAGATATCGTGGCGAGTGCCAAGTCTCTGGGGTCTGGTTTCCCGATTGGTGCCATGTTGACCACAGACAAAATTGCACAGACCTTCCAACCAGGGACCCACGGCAGCACCTTCGGCGGTAACCTGCTCGGTTGCGCTGTGGCCAAAGCGACCATCGAAGAAATTTCCAAGCCGGAAACCTTGGGGAATGTTGTGATACGTGGCGAGCAATTGACCGTCGGGCTGAATAAACTCAACCAAACCTACAACCTCTTTTCGGTTGTACGAGGGAACGGCTTGCTGGTTGGTGCCGAATTGACCGGCCCTTTCAAAGGCAAAGCCAAGGAGTTTGTCGCCGAAGGGCTCAACCAAGGGTTGATGATGTTGGTTGCAGGGCCGAATGTACTGCGTTTTGCCCCCGCATTGATCATCACTGAATCCGAGATCAATCAAGCCTTAAGCTTGCTTGAACTGACTGCTAAAAAAATCATCGGTTAACCATGAATTTAGACCAATTTAAAGCGAAAATCATAGAAACCCAAGCAAGAGCCGAGACTCTTCGGGGGTATCTTTGACTTAGAGCGTTCCCAAGCTAAGTTAGAAGAACTAGAATTTCAAACCGCCCAAGACCGGTTTTGGCAGGAGCCTCAGGAACAACAGACAAAAACCTTGAAGCAAGTCGCCAGCCTCAAAGAGGACTTGGGTCGCTTTGACCGGGTGCTTGGTCTGATGTCTGATGCACTCTCGGCGGTTGAGCTTTTAGAGCTGGAGGAAGACCCAGCCTTGGAAAAAGAGGCAGAAGAGCTACTCAGCCAGTCAGAATCCATCATCCGGGACTTTGAACTCAACCACCTGCTGTCAGGGCCGAACGACAAAGCTTCGGCGATTTTGACGGTCAATTCAGGGGCTGGTGGTACTGAATCCATGGACTGGACCTCGATGTTGATGCGAATGTACCAACGATGGGGCGAGAGGCAAGGGGCAAGAGTCACCATGGTTGACTACCAAGCTGGTGAAGAAGCGGGCCTCAAGTCTGCGACGATTATGATTGAGAGCGAATATGCCTTTGGTAAGCTGAAGGCCGAAGTAGGGGTTCATCGTTTGGTGAGGATTTCCCCCTTTGACTCCAACAAACGTCGGCACACCAGTTTTGCCTCTGTTGCGGTGTATCCTGAACTAGACGACTCCATCGAGATCGAGATCTTGGAGTCGGACCTCAGGATTGATACCTACCGAAGTTCCGGTGCCGGTGGTCAGCATGTCAACACCACGGATTCCGCCGTTCGCATCACCCACATCCCCACAGGATTGGTGAGTCAATGCCAAAACGAACGGAGCCAGCATAAAAATAAAAGCACGGCAATGAAGGTCCTCAAAGCCGCTATGTATGAACGAGAGGAACAGCTTCGCCAAGAGGAAGCGAATAAAGAACTTGCCACAAAGAAAAAAATCGAGTGGGGCTCCCAAGTAAGGAGCTATGTACTGCACCCTTACCAGATGGTTAAGGACCACCGTACGGACTATGAAAGCTCGGCCACTTCGAAAGTCCTGGACGGCGAATTGGACGACTTTATCGAGGCTACCTTGAGCTACATGGCGAGCCCAGAAACAGAAGACACGTAAAAGTCGAGATTTCTGCTTGACAGCAGGGATCTAAAAAATCTATAAATATCGTTTCAGCTATAACCCATTTGACGAGCGATCCGACCATGTACGCGATCATTAAAACCGGCGGAAAACAGTACCGTGTTGAAAAAGGCATGACCTTAGCGGTAGACCTGTTAGCCCAAGAAGCTGGTTCAGACTTTGAAACCAGTGAAATTCTTTTTTTGAAAACCGGCGAGAATTCGTTTAAAACCGGTACTCCTTTGGTAGAAGGTGCTAAGGTGACCGCCACAGTTGTTGGCCATCTTAAGGACAAAAAAGTTGTTGTGTTCAAGAAAAAACGTCGTAAAGGCTATCGACGGACACAAGGACACCGACAAAACTACACCCAAATCAAAATCACTGACATCCAGGGCTAGTCCCTGATTACATAAGGTTAATCCATGGCTCATAAGAAAGGTCAAGGTAGCGTCAAGAACGGACGCGACTCGAATCCTCAGTACCGAGGGATCAAACGGTTTGGCGGCCAAGAAGTAACCGCCGGTACCATTTTGGTTCGTCAGGTTGGAAGTAAGTTCCACCCAGGAAAAAACGTTGGCCAAGGTAAAGATTACACCTTGTTTGCTACCTCTGATGGTGCAGTAAAGTTTGAAGAAAAGCGAGACAAACGTCGCTATATCTCAATCATTCCTGCTTCCTAAGTAGATTTAGGGCCCCTTTGCGGGCCCTAAACTCCCCCCCTCTTTTTTTCTAAAGCATCCTCGATGCTGCCCAGCTAGACAGACTGACGATCAAACACCCTTAGCTTTGCTCTTTTCCCTGTTTTTTACTAGTTCCCGTTGATCAGCATCTGTGCGTCTTGTTTTTAGAGCTCAGCCCCCAAACAAGCGACTGAATATACTGACCTATCTGCTTTTCCCCAAAATCGCCCTGCCAGCCTTGAATTTTACTTTTGCCTCACAAGCGCTCAGGGATAAATCGACACCATCTGAAGTCCAAAAGTGGTTGAATTAAAATCCTTTTAGTTTTAATATGTTGGTTCTTGGGTTTCCTATGAGGGGGGCCTTTCATGATTTAAAAAATCTAGATTGTTACCGATATCGAGTCGGTGGGCTTTATCTACAGAAACTTAGGTACTATGAAAAAACTATTATTAGGCTTGGTCATCTTATCCCTCACCCTTTTTGGGTGTAAACCAAGCGAGGAAGCTGCCGTGGTGCAGACAGTTGGAACGACAGCTGCATCCAGCTCAAGCACAAAAACGATCTCATCGTTTTCTTTTTTAGCGGCAAAAAATTCGGCTTTATCCAGCGATGTCACCGGCACCATCACAGGCACCAGCATCGCCGTTGCCGTTCCTTCTGGCACAACCATCACGTCCATGGTCGCCAGTTTCGCTCATGACGGTGCATCGATCCAAACCAGCGGTGTTACACAGGTTGGTGGAGAAACCAGCAACGACTTTTCGAGCCCCTTAACGTACACCGTCACCGCAGGAGACGGAACCACCCAAGACTATATCGTTACGGTCACTATTGCCGCTGCGACTACCCCCGCTTCAGCTCAAGCAATCACCGCCTTTAGCTTCACCACGGCTAACAATTCAGCTGCAGGCATCGCCAGCGATGTGACAGGTACTATCTCGGGCACAGCCATCACTGCGACAGTTCCTTATGGCACCACCGTCACAGGGTTGATCCCCACCTTTACCACCACCGGGGCTGGTGTGACGGTTGGGACCACCACTCAAACCAGTGGAACAACCGCTAATGATTTTACATCGGTGGTGCTCTATAAGGTCACCGGTTCGGACGGTACCTCGACAGACTACATGGTGACCGTGAGTATCGCAGCCTCTTCTGCAAAGGATATCACCGCTTTCAGCTTCACCGCAGCTTCGAACAGCGGGGCAGGGGTCTCTGCAGATGTGACGGGAACCATTTCTGGAACTGCGATTACCGCAACGGTCCCTTTTGGAACAGGTACTTCGAACTTGATCGCAACGTTCACCACGACGGGGTCTAGGGTCACAGTGAACTCTACCACTCAAACCAGCGGGACCACGGCGAACGACTACACCAACGCAGTGACCTATGGGGTTATTGCTGCTGATGGGGGCACCCAGAGTTACACGGTGACGTTGAGTATTGCCACCCCAGCATGGAAACTCCCGGATACTGGCCAGACCACCTGTTGGGATGGTTCGGGCACCGTAATCACCTGTCCAGCAGCAGGCAGCGCCATGGCGCAAGACGGCAGTTACAACACCGTCAACCAACCAAGCTATGTAGACAGCGATGGCGCAACGACGGTAACCGACGGCATCACTGGTTTGGTTTGGCAAAAAGCTTCCGCCGCAACCTACACCTATGCCAATGCCTTGACCTATTGCAGTGGGAACACCGCTGGTCTTGCAGGTACAGGCTGGCGGCTGCCGACCAAAACGGAGTTGTCCTGGATCATTAAAAATGAAGGGACCACTTTCATCAACCCAATTTTCACTGGGAATATTGCGGCCCCTTATTGGAACTCTACACCAGATGCGTTAGATAATCTGAATGCTTGGAGTTTGAACTTCCTCTATGGTAATTTAGGCGGGGCTGTTAAGACGCTCAGCAGCGGCCATGTCCGCTGTGTCTCAGGCACCTCCATATCCAATACGGGGCAATATAACGATAACACCGACTCCACGGTAACCGACCTTGCCAACGGCTTGGTTTGGGACCAACGAGAAACAACCACCATGAGCTGGGTCAACGCCCTCAGTTATTGTGAAAACCTAACCCATGCAGGGAGCAGCGATTGGCGACTTCCAAACCGAAATGAATTGGAAAGCCTGGTCGATGAAATCAAAAACGCCGCTCCAACCATCAACAGCACCTATTTCCCCAATGCTGTTTCGACCTTTTATTGGACGTCTACGACCTTTGCGCACACCAGCACCAGCAGCTGGTTTGTGAACTTCACCAACGGGTCAACTGCCTGGAACCTAAAGAACAGCACCTTCAATGTCCGCTGTGTCCGCTGAGTGCTTTGATGATTTCCAGGGGCTTCGCCCCTGGTCATCGGGGCGGTTTTGAGTTTCGTGAAGAGATTAAAACTCACGGCCGATTGATTTTATTTTTTGTGGCGTCATTCTCAGTCGTTGTTCGAAAAAAAACGGTCGAAATGGAAGCCACTCCTCCCCCCGCTTTGATCGAGTCCTCTTCCATTGAATATGAAACTGACGTGCCCCCATTCTTTGGACAGTTTTTAGTGTGAGGATTGGCTTGAAAAATCGACTGGTTCCTTTGTTTCGTGGACTCCGCTAGGTATTGCTTGGGACTCACAGAGACCAAGGAACTGTGGGGCTTTACTTGGTTGTAATCTCGTCGCCACCTGTTTCATATATCTTGAATATTTTCGAGGCTCAAGAACGAATTTTAATTGAGACAGCCTTCTCAGCATCGACCATTGAATGACTCAATCAAAGCATTGTCTGTCTGTGGGTTTGCCAGACCTTGAATATCTAAGCTTAGCTTCAATGGCCTTAAAGCCATCAATCCAGTTCTTTCGGGAGGGGCTTTGGGCCATTGCCCAGGTCGATTTGCCTGGATTGCATGCAGTGCATTGTTTTAATTGTAAAATAATATCAAAGGTTTGGGCTGAGAGTCTGGTTTCTAAGGTCGGGCTGAGTGGATTGAATTGATCAATGACAGTCAATACTCTGAACCTTTTTCTATTGCTCTACGGATCGGGTGAAAATCCATCGATCAGTAGCGTGGTGCTAGCTTGGCCTCTCGGAACAGATGGTCCTTTTCTTGGTTTGCCGTAGCTGTATAGCTTGGCAGCTCGAAGAGCTGTCAGATGTCTCCCGCTGGTCGGACGAAAAAAACGATCAATCTTTCATTTGATCGTTTTAAGTTTCTGATACAAGATACAGACAAAGCTACCGCCGGTACATGATTTCCTTCACCGGCTTTAGTGAAGAGTTAAAATGGTCCCTAGGAACAACATGAAAATCATCAAATACTTGCTCTTGATCTCTATCGCCGCCTCTCTATCGGGGTGTGGGCTATTCTGCGGTGGCCACGGCGATCGTCATGATCACCATGCTCATCATGAAGGCAGCGGAAGCTCTTCTGTAGAGCCTAGCGAGGAATGAGGGCCTGGAGGAGCTGAGATGTCTAACTGTTGTAGTTCTAAGTCTGACTTTACAGAAGAAAGTATAAAGCCTGAGGTTCCAACCCTTTGCCCTCTCTGTGGGCAGAAGGGGCTCAAAGTAAAACCTCTCACCTTGCAGTCCCTGTTGACCGTGGAAGAGGCCTCTGACTTTGCCTTTGAGGGATTCCGTTTTTGCCGGACCCAAGGATGTCAGGTCGCCTACTTTGGGCTAGACGAAACCCTCTTCACCACCGAACAGGTCAAGGTTCCGATCTACCAAAAAGACCTCAACCCAGAGGTTTATGTTTGTTATTGTTTCAAGGTCAGCCGAGGCGAGGTGGTAGCCTCCGTGGGCCGTGGCGAAGGATCTCAAACCTATGACCAAGTCAAACAAAAAAAGGACACCTCAGGCTGGGACTGCGAAGCCAAAAACCCCCAAGGAAATTGCTGCTTCGGGAACCTGAAAGACCTGATTCAGTCCGCCCAGTGAGCCCTTTAAGTGCCTCTGTTAAAGTCTCATGACCAGGCACTTACTATGGATGGGACTGGGGGCAGAGGGTGGAAACTGAAAGCTTAGACAAAGGAAATCTGTGCATAGTCGTCGGTTTCCCATAGGGGGGGGACTGCCATGAGGAACAGAAAGCCTAGGTTGGTTTTATCCCCAAAGACCAGTTTACCCCCTGGGGAAATGAGGCTGTAAACAGGCCAGCAGTTCTGCTTTGGACAGGGGTTTGTTGAGGTAGCCGTCAAAAGGGGCTTCTAAGGCCAAATCGTTGAGTTCTAGCTTGGAATAGGAGGTTAAGGCGACGATCAAAGGCGCTTTGCCTTGGGCCTGTTTGTGTATGGCGAGGTTTGCGTCCACGCCGTTCATGACCGGCATATCAATATCCATCAGCACCAAGTCAAAGTGGCTCTCTTGGGACCGCTGCACCGCTTCGGCGCCGTTGCTGGCGGTTTCAAAGACCAAGCCTAACTCGTTGAGCACCGCTGAGCTGCTTTGGGTGTGTAAGGACTGGTCATCGACCAACAAAACCCGCATCCCGGAAAGAAAGCTTTGCGGTTGAATTTGCGGTGGGCTTAAGGGGGCCTTTCCAGAAGGCAAGGTGAACCAAAAACAACTTCCCTGGTTCAACTCGCTGGTGACACCAATCTGGCCGCCACATCGTTTCACAAATTCTGCGCAGAGGATCAGCCCCAAACCCGATCCGGCCTCGCTGTTGGTGCCCAGGCTAGAGTGGCCTTTTTGTTCCAGCTGAAAAAGGGAGGCTTGAATCGCTGGGGAAATCCCCACCCCATCGTCTTTGATCTCTACCCGAACTTGTTGCTCATCCTGCGCGGCGGTGATTTGAACCTCACCACCTTTCGAGGTGAACTTGATCGCATTGTTGAGCAGGTTGCGGATGACGGTGGAAGCCATTTCTGGGTCGCAGTGAACCCAAAGGTCCGGGTTGTTTTGGCGCAGGGTGATCTCTTTTTGCAGTGCCGGCCCTTTGTAAAGATTGATGTTGTGGCTGATCAGGGTGGAAGTCGGGAAATCGGAGGGGTTGTATTCCAGTTCCCCCTTTTGGCTCCTCGCCCAGGTCAGGAGATTTTCCAACAATTGGTGGGAGTTTTTGGTTGTGTTCGCAACGCTTTGAAAAAAAACATCATCAATGTCCGCCGCTTTTTCAAACACTTCGTTAAACATCACCGAAAGGCTACCAATCGGCCCTCGCAAGTCATGGGCGATGATGGAAAAAAACTTGTCTTTGGTGGCGTTCGCTTGTTCAACCTCTCGGTTAGCAGCGATCAGCTCTAGTTGGGTCTTAAACAGGGCTGTCTGGAAAAAATAGGCGACCAAGGAACCCACAAAGATCGCACAGCCAAGGTTGCAAACAAAAAAGGAGGTCATCAACCAGGGTGCAAGTGCCTGTTGGATCGGGGACTCGGTGAACGACAATTCGGTCCAGATATACAAAACAAAGGAGGAGGTAGGAAGAAAAAAGATCAACAACTTATCTTTTCGTGGCAGAAACAGAAAAATGGTCACTCCCACGGTAACCAACCATATGTTAACCCCTGAGCTTACGCTTAGATAGTAGGTTAGGGCGACGATTTGCGCTTGCCCTGTAACCGTGAAATGTAAACTGGCACGTCTGTAGTCCCCTCGATGGCTCCAAAAAAAACAAGAGAAATGGCCCACAATAGAAAGCCCATTGATCGCCATAGGTTGCCAAAATAATTCGGGATCGAAGAGGAAATACATCAGGTTGTACAGGATGATCGTCATGATGACCACAACCAGGGTCTGGTTGATAGTCTTCACATGGTTCCTTGTCTCATCGTTCTGGATATGATCCAGCCCAATTTCGGAACATTGCCTCCACAGCCGACTGATTCCAGAATTCCGGTCTACCACGGTCTCCCTCTACCCAGGGTGTTGCTCCTTCGCACCGGTTTAAGTGTCACTTTAAACTTCATCAAACAGCCCTGGTTTTGAATTTGCCACAGTTCCACTTTTTCGCAATGGAATGTTACTATATTCTAAAGATCCTCCCCTAGGTAGCCCAAACTTAAAATGAGTTGTTATTAACCTCAGGATATCATTTTGGATGTGCCTTTCTTTTACACACAAGCGCAACAGGCTCTCCAGGTGTTTGGAAAGCCCAAAAGCCTGTTTGTGACGTTGTTTTGTTATCTTTGCGGTTGCTTCTCAGTGCTTGGTGTCCAACAAAAAACGAGGCTTAATCAGGGCAACCGAACCGCCCCCTGTGCTAGGGGGGATTCGTGTCTTTGGGGGGCTGTTGGAATCGGTGGAGCTTACAGCTTCACGGAGTAGGTCCAACCATAAGGGTCTTCCCTGTCCCCGGTTTGCAGGGAGGTCAGCCGTTTGTACAGGTCGGTCATCACTGGGCCAGGGTCGGTGGGGTTTGGCCCGATATTGTGCCAAGTGCCATCGATCAAGAGCTTACCAATCGGGCTGATCACCGCAGCGGTGCCACAGGCACCCATTTCTTCGATCTCTGCTTTCACTTCCAAAAAGTCGATCTGCCGCTCTTCGGTGGTGTAGCCTAGTTCTTGTTCTGCCATAGTGACCACCGATTTGCGGGTGACCGAAGGCAGGATGCTGCTGGAGCTTGGGGTCCAAAAACGTTTGCCTGACAAAGCCAAGACAATGTTTGCACTGCCCGCTTCTTCCAAGTATTTGCGGTGTTTTGGGTCCAAGTACAGGGCCTCATTGGCTCCTAAAGCTTGGGCTTGTCGGGTCGCTAGCAGGCCGCCTGCGTAGTTGGCCCCCACTTTATAGTTCCCAAGGCCCAGCGGGGCGGCTCGGTCAATATCGATCACCGCCAAGCTGATCATGTTCAGGCCACCGGCTTTGTAATAAGGACCAACAGGGCAGGCAAAAACCCGGAAGATAAATTTTGGTGCTGGCCTGAGCCCCAAGTTTTCCCCCACCCCAATCAGCATCGGGCGTAGGTAAAAAGAAGCCCCTGAGCCATGAGGTGGCACCCAGGCTATGTTCGCTTGGATGGTCTGCTCAATCGCCGATAGAAACATCTCGGTGGGTACCTGGGGCATCAACAAACGTTCGGCGCTTTCTTGCATCCGCTGCTCGTTCAGCTCAGGGCGGAACAATAAAATCCGGCCATCTTTAGCGGTCTGCGCCTTCAGGCCTTCAAAACAGGTCTGCCCATAGTGCAACGCCGGGGAGCCTTCGTGCAGGTCCATCACCTCGCTTTCCACCATCTCCCCTGAACTCCAGACACCGTTTTCGAAGGTCGCTTCAAACCGGTAGTCCGTTTTGAGGTAAGAGAACGTCAGGTTTGCCCAGTCCAAATCTTTTTTGGGGCTCGTGGAAGAATTCATGGTGAAGCTCTAATATAAGTGAAACAGCTGGCCCCAAAGTTGGGGGGCAGCTTGGTAAAGTACGGCGGCTAAAACCAAATAGGGGCCAAAAGGTACCTTCGACGACAGGGATTTTCTCTGGAGGCCCAACAACGCCAAGCTGATCAACAGCCCGCTAAATGCAGAGAGGAACACCAAAGGTAACAACGCTTGCCACCCAAAAAGAAAGCCCAACAGCCCTAATAAACTTGCGTCTCCCTGGCCAAGCCCTTCTTTGCCTCGAAGGGCCAAAAAGGCAGTTGAGACCCAGTGAAACAGCCCGGCACCTGCGAGCAAACCGATCAAACAAGAGATCAGGCTCTGTGGTGCAAGCATCCCTAACCAAAGGGATTGTATCCCAATCAGCACAAGAATAGGGCCAGTATAGATTTGGGTTGTGCGAAAGTCCAGCCAGGAAATCACCAGCAACCCAAGACCTAGAAACAGCCAACGGACCGCTTCGATCTGGGGGCCATATACAAAGGCCAGCCCGATGGCTAAGGCACCAGCAAGCAGTTCAGTGAGCGGGTAAACAGGGGGGATTTTGTAATTACATTGGGGGCACCGGCCCTTTAAAATAAGAAACCCAAGGACCGGGAACAAGCCCAACGGCGAGACCGGCTTGTGGCATTGGTCGCACCGAGACCGGCCCCAAAGGCTGGTTCCTTGTTCGAGCCTCAGGGCGCTGGTGGCTGCAAATGAGCCAAGGCAGAGCCCTAAAAAACCAAGGAATGCGAAGGGGCCAATTTCGGTCATCGGTTAACGTAGCGTGATGAGGATCTGCTCGATTTGGTCCCGACCTTCTAACTTTTGTTTTTTCAAGTCATGTAACCTGAGGGTGTCGTCGTCGCTCAACCCTTTGTTTTTTTCCATTTGGAGGATGTAGGCTTCTAAAGCGTCGTGGTCCTTCATCAGCCTGTCCAGAGCGTAATTAGACCCTCGGTGCTCGGCAATCAATGATAAGTCTTGGGCTTCCATGGCTTCTCCTGGATTAGATGGTTTCGATCAAGGCAACAAACTCTTGGATGTATCGTTCTTGTTGTGCCTTGAGTTCAGTTGGGTTCTCCCCGGTGAGGTTGAAATAAAACTTAATTTTTGGCTCGGTGCCCGAGGGTCTTGCGGTGATCCTTGATCCGTCTGCCAGCAAAAAAGCCAGCACATTCGACTTCGGCAGGTCGATGGATTCTTTTGCACCCGAACCGGTGGTGGTGATTTCGCTGGATTGGTAATCCCGGATGGTTGACACCTGGACCCCGGCGATTTGGGCTGGTGGTTGCTGCCTCAAGGATTGCATGATCCGCAAAATCTTTTCGGCCCCTTCTTTGCCTTTAAAGGTTCGGTTGACCAATTCGTCCGAGTGATACCCATATTGTACGTGGATCTCTTCCAACCGGTCAAACAGGGTTTTGCCCTGTGCAGCCATGGTCGCAGCCATTTCAGCGAAGATCATAGCGGCACTGACGGCGTCTTTGTCTCGGACAAAATCTCCAAATAGATAGCCGTGGCTTTCTTCTGTACCAAACACAAACTGGTGCCCTGCAGTGGAGTCCAGTTGGGCCATCTTTTCACCAATATACTTAAACCCGGTCAACACTTCATCCACCAACAGACCTTTGTCCTCAGCGATTTTTTTGGCCAAGGTGCTGGTGACGATGGTTGTGATCATGTGGCCCTGGGCCGGTAGCTCGTCTTTTTGTTCTAACCGGGTGAGGTAGAAATCAAGCAACAGTTGTCCGATTTGATTGCCGTTGAGCTTCGCCCACTGTCCAGCTTTGTCACGGGCCATGCCGCCGATGCGGTCTGAGTCAGGGTCAGTAGCCATGATCAGCTGGTCGTTTGGGCCAGCGGCTTTCTGGGCCTCTTCTAACGCTGAAGCTTCTTCGGGGTTCGGGGAAGCAACGGTTGGGAAGTCGCCGTCTGGTAATTCCTGGGACGCCACCACCGTGACCTGTTCAAAACCAGCCTCCGCCAACATATGACGAACCGGAAGGTTCCCAGCGCCATGCAACGGGGTGTAGACCACCCCAAAGTTAGTGTGGTTTTTTCGTTCCCCTAAGGAAAGCCCTTTGACTAATGCGTAGTATGGCTGATCGATTTCATCACCGATGATTTGGATCAAGCCTTGGGCCTTAGCAGCTTCGAAATCCATGGTTTTGATGGAACCAAAGTCCTGGATGCCGTTGACCTCATCAATGATTCCTTGGTCGTGCGGCGGCGTCACTTGGCAACCGTCAGACCAGCTGACTTTATAGCCGTTGTATTCCTTCGGGTTGTGGCTAGCGGTGATCACAATCCCGGCGGTAGCGCCCAAATGGCGGACTGCAAAGGAAAGCATCGGCGTTGGCCTCAGGCTGTCATAGAGGAACACCTTGATTTGGTTTGCAGCCAGCACCAAAGCCGCTTCCTGGGCAAAGGTGTCAGAAAAATTGCGGCTGTCACAGGCAATGGCCACCGAAGGGTTCGGGATTTGGGCTTTTTTGATGTAGGTCGCCATCCCTTGGGTCGCACGGCGGACGGTGTAACTATTGATTCGGTTGCTACCTGCCCCGATGATGCCTCGAAGCCCGCCGGTACCAAACTCAAGATCTTTATAAAATCGGTCAGTCAGTTCCGCTTCGTTGTTTTGGTCGATCAACCCCGAAATTTCGGCTCGGAATTGGGGGTCAAAGGCTGGGTCTTTTGCCCAATGTTGGGCTTTTTCTAAGATCAACTTGTCCATGTTCCACCTAGTTTGGAGGGAGGTTTGAAAAGTCTTCGAGAAGTTCTTTAGCCAAATTTACATGGTCGCTTAACACCATCATTTCCATCGGCACCGCCCCGATATTCGGTAACATCGAAGAGCTGTGACGCCCGGCAATTTGGAAGTCGATTTGGTTCGCTTCAAACAGGCTGCTGAGCAGGCTCATTTCAGCGGGGTCACCGCTGCGGTAGACACACACCCAACTCGGGCCTTTGTTTTCCTTCGCCTTGCGGTACTCGTCTAAGTCGACCACCGTGCCGCCCGTTGGCGGGGGATGGCTTTTTTTGAACTGCCCCCACTGCCATAAAACAGCTGCGGACAAGGCAAATTCAAAGACCATGATCCAGGAGTTATCAGCCGCCCAGTCCGGTGCAAGGCTCAAAACCAAAAAATGGCTCAACCCGGTCAATCCAAAAAAAATCAGCAGTGGTTTCACAATAGTTTCTGATAAAAGTCTTGGGTTGAACGGACCACCGAGTCTACGTCAAGGCCGGTGGATTGTAACTGCTCTGCACGGGTTGCATGTTCGTAGAAATTGTCCTTGATGCCCAAGTTCAGGCAAGGCTTATAGACCCCTTCCCGGCTGAGCAATTCCATCACCGCTGAGCCAAAGCCGCCTGCAATGATGTTTTCTTCTAAAGTGACCACGGCCCTTGCGTCTCTGACTTGGCTCAAAATCAGGGCTTCATCCAGAGGTTTAACAAACCGGGCGTTGATCACCGTTGGGTCGATCCCTTCTTTTTGTAAAATCTCTGTGGCCAGCACCGCTGTTTCAACCATGGTGCCAATGGCGATCAGCACCAAACCGGACCCTTGGCGGACAACCTCGCCCTTGCCCCACTCCATGGGCTGGACTTCGGCGAGGTCTGTTTTGTATTCTGTGGTGTTGGCACGGGCAAACCGGATAGCGATAGGGCCTTGGTCATATTGTTGGGCGAGCTTCATCATCTCTTGCAACTCAACCCCATTTTTAGGGGCTAACACAGCCATGTTGGGGATCATCCTGAGGTAGGTCAGGTCTTTGACTCCGTGGTGGGTCGCTCCATCTGGACCGACAAACCCCGCACGGTCGATCAAAAACCGGACCGGTAAGTTCTGCAAGGCCACATCATGGCAAATGTGATCAATCGCACGTTGTAAAAAGGTGGAGTAGACCACCACAAAGGGTTTGATCCCCTCGGCGGCTAAGCCACCGGCAAAGGTAACTCCATGGCCTTCGGCAATCCCGACATCAAAAATCCGGTCTTTAAATCTTTCTTGAAACCTCGCCAACCCCGTGTTGCCCAACATCGCCGCTGAAATCGCCACCACCTTGTCGTCTTCGGCCATGATTTGTTCCATGGATTCAGAAAACAGGTTGGTGTAGCTTTTCCCCGATTGGTTTTGAGGGACAGATATACCGGTGCTAGGGTCAAACGCCCCGACGCCGTGAAAGGACAAGGCGTTCCCTTCCGCAGGTTGGTAGCCTTTCCCTTTTTGGGTGGATACATGGATCAGGATCGGGCCTTTGATGGTTTTGGTCACCTTCAAAACGTTGATCAAGTCGCTGAGGTTGTGTCCGTCTACTTGGCCAAAATAACGAAAATTCAGGTTTTCAAACCAGACACCATGGGTAAAAAAGGCCATGAACGAGTCGTTGACCCGTTTGAAGGTCTGGTGAATCGCCTTGGGGATGGCGCCGTCTTTGGAGTGTTTGCTGATCTCATTACGGATCATGTTGAAGGACTTGGACGCAGAAAAATTGATGATCGTTTTAGATAAAGCCCCCACCACTGGATCGATGGACATTTCGTTGTCGTTTAAGATGACAATCAAATCTTCGTCCAAATGCCCCGCATGGTTGAGTCCTTCGAAGGCCAACCCGCCAGTCATCGCTCCGTCTCCAATCACCGCAATGCAGTGATGCTTCTGGTGGTTGATCTCCCGAGCGACCGCAAAGCCCAAGGCCGCTGAAATCGACGTGGACGCATGGCCTGCACCAAAGTGGTCGTACTCTGATTCTTCCCGAGATAAAAATTTAGAGATGCCCTCTTTTTTGCCCAACAGCTCTAGCTTATCCTTGCGGCCAGTAATCAGCTTATAGGTGTATCCCTGGTGCCCGACATCGAAGATCACCTTGTCTTCTTTGAGGTCAAACACTTTGGCCAAAGCGAGTGTCAATTCCACGCTACCTAAGGACGAGGCCAGATGCCCTCCTTTGCGGCTCACCACATCAATGATACGGTCCCGGCAGTCCTGGGCAAGGTCTTTGATTTGATCGACCGAAAACCCCTGGATCTCCTTAGGGTCGTTTAGATTATCAAGCACGTTGGGCATGGAACTCATTCCTTTTGATGTTGGGCCAGCAGGTTTGCTTGTTGCCTCACCAAGGGGTGAGGGTCATGTTGCTGGAGTGCTTCTAAAGTTGTGTTCGTTGGAAAGCAGCCAATTTTGCCATATAATTGCAAGCAATTCAACCGAATCATTGGATCTTCGTGGTCTAACAGACCTTTAATGGTTCGATTTATTTTTAGGGTCTTACAGGTTTGTAAGTATTTCAGTACATCAAGCAGGATCTGTTCAATGATAAAGGGCTCGTCAAACAACGGTTTTGGTTGCCTTTTGTCCTTGAATTTTTTCAGCCAAACTTGCCATCGTGACGGGCTGATTCGGTTCATCACCAGAGGGAGAAACACCTCGCTTCCGATCAATACAAAGGCCTCAAGCAATTCTTGCAACAGTATAGGGTCTTGTGATGACTCAAACAACCGGGACAAAGGCAGGATCGCCTTTTGGCTTTTGATTTCGCCAAGAGCACGCACCGCATGACCACGGATCACCAAATCGTCCCCAAACAGCAGAGTCAGTAAATCGTCCTCGGAGATTTCCCCACGTTGTTCAAAGCTAAACAACCGGGCTGCTGCCTCTCGCCTAGTGGCGGGGTCTGCGCCGTTGCTGAGCTGGTCAAAAGCCTGCAAATGCTGTTCGTCCATTAAAGTTCAAGGGGCCTAGCGGTTTGGTAGAATTGTTGACAAAGGTTTGTAACCCCGTAGAGAATAGACTTCGCTGAAGTGTTCAGCAACCTTTATAGCCTTTTCCAGCGTTTAATTGCCGTGTCTTCCGAATCAATCTTAGTATTCAAAGAACAAGAGTTCTATTTTGGGATATCCCCCGCAGATTTTGAGGACCAATATTCTCTGGATCAGCTCGAAATTTCCCCTACCGGGGTATCCGAGGCGATTTGGGTGTATCACCAACGGGCCCGTGACCGGGAAAAAGAAGGGATCTTCTTGCACTTAGGGGCACTGTTTGGGCTTTCCCCCATTGACTTTAGCCACCAAGGTATGGTTTTCGTGAAAGAGCTGAAGGAAGGGGTGCGGCTGGGGTTGTTTTTAGATAATTTGACCTTTAAACTGCCCATAGAGAGCCTAAAAAAGGCCTCGGATCAGGTCGGGGAATTAAATAAACTGCCTCCAGAACTTCCCCCCAGGGCGGTGCGGCAGGTGCTGCGGTATAACCGCAAAAATATTATTTTGATTGACCCCGTTCGTCTCACAGAAGTGTATCAGCTGATTGCCCCAGAGCGGATCCGTAACTTACTGAAACTTTATCACCAGTCAGAAGGGACGAGCCGGTAGGCTCAGTCTAGGTTCAGCTTGCTTTGAAGGGCTTGTAAGACTTCCTCTACGCTGAGCAGGTCCGTGGCGATGGTGGTGGCATCATCGGGGACTTTCAGCGGAGCGATTTCTCGGTTCATGTCGCTTTGGTCTCTGCTGGTGATTTCGGCAACCAATGCGTCAAACCCCGGCCCAACAGTCGCTGTTCCATCTTCGGTAGCTCGCCTAGTTGCCCGGATGGTTGAGCTGGCGTCTAAATAAAATTTGTTTTTACTTTCAGGGAAAACCACAGTACCTATATCTCTGCCGTCAACCACTACAGCGTAACGCTCTGCGATGTCACGGATCATCTGGTTGATCAGGTCTCGGCAGGCTGGGTGGTTTGCGATGTACCTGATTTTTTTAGTTAAAGACCGGTCCCTGATCGCTCCAGAGATGTCTTCACCGCCAAAAAGAATCTGTTGTTGGTGGTGAGCGAACGTGATTTTTAGTTCGTCCTTTCGGGCCCCGAAGAGCCTCGCAATTTCGCTCTGGTTGCCTTCAAGGGCTTCAAAATGGCGGGAACCGAACCAGGTTAAGGTCCGGTATAGGGCCCCTGAATCAATGTATTCGATTTCGAGTTTTGCCGCCAAAAGCCTAGCGATGGTGCTTTTTCCGGACCCTGCAGGTCCATCAATGGTGATGATCATTTTTAATTTTAGGTCGTTAAACAATGAGTTTATCTGGGCCAGATTGCCGTAAAATCATTCATGTTGATATGGATGCCTTTTACGCCTCTGTTGAACAAAAAGACCACCCTGAGACTCGGGGTAAACCCTTAGTTGTTGGTGGAATCGGTTCCAGAAGCGTGGTCGCTGCAGCGAGCTACGAAGCCCGCCAATTTGGGATTCATTCCGCTATGAGCATGGCCCAAGCAAAACGGCTGTGCCCGCAAGCCATAGTCATGGCACCTCGGATGCAAAGATACAAGGAAATATCGAGTCAAATACACGGGATTTTTAAGAAATATACTGAGATGGTCGAGCCGCTGGCCTTGGACGAGGCGTGGTTGGATGTGACGGTCAATACACAGCGCATCCCCTCTGCGACATGGGTTGCGACCCACATCAAATGGGACATCGAAAATCAACTAGGCCTGACCAGCTCCGCAGGGGTGAGTTACAATAAGTTCTTAGCCAAAATCGCTTCAGGGATCGACAAACCCAATGGATTGTTTGTCATCCCCCCAGAAGAAGCGTTGGAATTTCTCTCAGGCCTGCATCTGTCAAAAATCCCTGGTGTCGGTAAAGTGACCGCCGCCAAGTTGAAAGGTATGGGCTTCGAGTTTGGCCATCAGTTGTTAGGGGTTTCGAGCCAAGAATTGATCGCTGGCTTTGGGAAGTTTGGTGGCCAATTGTATCAGCTGATCCGTGGTCAAGATGACCGAGTGGTCGAGTCAAAACGAACCCGAAAATCTGTTGGTGTAGAGCAAACCTTTTCCAACGACATGGGGGGAGGGGTGGTGTTGGACCGTGCGTTGGATATGTTGTTCCAGCGGCTTTGGACCCGGCTGAAGCCGGAAAAACGCAGGCCTCGGGCGGTCACTTTAAAGGTGAAGTTTGCCGACTTTTCGGTCATCACACGAAGCTCCAGTGACCCAGCAGGCCTGACCCATCTGCAAATAAAAAAGCTAGCCCAACGGCATTTGGCTTTGGTTCACCAGACCCACCCGAACGCCTTGTTTCGGCTTTTGGGGATCAGTGTATCGTCGTTTGAAGGCTCCAAGCCTCAAAAAATCCCTCCAGGGCAGCTAGACCTGTTCTCCTACGTTGACTTAACTAACCTCCCTTCAGAGTTTTGACCTTGGACTTTACGCCGCTTACCTTTGAACAGTGTCAACGCAGCACCCAAGGCTATTGGGTGAGCGAACCGACAGACTTAAAACAGCCGCTTTGTGGTGGTGCCTTCGATTCTCGCAATATCGAGCGGGAACAAATCTTTTTTGCTTTTTCTTTCGGAGCCCAAGACGGACATCAATTTGTACCGAAGCTTGTGGGTAGCTCTGTGAAGTTACTGGTCGTAGAGCGGGACGTTCCACCGGTGCCGGGAGTCGCTATTTTATGTGTGACCGACAGCCTGAACGCATTGCACCAAATTGCAGGTTGGAGAGCGAGGCATTTTGCCGGGAAAATCATCTCTCTGACCGGCTCGTCTGGCAAAACCACCTTGAAAAATTGGCTGACCCACTTTTTAGGGTCTCAGCTTAAGGTACAAGCGAACCCTGGCAGCTTCAATAACCACATCGGTTGTCCCGTGACGTTGTTGGCCCTGAGGCCAGAAACAGAGGTATTGATCTTAGAAATGGGGACGTCGGGGACCGGAGAATTGGAGCTGCTTAGCTCCATCGCTCCAGCGGATGTGACGATGTTGCTCAACATTGGCCATGCTCATTTGGGGAAGTTTGGCTCCCGTGATGCCCTGATCAAAGGCAAACTAGAAATATTTGGGCACCAGCGAGAAGGGGGAGTGAACCTCATCCCTGCGCTGAGGGATTGGTCTTCGGCGTCCGTACCTGAGCCCAAGGTCAGTTTCGGTGGTTCCGGGGATTACTGGTTTGAGGCCCCGGTCTTAGACGGGGTTGATGGGGCCCAGCGTTTTGTGCTGGCTGGGCCACAGGGCCGGGTCGAAGTTGAGGCCAATCATCTCGGGCCGTTTGTGCCTGAGTTACTTTGTGCGATCAAAGCGGTGTGTGATCTATTGGGCGATTTTGAGGGGTCGTTTGCATCGCTGGCAAAATGCCTTCCTGAAGGTCAAGGTCGGTCTCAACTGCTGATCGGCCTGGACCAATCGAAGGTGATTGACGACAGCTATAACGCCAACCCTGAGTCCGTGGTGAGCCTCTGGCAAACCATGGCTGCCTTTGAGGCAGGCCGTTATGTTGCCTGTATCGGGAACCTAGCGGAAATGGACGACGGGCTGAAGGATAGCATCAATGTGTTGAGGGAAGGCCTTCCAGAAAAAATAACCGATCTGTTTCTTTGTGGGGACACGGCGGGCGTGCTTGCTGAAGCTCTCGGCGCCCAGCGCCCTGGGCTCAACATTCAGCTTTTCAACACACCGCTGGATATGCGGGAATCCGTACTGGAGATCGGCGGCCCACAAACAGTGATTGGCATCAAAGGCAGCCGCACTTCCCATATGGAACGGCTGGTCTTGGCGTTGACCGGCGCGGAGGTAAGCTGCACCGCCCAGCGTTGTGGGCTGTTGTTGAACTGTAAAAACTGCCCAAAACTAGGTGGGGCAGGTTTATAACTCTTCCATGTCATTGTCTAGGCTGTCTGGGGAACTTTGTTCAATCGCACTAGACCTTGCCCGGTCTAACGGCTCTGGCTTGGGCGTTGCCGCATCGTCGTTCTGTTTTTGTTCCTGAGGCTCATAGGTGTCGCTGTAGCCGGTGTTTTGGTGGCATTGCACCGGTTGGGTGCCTGCTCGGAAATATTCAAACTGGGCCCTTTTATTGTGGTCACAGTCCAGCAGCCCTGATTCCGGCACGATCTTAACCATCTGGATACCTTCGGGCTGTTTGAACGGGAGTACCGGCAGCGTTTTGAGGACTTGCTTCATATATTGAACCCAAATCGGTGCTGATGCCCTAGAGCCAGTTTCGAGGGTCCCTAAAGATTTCTGGGTGTCATCATAACCCACATAAACCCCGGTTAAAACCTGGGGGACAAAACCGATGAACCAAGCATCAGTATAGTTATTGGTTGTCCCTGTTTTTCCGGCTGCTGGCCGTTCCAACGCCTTTGCCCTGAACCCAGAACCATGCTGTACAACGTCTTGTAGGGTAGCGGTCATCAAAAAGGCGGTCTCTGCGTTCATCACCTGCTTGCTTTGAAAGCTCTCTTGGTCCAGCAAAACCTTTCCGTTCTTGGATTCAATCCTGCGGATGAACCGTGGCTCAATCAAATTTCCGCCGTTGGCAAAAATACTGTAGGTTCGAGCCATCTCTTTCAACGTCACTGACGCAGTCCCCAAGCCAATGGTTAGGTCGGTCGGTAGGTCTGCTGTGATGCCTAGCTTGCGAGCATGTTTGATGATTTTCGCAACCCCAAGGGCCATGCTTAACCTGACCGTAGGTATGTTTTTGCTGTGAGCCAGCGCATTTTTCAAGGAGATTTTCCCTTTAAACTTCTTTGAAAAGTTCCCTGGTCTCCATTGGGTATCTTTGAAGACCAAGGGGGTATCATCTAACATGGTGGCTCTGGTGAAGCTGCTTTCTAGGGCCAGAGAATAAACAATCGGCTTGAAGGCACTACCAGGCTGACGTTTGGCCTGGATCGCCCGGTTGTATTCGCTCAAGGCGAAGTCGTAGCCCCCAGACATGGCTAACACTTCACCAGATTCAGGCTTCAGCGAAATCAGCCCGCCGTTTGCACCAGGAGATTGGTATAACTTCAAGGCGAAACCTTGGGAGCCCGGGGAGATATCATCTAAGATCACCTCCACCACGTCGCCTGTTTTTAAGATGGTTTTGAGGTTTTTGAGCCGTGTTTTCCAATTGAGTAATGATTCCCGGTCGACCGGTCTGGCCCATTGGTGGTCGTCAAGCCGTAGGGTGCCTACTTTTTCGCTGCCTAAGTCGATCACTGCCTCCTTATTGGAGACTTGATTGACCACCCCAAACACATGGCCACCTAACAAAAATTTGTTTTTCTTTTGCAGCAGGTCGATCAGGTTTTGATAGACCTCCAAAACCCTGGCTTTATCTTCGTCGCCGAGACGGTCCATTTTTTTTGAGTCCAAGCCAGAAGTTTCGGAAAACAGCGTTTCGGACACCTCGGATTTCGAGACCGCTTCTCGCCAAAGATTCCGGCTAGCCCCTCGGTATCCAGAACGGTGGTCGTGGTTGATCAGGCCGTCACTCAGAGAGTGCTGTGCTGCGATCTGCATTTTGAGATCCATGAAGGTGTAGACCTTCAGGCCCCCTGTATAGAGAGTGTCCATTCCGTAAAGATCCAACAGGATACGCCGGACCAACTCGGTGTAATAGCTGGCTTCGTTTGAGTCAGACGTTTTGCCCAAGTTAAGCCGGATCGGTTTCGCTTTTGATTCTTGGTATTGGTTCTCGGTGATGTAGTTTTGATCACGCATCGCCGAAAGCACCAAGTTCCGTCGGCGCATCGCATTTTTCAGGCTCACTGTCGGTGCCCAACGGCTAGGTGCCTGAGGCAGGCCCGCCAGCAAGGCTGCTTCTTCCAAGTTTAAGTCTCGGGCAGATTTGCTGAAATAACCTTGGGCGGCCGCTTCGATGCCGTATGCACCGTGCCCAAAATAGGCTTTGTTCAGGTATAATTCCAAAATTTGATTTTTACTGAACCGGCTTTCAATTTGAATGGCTAAAAGGACTTCCTTGATTTTTCGGATGATCTTTTTTTCCGAACTGAGCAAAAACATCTTGGCAGTCTGCTGTGTCAAGGTGGAGGCCCCTTGGGCAAAGTCCATCTTGATCACGTCGATGATCAGTGCCTTGGTCATCCGAATCAAATCAATCCCATAATGTTGATAAAACCGGGAATCTTCGATAGAAATCAACGCATGTGTGGCGACCGGTGGCAATTCATTGTAGGGGATCAGCACCCTTCGTTTGGTGTAAAACTCGGTGACTAAGGCGCCGTTACGGTCAAAAACCTGGGTAGGCAGATCATATTGAGGTTTTTCTAGCTCTGTCAGTTTGGGTAAAGAAAAAGACAAAACATACAGCAACAGCAACACCCCGATGGCAGCTAATCCGACGAGGTAGAGCGAACCGACAGCAAAAGCGACCAGTTTCGGGTGCCGAGTTTCCAGGCGGTTTAAAGGGGACCAACGAAAGGGAAGGCAGGAACGTTTCATCAGCTCAAAACAGGAAAAGGTGATTTTTGTGAACCACCACCAACCCTTGTGGCCGTTGGTCGAGTAAAGGAATCAAAGAACTAGAATCTTGGGAAGCGAGCCCCACACCAATGCGAATCCCTTCAGAGGATTCGATCAATAAAACATCCCCCTTGAGGAATTCGCCGATTATTTTGCCAACCCCAACAATCAGTAGACTTTTGTCGGCCTTCAAGGCCGACTCAGCCCCTGCGTCAATTTGGATTTTCCCCATGGTGGGGGCATGGTGTAGCATCCAATCACCTTTAGACCGGTGGGGCTTTGCCTCCTGGGCCTCGAACAAGGTGCCTATGGGTTCGCCGTGGGCCGCTTTGAGCAGGCTGTCAGGGAGCCGCCCGTTGGTGACGATCGTTTGGATGCCGTTTCTGGTGGCGGTTTCTGCTGCGGTCAGTTTCGAAAACATTCCCCCTGTCCCCCCTTGAGACATGGAGTCTTGGCAATATTTCCAGAGATCTGGGCTGATTTCATCCACCTGTTTGATCAAGGTGGCGTCAGGGTCTTGCAGAGGGTCGCCGGTATAAAACCCGTCAATCACGCTCAAGATGACTAACATATCTGCCTGCAACATCGCTGCGGTCAAGGCAGCGAGTTGATCATTATCGCTGAAAGTGGTTTCTTCGAAGCTAACCACATCGTTTTCATTGATGATCGGTAATATATCATTGCGGAGCAACCCCTCTAGGGTGGACTTGATGTTTTGGTAAGCGTCTTGGTGCCGGAAATCAAACCGGGTGATCAAGGCTTGTGCCGGTAGGACCGAGTTTTCCTTAAAAAAGTCAGCATAAATCTGGAACAGCCGACCTTGACCGATGGAGGCGAGCATCTGCTTGCGAATCACCGGGTCTCTCTCGCTTTCAAAGCTGTTGAATTCTCGGCCTGCCCCGGTTGCACCGGAGCTGACTAGAATCACCTCTGCTTCCTTGCGTAGCTCACAAATCTGGAGCACTAGGTCTGCAATCTGGTTGTAGTCTAACCGGCCGTCAGCTCGGGTCAATACATTGGTGCCGACTTTAACAACAATTCGTCTTCTTTTGTTCATGAATCCTGCGCCGAAAGGTCGGGTTGAGCTGCTGCGAGATCGTATTCCTCCGGTCTCGGCAGTTCAGAAATTTTTTGGATGCCAAAGACTTCTAAAAAGCGTTTGGCTGTGGCAAAAATCATGGGTCGGCCTGGGGTGTCTTTTTTCCCCGCAATGCGGATCAACCCTTTTTCCAGTAAACTTTTCACTCCATAGGAACAGTCTACCCCACGAATTTCTTCGATATCAGCCCGGGTGACCGGCTGGTGATAGGCGATGATCGCCAGGGTTTCCATGCTCGATGGGCTGAGCTTTGTGGGCCGAATCGTTTTGGTTGCCTGGATCCACTCTTGGTAGACACTGCGAGTCCGTAGCAAATAACCCCCACCGGTCGAAACCAGTTCGAAGGCACGGCCAGTTGCCTCATAGTCCCTTTTGAGTTGCCCCAAAATGAGTTGGACCTGCTTTCTTTCCAACCCCAGAACCTGGGCAATATCTGAAGCCTTCAACCCCGAGGGAGTGGTAAACAACAAAGCTTCAATGATCTGTTCGCTGGACGGTTGGCTCATCGCCTTTAGGGACTGAGGTTAAAATGTGTTTCATTTACCATTTTTGGAGGAACCCGTCTAGCGTCGAAAGTCGCAGAGGATGGACAACAAGGGTATGATTCGTTAAGCTCCCATTGAAAAACTAACCTGAGAGCTGTGATGAAAGAACCCGCAAAATTAGACATTCATGAATCTGTTCGTTTTGGTGAATATGTGGTGACCACCGGCAACGTCTCCATCGATGAAGGCAGCTCCGTATGGCACCATGTGGTGCTTCGTGGGGATGTGGAACCCATCACCATTGGGAAACACTGCAACATCCAAGACTCCACCGTGATGCACGGGCAACTGGGTAAATTCTCCGTGACTGTAGGGGACTATGTGTCCATTGGCCATGGTTGTATCCTCCATGGGTGCCAGTTAGCGGATCATTGTTTTATAGGCATGGGTTCCATGGTGATGAACGGCGCTTGTATTGGCAGCCAAGTGCTGGTTGCTGCCGGGTCTTTGGTGCCCCAAGGGGCTAGATTTGACGAGCCTTATACTTTGGTGATGGGCAGGCCTGCCAAGGTGGTTCGTAAGCTCAACGATCAGGAAATTCAAATGATCTTGGACACCCCTAAACGATATATATCTTACGCAGCACAGTGGCTGCCACCTCGGGAGCCCAATGGCTAGGGATGACCAATATGATCAGTATAAAAAAGAAAAATCAGTTGCCTTAAAATCAGTCCGCCACTTTTCTGAACAGTTGATGCTGAAGGGGCTCAAAGGCTTTGCCAGCCGTTTGAGTGTCTCTGTAAACCAAACCGTGGGCCGTGGGTTAGGCCGATTGCTCTACCGGTACTCCAAAAAAGACATTGGGGTGGGGCTGTACCAGCTTGCCTTTGCGATGCCTGAACTTTCAACGGCTCAGCACGAAGAGCTGTTGAAAGAGTCTGCCTTAAACGTGGGTCAAACTTTGTTTGAAGCGTTGTGCATCGAAAAATTTTCCAAAGACCCAGAGCGTTTCATCACCATCGAAGGGCGTGAGGTGATCGACCGGCTCAAAGAGCAAGGACAAGGTGCCTTGATGCTGTTTGGGCACTTCGGAAACTGGGAGCTGATCCCGGTGTTGTACCAAATGCTGGATATCCAAGGGGTGGCCCCTGAAAGCCCTATTGGTGTTGCTGGACTCGATAAAATGTTGATCGACAACCGGACCAATGACCACTTTACGGTGGTTCCTAGAGGCACGGCGAACTCTGCAAAACAGATGTTAAGTTGTTTGAAAAACGGTGGGTTTTATTTGATGGCCATTGATCAGGACTTAGCGAAGGTACAAAACGTATTTGTTGATTTTTTTGGCAAGCAAGCAGCGACTTCCCAAGGGGCTGCCAGCGTGGCCCAACGGTTTAAGGTGCCGGTGTTGTCTGTTTTTGGGAAACGGCTGCCTGACGGGAAACATCATTACCAAATCAAAGAGCTATCAAGCCCTCAGTACGAATCCACACCTGAAGAAACCTTAGAACTGACCCAGCGATACACCACGGCGATTGAGGAGCACATCCGGGAAAGCCCTGGTCAGTGGGTGTGGTTCCATCGGCGTTGGAAAACTCGACCGGACCACGAAACATGAAGGCAAGTTTGTGGGGGCTGGTGGTCGTTGTCGGCTTGGGGTTGATGGTCGGCTGGTACCTTCGTCAGCCTCCTGAAGAGCAGGTCGATCAGGTTGAAGAAGAAAAGCCTGCTATTTTAACTTCGATAGAAATGAAAGATTACTTGGGCTCGGTGGTCAAGGTCCGGCTGTTTGCCAAACAGGCTAAGGTGTTTGAAAAGTCAGAAACCACTGACCTGAGCGAGGTCTATGGAATCATTGCCTCGAAAAAACCTGAGGGACTGCCAACAAAAATTTGGGCGAACCAGGGCAAACTATCGGGAAAAACCAAGTTGATGACCTTGACCGGGGATGTTCGGGTTGAGTTCCCTGAAGGTCGTGTGTTGGAGACCGAGGTGTTGGTTTATGACCAACAAAAAGAGTTGCTTCAAGGGGACCAACCGGTCCGTATGTTTGGTCGTGGGGATTCCGTAGACGCAGCAGGGCTGTTGTACTTTTTGAAAACAGAGGTATTGACCTTAACCCTACCGAGCATCGAGGTTACTTTATGAAAGTCTGTCTACTCTTGTTGAGCCTAATTCTCCCCACCTTGGCTTTTTCACAGAGCAAAGCGCTGGTCCATGGTCAGGCCATGAAACTGGATAAGTCGACCGGGAAAATGCTGATCAGCGGCCAAGTAGACGGATATGATGTAAAAAAAGAAATGAGGTTCCAGAGTGATCGGTTGGAGCTATTGCGTGACACAAAAACCGACGAAATTTCTTTTGCCCAGGTGAACGGCGACGTGGTGGTTACCCAAGGGCTGGAGTATGCGGTTTTTGACCATGGAGTCTATCAACGTAGCTTGTCGCTGTTGACGATGAAGGGGCATTTGATCCTGGGTAACGACCAGAGCCGGATCGAAGGGGACCGGGCGGTTTATGATACCGAGCTTGAAAAGGTTTCCTTGCTCCCCCTACCGAGCCAACAATTAAAGTTTTTGTTTCATCAAAAGAACCCTGATGAACCAGACAATCCGACCCCAATCACCGGGGTGGCCGACGAAGTTTGGTTGTTCCGAGAGCTGAAAAAAGCGATTTTACAAGGCCATGTTGAGGTGAACGACCCGACAGAGCCTTCGCAGTTTAAATCAGGGCGAGTGGTGGTGTTTTTCGACAGTGAGAACCAACTGGATGAGATGACTGCATCCGGCGGGTTTCATATGACCCAACCAGGGCGGTCGTCCAACTCTCGTCGAGCGGTATTGAATTATAACACTCGGTTGATCACCTTACTTGGCAACGCCAAAGTCCAACAGATTGGGGAAGGCGAAGTCCAGGGTGAGCGAGTGGAAATGCATATGGATGTAAAAAAAGGCTTTATACGAGGCAAACGCCAAAAGCCTATACGAATCGAAATCCCCTTGAACTAAGACCATGTCATTTTTGCAAAAAACGCCTCAGGCTAGAGATTTAATGCGACTTTGGAAATCAGAGTTGTTGGTCGAAGAGGCCCTGGGGCAAACCTTGGTCCCCGTTCGTCCTGAGGTGGCCGCCCAGCAGGGCCGTAATTATTTTAAGTTGCCCTTGGATGATTTAGAAAACCAAGAATTCATGCTCCGAGGCGCACAGCAGCTGAAGCTATCGGTCACCGAGGAAGAACGGCCCTTTTTGGGGTACCTTGCCGGGGAAGACAAAAAAAGAAAACGGTACCGCCAAAGCACGGAACATGAGCTTTGGGGCGGGTTCCCAGCGCTTTATTGCAAACAGGGTTATGGGAAATCATCGTTGACCACTATATTCCGGTTCAACATCCCAAAGGTGAACTACCCTGACTTAGGCAAAAATTGGCAAGAAAGCCAGTTAGACGTAGAGCCACAAGAAATCCGGCTCACCCAAGAAGAGATCAGCAGCCAAGAGGCACCCTATTTTTTAGATGAATTATTTTTGAGTGAAAAGCTCGGGCTGCTGGATGAAGAAATCCATACCTTGAGGCACCCAAAGGGAGGCATTGACGCAGGGCCGAAGCGGGCTTTGTTAGGGTTGATTGCCTTGTTGCAGGACGACGAACCACCTCTGGCTGAAGACGCTGAATGGGAGGACATGCTGGAGGCCTTGATGGGCCTGGTCAACCGCCGGTGTCGTTCTGCTCAGGTGCAAATGTTCCCCTACGGTTTGATCTATGAGCAAGAGCAAGCTCAGCCCACTTGGAACCTACAAAAAGACCTGGATCAAATCTTAGATGATCGGATGTTGGATTCCTTGGATTCCGGTAGTGCCGCCCACGGCTACCTTTTTGGGAACCACCAAGAGACATTTCACCCTGTTCAACCAGTGACCTGTTTAGAGGTCCCGCTGACTGCGAGCCAAAATGATGCGTTTGGAGCGGCTCTGAGCCGCCGGTTGACGGTGATCAGTGGCCCTCCTGGGACCGGGAAAACCGAGGTGATCAAAAACCTGATGGCCCATCGGCTGGTTCAATATGTAGACGACCTCAAAACCACAGACTCTTCGACCTACGGCCTGACCCATGCGAGTTTGGTTTGTAGCACCAACAACCGGGCGGTTGATCATGTTTTTGAAGGGCTTGGTATCGAGGGGTTGTTGCCTGCCCATATCCGATTGGGGAGTCGGTTGGTGCTGCAACGCAACACCCTGCCCGCACTGGTGCAATACGCCAACCAGTTGTCAGCCGCAGACCCCACCGCTGGGGAACGGGAATTTCGGGAACACCGGGCTGCTTTTAGTGGTGTGATCAAAAGCCATATCGGTAGCGAGGCTCCTACAGCGGAGTTGTTTGTGCTGGCAAGGAAGTTATTGGATGCCTATGTCCGGGCGAATCAGACCCAAGCTTTGGGGTTAGTGGAAACCTTGATTGCGGATATAGAGGGCAAGAAAGGATTAAGTTCCTTAAAGAAAGTGGAGAACATGGACCTATTTGTGGGGCTGTTCCCCTTGTTAGGTTCGACCTTACTTTCTTTGCGAAATACATTTGATCTAGAGAGTGAATCCATTGGCATGGTGATTATAGACGAGTCTGGGCAATGCGCTCCTCCTTATGTGTTCCCCGCATTGATACGGGCAAAGAGGGCGGTGATTTTAGGGGATTCGTTGCAGTTAGAACCGGTCGTGCGACTGCACCAAGCAGAGGTTGAGGGGATTCGCAAGGCCAAGAAGTTGAAGCTTGAGCCAGAACAGGCCCAATTCTTCAGCCCGGTGATGGAAAAACCCAACTCGGCTCAAAAAATTGCTGAGTCCGCCTGTGTAGAAAGGTTCCCCTTGCGGGAACATTTCCGTTGCCGAGCGCCGATTATCCAGGTTTGTTGTGATTTATGTGGTTATGACTTGGACCTGACCCACGAACGGGTGAGCCTGATGGGGGCACCACTTGGATACTTGGACCTCCGGGGACAAGAAGAGAGATACGGAGGTTCCTGGCACAACCCAAAAGAGGTGGAGGCTTTGTTAGCCCTGTTAGAGCGATACCACCAAAAGGGCTTTAGTTGGGGGGATATGGCTGTTTTGACACCCTTCAGAGGGCAGCTTGTGTTCCTGAATCAAGCCTTGAGCCGGTCTCACATCCCCCATTTCACTGGGGAGGGGGAGAGGGTACACCCTGACTCTGTGGTGACTGGCACTGTCCACCGGTTCCAAGGGGCGGAACGGCCGTTGGTGTTTTTCAGCCAGGTGATTTCCTCAGGGGAGCCTGTGTTTATCAACTCCAGGGTTAATTTGTTGAACGTCGCTGTATCCAGGGCTCAGGACTACTTTTGTTACGTCGGCTCCATGTCTGCATTGGAAAAAGGACCGTTCACGAAGATCTTAAGAACCTCGCTGCTACGAGACGGACAGCCTGAGCCCTCTCTGGGTGAAATTTCTTTCAGTTGACAAAATAGCTGTCAGAATGACAACTCTAGTGTCAACCAGGAGGAATATCATGAGCAAAAACAACCCGAAAGTCCAAAGCTGTCAGGCATTACTCGCAGAATCAGTTTCGTTGTATCAAGAGTTGAGGGGGCTGTCCCAACGTGTTCATCAAGATGATGAGGCCACCACCGCTCGTAGCGGGCTGGTCCGCAGTTTGATCTTAGGTGGGCCGCAAACGGTTCCTGAGTTGGCTCGGTCAAGGTCGATCACCCGGCAATCGGTGCAGCAAGTGGTGAATCAGCTGAAAGAAAGAGGGTATGTGGAAACCCAAGAAAATGTGGAACACCGACGGTCTTACTTGATCGTGGTCACCGAGTCTGGCCGAGCTTGGTTTGACCAGCTGGTTGAGCGTGAAGCAGAATATTTGTCCGGTTTAGAGCTACCGTTGTCGGTCCAAGAAGTCTGGGGACTGGTGGTTGGCTTGAGGAAGATGAAAGATTTCTTCGCTATTTCTGCGCTAGAAAAAGCAAAGTAGCGGACTACATGACCATTTCATCGTCCCGGCTGGAGCGTTTGCTGCTGCCGTCATCATCCTGTTGTTTACTGAATTCTTTTTCTTTTTCTTCAAACTCAACCATCTTGTTCCACCGAAGGACCAAGTGCTGAAGATTGTCCTTTTGGCCCAATGACTTATACAAGTAGGCTAAGATCATGAAGATGTCTTTATCGACCTTCATCCGAAAGGCAAGCTCGTAGTTGTGTATCGCTTTGTGGTAAACCTTCTTTTTGAGGTTGGTTTGGCCCTCAGCAATATACTCTTTACGAATCCGCTCCATTTCCCCTTTTTTCTCTTCTTGCAGGATCTGGTCGTACTCACGCTGTAGCTCGGCAGCCTTCGGCTTGTTACGCAACACTCGGTATACCGCAGCTGTCCGCTTGATGGTATCTGGAGCCCGCATCACAGCAAGGGCCTTTTCAAATTGGCCTACCGCTGCTTTGTATTTTGCTTCTTCAAAGAAGTCATCCCCCATGGTGTAATAATGATCATGGGCCTGCTGGAGCTCTTGTCTAGCTAACAGGGACTTGGGGTTGATCTCCTGGATTGCCTTGAAGGACGATACAGCCTCGTCCCAACGATTTCTTTTGAGGTAAATTCGTCCAATGTACCAAAGTGCTTGGCTGTTTTTTTCCTCTTCGCTCAATGCCTTGAAGAGTTTGATCGACTTCTTTAGCTGTTCGGTTTCGTAATATTCAATGGCCTGCTTGAAGATATCAGATCGCTTGTAGATACCTTCTGAACGTTCGAGCAAGACACCGCCAATCAAGTAATGCTTGTAAGCCATCAACTTGTTATTTTCCAAATTCAACATCACACCCATATTGATGTTGTAAAAACGATCATTTGGGTCATTACGAAGCAGTTGGGTCAACTCGTTGAGCGGGTCTTCTTCTTTATAGGGGCTTGCCTCTGGGTTGATCGGAGGAGGAGTCCCTGAAAGCTCCGTTGCAGACGCAGTCGGCCGTCTGCTAGCTTTGCGTACGGGACGGCGGCTGACGGTTTTGGTGGCGTGTTTGGCCAAAATAACCAACATTTCGAGGTAATCGACGTCGAAATCAGGGTCATCTTTGATGGAGAAAAAACATTCCAACGCGTACAGCGGGTACCCTTGCTTCAGGGAAAATATCCCCAAATTGAAGAGGTAAGTGATGTATTGTTTGCGGTCTACATAGTCCGTCTTATCTTTGAACTCCAAAATCTGGCTGTTGATGTAGTCTTTTACATCATTGAAGCTCGGCGCAGTGGGGCGTTCTTCGATGGACTGGATTTCCCGTTGGATCCGGTGGACCTCAAGCAACTCATTGTTATTGCTTTTAGCGTCCATCTGCTTTTGTAGATCCATGACCTTGCGCAACGCCCGTTCCGCCAAAATGTCTGTTAAGTCTTTGATCAACTTTTCAAACATATCTGGGGAACCCATATAATTGGGCAAGATGTAGTCAGTCAGAGCCACAAAGGGCAATAAGGTCGAATTCACTTTGGAATCATATTTTTCAACCCGTGCCAAACTGGCGGCGAGGTTGAAAAAGGCGACCTTATAATCTTTCTTTAGCTTGAGGGCGTAGCGATACAAATTGTTCGCCTGCAAGTAGCTTTGTTGTTTTCTTGCACAATTACCGAGGACTGTAGCTAGCTTGTAGTCTTGAGGGTCGATCTTTAAAAGGATCAACCCAATGGACAAGCTTGCGTCATAGTTGGCCACCGTTCGGTATTGTTTAAAGAGAGAAGCCAAGTGTTCAGCAGCGTATTCAGGAGACTCCTGCCAACACTTGTTGAATTCAATCATGGCCCTTTGATAAAGCTTTGATTTTAAAAGCTTTTTTCCATATTCTAAGAGGTCAATAGCCTTCTGGGATACAGGCTTTGTACCTTTTTGGCCCAGAAAGTTAAACATACCACTTTGGAACAATGGATTCTCCTTAGATCTGCTTCATGATAAAGGCCCAACAATAAAAGCTGTTGAAACTAGCTTGATAGGGCCTGAACTATGGAAGAATTGGGCCAAACCTACGGCCCAATCCCTTTAAGTACTCTATAAAACAACCTTATTCAGTGGGTATTCCACGATTCCGGTTGCCCCAGCGGCCAATAGCTCAGGGATGATCTCCCGAACGACTGCTTCTTCGACAATGGTGTTTAAGGCGATCCATCCTGGCTGGTCCAGTTGTGAGATGGTAGGCCGGTTTAAGGCTGGTAATAATTTGACCAACCCTTCTACGTCTTCTTGCTTTGCGTTCATCATCAAACCAACCCTTGACTCGGCGGCCAATACCGATTGTAAGAGCAAGGCCAGTCGGTCAATTTTTTGCTTTTTGAACGGGTCCTTATAGGCCTCTTTGTTTGCAATCAACCGGGTGGTTGAATAACACAGAATATCGATGATCCGCAGGTTATTCGCCCGAAGTGACGACCCTGTCTCTGTGATTTCGACAATTGCGTCAGCCAGCTTCGGAGGTTTGACCTCAGTAGCACCCCAACTGAACTCAACTTGAGCTTCAACACCGTGCTTCTCAAGGTATTTTTGGGTCATTCCTACCGCTTCCGTAGCGATACGCTTTCCCTGTAAGTCTTTTGGGCCTTTGATATCAGAATCATTTGGAACAGCTAAGACCCATCGAAGCGGCTTGCGGCCTACTTTCCCGTAGACAAGCTCACAAACCTCTTCAACATCGGCACCTGACTCTTCTATCCAGTCCCATCCTGTTAAGCCTGCATCTAAGATGCCTTCTCCAACATAACGAGCCATCTCCTGGGCTCGGATCAACAAACATTCGATCTGCTCGTCGTCGATTGCAGGGTAATAAGAACGTGAACTTACATTAATGCGGTATCCTGCTTTGGCGAACATCGCCACGGTAGCGTCTTGGAGGCTTCCTTTAGGGATTCCAAGCTGTAAAACGGACATAAAGAGTCTCCGAGAATAAAATGGGCTGAACGGTTACACTGCTACTGTGATTTGCTCAGGGTACCCTTGTAAAGCGTAATTTAACCCAAATAGGGATATTGAGGCTAGTTCAATTCAACAAGGTCGTTTCGCAGCACCCTCATTGCGGGTACATATAATATAGTGTAAATCGATCGGCAGGGCCAATTTTTGAATCTAAAAATCGGGTATTTTTCGTTATAGTGTTGTTTTCTTAGCTTTTTTATCGTTTGGTGACAAAAGCGAAGTTCCTTTGAAAATAGATTTAGTTTTCAAGGGGGCTTTTTTAGGTATTCCTTGGAAGGTAAATAGCTAATATAATGGGCATAAAATTTAGTCCCGACTAAAGCTTGACAGGAAGCCTAGATTTTACGAGAGTTCTCTTCTGCTTCGGGACAACCAACATAGATTGGTGACTCAGGCGGAAGCATGACAGAGAGACGGTTTTCGGACCGGCAAACTAAATTAACTTTTAGCTTGCGTGATTCAGATTGGATCAATACTCTGATTGAATAATTAGAAAGCAGCTTTTCGGGGCTGGCAAGAAAGTTTAACAATTCTCTTGCATGATTCAAACAGAATCATTATTCTAATGAGGCATACGGAATACAGCTTTCGA
>Ga0316204_10001284_pt1 | contig 71604 bp, 71 predicted proteins | sample 6monrhotite_MG_2_FD_205661 | JGI IMG/M metagenome (GOLD analysis project Ga0316204, IMG submission 205661) | Microbial mat bacterial communities from mineral coupon in-situ incubated in ocean water Damariscotta River, Maine, United States -... | ecosystem: Environmental > Aquatic > Marine >...
ATGATGGATGTAACTGGAATCGTTAGTGTTTTCATGCAATTAGACTATCATAATATGATGCATAATGCACTGTTATATAAGAGTTTATTTAGAAATGATGAAGGGATTATATTGACTAAAAAGTGTCGCTCTATATCCATGATGTTAGTCCTAATCTTGTCAAAAAAAACTTTTTCTAAACAATGTCTCTTATAATTTTAATGCGATTGCCCTGCTTACCAGGTCGAGATCTATCGACACCAGAGTCAGATTAGCCATTCCGATCCCCTTGCCATCAGGATGACCAAAAATCCCGGGTCGCTTCCGCTTAGCGCATTTTATCATGTCGTGGATTCGCACGACCAACCAGTTTACGCTGCAAGAGTTATAGCAATTGATGCTTACGGCCAAGTTGTTAGCAAATCTTTGCCGAACAGTGACACTGACGCTACCTTTACATTGCAGGATAATATCGTGTTGATCCCGGATCCAGACAAAGTGCTGCCGCAAAATGAAAAGGAAGCAGTAACTCTTTATTGGCAAGCACGCGATCTACGTGATGCCGAGCGAGCAATAGGAGCAAATGGCTTTGCTAAAGCAGAGGTTCTGCTTGAAAAAGTGACCCACCCGAAGTATGCGCAACAAAAATTGCTCATGCAGGGTTACCTGGCCGCAAAACAGGGGCATTGCGACGAAGCCAAGACTCGCTTTGCAGCATACAACAAAGAATATCGTCATAACTGTCTGACTAGCGGCTATATGGTCGAATGCAAAATAGACGAAAATTAACCTTTGTCATAAGGGCTGAGGAAAAGGGGGTAGTTCACTACCCTTTAATCGTTGAAAAACCGACTGTGAGACAGGCTAGAAAAATGAACCGATGGGCTACGTTTAGTTTGCAGCTTTGCTTGAGCTTTTGGTTTTGGTGTTTATGTTGTTGCAATGTATCATTTGCAGAATGAGACCCTGATTATTGAATTTGAATTGTCAGCCAAACATCAGTTGCTCTTTCAGGCCATGCTGCAAGGGGAAGATGGTTTGGCTTTTGTGCGCTGTGTGCATGGTGCGCAGCAGCTTTGGACAACAGCGCCGCAATTGGAAGAAGTGTATGCCTGGTTGAAATGTCTGCCAGCGCACTTCAATATTCGCATCTTACGCGAGTATGTTTGGAGCAATGAGGAAACATGAATCAAGGTAAGTTTATTACATTTGAGGGTGGTGATGGTTGCGGTAAAAGCACGCAGCTTGGGCTGACTGTTGCTTGGCTGGAAGCTCAAGGTAAAGATGTGTTTCAAACTTTTGAGCCGGGCGACACGCCGCTGGGCGGAGAAATTCGGCGTTTATTGTTGTCGGGCGAATTTATGCCTGTGCCAGCTTGTGAATTGTTACTGTTTTTGGCGGATAGGGCACAACATGTGGAGCAGGTGATTAAACCTGCTTTAGCTGCTGGTAAATGGGTGGTGTGTGATAGATATACTGATTCGACGTTGGCTTATCAGTTGGCAGGGCGAAAGTTGGAAGATGATGCTGAATTACGCGCGATGTTGGCTTGGGCAGAGCAGGGCTTGATGCCTAATGTAACGCTGTGGCTGGATTTATCGGTGGCAGAGGCGGCGCAACGCATGGCTGGCCGCGTAGCTGGTGGTGAAGCAGCGAATCGATTGGATGATGAAAAGAAAAGCTTCCATGAAGCTGTGCATCATGCTTTTCAAACGATTCATCAGGAAAACTTGCAACGCGTACAGCGTATTGATGCAAGCCAAGGTATTGATGCTATTCAGCAAGACATTCAAAATGAGTTGAAGGTTTTATGAAGACCATTTTTGGGCATGACGCAGTTCGCGAGCAATTTGGCGAAGCCATGCAAAACAATCGTTTGCACCATGCTTGGTTGCTTTATGGTGTAAAAGGCATTGGTAAAGCGTTGCTTGCAGATGCCTTGCGTGATTTATTTTTGTGCGAGTCGCCGGATTTGGTGAATCATAAAGCTTGTGGGCAATGCCATCATTGCGCCATGCTGCATGCTGAGACGCATCCTGATTTTTCACGCGTGGAACTATTTTGGGATCCTAAAAAGAAAAAGTACAATCGCGACATCAGCATTGACCAAACACGTGAGGCACTTTCATTTTTGGGTATGAGCGGGCTTAAAAGTAAACGTCGTGTGCTTATGATTGATGATGCCAACCTGATGAACAACCAATCTGCCAATGCTTTGCTTAAAGGGCTGGAAGAGCCCACTGAGGGAAGTTTGTTGTTGATTGTTTGCCATGATTTGATGCGTCTACCTGCAACGATTCGTTCGCGTTGTATGTTGCAAGCCTGTGCACCACTCAATAGCGAACATATGAAGCAAGTATTGTCCACGCAAGGATTGAACGAGAAATTACATGATTTAGCTTTAGATTTAGGCCAAGGAAGCCCTGGTCGTATTGCAGCACTTCAAGAACCTGGGCATGCAAAAGCATTGCTTGAATGGCAAAGTATTGTGAGCGATTTGGCACACTCTGACATTGGCAAGATACAGCAATGGCTGGATAGGCATGTAAAAACGATACCGCACGACTTGATTGCAAATATGGTGGTTGTAGCTGCGCAAAAGCTTGCTTTAGATTTTTCATCATGGGGAAAAACTGAAGCTGTTTTTCAGGCGACAGTTGCAATTGCATCTTGGCCAAAAGAGGTGATTCGCCATACTTTGCGGCCTGCACCTGCCTTATTAGCATATATTCTTCAGTTAAGAAATGCCTTGAAAATAAGGGTTTAAGTGTAATAAAAAAATATTTCTTGAGTTTTTGTTGGTTCGACGCTATAAATCGCCGCCCTTTCGAAGGGTAAACCTTTAAATAGGTTGAACAGGAGTTATGAAAGTGAAAGCAGAAATTCATCCAGAATATCTAGTTGCCAATGTAACTTGTTCGTGTGGTAATAAATTTGAAACACGTTCAACAAAGGGCGACTTTCAAGTGGAAATTTGTTCCGCATGCCATCCGTTCTATACTGGTAAACAGAAGATTGTTGATACGGAAGGTCGCGTTGAGCGCTACTACAAAAAATTTGGTAAGAAGCCTGCAACGGCTGCTTGAACCTAAGGCTGGAGAGCAAGTATGTATGCAGTAATTAAAACAGGTGGCAAACAATATCGCGTGCAAGAAGGCGAAGTGATCCGCATCGAAAAGCTTAAAGCTGACATTGGCAGCGAAGTGACTTTTGATGATGTGGTGATGCTTGGTGAAGGCGCTGATATCAAAGCAGGTGCAGATGTTGCAGATGCAAAAGTAACAGCAGTTATCACTGAAGCTGGCCGCGGTCAAAAAATTGTTGTCTTCAAGAAACGTCGTCGTAAAAACTATCGTTTGACTCAAGGTCATCGTCAGTCTTTCACTTCTGTACGTATCGCGAAGATTAGTTAAGGAGATATCTCATGGCACATAAGAAAGCAGGCGGCTCCACGAATAACGGACGCGACTCTAACTCCAAACGCCTTGGCGTAAAAAAATATGGCGGCGAAGTTGTTGTTGCTGGTAATATTATTGTTCGTCAGCGCGGCAAAAAAATTCGTCCGGGTGATAATGTAGGTCTTGGTAAAGACTTCACATTGTTTGCACTCACTGATGGAAATATTGAATATTTTAAACGTGCAGGTCGTACAACAGTTCGTGTTGTAAGCTAATCGTTTTGTAACCTATTGGTTATTGTTTGATAAAGGGGGTGCTTATGCGCCCCCTTTTTTGTTTGAGAAATCATAGTAGTATACCCCTTTAGATTGGCTGTGATGCCATTGAAATTGGCTGTAACAGAAGTAGATGGGAACCCAAATATGCGTTTTATTGATGAAGTGAAAATTGAAGTGAGGGCTGGCAACGGTGGTAGCGGTGCCTCATCTTTTCGTCGTGAAAAGTATATTCCTAAGGGTGGCCCCGATGGTGGCGATGGTGGTCGCGGGGCTCACGTGATTTTTACAGCCAGCCGTGATCGTAATACCCTTCAAGAACTTTATTTGCGCAAACGTATTATTGCTGATAATGGAACCAAGGGCAAAGGAAGCAATTGCCATGGCCGCATGGGCAAAGATATTGAAGTATTTGTGCCAGTAGGCACCGTGATTCGTAATGAAGCTGGTGAGTTGCTTGCAGATTTAACTGAACATGGATCAACCGCAATTGTTGCCAAAGGTGGCATTGGTGGGCAAGGCAACGCACGTTTTGCCACAGCAACCAACCAAGCCCCTCGTTATTGTCAACCAGGGTTACCTGGTGAAGCTGGCATTTGCCAATTAGAACTGAAAATGATGGCTGATGTGGGTCTTGTAGGGCTACCAAACGCCGGTAAATCAACATTTATATCACGTGTATCTAATGCACGGCCTAAAATTGCAGATTATCCTTTTACCACACTTGCACCGTCACTGGGTCAGGTGTTTATGGATGATGGTGATGGTTTTGTGATTGCTGATATTCCTGGTTTGATTGAAGGTGCACATGAAGGCAAAGGCCTAGGGCATCGCTTTTTACGCCATGTGGAACGTACACGTTTGTTGCTTCACCTTGTGGATGTCGCACACCCTGAAGGCATTAGTATCCACGACCAAATCACAGAAATTGAAGGTGAATTGGTGGGTTATGGCGATTCGATTGCCAAGAAAAAACGCTTTTTATTGCTAACCAAAATGGATGCATTGGATGAGACATTAAGAGCAGAGGTCTTGGAAGAATCCAAGCAATATAACCTTGAAATTTATCCAATTTCATCCGTGAGCGGTGAAGGTGTAACGAAGCTTTTACGCGACGTGTATGGCGAAGTGCTTAAAATCAGAGAGTATGAAATTGAGCATGAAGCAGAGCTTGAAAAACCGGTTACGACACGATTGGCCGTGCCTGAACAAGTTATTGAACCAACAATTTATGATGATGAAGCAGCGCGTTGATTTAAAACACATTAAACGTATTGTCTTAAAAGTTGGCAGTTCACTGCTTGCTGACCCTATCACGGGCATCAATATCGCGATGGTAGAGCGTTTAGCGCAGGATATTAAGACGCTGCATGAGCAAAATATAGAAGTATGTTTAGTGTCTTCGGGTGCTGTTGCGCTTGGGCGTGTACAACTTGGTTGGTTGGATAACCATTTGAGTGTGCATGAAAAACAAGCCGCAGCTGCCATTGGTCAACCGATGCTGATGCATGCTTATCAACAGGCATTTTCAAAGCTTGGGCTTGTCGTAGCGCAAATGCTTTTAACCAAGGATGATCTGCGGCACCGTAGACGTTATATCAATGCGAGCAATACCAGTAAAACACTGTTTGCTGAAAAAGTTGTACCTATTGTGAATGAAAATGACACTGTAGTGGTGGAAGAGATTAAATTTGGTGATAACGATAGTTTGGGTGCATTGGTAAGTACTGTTGTTGAAGCTGATTTGATGGTGATGATGACTGATGTGGATGGTTTGTATGATGAAAACCCAACGCAGAACCAAGGTGCAAAACGGATTGAAGTTGTGCAACACATTACGTTAGAAGTGATGGCAATGGCAGGTGATGTGGGCAGTAGTTTTGGCACAGGTGGTATGGTCAGTAAATTGAAAGCTGCAAAAATGGCGACAAAAAATGGTGTAACTGCGGCGATTATCAATGGTTCGGACGAAACATCTTTGATGCATTTTCTTGCGGGAAATGATGTGGGTACAGTCTTTTTATGTGGCGATGATAGACATTCATTACATCAACATTGGATTGCTAACCTCCTTCCTATTGCGGGAAAATTACACATTGTCGGGCACGCAGTAGAAAAGATAAAGGCACAAACCAAAAATGTCTTAGCCATTGATTTGGCGGCAATTGAGGGTGATTTTGATAAGGGCGAATGTGTTGAAATTTGGAACGAGCATCATTTGGTTGCAAGAGGGTTAACCAACTACAATGCGCAAGATATGAACAGGCTTGTTGGTGTTTCGACAGATGAAATCGAACAAATATTGGGTTATATTGACTTTGAAAGTATGATTCAGTTGGATAACTTGGTGTTTTTACAAAGAGACTGACTAGAGGGTACTGCTTTGAAACAAATGATGCACATTTTATGGATGACAATGCTTGTTATTACTGCTTCTGTATCGGTTGCCAGCGGTAAAATCCAAAGCGAAACTAAACTTTATAGACAGTTACTTGAAGAAGCGGGGAAAGTAACAAAAGAAAATGAGGGGAAATTACGTGTTAGCTTGGTGCATGCATTTTCTAACAATTTAAAACAGTTAGACGATAAAGGTTTAGGCGACTCGCGACTTTTTATGGATAAACAGGATGTAGCTAAGCGTAAACAAGCGCAACAGCAACTTGATTTGTTTTCAAAAGAGCTTGGACAGCTTGTGGATGAATATCACCAAAATATCAAACCAATCCTCCTAAATAATCTTAAATACAAGCGACAAGATAAGGCAGCAGTACAAAATTATGCAGACCTTGTGAAACTATTTTTTGTAACCAAAGACAACCACTATACGGGTAAACCCGTTACAGGACTGTTGTTTTATAAGCAAGATATTAGCGACTCTATATTCAGCGAAAAAATTATTGATGCAGGCATGGAATTAAATTTTCCTGAGCTGAAAGAGGCGGCTTGGCTAACCATAGCATTGCAGATGGAAGCGGAACTAAATGCGTTGCGCAAGTTACATCAGAATGACTATGAACTGGCGAATAAAATAGCAGAACAACCCAGTCAGCCTAATGTAAAACCAGTTCAAGTAAGAAAAGAAAATAAGCATGAGTCATTGATTTCAGCACATATCACACCATTTGAACGGGTAAGCACTGACGTTGCACAAACGCATATTACGCAGGAAATATCAAAATCAACCAAGGTGATTACAGCAGCGGTGCGCGAAGAAGAGCTGCCCATAGGTCAAAGAATTACACGTGTGCAAAAATTTACGAGAGCTTTAAGGAAACTAAATGTAGAGCAAAGTTTACCCTTGTTAGAAGCTGAGGTGAATGCACTTGTGAAGACATATCGCGAAACTATTCAACCGATTTTAATAAAAAATGTAAGTTTAAAGCGGCAGGATGCTGGAGCAAGAGCTAATAAAGGTGATCTGTTTGCATTGTTCTTTAGACATAGAAGCAATCATTATACAGGAAAACCTATATCAGGTAAGTTACGCTACCAGAAAGATGTGAGTAATTCCTTATTTAGTAAAAAAATGATGGAAGTGGGTTTATTGGTTGAGCAGCCAAATTTAGCCGATAAACTATTCATTCAGGATGCTTTAAACATGGAAGCTGAGCTGGCTGTTTTATTAGATAAACACCGTGACTATATCAAAGATTAAAGAACAGGGTAAAAAGAGGACTCATGACAGATGCCGCTGAAACAACCATGAAAATTTTAGGAAAACAAAGCAAAACGTCGGCATCAAGCTTACGGATGGCGAATACAAATGTGAAAAATGCAGCTTTGATGCTGGCAGCGCAATCTTTCCGCAAGAACCTTTCTGATCTATTAATTGCAAACGCCAAAGATATGGTAGCAGCTGAAAAAAATAATCTTGAGCCGGCGCTAAAAGATCGTTTGGCACTTGATGAACAGCGCATTGAAGCGATGGCTGAAGGTTTAGAACAAGTTGCCGCCTTGCCTGACCCTGTTGGTGCTATCAGTGATTTGGTTTACCGCCCATCGGGTATTCAAGTAGGCCATATGCGTGTGCCATTGGGCGTGATAGGTATTATTTATGAGTCTCGTCCTAATGTGACGGCAGATGCAGCTGCACTCTGCCTTAAATCAGGCAATGCATGCATTTTGCGCGGCGGCTCAGAAGCCATTCATAGCAACCGCGCTATTGCCAAATGTCTACGGAATGCCATTAAAGAAGCTGGTTTGGATGAAAATGTAGTACAGCTGATTGATAGTACTGATCGAGCTTTGGTTGGCGCATTGATTACAGCTGATGATTACGTGGATGTGATTATTCCACGTGGTGGACCATCATTGATTAAGCGTATTTCTGCAGAAGCAAAAGTACCTGTGATTAAACACCTTGATGGAATTTGCCATGTTTATATTGATAAAGATGCAGATCGTAAAATGGCTGTGAATATTGCATTGAATGCTAAAACACACCGGTATGGTGTATGTAACGCCATGGAAACCTTATTGGTCCATCAAGATGCTATGGATTGTTTGCCTGAAATTATTAAGCAACTGTTTGAAAAAGGCGTAGAAGTACGTGGGTGTATCAAAACACAGACGGTGAACCATGAGGTGGTTGCAGCTAGTGAAGAAGATTGGGCAACAGAATATTTGGCGCCTGTGTTATCCATTCGTGTGGTTGATGATATGATACAAGCGATTGCACATATTGAAACTTATAGCTCAGCCCACACCGAAACGATTGTGACTGCTGATTATGATGCCGGCCAGAGGTTTTTACGCCAAGTTGATTCTGCATCGGTGATGTGGAATGCGAGCACACGTTTTGCCGATGGTTTTGAATATGGTTTAGGTGCTGAAATTGGTATTTCTACTGATCGTTTGCATGTTCGTGGCCCTGTTGGCCTTGAAGGGCTTACCACCCAGAAATGGATTGTATTGGGCCATGGTGAAATCAGGGGTTGATACGCTAACTACATTTATTCAAACTGCTTGAGTTGGGAAAATACTTTATTGGGATATTTATCTCGGCCTTTGGAGCCATTGTATGCAGCCAGAGCCTTTCTTTCAGTCCGATAACGCTTAATATAATGTTTTAGGATGGCGCAGCCATAACGAATATTGGTAGCAACATCAAACAAATTATCGCTTTTTGTGCCTAATTCATTTTTCCAGAACGGCATAATTTGCATTAAACCTTGTGCACCGACACTGCTGGTGGCAAATGGGTCAAAACGAGACTCAATTGTAATCAAGGCCAGCACCAAAGCAGGGTCGAGATTGTGACGCTGTGAATATACCCAGACCCAGCGTGCAATAGCTTTGGCTTCATGCTCGCTTTTACCAAAAGATGTGATTTTGGTACTCATTTTATTGACCCAAATATCACGCCGCGGTTGATTTTTTGGCATTTTACTTTCAACTTCAAGAAATACCTTGAGTCGTCTACGCTCATAAGGCGTGATATCCATCAGCCCCACATGATGTTCGATAATGCGCATGGTGCTTGTGCTTTGGGTAAGCCTTTGCTTCTCTTCAGGGGTGCTAAAAATCCAGAAGGGTAGGGCGATTACAAACCCCAGCGTTAAAACAGCAACCAGCCCACCTTTATGATGGGCTTTTGCAAGCTGGATTAAATTTCTTTTCAGGTTTTATCCTGTTGCATGTCAGCAAGCATTTGCTGGGCTTTTTGACAAACATCAGCAGGAGCCACTTCTTCGACGCCGCCCCAACGTGTTTTAAGCTCAAGGGCATTGTTATCTAAGCCGCGGTCACCAACCACAATACGCAAAGGGATACCAATCAATTCTGCATCTTTAAATTTTACGCCAGGACTTTCTTTTCGGTCATCCCAAACCACATCAATACCAGCATCACATAAATTTTGGTAAATCTTTTCAGAAGCAGAAAATGCGGTTTCGCTTTTGCCAAGGGTGATGATAGATGCTTGGAAAGGGGCTAAGCTTACAGGCCACATGATACCAGCATCATCATGGCATTGTTCAACAACTGCGGCCATCAAACGCGACACTCCAATACCATAACAGCCCATGGTAGCCACAGCACGTTTACCATTCTCATCCTGAAATAAAACTTCCATAGGTTTAGAGTAGGCAGTACCAAGTTCAAAAATGTGACCAACCTCAATGCCGCGAGACATTTCCATCATGCCAGACTCACACATTTTACAATGATCACCAGCTTGCGTCTCGCGCAAATCGATAAATTGCACATCATCTAAATCACGCGGGATGTTTAAACCAGTGATGTGGGTATTGTTTTTATTGGCACCTGCAACCAAACCCACTGCATTTTGAAGCGATGAATCCATGTAAACAGGGCAATTTAGAGCCAGTGGCCCTGCAAAACCTGTGATGGAGCCAACGCTGATAATGCCTTCTGCTGAGGCAAGCTCAATCTCTGCCGCACCAAGTGCACGGATAAGTTTAATTTCTTGTAGTTGATCGTTGCCGCGCATGCATGCTGCAACCATTTGACCATCAAAATCACCGCCTTGCACACGGTAAATTAGTGTTTTGAGCAAGTTTGATGTTTCAATATTGAGATAAGTTGCCACATCTTCAACCGATGATTTGTTGGGTGTACTTGCTTCGGCCAAAGCAGCATCAACACCTGTATAGGTCTGTGGGACAGATACCGCTTTTTCAACATTGGCAGCATAATCACAATGGGAACAATGAGTGATTAAATCTTCACCAGACTCAGCTAAAACATGAAATTCGTGGCTTGCTGAGCCGCCAATAGAACCATTATCTGCTTCCACAGCGCGAAATTTAAGATCCAAACGATTAAAGATACGGTGATAGGTTTCAAACATGTTTTGGTATTCCGCTGCCAAGCTTTCATCATTGGCATGGAAGGAATAAGCATCTTTCATCACAAACTCGCGACCACGCATTAAACCAAAACGTGGACGAATTTCATCGCGAAATTTATTTTGAACCTGATACAAATTCATGGGAAGTTGTTTGTATGAGCGTAATTCGCGACTCATTAAATCGCAAATCACTTCTTCATGAGTGGGGCCTAAACATGATTCATGGTTATGCCTGTCTTTGAAACGAAGTAATTCTGGGCCATATTTTTCCCAACGCCCAGACTTTTGCCAAAATTCAGATGGTTGCACCATAGGCATCAATAATTCTTGACCACCCGCACGATTCATTTCTTCGCGCACAATGTTTTCAATATTGCGTAAAACACGTAACCCCAAAGGTAAATAGTCATAAATACCACTGGTGACACGGCGGATAAACCCAGCACGTAATAAGAGTTGGTGAGAGACTACCTCTGCATCAGCAGGTGTATCTCTAAGGGTTGGTGAGAATAATTGAGAATAGCGCATGGCGACAATCTAAACCACCAAAGTAAGCCTGCAAGTATAGAATGAACAGATGTGCTAAAGTTGAGGTTTAGTTCCATATTTATTGTCATCTTGGCTGGACTGTACAAGAAAGATAAGTAACAAAACAGTGAGAACAAGGGCAAAAATTGCAGCTGTAATCATTAAAAATTGTGATTGTTGTAGCACACCAATCATGGCGAAAAAATAGCCGATAAAAGGTGTGGCTTGCCACCAGCCAGAGCGCCCAGCATCATGTAATCTGCGAGCAGTGATGCTAAGGCTTGGAACAATGACACCCAAAGTAAGAATACTAACAACAAAGTGGAATGCCTCATTATCTAAGAGCAAGGCAATCAGCATAAGTGCCGTATAGACCAAAATGTAAACAAGGGTGAACATCCAATATTCGGTGCGAGTGGAGCGCCCAGAAAACACGCCATATAATTTAAATGCATTGATGAAGTGGTTCACATGTCTCTCCTTGTCTAACGTATCACTTGGTATACGCTGGTTCGTGCGATTAAATCATGCAATGTTTGCTTTTGTGGCGTGATTAAAACACAGATGAGACTTAAAGCAGGTAAGGTGCTGCTAAGGAAAAATTGAAAATTTTGTGTATTGCCTGTTTTGAGTGCATAGAAGGTAAAACCAAGCGCAATGATAGTGATACCAAAACCAAGGAAACGCATTGTGGCTGCCAGCAGCGTTGGTTTATCGCCTGTATCAATATTTGCCACTTGCAGCTTCCAAGTGCGCATGCCTGTGGTAGCACCACTTCCTTTATGCCAAAAACCAACATAATAAGCAAAAGCGACTGAGAAGAAGAGCAGTTGTTGTACCCATTTTTCAGGCGGGCTGCCTATGGCATATTCAATGCCACTTATAGGAAGCCCGACAAATAAAAAGGTGATGGCAAACAATACAATTAAATCATACAGCGATGAAAAAATGCGCAAGGTGAACCCAGCAAGCTTTGCTTTGGAGCGGTTTTTATCAACCATGTGAAACTCCTGCTTCAGCTTTCCAAATTTCTAATGTTTCTAGCGCTTTTTCAGAAACCATGCGTCTGCGCTCTGAACGCGCAAGTCTTCGTTTGCCATCACGTTTTGGCGCTGATGGTAGCAAACCAAAGTTGATGTTCATAGGCTGGAAATCTGAAATGCGCGTACCCGAAATATGGGCGAGCAATGCACCAAAAGCTGTGCCTTCAGGGGGGATGTTAGGCTCATTACCCTGCATCATATCAGCCAAGAAACGACCTGCCATTAAACCCATGCTTGCAGATTCCACATAACCTTCTACGCCAGTAATTTGCCCTGCAAACATGATGCGAGGCTCTTTTTTCAAACGCAAAGATTTATCGAGTAACAATGGGGACTTGATAAAGGTGTTGCGGTGTAAACTACCCAAGCGAAAGTATTCGGCATTTTCTAAACCAGGTATCATAGAAAACACACGTTTTTGCTCGCCATATTTCATTTTGGTTTGAAAACCAACGATGTTAAGTAAACTTTTTGCGCGATTGTCTTGGCGTAGCTGCACTACAGCATGAAATGTTTCACCTGTTTCGGGATGTTCTAAACCTACGGGTTTCATTGGGCCAAATCTAGGTGTATCTAAACCACGTTCAGCCATGACTTCAATAGGCATACAGCCATCAAAGTAAGGCACATCCTCAAAATCTTTAAATGCCATGTATTCGGCATCAAGCAAGGCGGCAATAAATGCTTTGTATTGCTCTTCATTCATGGGGCAATTGAGGTAATCGCCTAACTCACCTTCGAGCACGTTTTTATCATACCGTGATTTCCAATAGGCTTTGCTCATGTCTACGGTTTCTGCATCTACAACAGGGGCAATAGCATCAAAAAAGTTGAGATGTTCTTCACCTGTGAGGGTTTGAATTTCTTGGTATAAAGCATCGGAAGTTAAAGGGCCTGAAGCAATCAAGACCAAACCATCTTCTGGAATTTTGGTGATTTCTTCGTTGATGATGCTAATCAAAGGCTCGGCTTGAAGTTTTTCAGTGACAGTTGTTGAAAATAGTTCTCTATCAACTGCCATTGCACCACCTGCAGGCAGCTTGCATTCATCACCTGTTTGCATGATGAGTGAGTCCAAACGGCGCATTTCTTCATGCAATAAACCAACAGCATTTTCTAAATTATCAGCCCGAAAAGAATTGGAGCAAACAAGCTCTGCACATTTGTCAGTGTGGTGTGCTGGTGTCATGCGCTTGGGACGCATTTCATACAAATTAACGGCGAAACCAGCTTTGGCCAGTTGCCATGCTGCTTCTGAGCCTGCTAATCCTGCGCCGATAATATGTATGCTTTTACTCATGTTGTTTCCTTGATACTGCTTATAGCAGCACTTTATTTGGGCAGAGATACCGCCCATAAACGCCAGTTGTTCACTGTGTCTGTGTTTGGTGCTTTGGGGTCACGGTTACTATGAAAGATGATGGTTTTGTCGTCCAGCCATGCTGGACCGCCATCGGTTACATTACTTCCTTGCGTGATGCGCTCAATTTTTCCCGTTGCAATTTCTAATACATAAATTGATGTTTGCAAGATATCGCCAGCAGCATCGCGATTGGAGACAAAAGCAATACGTTTACCATCAGCACTGAAGCTAGGTTCAATATCAGCAAATGTATTACGCGTGAGTTGTTTGAGTTCTGAGCCATCGATGTTTTGTTGCCATAAGTCAAAATTACCATTGTTTTCACGAACAAAAATCATGGATTTACCATCGGGATTAAGGGTCGCATCAAACCCATCACCTAACATATTTAAATCATTGCTGTTACGTTTTAAGACAAACAGATGAGGCTGTAAGAATTTATTAGTTACCCCATCTTTAGAGGCTGGATAACTTGATTTGATAGTCCAAAACTTATTATGGTACATACGCCATGCTTGACCGATTAATTGTGTATGCAGGAAACCATCGGAAAATTGATTGCCGATGCGGGCATAACGTGTTGTCTCATAAGTAGTATCAAAGATCCAAGTTTTCCCATTGCTGCTGACATCCAAGTGATTCGGGAGCAATAGATTTTGAAATGCACCTACAGCGATTGCTGTTTCGCGGTTGGTTTGTGATAACCATGGTGCAAGATTTCCTAAGCGGTTGCTAACATAAGCAATGTCACCATTGCTTAGTGCCACTCCATTCCGCACTGCTTCCTTATCAAGCTGAGGGCTCACATCTTTTGCTGCGCCATAAAGGTCACTACGTTTAAGACGCATCACTTGATATCCTTGATTTACGCGTTGTGAATACACCAAATATTCACCTGAAACATGAGGGTAAGTCATGTCGACCAGTGGATTGTCATAGATAAGTTGCATGTTGGTTGTGGTATTACTTTCAGCCCATGAAGGGCTAGAAGATAAAAGTAATAAAGAAAGGAGAATGTGCCGCATATAAAGTGAACCTCTTATAATTTTGTATGATTAAACCGAGGCGCATCTTTCATTGGAAGTGTTACGAACACATTAAAGCAGACTTACTTTTCCTTACTCCAAGCTGAGGATAAACGAATACCATTTTCTTCTAGGGTGATACTTTTTTGTCTATAGAGCGAGCCAATGGCTTTTTTAAACATTTTTTTACTTACGCCGAAGATCATTTGAATATCTTTTGGATCACTTTTATCGTTAAGGGCTAAAAAACCATCGCTTGCTTTGAGTTTATAAAGAATTAGGTCGGTAACTTCATCCGTTTTATCGCTGGCTTGTTGGTATAAGCATAGATCAATTTTACGGTCTTCTCGGACATTTTGAATGAAACCTTTAAGTTTTTCACCATGTTTGATGACGTGCAAAGCTTCATGGTGGTGTAATAAACCTAGGTGGGTGTTGTTAATAATCATTTGATAGCCTAAATCAGTTTTGTTGGCATTAAGCAGCTCAACTTCTTGACCCACTTTAAAATCACCCAATGATTCATCATCCAAAAAGTCTCGAATTTTGGTTGAAGCTACGACACGCCCTGTGGTATCATCTTGAAAAACATAGACCACGTAAGATTTCCCCACTTCAGGGCGATGTGTTTGCTCATCATAAGGCAGCAATAAATCTTTCATTAGCCCCCAATCAAGGAATGCACCAGCGTTATTGATGGCGATGACTTCTAAAAAAGCAAACTCACCGACTTGGGCATAAGGCTTTTCAGTGGTGGCGATAATACGATCTTCAGAATCGAAATAGATGAAAACATCAATATTGTCATCTACCTTGCACCCTTTAGGTACATAGCGGATAGGTAATAGTATCTCACCACGTTCTTCACCACCATCAAGGTACACACCAAAATCAACTTCTTTAATGACGCGTAGGTTATTCATTTTTCCGATGTGAACCATGGGAGCTCCAAGTGAACTATTTCATCTGTAAGGGGTTGAAGGGTGACGATAAGTGTGTATTTGTCAAAAGGGGAGCATAAAATGCGTATAAACGCATGTGTTGTGCTGGTTATGTTTTTTTCTCAAGGCATAATCGCCGCCATGAAAAAGCTTATTCTAATTTTATTTGTTGTATTTTTGCAGGTTGGCTGCGCGACAGTTGAAAACGACTTTGATCCTCTTGAACCTATGAACCGTTCGGTTGATGGCTTTAATACGGGCTTGGACAATATGGTGCTTCGACCTGTGTCTAAGGGGTACACATCGGCTGTGCCTCAAGGTGTACGTAGTTCAGTCACAAACTTTTTTGAAAATCTTCAGGTGCCCAACACCATCATTAATGATTTACTACAAGGCAAGGTTGTGCAAGGTCTTTCGGATACCGTACGTTTTACAGTGAACTCTACGGTAGGCCTTTTGGGTTTATTTGATGTTGCCAAACATATGGGGCTAGAGGAACATAAAGAAGATTTTGGGCAAACGCTTGCAGTATGGGGCTTGGGGCAAGGCGCATATATTGTTTATCCCGTGCTGGGCCCCAACTCAGTGCGTAAAACACCAGGTACTGTCATGAGTTATTTTTTAGATGGGGCGACTTATCTTAATGCATTTTTATCACCTGAAGCAACGATAGCCGCAATTACGTTGAAATATATTAATCAACGGGCGAATGTTGAAGATTTTGTTAAATTAAGGGATGAGTTGGCATTAGATGCTTACGTTTTTGTGCGAGAGGGTTGGCGCCAAAGTCGGGTGTATAGTATTTATGATGGACACCCACCGGAGCCAATTAATAATGATGATGATTTTGAAGATGAATTTAAGGATGAGTTTGATTGAATGAATCACCAGCATTAAAGCTTGTATTGACGAGTGTTTTAGGTTTTACGACCAAACGAACCGCGTTCATCAATGCGTATGCCCACCCCCTTATTCTTGATGTTAAAGAAAATACGCAAGAGCTAACTGTGTTTCAGTCTTTTAAACCAGCAATCAATGATTTAAAGGCTATAGGTTGTATGCCAGACACGTTGCATGGTCAGTTTGACCGTATACTTATGATTCCCAGTAAAGACAAAGCACAATCTTTGGCGTGGATGGCTCTGGCTTTTAATCACTTGGTTGATGGTGGTAAAGTAAGTATGGCTTGTGAAAACCAATATGGCGCAAAATCTTATGAATTGGCTTTGAAAAAATTGGCGGGAACTGCTTCTTCAACGTCCAAATCAAAATGCAGGTTACTTTCAGCGAAAAAAACATCTGCTTTGGATGTGGCTTTGCAGCAATCATGGTTTGAAGATGCGAAGCCCATGCGGTTGCAAACGCATGGTTTATGGACACAAGCTGGGTTGTTTAGCTGGAAGACAGCAGATGTTGGGTCGCAATTATTGTTAGAACATTTGCCTTTACTTGAAGGTGAAGGCATGGACTTGTGTTGTGGGTACGGTTTGTTATCGATACATGTGTTGATGGTGTCGCAAAACATCAAACGATTACATATGGTTGATGCGGAGGATTTGGCGCTTGACTGTGCGAAGAAAAATATTGAAGGCTTAAGACAGATAACGCACGATAAAACAAGCTATCATCATTTGGATGCTGCTGTTGAAACATTGCCGAAACACTTGGATTGGATTGTATGTAATCCACCTTTTCATACAGGACAAACCAGAGATGTAGAGCTGGGTAAAACGATTGTGACGCGCGCTTGTGAATCTCTAAAATATAATGGTCAGCTTTATATGGTGGCGAACCGACAGCTTCCCTACGAAAAAATTCTTCGCGAGCATTTGCGTGAGGTTGATGTTATAGCTGTAGGCAAAGGTTTTAAGGTGTTGAGAGGAAAAAAATAAGATGGCAGAAAGAAAAACAGAGCGTTTAGAAAAAATTATGTCTCGACTGGGTTATGGCGCACGTAGAGATGTGCCACATTGGATTCGTGAAGGTTGGCTCACTGTAAAAGGTGAAAAGCCAAAATCTGCATCGGTTAAAGTATATGCAGCAGATGTAGAGCTTGATGGGGAGCCCTTGGATCACCCTGATGGGTTAACGATTGTCTATCACAAACCATTGGAAACGGTATGTTCACGTAAAGAAGAAGGGCGTATTATTTATGAGGATTTCCCCGAGCGTTGGCTGGGTAGAAAACCAGCCTTGTCAAGTGTAGGTCGCTTAGATAAAGACACGTCTGGTTTGCTTATTGTGACAGATGATGGGCAACTTAATCATTATCTTACAAGTCCAAAACATGGTATCTCTAAAACGTATGCGGTGACATTGCATAAACCTCTGGAAGGCCATGAAGTTGAAACCTTTGCCGCAGGTACGTTGATGTTAGAAGCCGATGATAAACCATGTTTACCGGCAGAACTCACCATCATAGGTGAAAATGCAGCGAGTCTGGTTCTGCATGAAGGGCGTTACCATCAAGTGCGTAGAATGTTTGCCGCTATTGGCAACCATGTCACAACTTTGAGTCGAACTCATGTTGGCAGCTTATCGCTTGAAGCTTTAAACCTTCAAGCTGGAGAGTATCAAGCAGTGACCAGTGAAGAGCTACAGAAAATGGTGACTAGCGAATAGGCCGAGCTCAAAGAAGAACGTAGCTTCGTTATGCTTGGCACTCAGCGCGATATAAACAAGGGCTCACGCTGCAGTCTGGAATTGTTAAAAAACATGGGTTGTTGCCTTCTGCAATTTGAACAGCGTGAATCAAATCATTTTTTTTCATTTTAGCAGCACCTTTAATGCCGAAAGGGCGAGCATTTTCTAAAAGTTCTTTTTTAGTAATTTTTTTAGATGACATATACATAACCTCAGTAAAATGATTGTTGCGTTACATTAGATTAATAGCAGCAATTGCTAAAGTCAATGGTGATTGACCTCTGAAGCGAATCTTACATGCTGATTGTGACATGGGTTCGTATGATGTGGTTAAAATAAGTTATTAAGTTACTCTGCGCTGCATGGATGACATTACTTCTAACCAACTTAATACCGCACAATATAATGCGGTGCATTACCGCGGCGGCCCATTGCTGGTGCTTGCTGGCGCGGGTTCTGGAAAAACACGCGTAATCACTGAGCGTATTGGTGCTTTGGTTGAGCGCGATGTACCAGAAGATGCAATTACTGCCGTAACATTTACCAACAAAGCAGCGCGAGAAATGCGTGAGCGATTAGAAAAACGGCTAAGCGAAGAACAAGTTAAACGCTTACGTATTTGTACTTTTCACGCTCTTGGTTTGATGATGATTCGAGATCATGCCAACCTTGTGGGGCGCCGAGCAAGGCTCTCTATTTTTGCGGTTAGTGAGCAGAAATCAGCGATGCGTTCGGTGTTGGCAGAAATGAATTTGCCAACTGATGCCGATCAAGTGGATAGAATTCTCTCGAAAATATCAAAATTAAAAAACGGCATGGATGAAGGGAAAGATAATGCCATTTCAATGGTTGCTGAGAAGTATGATGCACTATTGCAAAAGATGAATGCAGTGGACTTTGATGACTTGATTGTATTGCCATTAAAATTGCTCAGTGAGAATGCAGAGGTTCGCGCATTATGGCAAAGTCGTTGCCGCCATTTTTTGGTGGATGAGTATCAAGATTCGAGTCGTATGCAGTATGACTTTGTTAGGCTTCTAGCACCTGAGAACTCAAATTTAACGGTGGTGGGAGATGATGACCAGTCTATTTATGGTTGGCGTGGAGCTGAGGTTAAAAATTTATTTCAGCTTAATCGCGATTATCCAACACTAGAAGTTGTGAAGCTTGAAGAAAACTATCGCTCTACAGGCTCGATTTTGAAAGGCTCAAACAGTTTGATTGCCAATAATACCGAGCGTTTGGGTAAAACGCTGCGGTCCAATTTAGGTTTAGGTAAGTCCATTCGAGTATGGGAGGCAGCGACAGGCGAAGAAGAAGCTGAGCGTGTGGCCGCAGAAATTAGGGCACAACGTGCTTCAGGGAAAATGCAGTGGGATGATTTTTGCATTTTGTATCGCGCCTCCTTTCGTTCAAGGGGTTTTGAGATGGCTTTGCGCGAAGCGGGGGTACCGTATCATGTGAGTGGGGGGCTTTCATTTTTTGACCGAGCCGAAATCCAAGATTTTTTAGCGTATTTACGATTGATTGGAAACTTTTCTGATGACTTGGCATTTATGCGGGCTATTTCACGCCCACGAAGAGGTGTTGGCAGCAAGGCGCTGGAGCTGATGGGGCAATTTGCATTCGAAAAGAAATGTGGTTTGCTTGAAGCCTGCCTTGATGATGAGTTTCAGCATCGTAGAGCTGATGTACTGCGTGCTTTTGCCCAGATGCTGGTTGAATGCGAACATGTTTTTCTGCATGGCGAAGCAGATGACGCCTTTGATATGGTTTTGGATCGCTCGGGGCTTGAGGATGCCATTCGAACAGAAGCTGAAGATGAAGACGAAGCAGAGCGTCGTATGGGTAATATTATGAGTTTGCGGCGCTGGTGGTTAAGGCACAATGAAAATGGTGGAGATCTGGCAGGCTTTTTACAGCATATCTTTTTACTGGCAGATAATGAAGAGGATGACCCTGAAGGCCAGGTGCGTTTAATGACTGTGCATGCTGCGAAAGGTTTGGAATTTGCTCATGTATTTGTGGTGGGCATGGAAGAAGGAAGTTTCCCACATAAAAACGCAGTAGAAGAAAATCGTTTGGAAGAAGAGCGACGCTTGATGTATGTTGCCATGACAAGAGCTAGGTTTAGATTGACATTAAGCTATGCCAAATCACAACGGCGTTTTGGGCAGGTAGAAAAAATGGGCCCGTCGCCATTTTTAAAAGAAATTGATACCGATGTGCTTAGCTGGGTGGACCGAAAGCCTGATACTGAAGAAGGTAAGGCTGCGGCCAAGGAAGAAGCGGATGCACATATGGCCGCTATGCGTGAAATGCTAGGCTTGGATTAATAGAAGGGTGGTGAGGATATGAATATGATGCAAGTGGAAACAGCAGCGTTGATGGCTTCTAGTGGCGTGAAATTTGGGACATCCGGCGCGCGAGGGCTTGTGACTGACATGTCTGATTTGGTCTGTTATGCCTACACGTTGGCTTTTTTATCTTATCTTGAAGAGCAATGTGTGATTTCTAAGGGTGTGGAGGTTGCTGTAGCAGGAGACTATAGGGCAAGTAGTCCGCGTATCATGGCGGCAGTGGGGTTGGCTATAAAACAAGCTGGTTTTGAGCCTGTATCATGCGGTTTTGTGCCAACACCTGCTTTGGCTTTGTATGCGATAAAACGAGGTATTGTGGGTATTATGGTGACAGGAAGCCATATTCCTGATGATAGAAATGGGATCAAATTTTATAAACCTGAAGGTGAAATCCTTAAAGCTGATGAATTGGGTATGTGCTCGCGCTTGGTGAGTGTTGATTCTCTTCTTTTTGATGAAAAAGGCTTTCTGCTTGAGAGTTTTGTGTGGAAAAAAGAAACAACTGAAGCTTACGCAGAATTTGTACGACGTTATGTAGATTTTTTTCCGAAAAATTGTCTGAAAGGTAAGCGGATTGGGGTATATGAACATTCATCGGTTGCCCGTGAGTTATTATGTGAGACGATGAAGGAATTGGGTGCAGAGGTTTTTGCTTTGGGGCGCTCGGATACGTTTATCCCTGTTGATACGGAGGCTGTGCGAGAAGAAGATGTGTTGCTGGCAAAGCAGTGGTCGGCTGAATATGATTTAGATTGCATTGTTTCTGCGGATGGTGATGGAGACAGGCCGTTGGTGAGCGATGAGAATGGTGTCTGGTTGCGTGGAGATGTGGCGGGTATTATTTGCGCCTCATTTTTAGCCGCAGATGTTGTGGTTGTTCCTGTGAGTTGTAACAGTGCAGTGGAGAAAAGTGGCTTGTTTGAAGCGGTGGCGCGCACGAAAATTGGCTCACCTTTTGTCATTGAGGCGATGAAGCCTTATTTAAAGGACAAGGGGCCGCTAGTTGTTGTGGGTTACGAAGCCAATGGTGGGTTTCTCACCGCGACAACGATAACCGTAAACGGGCAAAATCTTACAGCCTTACCAACTCGAGATGCTATGATTGTGCCACTGACGATTTTAATGGCATCAATTACACGAAAACTGAGTATTTCAGCATTAATGCAAACATTACCACAGCGTTTCACCAGCAGTGGCCGTATCCAAAACTTCCCAATTGAACTGAGCGCGGAACATTTAACAGCATTACAAACAGGCCAAGAGGATGTGGATAAACAGGCAGCGCAAGCGTTGTTTGCGACATTGTTAGGCGATATTGCTAAGGTTGATATTACCGATGGCGTGAGGATGACTGGCAGCTCTGGCGAAGTGCTCCATTTAAGGCCATCTGGCAATGCGCCAGAGCTTCGTTGTTATACAGAAGCATCTACACAAATGAGAGCAGATGAGATAAAAGAACAAGGTTTGCTTTTGCTGGCAGGATGGCTTTAGTTCTGTTTTGAGCCAAACAGGGTTTGGGCTTGAATTATTGTTGTGTTCCCTTATACTTCGCGATGTTAAAAGTGGGCTGCGGCTCGCTTTTTTTGTTTTTAGAGTAGAAAATATTTAATGAATTGGATGGATGGTTAAGCGCTAAGTGGCAGATATTGAAGCAATAATCAAAGAGTTGGCAGAGCCTATTGTAGAAGAGTTGGAAATCGACTTTATGGGCGTGGTGTTAACGGGTTCAGCTGATAATCGTCTGGTTCGTGTAGTGGTTGATTGTAAAGGTGGCGTAGGTGTTGAGGCACTTAGGCGTTTAAGTAAGGGGCTGTCTTTGCAGTTGGATGCAGAGGACTTGATTCCAGGGAAGTATCATTTGGAAATCAGTTCGCCTGGGCTGGAGTGGCCGCTGATAACGAAAAAAGATTTTATTCGTTATGAAAAAGATTGGCTGCGCATTACTTTTGGCGATGACCGAGCTGCGATAGAAGGTGAAAATCTTGGTCTTGATGAGACTGGGGATGTTTTACTTTTGGGTATTCAGGGCGGGCGGAAAGAGGTGATTGTGAGCGAAACACGTAAAATTGTTCGCTCTGTGAATTGGGGTAAAGTTTCAGGAAAAACGAAGCGTGTTAAAGCAAACGCGAAAAACAGAGAATGAAGGTAATGAAGATGCTGAAAGGTTTTGGACAATGAACGCTGATATGTTGGCAGTAGCAGACGCGGTAGCGCGTGAAAAATCTGTAGAGCGAGAGCTTGTGCTCGAGTCAATGGAGCAGGCTCTTAAAACAGCTGCCCGCCGTACCTATGGGACAAAAGCGGTAGAAGCAAATATTGATCGTTTGACAGGTGACATTTCCTTATACCATGTGCGTACTGTGGTTGAGGAAGTTGAAGATGAAGAGAACGAACTGAACCTTGATGAGGGTAAGGCAATCGATGCGACAGCAGACATTGGCTTTGCTTTTCGTGAGCCATTAGAGCCTATTATATTAGACCGTGTTGCAGCACAAACCGCAAAACAGGTGATTAACCAAAAGATTCGTGAGGCAGAGCGTGCACGTGTTGTGGCTGAGTATGAGCCGCGTGTTGGGGAAATTGTTGTTGGTATCGTGAAACGTGTGGAACGTGGTAACGTTTATGTTGATTTGGGTCGCGGTGAGGGTGTGATGTACCGTGAAGATTTGTTGCCGCGTGAATCCTTCCGCCAAGGCGATCGGGTGCGCACTTATTTGCGTGAAGTACGCAATCAGCCTAAAGGTGCGTTGGTGTATTTGTCGCGCGCAGATGCTGGTATGGTGTTGAAGTTATTTGAGCAAGAGGTGCCTGAAATTCAAGATGGTCTAGTGACTATTCAAGCGATTTCACGCGACCCAGGTTCGCGCAGTAAAATCGCTGTGATTTCAACGGATGTTGGGGTTGACCCAGTGGGTGCTTGTGTAGGTATGCGTGGTTCACGTGTGCAGGCGATTGTGAATGAATTGCACGGCGAAAAAGTTGATATTATTGAATGGACAGAAGATCCTGCTGCGTTTGTGGTCAATGCGTTAGCTCCAGCTGAAATTGAGCGGGTATTGGTTGATGAAGACAATGGTTCTATTGAAGTGGCAGTTGCTGAAGATCAATTGGCCATTGCTATTGGTCGTCGTGGGCAAAATGTTCGCTTGGCATCAGAGCTTACAGGTTGGAACATTGAAATCATGACCTTGGGTGATGAGAAGCAGAAGCGCGAAGATGAGATTCAGGCTGCAAAAGATGCATTTACTGCTGGCCTAGACATCGATGAAGATTTTTCATTGTTGCTGATTAATGAAGGTTTCATGTCGCTATCTGATCTTGCTTATTGTGGTGTTGCCGAGCTAACAGGTATTGAAGGTCTTGAAGAAGAGCTTGCTCTTGAGATTCAAAAGCGTGCAAGAGATAGCTTATTAGCGTCAGCTTTGGTAGAAGATAGCGAAGATGGCGAAGATGGACCGAAGAAACTTGTTGGCTTGATGGATGTGGCGGGTATGACGGGCGAAATTGCGGAAGCTTTAACGCTGCAAGAGGTTGTTAGTGCGAATGCTTTGGCTGATGCAGCTAGCGATGAGATTGAGGCGATTGCAGGTGTTGATGAAGACCAGCTAAATACGCTTATCATTGCCGCGCGTGAAGCATGTGGATGGTTTGAAGCGTAACATTGGTTGCTGACGCGAAACGAGCGCAAAGAACCTGTTTTTCCTGCCGTAAGGCACATGATAAAGCAGATTTATTGCGCTTGGTGGTTGATGAAGATGGTCAAATTTGGCCAGATTTTTCGCAAAAACTTCCAGGTAGAGGTGTTTACCTGTGTTTGGCGCAAGATTGCTTGAAAAGTCTGTCAGATAAGCGTCTTCAGGTATTGAGGCGTGACTTTTCGCCGCAGTTACCGCAGTGGATGGTTTTGCAGCAGCGATTGTCTGATATGCTCGCCCTAAGAATTGGGCAGTTGATGTCAGGTATGAAGCGACGTTCTGCGATTGGTAGAGATGCAGTGATGCATCGGATGTGGGACAAAGAGGCATTGTTGGTTGTGTTTGCGACAGATGCAGGTAATGCGCTGGTGCGGCAAGTAAATGATGCTGTGGAGAAGCGAGAGGATGGACGCGTTCATTCCGTAGCTTCTTCTCAGGTATTGGTTTCACAGTTGGATGCAAAAGCATTAGGCTTAGCATTGGGCAGAGAGAAAGTTTCGGTTGTGGCTTTTCTACGGAGTAATCCTGTAGCAAAGTTTCAGCAATTATGTGTTTGGCAGCAGCGGCTTGCTGAGGTAAGAAGTTGTGCAAACAAAAGGGAAAGCAAGGTAACAAATGGCGAATAAACGTGTTCTTGATTTGGCGAAAGATTTGGGTGTGACTGTAGATGATGTGCAGCATGCGGCGGTAACTTGTGGTGTGGCAGCAAGTGGCCCAACCACGAGTTTGGATAGTGATGATGTTGCGAAAGTAACCTCAGCATTAAATACCAAACAAGAAAAAGGATCGGGTGCCAGTAAAACGCTGACACTTGGCAAACCTCTCTCCATTGGTGGAGGTCGAGCGCAGGGTGAATCAGGAAGTCACTCCGTTGAGGTTTCTGTGCGGCGCAGAAGAACAAGAGCAAATCCGGCAGCGCAGCCCACTGGTGTAGCGAAGGCACCGCAGGAAGCTGTGAGTAGTCCTGCGCAGCGTGCACAGCAGGCTGTAGAAGCGGCTAATGAGAAAAAGAAGACAATATTACCGGTTGCTGCTCCAATTGCTAAACCAGCAGCTCCAGTGGTGTCAAAGCCAGTGGTTTCTAGAAAAGTTGTAGCGAAAAAAGAAACGGTTTCATCGGGTGCTGCAACAAAAAGTTTGCCTAAACCAGCTGTTTCGCCAGCAAAACTTGCAGCTGAAAAAATTGCAGCTTTAAAAGTTAAAAAATCAGAAGATCAGGCTAATCAACGTGAGAAACAACGCGCTGCTCGTGTGCAGCGAGCGACAGCAACGGCTCCCGCACGTACAGCTTCAAATACAGCGAGGCCTCAGCAAGATCGTCCACAGCAAAGCCGTTCAAATCAATCTCGTCCAAATCAAAGATTAGGACAGCCCGCTCAGTCACAGCACAGAAAAGATAGTTTGCCTACGCGAACACCAGCGGCAAACCGCGATGCTCGTCCGAACAAACCGAAAGCAGGTGGGCCGCGTACAACAATTCGTACGGGTTTAACGCCAGCTCAAATTGCGGCATCAAAAGCACCGCGCTCTTCGATTAAACAAATTGAAGATAAAATTACCAGTGAACGTCGGCAGCAGCGCCAATCACGCCCAGCAGGAGCTAGACCCGCTAGGCCAGCTGGAGCAACAGGTTCACCGAGTGCTCCAGTACGCCGTTCACCATCTGTTGCAGTAGGTCCTACTGAGCAGCCAGCAGCACCAGCAGGGCAGAAGAGACGTCCGCCTCAAGGGGCGCAACGTCACCAGAAGCGCAGGTTGACGCCTGCTGAAAAAGCTGCGCGCCGCGATTACTCTTCAAAACGTAATCAATCATTAACCCCAGAACAAGAAGAGCGTATGGCACGTTTGGCCAAAGGTGGTCATCGCAAAAATATCACCATCACCAAAGATGATGCTGACTTTGTTGTTCGCGAAGTGGAAGTGATGGGCTCAATTGTTGTCAGTGAACTGGCTGCGAAAATGGCAGTAAAATCTGCTGAATTGGTGAAAAAATTATTTGAAATGGGTCAAATGATTTCAGTGAATGAAAGTTTAGATTTAGATACTGCGGTGTTGATCATTGAAGAATTCGGCCATAAAGCTAAAATCATCAATGAAGCGGCAGTTGAAGATGTGTTGATTGCTGAAACTGAACATGATGAAGATATTCTGACTCCTCGTCCGCCAGTGGTTGTGGTCATGGGCCATGTTGATCATGGTAAAACGTCAATTCTTGATGCGTTACGTAAAGCAACTGTAGCTGATGGTGAAGCTGGTGGTATTACCCAGCATATCGGCGCTTATATGGTGAAATTAGAAACCAATGAACGCGTTGTATTTGTAGATACCCCAGGGCATGAGGCATTTACTGGTTTGCGTGCACGTGGGGCAAACCTTACAGATGTGGCGGTATTGGTGGTTGCAGCTGATGATGGTGTGATGCCGCAAACTGTTGAAGCCTTAAATCATGCACGTGCTGCAGGTGTACCAATTATTGTGGCTGTGAATAAGATGGATAAAGAAGGTGCGGATCCAGAAATGGTAAAACGTCAGCTTTCTGAACATGAAATTATTTCAGAAGACTGGGGTGGGGACACTATTTTTGTGAATGTGTCGGCGCATACAGGCGAAGGTCTTTCAGATTTGCTTGAAATGTTGGCATTGCAAACGGAAGTACTTGAATTAAAAGCTAACCCCGCACGTGTTGGTCGTGGTGTGGTGATTGAATCACGTCTGGATAAAGGACGTGGCCCAGTTGCAACAGTATTGGTGCAAAACGGTACCTTTAAGCAGGGTGAAAATGTTGTGGTTGGCACGGTGATGGGACGTATTCGTGCTATTGTTGATGAAAATCAAATACAGCATAAAACTGCAGGCCCTTCGATACCATTCGAGTTGATTGGCTTGAGCGCAGTGCCTGAGGCAGGTTTGGAAATTGTAGCGGTAGAGAATGAACGCCAAGCACGTGACATTGTCAGTTATCGTAAGGAAAAAGAACGTCAAAATGGCGTGACAAGTGATAAACGGGCTAGTTTGGAAGATCTCTTTGCAGATATGAAGAGTGGTATTGCTGAAGTACCTGTTTTGATTAAAGGTGATGTAACAGGTTCTGTTGAAGCAATGGCTGATTCATTGGTTAAAGCTGGAACAGATGATGTTAAAGTGAAACTTATTCATAAAGGCATTGGTGGTATTACTGAGTCTGACATTATGCTGGCTTCTGCAGCAAATGCGATCGTGATTGGTTTTAATGTGCGCCCTGAAACAAAAGCTAGGAAGCTCGCGGCGCAAGAAGGTGTTGATGTCCGTTTCTATAAAGTAATTTATGATGCAATAGATGAAATAAAATTAGCTATGGCTGGTAAGCTTACACCGGATAAAGTTGAAAAAGTTACTGGTTCTGCAGACGTGCGTGAGGTCTTTATTTCGCCTAAGGTTGGCGCAGTAGCGGGTTCTTATATCACAGACGGTTTCGTAAATCGTGGTTCAAGAGTGCGTGTACTACGTGCTGGCGTCATGATTCATGATGGAACACTTGCTTCATTACGTCGCTTCAAAGATGATGTGAAAGAAGTAAAATCAGGCTATGAATGTGGTATCGGTGTTGAGAAATTCAATGATGTGAAAGAAGGGGATACTTTTGAATTTTATATCATTGAGGAAGTTGCAGCGACGCTGTAAAATATGAAACAATCTAAAAGCCCCGCGCTAAGCCGTTTTCAGGCAGATATGCACCGTTTGCTCACAACATTGCTACAACGTGATGTTGAAGATCCAATGTTGCTCGGTGTTAGTCTGACGCGTTTTGATCTTTCTGATGTGCAAGGCCATGCAGTGGCTCATGTGCATAGCATGATGCCAGTGGATAAAAAAGAAGTTGTGAAACGCCTGAATAGTTTATGTCCGCACTTTTTGCACATGCTGCGCAAAGCTATGCCGAAGAAACGTTTGCCAGCCCTTGTTTTTAGATGGGATGATGCTTTAGATAAAACGCATCACGTGTTGGACACCATGGATGAATTTAAGCATTCATGATTTTATTTCCTAAACAGGATTGGTCTGCGGTTGTTTTGCAATTAAAATCAGCAAAACATGTACTGTTGACGACGCACCGCAGCCCTGATGCCGATGGTATTGGGTCACAGCTGGCACTATTTGACACATTGCAAACCATGGGTGTTCAAGTATCGATGTTGAATCGGGACCCTGTTCCTAGAATTTGTAAATATTTACCAAATGCAGCGTTAATCATGCAAGGTGAGATGCCTGATATGCATGCTGTCGACACTATTGTTGCCTTGGATGCAGGCGCATTGTCGAGGTTAGGTTTTCCTGATACATTTTTTGAAGGCAAGTGTTTAGTTAATATAGATCACCACGTAAGTAATCCAAACTATGGCAATTTAAATATTGTAAATGGTGATTATTGCGCGACGGGTGCAATGATGTTTGACTTAATTCAACATCTTGGTCAGCCATTTTCTAAAGCAAGTGCAAGCGCAATGTATGCAGCAGTTTTAACAGATACTGCTAGCTTTCACTTGGATAGAGTGAATGCTGATGTTCATCGTATGACTGCGGAATTAATCGAAGCTGGCGCAGAACCTGCTGTTGCAGCAGATGCTATTTATGACAGTCAACCTTTAACCAGGCTTTCTTTGCTAACATTGGCACTACAAACACTATCTATTGAACATCATGGCCGTTCAGCTTGGATGCATGTTGAGCAGACAATGTTAAATGAGACAGGTGCGGAAAATGAAGATACTGAAGGATTTATTGATGTTAGTCGAAGTGTGAGCGGCGTCGAAATCGTTGTGTTTATTCGTCCAGAAAGCGATACACGTTGGAAGGTAAGCTTTCGTGGTAAAGAAGGGCGCGATGTTGGAGCGGTTGCGGCCTCGCTTCATGGTGGCGGCCATCGTTACGCATCAGGTTGTACCGTCGCTGGCAGTCTCGAAGAGGTGTATAGTAAAGTTCGTACAGTCGTTGATGATACTTTTTCTACATGATTCAACCAACTCACCCCTGTGGTGTTATTTTTTTTGATAAACCTAAAGGGTGGACATCACGGCAAGCAGTGAACCATGTGATTCGTTGTTTCTCACAGCCGGGACAAAAAAATAGAAAGCAGCGCCCTAAAGCAGGCCATGCAGGTACACTAGACCCTTTGGCAACTGGCATGTTGCCTATTCTCATTGGCGAAGCAACACGCTTTGCAAGCATGGGGCTTAATGCTGAGAAAAGCTATGAAGTGAGCTTTGATATATCATTCCAGACCGACACGCTAGACCTTGAAGGTGAAGTGTTAGAGCGGTTTCCACAAATTACGATTACCCAAGAACAAGTAGAGAATATTTTAACTGCGTTTTTTGGTGTTTTGCAGCAAATTCCCCCTGTATACTCAGCGATTAAAGTAGATGGTAAACGGTCGCATGCTTTGGCGAGAAAAGGTGAACATGTTACGCTTCAGGCACGAGAAGTTGAAATTAAAAAGTTGGATTTGCTTAATATAGAGGGGAATATAATCACATTGCGCGTTGATTGTTCCAAGGGAACATATATTCGTTCTCTGGCTAGAGATATTGGTGCGGCTCTAGGTGGTGGTGGTTGTGTGACGATGTTACGTCGCATCAGTAGCGGTGGTTGGCCTGAACAAATGATGATTAAGGTTGAGGAACTGGAAGAAAAAAAAGAAGCGTGTATTGTCCCGTTGCAAACGTGGCTTAGAGATTTGCCCGAAATAAACTTGACTGCGCATGATGGGAAAAGATTTGTGCAGGGGCAACGTTTGTCGCTGTGCTGTGAAGAAGTCAGCGATGGCGATTTATGCAAAGTCATGCAAGAGGGTTTGATGTTAGGGACAGCTACGTATGCAAAAAATATGAGCGTTTTGCAGCCGCAACGTGTTATGCCGTCAGCACAGGAGCAATTGAAATGAAGTATAAAATTATAGTTGCGTTTTTTGGTTTGTTTTTTGCGTCAGCCTTTCTTGGCCTGAGCACTGTTCACGCATCCGATTTAGCAACAAACATTGGAAAAAAATATAATAAAATGAAGGAGAAAAAAATGAGTGAAAATAATACGGTTAAATTAGAGTTAGAAGCAGGTACTGTGACGATTGAGTTGTACCCTGATGTTGCGCCAGCGACAGTAGAAAGTTTTAAGACACTTATCGGTAAAGGTTTTTATGATGGGTTGACTTTTCACCGTGTAATTCCTGGTTTTATGGCACAAGGTGGTGACCCCGATGGCACTGGCATGGGTGGGCCTGGTTTTAAATTAAAGGCTGAGTTTAATGATAAAAAACATGTACGAGGCACATTGGCTATGGCGCGTACTGCAGACCCAGATTCAGCAGGAAGCCAATTCTATATTTGCTACGGCCCTCAACCGCATTTGGATAAACAATATACGATTTTTGGACAAGTGATTGATGGTATGGACCTGATTGATGAGGTCAAACAAGGCGACGTGATGAAAAAGCTTACACTTGTTGAATCGGGGGAATAAATACGTGACAGAACAAGAAATGTTGAGCATGTATGAAGATGCAGGTGCCTTGCTTAATGGGCATTTTGTTTTATCAAGCGGTCGCCATTCAGCACGCTACTTGCAATCTGCATTGGTTTTGATGCACCCAAGCAATGCGACGGCTTTGGCATCCGAGTTGATTAAAAATATTAACCCTGATGATTTTGATATGGTGGTTTCTCCTGCTATTGGTGGTTTAGTGATTGGGCAAGAGGTTGCTCGTCAATTGGATAAACCCTTTATTTTTACTGAGCGCAAAGAAGGCGAAATGCAAATGCGTCGCGGCTTCTCGATTCCAAAAGATGCACGAATATTGGTGGTTGAAGATGTGATTACCACTGGTGGCTCGGTGCGCGAGTGTATCGAAGTCGTGCGTGAATTTGGCGGTAAACCAGCGATTGTTTTGGCAGTAGTGGATCGCGCGCCAAAACAAGAAGGCCGCTTTGATGTACCCCATCACACTGTGATTTCCTTGGATGTTGAAACATTTGAAAATACTGATTGCCCCATGTGTAAAGAAGGGCTTCTTCCTGCAATCAAACCAGGTAGCAGAGGACACGCTTGATGACGCAGCCAGTGGTTCGTTGTTTCCCTTTTGGTGGTGTAGGCGAATTTGGCAAAAATATGATGGTGTATGCCATTGATGATGAAGCCATTATTCTTGATTGTGGCATGGGTTTTCCTGAGCCAGGTCAACATGGTATTAACATTACGATTCCCGATATCACAGCTTTGCATGAATTGGGCTTAAAAATCCATGGTATTGTATTAACACATGGACATGAAGACCATATTGGCGGACTGCCATTTTTGTTGCCACGCTTAAAGCTACCTGTATGGGGAACTCCCATCACTTTGGCTTTGGTCAAACACAAAATGGAGGAAGCAAAATTTAAGGCGGACCTTCACCCGCTTCCTGAAGATGGCACGCTTACACAAGTAGGTTCATTTCAAGTGGAAGCGATTCCTGTGACTCATTCGATCATGGATGCGGTATCCGTTGCGATCCACACTCCGTTAGGGGCAATTATTCATACGGGTGATTTCAAGTTTGACCCTTCACCTATTGATGGGCGTTGTACTGAGTTGCATCGCTTTTCGCGCCTTGGTGATCAAGGTGTGTTATTGCTTTGTTCGGACTCTACTAATGCTACGCGAAGTGGTAGTAGTGATAGTGAGCGCAGTGTTGGCGCACCACTTAAACAAGCTGTATCACAGTGCACGGGTAAAGTGATTGTTTCGACGTTTTCTTCAAATATGTTCCGTATTCAGCAAATTGTTGATGCAGCCGTGGAATGTGGCCGTAAGATTGCATTTGCTGGGCGTAGTCTTGAAAAAAATGTGGAAATCACAAAACTGATGGGAAGACTAAATATCCCAGATAATCAGATTGTGAATGTGCGTGCGACCGAAGGTATACCTGATCATGAATTGTTGATTATTGCTACGGGTTCACAGGGTGAATGGCGGGCAGCGTTATCAAGAATTGCACAAAATAATTTCCCTAAACTGCAATTGGGCATTGGTGATTTGGTGATTTTTTCATCTTCGTCTATTCCTGGTAATGAACGGGTGATCGCAGGCCTGTTTAATCATATTTATCGTCGTGGTGCGAGAGTATTGCACGCAGGGCAAGCACATTTACATGTCTCAGGGCATGCCAACGCACATGAGCTGAAAACGATGATTCAACTCACCCGTCCGAAGTATATGTATCCAGTACATGGCGAGTATCGTAATTTGGTCGAACATCAGCAGCTTGCAGTAAAAACAAATGTGAAATTTGAAAATACGATTATTGCCGAAAATGGGCAGAGTGTTGTTGTGACGGATGAAGGTATAAAACATGGTCCGCAGTTTCATGCAGGCGCCGTGTTTGTGGATGATTCGGGACGTGATGAAGTGAACCACGCGGTTTTAAAAGATCGCAGAGCATTGGCTGACGAGGGTATGATTACTGCGATTGTGCTTATTGACCAAAATGAAGGGCGTGTTTTAGGAGAACCTGAGCTATTGACACGAGGTGTGTTAAACAGTGAGGTTTCTGAAGAAACGTTTGACGAAGCCGCAGCAAGTTTGCGCGTACATTTGGAGACATTAAGCCAAGAAACATTGGCAGATATGGACACAGCACGCGAAGAAGTTCGCTTGTGGGTGCGCCGTTGGTGCAAGCGACGTTTAGGACGTCGACCAATGGTCGTGACAACAATCCTGGAGGTTTAACCTTTGAGTTTGGATGTGCAGAATCCCAAAATGCTGAATGCAAAAACACTTTGGCGTGAATCGCTAGCTTTTTTATTACTGGCGGTTTTGGTAATGCTGTGTTTGTCGTTAATGAGCTACTCACCTAATGACCCCTCCTTTAACCGTGCAACAAATACAATACCTGAAAATATGATGGGTATTGTTGGCGCTTATATGAGTGACATGCTCATGCAATTGGTTGGTTATAGCGCATGGATGTTTGTTGTATTGGGTGCAATTGTTGCGTTTCGTATTGCTATGAATCAACAGCCATTTTGGGGCGGCTGGACTTCGCTTTTTTGGTTGCCATTCACATTAGCAATCGCAGCTTTACTGGCTTCCTATATGGATAGCCCTGTCACTTTAGCAGGGGCAGGGGGAGCTTTGGGACAGTTGTTTGCAGAAAGCTTGACGACTGTGCTGTATGAGGTGGGCCGTGATTTGATTTTAATCACGATGCTGTTGAGCAGTTTTGTTGTAGCGTCACATATTTCGCTGTTGATGCTGGTGAAACAATTTTTTCAAGGGACATCATGGCTCTTGGTTCAAAACTTCAATGTGATGAAGTCGTTGAAATTGCGTTTTACATCAAAGGTAAAAATGCGCCAAGAGCGTGTGGAAGGGCGTGAAGCACGCCAAGAAGAGAAAAAGAAGCGGCCTGTACATATTGCGACATCTGAGCCTGAAATCGTGCGTCCAGGTGAGGTGGAAATTGCAGATCGGATTAAAATCGAAGAACATCAGCCTGAATTGGCTTTGGGCAAGCCCAACGGTGAATTTACTTTACCTTCGCTGTCTATTTTTACTGAACGTAAAGCTTCGGTAAAAACATACAGTGCGGAAGTGCTGCAAGCGATGTCCAGAATGTTGGAAAAGAAATTGTTAGACTACCGTGTTGAAGGTCAAGTTGTAGCAGTGCAACCAGGGCCTGTAGTTGTTCAGTTTGAGTTTGAATTGTCACCTGGAACAAAGGTCTCGAAGGTGATAGCACTTCAAGATGATTTGGCACGTTCAATGTCGGCAAACAGCGTGCGTGTTGCAGGAAATATTCCTGGAAAGAATGCGATTGGTGTTGAACTGCCCAATGATGAACGTGAAATGGTATATATGCGTGATGTTTTGGCTAGCAAGGCATTTGCGGATAAAAAACATATTTTACCCATGGCACTTGGTGTTGATATTGCGGGTCAACCTGTGGTTACAGACCTCGCAAAAATGCCACACTTGCTGGTTGCAGGAACAACGGGTTCGGGTAAATCGGTATCTGTAAATACGATGATTTGTTCGATGTTGATGAAACATACACCAGAAAACCTGCGTTTAATCATGGTTGATCCTAAAATGCTCGAATTATCAATGTATAATGATATTCCGCATTTGTTGGTGCCTGTCGTGACGAACCCAAGCAAAGCTGCCAAAGCTTTGGCATGGGCTGTGTATGAAATGGAACGTCGTTATAGGGTCATGTCTGAAACCAAAGTACGTAACATTGCAGGGTTTAATAAAGCTGCCAAAGCCAATCATGATGCAGGTGTAGAAGGCGAACAAGCTGAACATATGCCATACATTGTTGTTTTGATTGATGAGTTGGCAGACTTGATGATGGTGGCGGGCAAAGAAGTTGAGCAGTCGATTTGTCGGTTGGCACAAAAGGCTAGAGCATCAGGCATTCACCTTATTTTGGCAACACAGCGCCCCAGTGTGGATGTGATTACAGGTTTGATTAAAGCTAACCTACCTAGCCGTTTGGCTTTTCAAGTATCATCTAAAATTGACTCAAGAACGATTCTCGATCAAATGGGAGCAGAGCAGTTGTTAGGACATGGTGATGCTTTGTTTTCAAGTTTAGGCCGTGAAGTTCACCGTGTCCATGGCGCATTTATTGATGATCATGAAGTTGTAGATTTGGTAGAGCATTTGAAAAAACAAGGTGAACCTGAGTACCGTATGGAGGTATTTTCTGTTGAAGCAGATGCTGAATTATCTGAGCTTGATGGTGAGCTTGATGGTGAGCTTGATGATGAAAAAGACGAGAAATATAACATAGCTGCGGATTTGGTTGCGGAAAAAGGTAAATGTTCGGTTTCTATGGTTCAGCGCTACTTACGCATTGGTTATAATCGGGCAAGTCGAATTGTTGAACAAATGGAGCGAGATGGTTTGGTAACACCACCAGGCTCAGGCGGTGTACGAACTGTTTTATCACGTAGAGTTGATGAAGGTGGTTTTGATGTTTAGTAAGCTTAGTATTCAAACATTTTTTATTGTTATAGTCATGCTGTGGTCAGGCTCGATAGCATTTGCAGAAAATACCCCTCTGATTGCTTTGGACTCAAAATCAGATTTGGCAGTGGCATTAAGTAAGCTATCAAATTTAAAAGGTTTTTCTAGTCAATTTAAACAAAAGTTAACTTATGCAGAAGGTGGGAGCAGGGCCTATGAAGGTGAGCTTTTTGTGTTGCGGCCAGGAAAATTCAGGTGGCATTATAGCCAACCTTATGAACAACTGTATGTAAGCAATGGTAAAGGGATTTGGCTTTATGAACCTGATTTGATGCAAGCTCAACTGTTGCAAGATTTAGGCGAAGTCGAGCCTGTAGTGCTACAACTTCTGGATGGACGAGTAGGTTTAGAGGATGTACAAGTGCTGGGCGAAGAGCATTTTGGCGCACACTTTTCAAGTTGGCATGTGCGACTTGGTAAAGCAAATGCTGCGGTAGAAATTTGGTTGGGTGTTCAGGATCAAAAGTTGCTGTGGATTGAGAGTCGAGATGTGCTTAACAATCGTAACCGCTTACAACTTGTAGATATAAAGCAGGATGAGCCAAATAAAAAAATATTTGAATTTATTGCACCAGAAGGTGTGGATGTAATTGGGGCAATACAATGAAACAACAGTTTTACTTTTTGGGTGTTGGTTTGATGCTGGCATCCTTTTCTGGAACGCAAGCTTGGGCAGCAGCGCTTGCACATGATGATTTAACAGCAGCAGGGGCAGGAGCTGCAAATGCCGTGGTTGCCGGTGCTGATGATTTGTCGGCAGCATTTTATAACCCTGCTGGTTTGGCTTGGCAAGAGGGTGTTCAGGCTATGATTGGTAGCCAATCACGGACGAAAAATATCAATGCGACAGTAGCAGGTCAGTCTTATGAAGGTGATGGTAGCACACCAGACCTCACGACTTTTGCGATTTCATGGTTACCTAAGGGCGAAATTTTGGGTGCAGCGGCTTCAATTGCGACACCATATGCGTTAAATACAAATTGGGGAAATGCGTTTCCCACGCAGTTAGGCGCAACGAGTTTAGTATTTCAACGGTACGCTGTGGATGCATTTTGGCGTTTGGATAATACTTTGGCCGTAGCATTGGGTTTGGATTGGTATGATACGAACGTCACATTAAATAATTCTACGACATCATTTTCAGGCTCGGCGTGGAGTAAAACGGCTGCGCATGCAAGTTTACGTTGGCAGTTTTCACCTTCTTGGTTGCTGGGTATACACTTCCGGCAGGGAGCTGATGTAGATGTTGTGAATGGCGCGAATGCTCATGTGAACATAGCACTGCCAGACGAACTGACGTTGGCTGTGGCGCACGACTTGTGGGATGATGAAATGCGCATTGAACTTGATGTAAAACGTAGTAATTGGTCATCGTTCAAAAATTTGAATGTTGTGGACAATGGCGTGACGTCACAATCATTACCTGTAAATTTGAAAGACACGACAGATGTAGCACTTGGTGCAATTTGGTTCTGGCGACAGAATACACAGCTTCGCTTTGGTTATGGCTATAAACAAGCAGCCAATGACCTAAATAGCTACCAGCCAGCTATAGGAGATCAAGCAGGACATCGTTTGTCTATTGGTTTTGGTGGCATGATGTCAGGTATGCACCTTGATATGACTTACAGTGGAGTGATTTCTCCTGCTGTGAATGTCGCAGGCAATTATGCAGGTAAATATAACGATACGACAACAAGCATGATGTTCAGTTTAACAAAAAAGTTTTAGGTTATTCATAAAGAATGAATACGGTGCTACCAGGGTTACATCTTTCAGATGTTCAAATTCCTCTTGCACATCGATTGCGACCTTTATCATTGGCTGAAGTGCAGGGTCAATTATCATTAACAGAGCAAGATAGCTGGTTTGCCCACGCTATTGATGAAGGAAGAGCTTTGTCCTGCATTTTTTGGGGGCCTCCAGGGGTTGGTAAAACAACGTTAGCACGTATTATGGCAGAACATGCCAACATGCCTTTTGCCCAATTATCAGCCGTTTCTGCGGGAAAAAAGGAAGTACAGGCGGTTGTTGAGCAAGCCCAGCAAACAGGGCGAACTTATTTACTTTTTCTTGATGAAATTCATCGTTTTAATAAAGCACAACAAGATGTATTACTCCCCTACCTAGAAGATGGTACGCTTATTTTGGTAGGGGCTACTACTGAGAACCCATCATTTGCACTCAATAACGCTTTGCTTTCACGTTGTAGAGTGATTGTGCTTAAAAGTTTAGATGTGGAAGCTATTAACCATATTTTGCAACGTGGAATCGCACTCTTACAAACACAGGGTGCTAACTTTAACATTCAAGATGAGGCAGTGTTATGGTTGGCTCAGGCTGCTGATGGTGATGCGCGTTATGGTTTGAATGCGTTGGAATCTTTATTTGATGCCAACCAAAATCAAACATGGACTTTGGAAGGTGTTGAGCAACAGTGGCAGCGACGACAGGCCAAATATGACCGTGATGGCGATGCGCATTACGACCTTATTTCAGCGTTACATAAATCAATTCGAAGTTCAGATGCAGATGCTTCTTGTTACTGGCTGGCACGCATGCTTGAGTCGGGGGAAGAGCCTCTTTATTTAGCAAGACGCTTGATTCGGATGGCAACTGAAGATATTGGTTTGGCAGACCCTAAGGCACTTACACTTGCGCTTGATGCGCAACGCATGTTTGAAATTCTAGGCTCACCTGAGGGGGAGCAAGGGTTATTTGAAACAGCGATATACTTGGCATTAGCCCCTAAAAGTAATGCAGCATATAAAGCTGAAAAGGCAGCTCGACACTTAGCCAAAGAAACGCAACATCTTGATGTGCCAAACCATCTTAAAAATGCGCCCACTAAGCTTATGAAAGACATTGGCTTTGGTGAGAACTATCAGTATGCTCATGATGCGTTGGATGCAGTGGTATCGCAAAAGCACTTTCCCGATGCTATGGATGAGGTGAGTTTGTTTGAGCCTGTGGAGCGAGGGTTTGAACGCACGTTATCTGAAAGGAAGCGTTGGTTGATGGCTAAGCGAGAGGAGAAGCGTAAGACATGATGAAACAGGTTGTAGCAGTTGCTGTTGGCGCGTCATGTGGCGCAGTTTGTCGTTGGTGGGTCGTGCTGTTAATGCAACGCTGGTTTGGCACAAATTATCCATGGGCCACCTTATTCGTTAATGCAGTAGGAAGCTTTGCATTGGGTTTTCTGGTGATTTGGTTCTTAGATAAAACGCATCTAAGCGATTTGGTTCGTTTGTTGTTAACAGTTGGTTTTTTGGGTTCATTTACAACATTTTCCACTTTTTCTGTAGAGACAATACGTTTAATGGAGCAAGGCTCTATCACGATGAGCTTGGTGCATACGGTTGGCTCAGTTGTATTTTGTATTGCTATGGCATGGCTGGGCATGTTGCTAGCTAAAGCCTGAATTATAGCTTGTTTGCACCTTTCTTTTGCACTGCTAATGCGTGTAACAAGATATGCTGAGTTGAGCGTGGCGCATCTTCGATTAACAATAAAAAACCACGTGTACCTAAAGCTGACACAGGCGTTTTATCAAGGGGTGGAGAAACAAAAGGTGCCGATTGTAAGATCTTGAGTTCCGCAGGTTCAGTGATGGCTTGCGTGAATGAAATATCCTTGCCTGTTTGTGTTACAAAGGTGACCTTCACTTCAGGGGCAGGTAATTCTGCGGCAACTAAACTTTCAACTTGACCTTCAATAATTAAAACAAGGCTTTGGTCATCTCGGGTTAACCACTGACTATGCACAGTCTCGGGCGGAACTTTCCAGTCGCGATCCAATACTTCAGTCTGATTACTAACCTCTACTTGGTAGGCGCGAACAAAACCATTAAATTGCCAGTGTTGCCAACGTATATTTAAGCCAACTGCAGCAATGATTAAAAGAATGAGTATCATCCAAAGCCAAATATAAGCTTGGCGTGTTTTCATCCCTGACTGGATAAGGTCATGTAGGCCAAAGGTTGGCGCAGTATTTTCTTGGTGCTTAAAAATTTGAGCCGTTTCATTGTGGGCAGTGATTTTATTCCCAAATGTGTCAAACTCAGTTTCACAGCGGTGGCATACCAAAATGGCATTCTTTATGAGTGGACCAACCTTATAGGCGGCATGGCATTCAGGGCAAACAATTCGCATGGTGGAACTCTGACAAAGTTTGTGCCGCTCCGCTACTGACAGCATGATATTGAAGCGTTACGCTTAGCCCATGAGCCAAGATGAAACAGTGATACACATGAGCAATCTGATGATGCGTTACAAAACAGGTAAAGTTGCGTTATCGGGATTAAACATGGATATACCGCAAGGCAGCTTTGTTTATTTGGTTGGCGAAAGTGGGGCTGGGAAATCAACATTATTAAAGATGTTATACGGTGGGCTTAGGCCAACATCAGGGCAACTTAAAGTGCAAGGAACAATGATTCGTGGCGCTTCTGAAGTGCAAATCCGTGATTTAAGACAGCGTATAGGCATTATTTTTCAAGGCAATCGTCTGCTGTTTGCGCGCACAGTCTTTGAAAATGTCGCTATGCCACTGCGTGTGCAAGGCTGGGATACAGCACGACTTTTACCACGGGTTAAAAAAGTTTTATCATTTGTGGGTCTTGAAGACCGCGTATGGTCATATCCGGAAACATTATCGGGTGGTGAGCAGCAGCGCATTGCGATTGCCCGGGCTATGATTTCGAACCCTCCAATTATATTGGCTGATGAGCCTACGGGTAATCTTGATGAAGATACAGCACGCCACATTCTTGATTTACTGACGGCTTTGAACAAATTAGGAACTACAGTTTTAATGGCAACACATGATCTTCACTTATTAACATCACACCCTGGCCTTGTGGTTCAACTGCATCAAGGTGCACTCATGACAGGGCAGAAGCCATGAAGCATTTAAATAAACAAAGTAAAAGTAGAGCAAAACAAACCCAGAAAAGAAATGGAAATCGAGAGTCGGTTCATTTACCAGGAGGCTGGAACCTTCCCCCATTTGGTGTGCATCAATTTTTAGCTTTGATGATTGTCGCCGTAGCACTTTGGTCTGTTGGTTTGGTGTGGTTGGCATTGCAAGGTGGGCAACAATGGGTTGGCTCTTGGCAGCAAGAAGTTAAAGTGCATGTTTATGTTGATCAAAAACAGAAAAAAACGTTAACACTTCTGCAACAATCTTTAGAACAGATCAGTGGTGTTGAAAATGTTAGATTGATTGAACGTGTCGAAGCAACGGTTTGGATGGAAAAGTGGCTTGGTGGCAGTGATTTGGATGCAGAAGGTTTCACCAAACATTTACCAGAAAGTTTCGAGGTTACTTTAACTGAGCCTCGAGAAGAAGGCGTGTTACTTCGCATTAAACAGCTTGCAGAAGGCAAGGGCGCGGCTGTAAATGATGATGAAATACAACTTGTACAAGCTGGCGATGTTTTAGGAACAATTCAAAACCTTGCTTGGTTTGCAACGCTTGTTTTGGGGTCAGCGATGGCATTGATTGTTTCCAACACATTGCGCATGATTTTATTGGCGAGGGCAGAAGAAATTTTCTTGATGCGATTGATGGGGGCAAGGGAATGGTTTGTACGTTTACCATTTGTTTTAGAAGGGCTACTTCTTGGTGCGGGTGCGGGGCTCTTAGCTTGGATTCTGGTTTGGCCACTGCTTTGGGTTAGCGAGAGTTGGGAACAGGGTTTGGGTATAGATTTGAGTGGCTGGATGATGTTTTTGCCTTTGATTTTCAGTGGTGCTGTTGTGGGTACTATCGGGGCATTGATTGCAACAACAAACATTGTCTCACCAGAGAATGAAGGCTAAATATGATAAGGATTAGAAAAACTTTTAAAAATGAATCATGAAAAGGGCAGCTAAGGGTATGGCAATGGAAACATGGAAAGCAACCACGATATGTTGTGTGCGCAAAAATGGGAAAGTGGCAATTGCTGGTGATGGGCAAGTTTCACTTGGTGATACAGTGATAAAACATGGGGCGAAGAAAGTGCGCTCAATTCGAGATGGTTCAATTCTCACTGGGTTTGCAGGCTCGACAGCGGACGCGATGAATTTATTTGAAAAATTTGAAAGCAAGTTGGATGAACATGGCTCAAATTTAACACGTGCTGCTGTTGCCTTGGCCAAAGATTGGCGAACAGATCGAGCATTGCGTAAGCTAGAGGCGATGATGATTGTTGCTGATGAAGAACGCACACTGATTATTTCAGGTAATGGTGATGTTCTAGAGCCTGATGAAGGTGTGGCTGCTATTGGCTCTGGTGGCGCTTATGCACGGGCTGCAGCAACGGCTTTGGTTAGGAAAAGTGATTTGGATGCAGAAGCTTGTGTTCGTGAAGCAATGAAAGTTGCAGGTGATATTTGCATCTATACCAATGATCAAATTTCCGTTGAAATTTTAGGCGCATAGCAAAGAGACCAAAGCATTGAACCTGTTTAAGCAAGCTTCTTTTTTGCTGCTGCCATCACGTTTTTTGTTGATGGGGCTGGCTGCCTATATTGGGCTGGAGCTTATTGGGGCTTTGCTGCTACAGCTTCTTCCAGCTTTTGAGTATAAAGAACAAAATATTGTTATTTCTATGCGCTTATTGGAATTGGCAGCATTTCTTATTTTAATTAAACATTTTCGCATGGCAGAAAACTTAGGCTTGGTCTTTCCTGATTTAAAGGCCATACGTATTTTTGCGTTTATTGCCATTGGCTGTACTTGTGTTGTAATGGTTTTGTATACGATAGAACCATCTTGGTTTGCATATGTGATGTTACCTGCATGGCTGCATGGGGTGAGTGGTTTATTACTCATGATATTGTTAGCTCCGGTAGTTGAAGAGCTTGTTTTTCGTGGTTTAGTCTATCGGATGTTGCGTGAGCAGTGGGGTATTGCTGTTTCAGTGGTAATCAGCTCTGTTTTCTTTTCACTTTTGCATCAGGGTTTGATTGTTTCGCCACAACTTCTGGGCGGCATTATTTTTGCCTTAGCTTATGAGTGGAGTCGTTCGCTTTGGGTAAGTATAGGCTTGCACATAGGTGCAAATAGCGCGGTATATCTTTTGTCTAGACTAGCGTGATACGAAGGAACTTGAGAGGAAGTGATGAGTAAACGATTGTTTTGGACTTTGATTGGCGGGATATTGATTTTTGCGGTGTTAGCTGCAACGCGAGCGCTGTGGATGGATGTGAATGATTTATCTTTTTTACGTACATATATCGCTAAAGTAAATATTTTACCAAAAGAAAAGAATGTAAGTTATGAGCAAGCATGTGCGTCATGCCACATGTTGTATGCGCCAAGCATGTTGCCATCACGCTCTTGGGATAAAATGATGAAGGGCTTGAACCATCACTTTGGCGATAATGCCGAGGTTGAGGTACAAGCAAGGCAAGAAATATCGGAATACTTACAACGCAATAGTGCAGATCATGTTGAAAATATTTATAGCCAAGGCATGAAGGAATTTCTCAAGCCTGATGATGAGACATTGCGTATTAGTGAGACAAAATACTTTAAACTATTACATGACGTGGTTAAACCAGAAATGGTTTCAGGCAATCCAGAAGTGCGCAGTGTTGCGCGTTGTGAAATTTGTCACCACGAAGCATTGGAAGGCAGGTTTAATAAGTTTAACGTGCGAATCCCCAACTATATTCATGAAGGACAGTGGCGAAAAATAGGTGTAGAAAAGACTAGAGGTAAAGATGTTCTTACCGATTCAACTTCAAATGTTGCTACTCCAGTGGGAGATGATAAATAAAGTAGCTATGTAATGCGTTGCTTGAGGGGCAAAGAGAGGGGGAGGTCTTAGAATACAAACTCACGTGTTTTGGTGATGCCTTCAATAGGAAGTAGTCGTGTTTCAGTGATACCAATGGTCATATCAATCCCATCAAACATTTGATGATGCTCTAAGGTGACGATATCTTGGCCAACAAAGGCGAGAATTTGCCCTTGTTTTGCTAGTAAATTTCGAATGTGCTCAGGGATACTTTCAATAGCTGAAGCGATAATAATCACATCATAATCTTCACTGATAGCCGATGCCTTTAACGCTTCGGTATCCATGGCATTCACATGGATAACCTTTGCATTTTCGATACCGTTGTCAGTTAAATTTTTTGTAGCAAGGTTGGCAAGCTCCGCGTGAATTTCACAGCTGATCACTTCATCTGCATGTAAGGCTAAAAGTGAGGTGAGGTAACCCGTACCAGTACCAATTTCAAGTACACGTTCGCTGCCTTTGAGGGCAATGGCTTGCATAATTTGCGCTTCTTGTAGAGGTGTTAACATTTCTTGGTTACATGGTAGAGGTACAGAGCCTTCCATATAAGCTAGACTGCGTACGTTCTCGGGGACATAACGTTCACGTGGTGAATTCACAAGCATATCAATCAGTTCAGGCTCAAGCACTTTGCAACAACGGATTTGGTATTCGACCATATTACGGCGGGCTGAGTGAAGAGTGGCTGCATCCATGTGGTAAATCCTCCGAAGTTAAGAGGGGGAAGAATGCAGGATGAAGGACAAGGATTCAAGTTTGACTTGTAAGCTTCGTTGGTAATTTGAATTTGAAGTCGATACGCTTGCTGATATTTTTTGGAGGTTTTGCATGTTGCTTGCCAGTATGGTGATTATTGTTGGATTAATATTGCTGGTTTGGAGTGCAGACCGGTTTATTGAAGGTGCCTCAGGCATTGCGAAAAATTTTCAAATCCCACCTATGGTGATTGGTTTAACGATAGTAAGTCTTTGTACATCATTGCCAGAAATGTTGGTAGCAGCGATTGCAGCTACAGAAGGCAATAATAATTTAGGCATTGGTAACGCGATAGGTTCAAATATTGCAAATATTGGTCTTGTTTTGGGTTTAACGGCTTTAATCGCGCCAATTGCTGTGCAGTCAAAGCTGTTAAAACGAGAGTTCCCTGTTTTGGTTGCGATTATGCTGTTGGCTTTATTTTTAATGCTTGATGGGAGCTTGGGTTATATCGATGGTATAGTTTTACTTGTCTCCTTTTTTCTTTTTGTGTGGTGGTTATACGGTGTTGGCATGAAAGAGAGAGATGCGGTTTTAGAAGCAGAGTTTAAAGAAGCTATTCCAGAAGGCATGCGCTTGAGCGTTGCTCTTATGTGGTTGTTTGTTGGCATCTCTGTGTTGCTATTGAGCTCGCGCATGGTGGTTTGGGGCGCTGTAGAAGTTGCTACTTTTTTAGGTGTTAGCGACTTGGTGATTGGTTTAACCATTGTTGCGGTAGGCACAAGTTTACCTGAGCTTGTAGCATCTATCGCAAGTGTGCTCAAAAATGAGTCGGAATTGGCGATTGGTAATGTGCTTGGATCAAATATGTTTAATATTTTAGCTGTGCTTACAATGCCAGCTTTGATTAGCCCCGGTGATTTTGATACATCCATTCTTTGGCGCGATATACCCATTATGTTTGGTTTTGCTTTGGCGCTTTTCGTGATTGTTTACGGATACAAACGTGTCGGAAAAATTAATCGCATTGCTGGCGGCGTGTTATTGACCAGTTTTTCGGCTTATTTGTATTTGTTATACTTACAAAATTAAATGGACCATCTATAAATTCAAAAAGAATTAAGTGTTTAATTTCTTTCATAAAAATGAAGATAATCTTGGTAACTAAAATCTACTATGTACATCTTAGTTCGAGATGATTATATTTCGCGACTGTATACTTGTGTGTACGAGAATAATTTGGCACATTATATGCTATTTATTCTTATAACAGTTCGTTGCACTGGCGTTGTGGTTTGTAAGTCTGAGCCGATACGCACTGAACGGGAGCTTATTTGCTGATTGTGTGCGTCCCTTGTTTGGGATACCTAATGTCAGTACTCGGCACCCACCTAGCATTTTAGGGTTCAGTTGTTATAGATCATAACGCCAGTGCAATGAATATGTGATGCGGGGCCTGTCAATTACCCCCCCCCCCCCCAATTGGCAGGCCCTAATCATTTTTTGTTTCCCACTTAAATCCACCTTTAATTTCTGTTGATTTAACCACTACGGTGGGATGTCCGCTGTGGAATATGCCAATGAAGTTGGCAAAAATGTTCGTTTAATACTTTGCGTAGGTTTACGCAAACGGATGTCTAAAGTGATTTATTTTTTGGTGCCCATAGGTCTTTTAATAATAACGTACAGGTATCATCGCCTTCCACCCGTTTTTTACGATTTACCAAATCAAGCGTTTCGCTGACATGCCTTTGTTTAATATGACGCAATACTTCCTGCAAAGGTAAACATTTATCGTACAAACTAACATAATCTGCACCATCCAGACGCATCAAGATGCAATCAGAAATAGCAAACACAGTTGTGGTACGTTTTTTGTTGGCAAGGATTGCCATTTCACCAACGATACCACCAGCTTCAATGTTTTTTAGTAGTCGTTTTTCGCCTTTGACATTGACTGAAACTGCTAGTTTTCCTTGTCGAACAAGATAAACGTCAAGTGAGTTTTCATGTTCACTAAATAAAGTTTCGCCAGCTGAAATTTTTATTGCAGTCATCTTCGAAGCGAGATCTTCACGGCATTGAGCCGTGATGGGCTCAAATAGAGTTGTGATGGCAAGTTGTTTAACGAGCATACGTGACTTATAAAGTTCTTCGATACGACTATTAAATGCAGGTAACTTCTTTTTGAAAGAATCTAACATGTGATATGGTAGCTCAAATACTTCAGTTTCACCTTTGGCAACCATTTCAGCAGAACGGCGCCCTCCCGTGAAATAAGCGGTTTCTCCACAAATATCATCTTCGAAGACATCGCCTAAGTATGTACGTTTACCCTTTAAGGTGAGGTAGCCTGCAATTGCACCACTGATAATGATAAACAGTGATTCAGCCTTTTCACCCATGCGGGTTAACACTTCGTCATTTGCCAACTTGTGATATTTAAGGCCTTTGATTAAGTCATCAAAATTATTGCTATCAAAGGTTTTGAAAAGGTGATTTGCAAGCAACTTGCTGCCAGCCCTATCTTCATCGGTGAATAAAATAGACGGGGGGTTAGCTTTATTGGCGTTTACGTCATTTTGTTGGCAAAGATTATAAATACGTTTGGGGTTTTCTTTATCCTCTGGATTTAACTGCACATATACGCGCAATGTGGCGATGGCTTTTGAAGCGTGATATTGGTTGGCATAACGCTCTGCAGTTTCTAAGTACCACTTTGCAGCATCAGTCATGTTGCCATCTTTTTGATATGTTCGGGCAGCTTGCAAAGCTAAGTTAGCATCAACATGCAGCACGCTTGCCAGTGCGGCATAGATTGTGGCAGCAGAAGCCCATTGTTGTTTTTTATTATGACTGTTTGCTTTTGCGAGCATGGATTGTGCAGCTTTATCCTCAACATGAATCACCTGAGCTTTTTTTAGCGTTGAGATAAGCGCTTGTGTAGGGCTGTTAGGCATTGTAGCTCCAATTAAATCGCATCATAATATAGGCTATATTTACTGAAAAAATATTATTGGCAAGGCTAAGTTTAGTCCAACCTAGGATTTTAATGGCTAAGTGATTAGCCTGTTTCGCCTATGATGAAAAATGAAATAATTCTGACCACTCTGAATGCACGATATACCCATAGCTCTATTGGGCTGCGTTATCTATTTGCCAATATGCAGGAGTTACAGGAGGACACTGAAATTCATGAGTTTACAATCAATGATAATATTCAGGATGTGGCTGAAAAATTATTAGCCAAAAAACCTGCCGTGATTGGTTTAGGCGTATATATCTGGAATGCAGAACAGTGTAGAGAACTGGTTGTAACGCTTAAAAAAGTTTGTCCTGAAGTTGTGATTGTACTTGGTGGCCCTGAAGTAAGTTATCTGCCGATGCGGGTTCAATACGATATGGTAGATTATATCATACAAGGGGAAGGTGATTTAGCATTTTATCAATTGATTAAAGCTGTTTTTGGTGGCCTTTCACCGAAGGAACAAATCATTAAAGCAGCTTTGCCAGATATTGACATGCTTGCGCTCCCCTATGATTATTATACTGATGAAGATGTGGCGAATCGTTACATTTATGTTGAGGCATCACGTGGTTGCCCATTTCAGTGTGAATTTTGTTTATCTTCGATTGATGAAAAAGTACGTAATTTTGATACTGATTTATTTTTATCAGCTCTAGAAAAGCTTTGGTTGCGTGGTGTGCGTAATTTTAAATTCATTGATCGCACCTTTAATCTCAATGTGAATACAGCTTCAAAATTACTTGATTTTTTTTTAGCCAAACCAACGCCATATTTTGTGCATTTTGAGGTTATCCCTGATCATTTTCCTGAGGCACTTAAAACACGTATGACCAAGTTTGGCGCAACAACGTTGCAGCTAGAAATTGGTATCCAAACTTTAAATATTGATGTGGCAAAAAATATTCATCGCAACCTAAAAATGAAAAAGATAGAAGAAAATATCGCTTTTCTTGAGCATGAAACATCAGCTCATATGCATTTGGATTTAATTGTGGGTCTGCCAGGTGAAGATTTAGCAAGTTTTGGGCGAGGTTTAAATAAACTTTGGGCAATGAGCGATTCAGAAATTCAAATTGGTATCTTAAAAAAATTAGCTGGTACAACGCTACACCGGCACGATGAGCAATATAACATGGTGTATGCCGATCAGCCACCTTATGATATTTTGAAAAACAACATGCTCAGTTTCGAAGATATCCAAAAAATGAAACGTTTTTCCCGCTTTTGGAACTTGTATTATAACAGCGGTAATTTTAAACGAAGTATTGCGCAGTTATGGCAAGATGGGGATGTGTACGAGCAGTTTTTTGCTTATTCGTTGTGGGTTTATGAACAAACCAATAGCACATGGAAAATTTCACTCGAGCGATTAGCTGAACTATTGTTTACGTACCGAACGCAAGTTCAGGGTGCAGATGAAACAGAATATGCGGGCACCATACTTTCAGATATTATGAAATTAGAAGGCAGAAAGGTACCAAATTTTCTTAAACCTTTTGCTTACGACAAAACTAATTTTGGGCAGCTTAGCAGTTCAGGTCATAATAAAAGGCAAGTGAGACACTTGTGATGAGTATGGAACGGGAAGTAGTTAAGAAGATATTAATTCTTAAATGTGCTTAGCGGTGTTTTTTCTCAGGATTTTTTTTGGTTAAATGAGATGGTGGTTTTGCCCCTAAAGCGCGTGCTTTTTTGAGTTTAAGCATTTGGGCATTTTGAAGTGACATGCCCAAATGTGTTTCGCCACGCTGCTGGGCTAATAATGTTTGTTTCTGGCGTTCGGTGAAGCTTTTCCGTTTTTCAGGTGTTAATGTATCGTAACAACGTGCGCAACAGATGCCTTCTTCATAATGTTCAGAGGTTAAATCTTCCGTATTTAGTGGCCAACGGCACCCATGACATAGAGTGTAACTGCCTTCTTCCAAGCCGTGTTTGACGGCTACACGATTATCAAAGACATAACATTCACCTTGCCACAAGCTTTCTTCAGCAGGTATGTCTTCGAGGTACTTAAGGATGCCGCCTTTAAGGTGAAATACCTCTTCATAACCTTGTTGCAACATAAAAGCTGATGCTTTTTCACAACGAATGCCGCCAGTACAAAACATGGCAACTTTTTTGTGCTGTTTGGGGTCACAGTTGTCGTTGACGTATTTGGGGAACTCACGAAAAACATTTGTTTTTGGGTCAAGGGCCCCTTTGAACGTACCAATTTCATATTCGTAATCATTACGCGTGTCTAAAACCAATACTTCTGGGTCAGAAATGATGGCATTCCAGTCTTGAGGACGCACATAAGTACCTACGCAGATATTAGGGTCTACCCCATCAATGCCGAGCGTAACAATTTCTTTTTTAAGTTTGACCTTCATGCGATAAAAGGGCATTTCGCTGGCGTAAGATGTTTTATATTCTAAGCCTTCAAGCCGATCATCGCTACGCAGGTATGTTAGTAAGTCATCGATGTCTTGTTTAGTGCCAGCTACGGTTCCGTTGATGCCTTCGCTGGCAAGGAGCAATGAACCTTTAATGTCGTGACCGTCGCAAAATGCCTGCAAAGGCTCGCGTATAGCTTTATAATCCTCAAGTCGAGCAAAATGATAGAGGGCTATGACAACAAAATTCATATCTTCTCCTTACCTTCTTTGTTTATGGTTTCCGCGTTGCTTGTCTGCGGTTTCCGCTAGTGCTTCGGTTTTGGGTTGTAGGCCGAGGTTTTTTCGCGTTGGCAGAATGACGAGGGCGTTGTTTATGTGGTGGACGTTTAGGCTCAGGAGCCTCTGGTTCATTGGTGACTTCAAAACCTTCAAGCACCACTTTTTGGATGTTTTGTTTGATTAAGCGCTCAATGCCTTGGAGAAGTTTGTTTTCATCAGGGCTGACCAGAGACATAGCTTCACCCGTGTTGCCAGCGCGACCAGTGCGACCGATGCGGTGAACATAATCTTCAGCAACATTAGGCAATTCATAGTTGATGACATGAGGAAGTTGATCAATATCTAAACCACGAGCAGCAATATCTGTTGCAACCAAAACGCGAATGGTTCCGTCTTTGAAACCTGCGAGCGCTTTGGTACGAGCGCTTTGACTTTTGTTGCCATGAATAGCCGCAGCATGAATACCGTCGCTTTCTAGCTGTGTGGTCAGGCGATTAGCCCCGTGTTTGGTTTTGGTGAACACCAATACTTGTTTCCAGCCACCCTCAGAAATGAGTTTAGATAACAGAGCACGTTTTTTGGATTTGTTAACAGGGTGCACGACTTGGCTAACTTGGTGTGAGGTCTCGTTACGCGCAACTTCAACAAACATAGGCGATTGAAGGAAGCCGCTAGCAAGTTTTTTAATCTCTGAAGAAAAGGTCGCGGAGAAAAGTAGATTTTGGCGTTTTTTTGGTAGTAATTTAAGTAATTTTTTGATGTCATGGATAAAACCCATGTCCAACATGCGGTCAGCTTCATCCAAAACGAAAAACTCAACGTGGGTTAAATCCGCTTTACCTTGGTTGACCAAGTCCAATAAACGACCAGGCGTGGCAATGAGAATATCAACACCTCGTTTTAATTGAGAAATTTGAGGATTGATGCCTACACCACCAAATACGATTGCTGAGCGAAGAGGTAAATGTTTACCATAAATGGAGACACTTTCGCCGACCTGTGCTGCCAGTTCACGCGTTGGTGTTAAAACCAGAGCGCGGATATGATGACGTTGATGATTTTGAGGGCGATGCTGTTGCATTAAATGCAGCATTGGTAGGGTAAAACCAGCTGTTTTTCCTGTACCTGTTTGCGCACCAGCGAGCACATCATGTCGATCAAGTATGATAGGGATAGCTTTAGCTTGTACAGGTGTTGGGGTGGTGTAGCCTTCATTCTCGACGGCAAGAAGAAGCTCTTTGGATAAACCAAGTTGTTGAAATGTCATTATTATTTAGAGCACTAGTGTTGTTGATTCACTGAATAGTGAGTGCAATATTCCTGTGTGTATTTTCTGGCTGACCTAAGCTCAGTGATGATTAGGTGCAAGTTGATAGTCTCTCAACTTACAGAAGTGATTGCATTCTACCTATTTCATACTGAAACACAACAACACAAGTAATTTCTGTTAGCGTTCGCCTTTATACTTTTTATGTTTGAGAGGCGTTGGTGGACAAAAGAATAATCGAATTAGAAGAAAAAAGTGCTCATCAGGAACATTTGATTCAAGAGTTAAATGAGGTGATTATAATGCAGCAAAAGCAAATTGCCGAAGTAGAAAAGTCTGTACAGCAGCTACGTGAATATGTTCGCGGGCTAGGTGAACAACAAGGTGGAATGGAGCAGGAAGCGCCGCCGCCGCATTATTAAAAAAGTTTTTTGGCTGAATGGTTGTGCAATCGGCATAGTTTTATAGTATGCGGCTGACTTCATTCTCAGGAGAAAGTCATTGCCTTCATTAAGCCCTTTATCTGGTAACATTATCGAGGAAGCATATACCTTTGATGACGTATTGCTTGTGCCCCAGGCAAGCAGTGTTTTACCTAAAACAGTATCCACAGCTTCACGTTTCACCAATAAAATAACATTAAATATCCCTGTTGTTTCTGCAGCAATGGATACAGTGACCGAGTCCAGCACGGCAATTGCCTTGGCCCAAGAAGGTGGCATTGGTGTTATTCATAAAAATTTAACTGCTGAGCAACAGGCCAATGAAGTACGTAAGGTAAAGCGTTATGAGGCTGGTGTTGTACAAGAGCCAATGACGGCAACTGAAAATATGACGTTAGAGGAAGTTCGTAGATTGGCAGCAGAGCAAGGTTATTCTGGTTTTCCAGTGCTTGGCCAAAACGGTAAATTAAGCGGAATCATTACCAATAGAGATATTCGTTTTGAAAGCGATAGCCGTAAACATGTGCGCGATATGATGACGCCACTTCAAAGATTGATTACGATTACTTCTGGTACAGGTATTGATGAGTGTAAACGTTTATTTCATGAGCACCGCATAGAAAAATTACCTGTTGTAGATGATACCGGCGCTTTACGCGGTTTGATGACCGTACGTGATATTGAAAAAGCTTCTGCGCACCCAAATGCAGTACGCGACTCATTCGGCCGCCTGTTAACAGCAGCAGCTGTGGGTGTTGGCGAGAGTGAGTTGCTAAGGTTTGAAGCTTTACATGCTGCAGGTGTAGATGCAGTGATCGTTGATACAGCACATGGCCATTCGCAAGGCGTGATTCGCCAAATAGCTGATTTAAAAAAACAATATGGCGATGACGTGCAAATTATTGGTGGAAACATTGCCACCGCCGAGGCGACTAAGGCCTTGATTGATGCTGGTGCGGACGCTGTCAAAGTGGGCATTGGTCCAGGTTCGATCTGCACGACTCGTATGGTAGCTGGTGTTGGTGTGCCACAGTTAACAGCTATTATGCAATGTGCGAATATGGCGAAAGACGCCGGTGTTCCAGTGATTGGCGATGGAGGCATTAAATTTTCGGGTGATTTTGCGAAAGCGATTGCAGCAGGCGCTTCGACATGCATGTTTGGTTCCATGTTTGCAGGCACAGATGAAGCACCTGGCGAGAAAATTTTGTTCCAAGGTCGGACATATAAATCATACCGTGGCATGGGCTCGATTGGTGCCATGGAATTAGGCAGTAAAGACCGCTACTTCCAAGGTGATGTGGATGAAGCGATGAAATTAGTGCCTGAAGGTATTGAAGGGCGGGTAGGTTACAAAGGTCCAATCAATGATACCTTGCATCAATTGGTGGGCGGTTTGCGCGCTTCTATGGGTTATATTGGCGCGGCAACTATTGAAGATATGCACAAGCGGGCAAAATTTGTACGCATTACTGGCGCTGGATTACGCGAATCGCATGTTCACGATGTGACCATCACCAAAGAAGCGCCAAACTACCGGATGGAGTCTTAAACAAAGCATGGCAAATGATATGGAAAAGATTCTTATTCTTGATTTTGGTTCCCAATATACACAATTAATCGCACGTCGTGTTCGTGAAGCGGAAGTTTTTAGTGAACTTCACCCTTGGGATATGAGCGAAGCTGATATCCGTGCTTTTAAGCCATCAGGTATCATACTTTCTGGCGGCCCAAATTCGGTTACCGAAGATGAAACACCCCAAGCACCGCAAGTTGTTTTTGAAATGGGTGTGCCTGTTTTGGGCATTTGTTACGGTATGCAAACCATGGCTGCTCAGCTTGGTGGTCGCGTTGAATCAGGGCATACACGTGAATTTGGTTATGCTGAGATTATGACGTCAGGCGATTCGCCTTTGTTACGTGGCTTGAGCGATAAAGATAAAGAAAGTGGTGTGCTTGATGTTTGGATGAGTCATGGTGATAAAGTCACAGGTTTACCGGATGGGTTCCGGGTGATTTGCAGCAATGATTCTACACCAGTTGCTGGCATGGCAGATGAAACACGGCAGTTTTATGCTTTGCAATTTCACCCAGAAGTTACGCATACTAAGCAGGGGACAACAATTATATCACGTTTTGTGCATGATATTTGCGGCTGTGTTCGTGATTGGAATATGCCTCATTATATTGATGAAGCAGTAGCTAGCATTCGGGAGCAGGTGGGTGATGAAGAAGTCATTCTAGGGCTTTCTGGCGGAGTGGACTCTTCGGTTGCAGCAGCACTTCTACAGCGGGCAATTGGTGACCAATTAACGTGTATTTTTGTAGATAATGGGCTTCTTCGTTTGAATGAAAGCGAACAAGTGATGGAAATGTTTGCTGGAAACCTTGGGGTAAAGGTAGACCGAGTTGATGCATCAGATGCATTTTTAGGGCACTTGAAAGGCGTTTCTGACCCTGAAGAAAAGCGAAAAATTATAGGCCGCGAGTTTGTGGAAGTGTTTCAAGCTGAAGCTGAGCGCATGCCCAATGCTAAATGGTTGGCGCAAGGTACGATTTATCCTGATGTGATTGAATCTGCAGGTTCTAAAAACAAACAAGCGCATACAATTAAAAGCCACCATAATGTCGGTGGTCTGCCCGACACATTGCATTTAAAATTGCTGGAGCCGTTGCGGGAACTGTTTAAGGATGAAGTGCGTGAGCTTGGAGTTGCTTTAGGCTTGCCTCGTGAGATGGTTTGTCGTCACCCGTTTCCAGGGCCGGGTTTGGGTGTTCGTATTTTGGGCGAAGTGAAAAAAGAATATGCCGATTTATTGCGCCGTGCGGATGCTATTTTTATTGAAGAATTACGTGCATCTGGTTGGTATGATAAAACCTCACAAGCTTTTGTGGTTTTCTTGCCTGTGAAGTCTGTGGGCGTGATGGGGGATGGACGTACATATGAGTGGGTTGTATCACTGCGCGCTGTGGAGACACAAGATTTCATGACGGCGCACTGGGCAGAGTTACCACATGCGCTGTTGGGTAAAGTATCGAATCGTATTATCAATGAAGTGCGAGGTATTAACCGTGTTGTTTATGATATTTCAGGGAAACCACCTGCAACTATCGAGTGGGAATAGTATTTACTATAAATAAGGAAGCTAGAATAGGGGGAAAAATGAAAGGTATAATGGTGAGAAAAATGAAAGGAAAAATTGTTGTAGTGGCACTCATGGCGGCTGGACTTACCGCTTGTGATGACAAGGCTAAGCAAGTTGTGAACCTTGATACGGATGTAAAAAAATTCAGCTATGCTATGGGTATGGATGTCGGTAACTCATTGAAAGGTTTGGGCGCTGAAGTGGATAGCGTTGCCTTTTCAGAAGCTGTAGCTGATGTGTTGGCTGGCATAGACCCAAAGCTTGCCCAAGAAGAATCAGCGAAAATTAAGCAAGACTTCTTTCGCAAAAAACAAGAAACACAAATGGCCGAAAGAACTGCTTCAGGCACAAAAAACAAAGCTGACGGTGAAGCCTTTTTAGCAGAAAATGCTAAAAAGTCAGGTGTTAAAGTCACAGCAAGCGGTTTGCAATATGAAGTGTTAACGCTTGGGAAGGGCGCTAAGCCTGTTGCAACGGATACTGTGGAAGTACATTACCAAGGTACGTTGCTTAATGGTGAAGAATTTGATTCTTCATATGCACGCGGTGAGCCGATTGAATTTCCTTTAAATGGTGTTATTAAAGGTTGGACAGAAGGTGTGGCATTGATGCCAGTGGGAAGTAAATATAAATTCTTTATTCCTTCAGATTTGGCTTATGGTGAGCGCGGTGCTGGCGCCAAGATTGGGCCCAATGCAACGCTTGTGTTTGTTGTTGAACTTTTAGATATCGTAAAAAAATAAGTTTAATCATGTGCAGCTGATAGTATTTATGGCTGCACATTTTTTCATATGAAAATTTCCTATCAACTATTTACACTCTTCTTTTTTGTTTCTTTAAGCTCAACGCCGCTTCTGGCTGTGGAGTTTGAAGTTTACCAGTCATCGTATAAGCCGCTTAACCTGGCATTGCTTGTGGATGCTGACGAGGGGTTTGAAGCGCAAAAGACATTGTTCAGTGATGTGATCACTTCGGATTTAAATTCAAGCCGCTCATTTCAAACCCTTGATCCTTTAAGTTATTTATCTGATGCTAAGCAAACAATGAGCGATATCAATTATGGTGACTGGCGTATTATTGGCACTGATGTATTGGTATTGCTTGAGTTACATCATGCAAAATCAGGCTGGATTGTTGAGATTCAAATTCATGATCCTTTGAGTAACAAACTTTTGGTCAAACAACAAATCACCCATGCCGATGAAACACAAGTTCGGCTTTTAGCGCACCGCGTTGCCGATTTTATTTACCATCAACAGACAGGGTTGCCAGGCTATTTTACATCGTATATTTTATTTGTAAAAAAACATGGTCAATTATCTGATTTAATGTTGATGGAACATGATGGTGAGGGGTTAAAAAGCGTAGGTAAGAATTTTTCATTGCTACTTTCTCCCGATTTGTCCCCAGACCGTAATACGGTTGCATTTAATACTTATGTAGGCAACCGACCTAAACTTGAATTTTTTAATTTGAAAAATGGCAAACGAACGACGTTTGCGAGCTTTAAAGGCCTAAATAGTGTGCCTGAATTTTCGCCAAATGGTCGTTATGTTGCAGCGGCTTTGTCTTTTACGGGCAATAGCGAAATTCACATTTATGATATAAAGCAAAACAAATGGCGACAACTTACCAATAACCCTGGCATTGATACAACGCCAACGTGGTCACCTGATGGTAAATGGATTGCTTTTACAAGTAATCGCAGTGGTTCACCACAAATTTATCGGAAAAAAGTTTCAGGTTCTAAGATGCAACGCATCAGTTTGGATGGAAACTATAATACATCACCCGTTTGGGCACCGATTGGCGACAGGATTGCTTTTGTCACCAAGAAAAACTGGGAATATGCCGTAGCGACAGTGCATATTGATGGCACAGGTTTACGCTACCTAGCAACGGGTCAGCGTATTGAGTCGCCCACTTGGTCACCCAATGGGCAGATGGTTTTATACTCGGCAGAAGAGGCGGGCAAAAAACATATTTATAATGTACCCATTTGGGGTGGTGAGGCGCGACGGATTACGCCAGAAAATATGGATGCATCTGACCCAACATGGTCACGTTGAGCTAGATTAAGCGCCCTTTTTGTTCGGGTTCAAGTTTACTCTAGTTTAAATCTACCCTAGCTCAAGCTGGCGATGAAATTGGGTGAGGTTGTCGCAACCATGCTCGCGAACTACCACCAAGTCTTCAAGCCGAACACCACCAATATGTGAATAATAGAGACCCGGCTCAATGGTGATGACTTGGCGTGTTTCTAAGATAGATCCATTTTTGGAGACACGAGGAAGCTCGTGAATATCTAAACCAACACCGTGGCCAGTACCATGAAAAAAACCACCTTGTTTGCCATTTGTGATGCCTGTTTTGAAATTTTGCATGTCAAAATATTCTGTGATGGATTGATGGATAATGGCGGTGTCTGCACCAGCTTTTACCATATCAAGCCCAATGTCTTGTCCTTCTAATACCGTTTGATACATATGCTTTAATTCGGCAGTTGCCTGACCTTTCACATATGTTCTTGTCATATCGCCCCAATAACCGGAGCTAACCAAACGCGGAAAAATATCAATGATAATAGGCTGATGGGCGTGAATCGTGCCAGAACCCATGTTATGAGGGTCGGCAGCTTGTTTGCCACAGGCAACAATCGTATGTGATGGCACAGCACCTTTGGATATGAGGTAGGTTTCAATGACAGCGCGAATATCTTCAGAAGATACAGTTTCGCCTGATTTTTCATGCGTATCGGGATGAATTACGACACCTTGATTATCAATACCGCAAGCAGCGATAAAATTTTCAGCTTGTAACATAGACTCTTTTGTTAGCTTTTCTGCCAGAGTCAGCTGTAAAATTTCAACTTCAGATTTAATAATACGTTCAGGAAATAAACTTGCAGGGCTAGGACTAATGTTGAACTGCAATTCACGCAACTCTTCAGCTGCCAATAAAGGGAAATCAGCAGGCACAAGCACAGTGTTGATACCCTGAGCTTGTAAAAAAGCAGCAGTAGCAGTGGCAAGGCTTTTTTTCCAGCCTTGCTGCTCAGCTTTTTCATGCCATGTACTGTCTAAGTGCACAAAATCAAGTTTAGATTGAGTGTTTGCACGATCCACTTCAAGTGGCGAGAATAAACCATGCCATGTTGTGGTTTCACCTTCTTGGATACCAATAACAACAAATGCATCAGGCACAAAAATACCTGCAACATAAAGCATATCTGCATGATGCTCTGAACCAGAAATGAGTAGCTTGGCTGTTTTCATGAGATTTCCTGTAAGGTTTTGGCTTGAATACTTAAAGCATGAATGGTCGGGCCAAATAAATGTGCGGTTGCCTCATTGACCATGCGGTGCCGCAAAACACGTGATTTGCCTTTGAATTTTTCAGAAACAATAGACACAACAAAGTGTCCTCCACCATCTTTAGCGCCAGCATGACCCGCATGTTTGTGTGATTCATCTATGATATCAAGCTGCTCGGGCTGAAATGCTTTCTCAAGGCATGCTTTGATCAAATTGATACGGTTCATGTTTCTTTTTGTACCTTATTTTTACGATATAAGATGAAAATTTTACCGATTTTATCAACCAACTCGGCATGCGTTTTTGTTGTTAACAAAAGACCAGCTACCTGTCGGGCTTCACGGTCTTCGTGTTCAATATGCACTTTAATTAGTTCGTGTGTATTTAAAGCGTTATCTGTTTCAGCAATAACACTTTCAGAAATACCATGCTGTCCAACACGGACAATGGTTTTTAAGTGGTGTGCGCGCGATTTTAATTCACGTTTTTTTTTGTTATCTAAGCTCATTTGGTTTTAATCTCCAATCCGCATCTTAAAGCGTACTAGCTTAAATGGCTACGTACATTTGCAAAGATTGAATTTGGTGACTACGTTGACTTCAAAACAAGGTTATTGCATTCATTTTAAAGCACGAATGTTATTCAATTCTGGGGGCGAAATGAAATATATCATCGTTTTGATAGGGCTATTTTTTTTATCGGGTTGTGCAACGGTTGGAAGCACAGCAAAACCTGTGAATTACAACCCGCAGGGTAACAGCAACGTATCTTTAATTAAGCCATTGCTTGGGGATGGCACAGGCGCTTTAAATTAGAAAATGCCAAGCCTATAAGAATAAACGCTTCTTTAATGCGTGTTTGCAGTAACTTTTCTTTGCATTGAAGGCATTGTATGATGTGATATTAAAATTTAGAGTTTCCTATAGGTTTGTGAGCAAAAAACTAGCGAGTGAATAGAAACACATGACACAGTGATACTGTTTATACACACAATTTTTTTGGTATCAAATATGCTTGGGGTCAAACTATGCCTACAAAAAGTACATATGAAAGTTTGAAACATTTACGAGATGATCCAAGCCGAGCAGTAATTCTTGGTGGCGGACGTGATGGGGCTGCGATGCTCAAGACGTTGAGTGAAGAATCGTTGATGAAAATCCTTGCTGTGGTTGATATTGATGAACAAGCTCCAGGTATGTTGTTGGCCAAAGAATTTGGCATTAATACTTATGTGGATGTAGAAAAAGCCTTGTTAGATTCTGCGCCATGCGTGGTTTTTAATTTAACAGGCAATGAGATGGTTGAAGAGGTAGCTGCCAATATTTTAGGTGTTGGAGGTGTCATTGGTGGCACTGCAGCGCGTTTTATTTGGCGCATGGTGACAGATTTGAAAGAGGCCAAAGATAATTTGGAATTTCAAGCGACCCATGATGTGCTCACCAACCTTGTGAACAGGCGATTTATGCTTGAGCAATTATTGCAAGAGATGGATCGCTGTAAGCGTTATGATGTTACTTGTTCATTGGTCATGATTGATTTGGATAAGTTTAAAGATATCAATGATGTTCATGGGCATGCTGCTGGAGATGTTGTTTTAAAGGAAGTGAGTGCTGGCATTAAAGAGCAGTTACGTGGTACAGATACATTTGCGCGCTGGGGCGGGGAGGAATTTTTGGCATTGCTGCCACATACACATAAAGATACAGCCACAAATGTGGCTGAAAAATGTTTATCAGTAATCAAAAATATCACTATTGTCCACGAAGAAAAAACTGATATTTCGGCAAGTTTTTCAGCTGGTGTAGCTTCTTTTGATGAATTGGATAAAAAGCTATCTGCATCAGAGATGGTCGATGCACTTTTGGCGATTGTTGATAGGCGTTTATACCGTGGCAAAGAGAACGGCCGCTCACAAATTGTGAATGCGAATTGACGCATTTTAAAGTTTGCCTTAGTTTTAGCATTACGTGAAACTTAGGAGACAAGTTATGATGGTAAAACGTTTGGTTTTATTGGCAGGTATTGCAGCGCTACTTGGTGCTTGTGCAGCAGCACCTAAACCGTTGGTTTATAAACATCCAGAAACAAAAAGTATTATTTTGTTACAAGGTGATACACTACAATGTGAACCTTTGTTCCGTAAAGCAGGCTTTCAAAGGGTTGATTCTGGTTTAACTGAATAACTGATAGCCCCAGCATATGTATATGTTGGGGCTATTTTTTTGGTATCAAACCTTCTTGTTGGCATTCAATTAACATCTTGATTAAAGGTAGGTTGGCTTCTGGCATTTTGATACCTTGAAGGTGTTCGAATTTGCACCAAAAAACATCATTTTCAGCATCTATACTGGAAACGTCTCCATCGAAACGACAGAAAAAGAAAACGAATGCGAGTGTGTGGTCAGGGTAAGTATGTGTATGTTTCCCAATATGTCGCCAAAGTTTTCCGTTGATGCCTATTTCTTCTTTTAGTTCGCGTACAGCAGCTTGCAGCGGCATCTCATCTTTTTCAACTTTACCACCAGGAAAAGACCAAACGCCTGGGCAATGTACATCAGCACCACGTTTGAGTAACAAGATCTCATCATGCTGGTTAAAGACGGCAATAAGCGAGATAAGAGCAGATGTTGGGTGATTCATAGGTGATTAAAACCTCTTTGGTTGATTGTCAGTTGTTCAAGTATAGTTTGCGCCAAGGCAATCATGCTATCTTTAACAGAAAATAGACATAGGTAATCAATCATGGCTAAGAACAAGTTGCAAAGTATTCGCGGTATTCACGATGGATTACCAAGTGAAGTCAAACAATGGCGACACATTGAAGATGTCGCGCATCATATTTTTGCTTCGTATGCTTTTTCAGAGGTTCGGTTGCCTATTTTAGAGCCTACGGAACTGTTTGTGCGTTCTGTGGGTGAAAAAACCGATATTGTTTCTAAAGAAATGTATGCATTTGAAGATCAGGGTGGAGACCATATTTGTTTGCGTCCAGAAGGTACAGCAGGTGCTGTGCGTGCTTATTTACAAGCCGGTTTAACCAGAGCTGGTGCCCAGCGTTGGTTTTATATGGGGCCAATGTTTCGCAGAGAGCGTCCGCAGAAAGGGCGTTTGCGCCAATTTCAACAAATTGGCGCGGAATTTTTTGGTGCTACAGGGCCAATTGAGGATGCAGAAGTGCTGGCCATGGCACAGCGTTTTCTCGATGAACTAGGGATTCAAGAAACACGTTTAGAAATTAATTCTTTGGGTTGTCATGAATGCCGTCCAACGTATCGTAGTCTTCTGCTGGCATACTTAAATGAGCGACGTGATCAGCTTTGTGAAACATGCCATGATCGCATGGAAACCAATCCTATGCGGATTTTAGATTGTAAAGTGGAGTCTTGCCAAGCGGCTTTGGTCGATGCGCCAGAAATGATTCAGCATTTGTGTGAGCCATGTGATACCCATTTTACGGGGTTAAAAGATGGGCTTGCTGCTTTGGGTGTTCAATATGTGCTAAATGCACGCATTGTACGCGGTTTGGATTATTATAATCGTACGGCATTTGAATTTATCACCGACCAACTTGGTGCCCAAGGCACTGTGCTTGCGGGCGGACGTTATGACGGGCTTGTTGAATCTTTAGCAGGGCCTGCAACACCTGCCATTGGTTTTGCCGCAGGTATAGAGCGCTTGGCGATGTTATTACCAGAAATTGCAGCAACGACACTTGATGTGGCGGTGGTTGCTTTGGGCGACTCTGTGCAAACATATGCCTTGCAACAGGCAGCTAAAATGCGTGAAGCTGGATTATCCGTAATTCATTGTGGGGGTGGTAGTGCTAAGCGCCAGTTCAAAGTCGCAGACCGCGAGAAGGCTAGATTTGTTGTAACAATTGGTGAAGATGAGATGAATGAACAAGTTTTAATGCTAAAGAACTTGTCAACGGGTGAACAAAATAAATTGGTTTTGAAGCAAGTTATCGAACAAGTATTATAAATGTTAATAAAATGGGGGGTTTATGCTTAAGTATGTTTTTTGTTTAGGATGTTTATTGTGGTCGTCTTATGGCTTTGCTGCACAAGGGGATATTATATCCATTGCAGGAGGGGCTTATCCTGTACCTGCTCAAGGGAAGTTGGCGAATAATACGGCGATAGGAAGCTCTGAAGGGATTGCTATTGATGCTGTTGGGAATGTTTATTTTGCAGACTTTACGTACCATCAAATCAAGAAAATTAATCGTCAAACAGGAGCTATATCTGTAATTGCGGGAACGGGTGTAGCTGGTTACTCTGGTGATGGTGGGTTAGCAGTTCAGGCCACATTAAATCAACCTGTAGGCTTGGCCTTTTCTTCTACAGGCGAGCTGTATGTATCTGATTACAGGAACCATGCTATACGTAAAATAAATTTGGGAACAGGAATCATCTCTCCAGTTGCAGGAACGGGAATAGGGGGGTTGTCTGGTGATGGGGGACAAGCTGTTCTGGCAAATATTTATTTACCACAAGGTTTAGCCTTTGATACAAATAGTAACTTATATTTTGCAGACTCTTGGAATAATAGGGTTCGAAAAATTAATGGGGCAGGCATTATTTCTACAGTGGCAGGTACAACCTTTGGTTTTTCAGGTGATGGTTATTCTGCAACATTAGCAAAACTATATGGCCCAACTGATGTAACGGTTGATGTAAATAATAATGTTTATATTGCAGATTACTATAATAATAGGGTACGGAAAGTGGATGTAGCTGGTACGATTTCTACATTTGCTGGCAATGGTGCTTATGCTTTCGCAGGTGATGGAGGGTTGGCCGTCACAGCAAGTTTAAAAGGCCTCTCTAGTGTAACGTTTGATGTGTACGGAGATATGCTCATCTCTGATTCACTCAATCAGCGGATACGAAAGGTGAATGGCTCTGGCATCATCACAACAATTGCAGGGGATGGTTTTCTAGGTTTTTTTGGAGATGGTGGGCAATCACAATTGGCACGTTTTCGTACCCCTGGTTTTCTAGCTGTAGATTCTTTTAACAATATTTATGTTTCAGACTCAGGAAATAAAAGAATTCGCATGATTGGTAATGTGTTAAGTCATAGTGGAGGCGCTAACATTTCTTTTCCTGTAGTTGATGACTATGGGGCACAACAACATTTCGGATTATTATCATTAACAAATGCGAATGGTGGTGTTGCGAATCATGTGAATTATGCATTGCCCTTACCAATTTTGGATGGTTCATTTGTAGCAAATGTTGCATATGATGTCCCTGTTTTTGCTAGCGATAGTTATTCAGGAGGGCTCTCAGCTTCACACATTGCAGTTAAATACAACACAGTTACTTTGAGAAGTATGGGGGTTTTGGCTTCACCGCCTGATAAAGTTGATATTTTAGTACGTGCTATTGATACGGTGACAAATCAGCCTGTGACGACATTGAATCAAAATCACTTTATTCTTGAGCAAGATTTTTTACCGCTTTCAGTTGAATCCAAAGTACTTGTAAAAAAAGTGACGGAACTTAAGCATCTTGTGCAAACAGTTATCATGATAGATATAAGTAGTAGTATCACAAATGTAAATTTACAGGTGATGAAGCAAGCAGCAAAAAATGCTTTGATTGACCCAGTAACAGGCTTGTTAAGAGTGAAAGATCAAGAAGTTGCTATTTATGCATTTGATGATGTTATCGCCTTAAAGCAAGACTTTTCATCTGATCCTTTAGTGATTAGTGCTGCAATTGATGCGATTGTTTCGACGGCTGTAAATAGCACTAACTTATATGGTGCAATCATCAAAGGTATGGCTAGGTTAAAAACTGAAGCTACATTAAACAGCCTTACAGATGGGAACCTAATAGTCATTACGGATGGTAGAGATACCTCCTCATACCATAGTATTTATCAAGCCCAAGCATCGATTGGTAGTAATACCTTACATTTGATAGGGGTACAGAGCCCAGATTTGGATGTTAATGCGATCAACCTGCTTACAAAGCATTATATACCTGTCACTAGCTTTGCAGCGGTGGAACAAGCTTTGACAGACGTAGGTAAGTATACCGAAGCTTTAGCAAACTCTTTTTACCAAGTGTACTATAATAGCCCTGCCAGAGCAGGAGTGCATTATATTTCTATACATGTAGCAAAGAGTAATTTTTATTATAATAAAATAAGTGGTTCATTTGATGCGGCAGATTTTACGCCAGTGCCAGGAGCGCAACCTATTGCTGCTCCGCTGGTAGCTCAATCAGGCACACAAGGCAGCAGTTGTTTACTTCCATTCAGTTTACCTTTGGGTAGTTGGTTATTTTTGTTTTTAGCAGGAATTTATATTGTGAGGCAGCAACGTTGCTAATTTAATTAAGTTTTGGAAAAGAACCCAGTTAACTGAAACAATAAATTTGTAATTTTCATTTTACATTCATATATATTGAATATCGTTTCGACAAAGTTGATATGAGCCATAATATTAACGAGAATTTAAATGAAACTTTGGGGTAGATTTTGAACGCATTCGAAGCATTTAACACATTAAAAACAAACATTGAGCAAAAAATTATAGGGCAATCTCATTTGGCGAATCGATTGTTGATTACCATGTTGGCAGATGGCCATTTATTGGTTGAAGGTGCACCAGGGTTAGCCAAAACACGAGCTATTAAAGTGTTGAGTGATTATGTCGAAGGTGATTTTCATCGCGTACAGTTTACGCCTGATTTGTTACCTTCAGATTTAACGGGAATTGAAATTTACCGCCCACAAGATGGCAGTTTCCATTTTCAAAAAGGGCCTTTGTTTCACCATCTTTTATTGGCCGATGAAATTAACCGTGCGCCTGCAAAAGTGCAGTCGGCATTGCTTGAAGCCATGGCTGAGCGACAAATTACGGTGGGTAGTGTGAGTTATCCGTTGCCCGATTTATTTTTGGTGATGGCGACACAAAATCCCATTGAACAAGAAGGCACATACCCATTGCCTGAAGCACAATTGGATAGGTTTTTGCTGCATGTAAATATTGATTATCCCAATGCTGAAGCTGAGCAAAAAATTCTCCAACTCTCACGATTGGAAGCTTCTCAAACACCTGAAGTGGCAGCCGAAGTGGTGTTGACGCAAGCTGTGTTGCAAGAAGCAAGACAAGCTACTTTGGATATTTATGTGGCTGATGCTTTAGAAGAATACATGGTGCAGTTAATCATGGCGACACGCAGCAATCATACAACAACAGGTGTGGTTAAACATTTGCAATATGGCGCTAGCCCGCGTGCAACCATTGCGCTGGATCGCTGTGCGCGCGCCCATGCATGGCTTGCAGGGCGCGACTTTGTTTCACCTGAAGATATTCAAAATATGGCTTATGATGTATTGCGGCACCGTTTGCTGCTCAATTATGAAGCTGAAGCATCAGGTTTAACCCCTGATGATGTGATTAGACAGCTTATTTCGCAGGTTGCAGTGCCTTAGTTGTTGGTTTCCTGATGACAAGTGCCACCCAATTAAATCTTAAACAACTCATTGCAATGCAGAGGCAAGTTGCTGAACTTGCTGTGCGGCGTAAACACATTCGCTCAGCGATGAGCGGCTCGCATTTATCGCGCTTGCGTGGGCGAGGCATGGAGTTTGATGAAGTGCGGGTGTACCAGCCTGGTGATGATGTGGGCTGTATTGACTGGAAGGTCACAGCGCGCAAAGGCACAACCCACGTAAAAATGTATCGCGAAGAACGCGAGCGCCCTGTGTTGCTTTGCCTTGATTATCGAAAGAATATGTTTTTTGGTACCAAAGGTGCGCTGAAATCAGTGGTGGCAAGTCAAGCTGCTGCATTGCTCGCATGGCATGGTGTACAACATGGTGATCGCTTGGGCGGTTTGTTGTTTTCAGATACAGAGCACTTTGAAATCAAACCAACACGTGGGCGCAAAGGTGTGCTGCAATTTTTACATCGTTGTTGCTCGGCAGAGATGTGGAAAAATCCGCGTTTAAGTCCTGATGTGAACATGCCTTTTACAGATATGACCAAGCGGCTTCGGCAGCTAAGTAAACCAGGCAGTCTTATTTATATTTTGAGTGATTTTCGTGGACTCAATGAATCCAGTGTTGCTGATTTGGCACAACTTGCGCGGCATAATGATGTGGTGTTGATTTCAGTGTATGATGTGATTGAGCGCTCTTTCCCTAAAAAAGGTGTTTTTCCTATCTTTGATGGACAATCTTATTTTAATATCTTTGCAGGTCAACCCTTGCAATCGAAGCTGGAAACACAACGACAAGAAAATAAGAAACAGATAGAAATTTTGCAAAAACAACACGGTTTACATCATATGGAACTGGCTACAGATGATGATGTGGCAACCCGTGTTCGAGAACAATTGTGGGCAATATGAATCCCGCTTTAGCAGATCTAAAAGATATTCATTTGCCCGCAGCATCAGCGTGGTGGGACATTGCTTATGGCTGGTGGGTGCTTTTGTTATTGGTGATTGTTTTGCTGGTTTGGGGCCTGCCTAAGCTTAGGTTTTGGTATCAAAGCAAAAAAACAAAAAAAATATTATCGCTATCTATAAAAACTGATTTCCAAACCATTCGAGAAAACTATGACAAAAACAAAAACGCGCACCAAACGCTTACACAACTCTCGATTTTATTGCGTCGTGTCGCTTTAACGGTATTTGAAGAACAACACACCGCCGGTTTGGTGGCTGACGACTGGTTGGCTTTTCTTGATGCACAGTGGGGTGCAAGTAAACCTGAATTTTCTTTTGCACACCCTGACATTGCAGGCTTACTAACAGAAGGTGCATATCAGCGTATGAATCAACCAGATTCGGTGCAAGACATGGATACTCTGTTTGAAGTGATTGAGGGCTGGTTAAATACTGTGGTGAAATACCATGTTTGAATTTGTATGGGTTTGGGTTTTCTTTTTATTGCCATTGCCATGGTTGGTACAACGTTTTTGGCCAGCCAAAAATGTGGATCAACAAGGTGGTTTATACATTCCTTTTGCTGAGGATCTTCAAGATGCCAATTTTGGTAGCAAACAACCGATATTGTCACATAAACTGATATTGTTTCTAGCATGGTGCGCTTGGCTTTGTTTGTTGCTGGCGGTGGCGAGGCCACAATGGTTGGGTGAGCCTGTAGATGTGGCACGCAGTGGGCGGGATGTGATGATGGCTGTGGATTTGTCGGGTAGTATGCAAATGGAAGATTTTACCCTGCATGGGCGACAAGTTGATCGTTTAACGGCAACTAAAGCCATTGCCAGCGACTTTATTAAACGTCGCGAGGGTGATCGCATTGGTTTGATTTTGTTTGGTTCGCAAGCGTATCTACAAACCCCATTAACGTTTGATAGGGCAACAGTGAACGTCTTTCTGTCTGAATCTGCCATTGGTTTGGCAGGCAAAGAAACGGCGATTGGTGATGCGATTGGTTTGGCTGTCAAACGTTTGAAAGATGTTAAAAATGCATCTGATTTGGTATTAATTTTACTCACCGATGGTGTTAATACGGCAGGCGAACTAAAACCTGAAGATGCGGTGCAATTGGCAAAAGATATTGGTTTGCGTATTTATACGATAGGCATTGGGGCATCATCAATGCAGGTTTCATCTTTTTTTGGTAGCCAAACAGTTAACCCATCTGCGGACTTGGATGAGACGATGTTAACAAATATTGCGAATCAAACGGGTGGAAAGTATTTCAGGGCGCACGACACCGAAGAGTTAGGGCAAGTGTATGCACTGATTGATGCGTTAGAACCTGTCGCACGCGACACGCAGGTTTTTCGACCCATTCAAGCTTTATTTAAGTACCCATTGGCTGCAGCATTATTTTTCACAACATTTTTAATGTTACTACGCATGAGGTTACGTTGATGGATGTATGGTTGAGTCATTTCCATTTTTTGAGGCCATGGATGTTTTTTATCATACTACCCATGTTGTGGCTATTATATGTTGCCAAAAAGCAAAGTAGCTCTTTGTCAGCATGGCAGAAAGTGTGTGATCCAGCATTGCTTAGCTATTTAAAGGTCGGTGTTGAAACATCAACTGCAAAACGCTCATTTTGGACGATGTTTATTGCTGGACTGCTGATTATCACAGCACTTGCAGGCCCTGTGTGGAAGCAGTTGCCACAACCTATGTATCGCCAGCAATCGGCATTGGTTGTCTTGCTTGATTTATCGCGCTCTATGGATGCTGGTGATGTGAAACCAAGCCGTTTGACCAGAGCTAAACAGAAACTGACAGACTTGCTCAAACTTCGCCGTGAAGGGCAAGCTGCATTGGTGGTATTTGCAGGCTCAGCTTTTGTGGTCACACCACTTACAGATGATTTTGAAACGATTTTGTCGCAATTACAAAGCCTAAGCACCGATATGATGCCAAAACAGGGCGGAAACATTGATATTGCTTTAGCAAAAGCGACGGATTTGTTTAGCCAAGCTGGTGTGCCTCATGGTGAAGCATTGTTGTTAACGGATTCGGATATGTTTTCCGATACAGAAGTGAATAAGTTAACTGCCGCAGGGCATAGATTAACGGTGATTGGGGTAGGTACGGTTGCGGGAGCCCCCATTCCTAAGGCTTCAGGTGGCTTTCTCACCGATATTCATGGCAATATTGTGGTGCCAAAACTCAATACAAGTCAGTTAAAAACCTTGGCGCGGCAGGGGCATGGATTATATCAGCCTTTGTCTTTGGATAATAGTGATATTCAATCCCTTTTAGCAGCTTCCATGTTACCTGATGCCACAAAAAGTATAATTAAAAATGGTGAAGAAAATAAGCAGATTAGTGATCAATGGCAAGAAGAAGGGCCGTGGTTATTGCTGCTTGTGATACCCTTAGTTTTGATGGGATTTCGCCGCGGTGTTTTGGTGGTGGCCTTGTTTCTTTGTTTGCCCAGCCCACCAGCGGAAGCAGGAGCTTGGCAGGATATGTGGCAAACAAAAAATCAACAGGGTGAAGCGTTGATGCAGCAAAAGCAGTATGAACAGGCTACCTCAACATTTAACGATCCAGCTTGGAAAGCTGCGGCGGCTTATCGCAATCAGGGTTATGAAACGGCATTAAATGCTTTAGAAACAATTAACAAACCTAGTGCAGATGATTTGTATAATAAGGGTAATGCCTTAGCGCAGCTTGGGCGTGTGGATGAGGCCATTGCTGCTTATGATGCCGCATTGGGACAAGATAAAACACATGCCGATGCCCTAGCCAATAAAACACTGTTGGAAAAACAGAAAAAGGAAGAAGATAAGAAAAAAGACAGTAAGAAAGACAGTAAGAAAGACAGTAAGAAAGACGATAAGCAGGATCAATCCGAGAAGGATAAGTCGGATCAACAGAAGTCGGATCAACAGAAGTCGGATCAACAGAAGTCAGAGCAACAGAAGTCAGAGCAACAGAAGTCAGAGCAACAGAAGTCAGAGCAACAGAAGTCAGAGCAACAGAAGTCAGAGCAACAGAAGTCAGAGCAGCAGAAGGCAGAGCAGCAGAAGGCAGAGCAGCAGAAGGCAGAGCAGAAGAAGGCAGAGCAGAAGAAGGCAGAGCAGAAGAAGGCAGAAAAGCCATCCAAGCAAGACTTAGAGAAAACTGAAGCACAACAAGAACTCGAGCAAACATTACGCCGTATCCCTGATGATCCGGGTGGTTTGCTACGCAGGAAATTTTTATATCAATACAAGCAACAAGCAAGCCCAAGAAGCTCAGGAGAAGATCAATGGTAAAACATATGCAACACATGCTTTTATGCGTATTTCTCTTGGTGCCGCAATGGGTTAATGCTGCAGCTATAGCAATGTTAGACCAACAAATCACATCATTTGGCGAGTCTGTGACGTTGTTGATTAAAGTGGATAGTAACCCAGATGGTGATCCTGATTTCTCACCACTAAAACAAGATTTCGATATATTAAACCAAAGTCAAAGCAGCAATTATAGTGTGATTAATGGCAGTTTTAGCCGCAGTTATCAGTGGCAACTTACTTTGATGCCCAAACGCTTGGGTATGCTACAAATTCCTGCAATCAACATTGGTAATATGACTACGCAAGCTTTAAAGCTTCAAGTACTTAAATCGCAAACTGCGACAACAAAATCAAACAACAAAGATATTTATCTTGAAGTAAAAGCTTCTGCAGATGAAGTGTATGTGCAGGCGCAATTATTGTTGGATGTGAAGCTTTTTAGGGCTGTGAATTTAGCCCAAGCTGAGCTTTCAGAGCCTGATATTGCACATAGTATCATCAAAAAAATAGGTGAAGACCGTTCCTATGAAACTGTGGTGAATCAACGCCGCTTTATCGTGACACAGCGCCAATACGCAGTGTTTCCTCAGCAAAGCGGTAAACTTGAAATTCCAGCAGTGCAATTTGATGGGCGATTGTCTTCTGGGCGTGGAGCATTTGCCCAAGCAGGCAAAGCGATTCGTCTAAGGTCTGAACCAGTTCAGGTGATGGTGAAAGGCAAACCTGATGGTTGGGATAAAACACAAACATGGTTGCCTGCAACAAATCTTTCATTGCGTGAAATTTGGACGGATGGACAAAGCACAACGTATAGAGTTGGTGAACCGCTTACCCGCACGATTGAGTTGCGAGGCACAGGGTTGACGGCATCTCAGCTGCCAACGCTGTTTTCCACGCAAGATATTAATGGTTTCAAACAATATCCAGATCAACCCGTGTTGGATGATGAGCAAGGCCAAGATGGTATTATTGGTATTAGGCGTGAAAAAGTTGCAATGATTCCCACCAAAGCAGGGGAGTTAACTTTGCCTGGTGTGTCGGTAAAATGGTGGAGCACCCAAACACACGAAGTGAAAACGATGCTGATACCAGCGCGCGTGATTGAAGTGTTGCCGGCAAGCAATGCTGCAGGCTTGGGGCAGACAGGCATAAAAGCCGAAGAGGAAAAAAAAGTCACTCCGCCGCTTAATAATGAAACAGAAGCGGATAAGCTTGGAGAGAAGAACGTTGTTCAAACTGCAGTTGCAGAAAGTCCAAGCCTTTGGAAGATCGTAAGTATGCTGGTTGTTTTGGGTTGGTTGATAACAATTTTATTTTGGTTTTTCACCGCAAGGAGCAAAAAAGCTAGACCAACAGTAACAGCAACACAGGATGCAAAAACAGATCCATTGAAACTAAAATCAATACAGCGCGAACTTGAAAGCGCATGTAAACGCCATGATGCAGCAAAAGCATTGCAACTATTACCCCTATGGGGTGAACTGTTCTTTGAAGCGCAAGATTTGATACAAGTGAGCCAACTCAAAGGGAAATCAGAGGCTTTGAATCAGGCTATTGAGGCTTTGGAGAAATATTTATATGGCCAAGGCACTCAAAAAAAATGGGCTGGCAAGAGCCTACTAAATGCAATATTAGCTTCTGAAAATAACGATAAATCAGCTAAAGAAGAAGTTAAGCTCAAGTCCCTTTATTCATGAAATAATCATAATGCATAACGAGCACTATTTGGCATGTTATTGCAATGTCAGATAAAAAGCATTTACTGTAACCAGTCTTTGGATGTGGCGAATTTTGCTATAATAATCAAACCCGCGCCTATTACGATAGCAATTAAAGGCATTACAATCGCTGGATTCCCCATGGTGCTGATAGCATCGGAGAAGAAGTAGATGTGGCTTGTTTGTGCAAGTATTCCGAAAATAGAAATAATAAAGAAACCCAGCGCCCATTTTTTTCTAAAGAGCAACCCGAGGCTTCCGAACAGGCCACCAAACACTTCAGCAGCAAACACGATATTCACCCAAAGCGGCATGTTTTGATATAAGTGTTGCTGATTTTCTGGCATGTTATTAATGACATAGTCTGTTGCAAATACACGCATGAAAAACGATGACATATCCATCAGATACCAAAATAAAGCGATGCTGGAAATCATCCAAAACCAAGCAGGTAGTGATGGTTTGCTTGAACTTTCCGTTGGGTTGGGTGCGTCTGTTTGCATAGAAATTTCCTCCACAGAAAATGGTTATGTCATCTTAAGTATAGCGATGAATTTGAAATGTGACACTTTGAGCCTTTTCCAATATGAAATGAGTCTGAAATCGAGTATGTCGTCCATAATAGGAGGATGTTGGTACAAATGGATGAACAACGTATAGAAACGATTGAAGATATTGCTGCATTTTTAAGTGGCA
>Ga0316204_10001285_pt1 | contig 71578 bp, 76 predicted proteins | sample 6monrhotite_MG_2_FD_205661 | JGI IMG/M metagenome (GOLD analysis project Ga0316204, IMG submission 205661) | Microbial mat bacterial communities from mineral coupon in-situ incubated in ocean water Damariscotta River, Maine, United States -... | ecosystem: Environmental > Aquatic > Marine >...
GATCGCCTCAAGCGCAACCTTGGCTTTAAACTCGGGCGAATGGTTCTTTCGTTTCTTCATTTTGGATCACTTCTTTCGTCATGCGATCCACCTTAACGACTGGTCTGAATTTCCGCGACCACCTCTGTCAATGGTGCCAAGAACCAGCTGGTCGCAACTCAACACATCGACTGAACTGAGTTGAAAATCTCTCAAATTGTCTGTGCAGATCGCATCCGCGTGCTCCTGCAGCGCAACTGCAACAACATGCCTATCGCCCTCGTCCGCCAGTTGGATGTTGCGCACTAGGTGGATGTAGCCGCTGTCGGCCAAAGCAGACGGATATAGTTCCTTCAGGTAACCAACGTACTTCGCGCCATCGCCTCCGCGCTTAGTTATTGCTGCGGACGCTTCCTCCAAAATGGTTTCAGACCAAATTGGGCGGAACAACTGGGCATTGGCTAAGGCCAAAACTATGATTTGTTTGAAGTTTTGAGCTAGAATATTGGAGTCGATTACGACCGAATATGGATTACTCACAACAAGTCGTCAGCCTCACTACTTTCAATTATTTTGTCTAGTACGCTTGCCCTCAGAGCATCCTGAGCCTGCTTATAGTCGAAAAGCTCTGCAGCCTTCACGCGACGATGCACGCCCACCTTCCGATAGGGTATCTCACCATTTTCTAGCAACTTTATCAAGAACGGTCTGCTGATGTTGAGCAATGCCGCAGCTTGCTTTGTAGAAAGTTCAGCCTCTATCGGGACAATCTGAACAGACTGCCCGCGCGCGACAATATCAAGAAACTCTAAGAGCGAGTCACCAAGAGCTGCGTCAATAAAAACCTCTGACGGTTCGCCGGTTTCACTGGACTTAAACTGAAACTTATACGAGCCGGTGGCAACCTTAGTTCGCTGCATGATTTGCTTGAGACGCGTTGCATCACTTTGCTCAACTTGCGTAGGCAATCGGTCTCCGAATACGGATGCGTGAAGTGCTGTCATGCTAAATTTCCTCGCCTTTGGTACGTGCAATATGTGCATCAAGCGCAATATGTGCAACGCCTATGTTACGAGACTCTACTAACCGATTCTAAAGATTCGAAACTTTTTCATGGACTTAAGGGGTAACTCGATGGAGAGCGGTTCTAGATAGCGTGCGGGCCATCCCCCTGTGGCTCACATCGCCCTCAATGGCCTGTCCGCCGCTCTCCACGGTTAAGTACTCGAACGGACGGTTTGCTAGGCTGATGAAACATGGACAGCGCCGTCAAAAGACGCTCAGGCTTCCAAACTTCTGAGAGATGAAATTTGCCCATCCAAGGACGATTGTATACTTGACAAACCCACGTGAGATTCCTGAATATAATTCATAGAGTTAGAGGAAATCACGATGTCTGTTCTGTCCGCCAAATACATGCACGACGAAGCCGCCGCTTTTGCGCACGTTGAGGCCATGCTCTGGGCTGATGGACCTGTCTGCCCCCACTGTGGCGTGGTTGATAGCGCGTACAAACTGGAAGGCGTGCGCACCAAGGCCAGCAAGAAGAACCCCGAGGGCAAAGAGCGCTTTGGTCTGTGGAAGTGCCGCGAGTGCCGCAAGCAGTTCACTGTGCGCAAAGGTACAATCTTTGAGGAAAGCCACCTGCCTCTGCACCTCTGGCTGCAAGCCATCCACCTGATGGTGTCCAGCAAGAAGGGTATCAGCAGTCACCAGCTACGCCGCGTTCTGGGCATCACGTACAAGTCCGCGTGGTTCCTGACGCACCGCATCCGTGAGTGTATGCGTGATGGCGCTCTGGCTGGCTTTGGTGGCGACGGTGGTGTTGTGGAAGTCGACGAAACATTCATCTGCAAAGAACCCGGTGTGACCAAGGCGAAGAACGCACGTGGCGGCTCTCATAAGATGAAAATGGTAACGCTGGTGGATCGCACCACCAAGAAGGCCAAAAGCATCGTTGTGGACGGCCGCAAAAAGTCCACGCTGATCCCGATCCTGCAAGAAAACATCGCCCGTGAGGCCTATGTCATGACCGACGAGGCCAGCCAGTACCAAGACATCGGCGCGGGCCGTGTGTTTGACGCTCACGGTTGGACCAACCACAGCGCAGGTCAGTACTTTCACCGTCTTCCGACCTGTCGGTTTGGTTTTGCGACCGCACTTCTTGGCCACGAGGCATCACCCCCTTTTCCGGACAACGGTCCGCGCTTTTTCAGAACGCATTTCAGTCGAGTGAATAATGTGGCGATGAGACCATTGTCGGGCCAGGTTAATTCAGTGGGTTTGTCAAATATACAATCGCCTAGAAATAGCTCCTGACAAGGCTTCCGGCGACCAGGCTCCATCCATCCGCCACCACAAAAAATGCCAACTTGAATGGTAGCGACACGATTGCTGGCGGAACCATCATCATGCCCATACTCATCAAAACCGCAGCAGCAACCAGATCAATGATCAGAAATGGCAGAAAAATCAGAAAGCCTATCTGGAATGCACGGGATATCTCGGACAGTAGAAAGCTTGGAATAAGAACAGACAACGGCGCATCCGCACTCAGTTCCAATCCTTGAGTATCGGGGCGCAGGTCGGCCATGGCGCCAAAAGTATCAGCGTCCAGTCGAGCAGCCATAAATCCTCGAAAAGGCTCAAGCGTTCGAATGAAAGCAGTTTCTGGATCGATCAGATCGTTCGTCAGAGGCTGAAGACCCCGGGTCCAGGCCTCAACAAACACGGGCTCCATGACAAAATAGGTCAAAAACAGTGCCAGACTGACAATCAACATATTGGGCGGCGATTGCTGCAGACCGATTGCCTGGCGCAAAATTGACAAAACGGTCACCAGAAATGGAAAACAAGTCACCATAATCGCCAGTCCAGGTGCCAGACTGAGCAGGGTCACAAGTGCGATCAATTGAAGTGTGCGCGCACTTAACGACCCCTCGTCTCCGAAAGAAATTGCAATTTCTTGAGCGATCGCCTGTTGCGGTGCAAAGCAAACCAACAGCAGCAGTATGACCCGGACTTGCACTGGATCAGATGCCTGGACCCAGATCAATGATTTCAGTCAACCGCACAACCAACTGACCATCATCACTGTTCTCTGCCTCTTCAAGAGTTCCGCGGGCGATGAGCTTGTCGCCAACAAAAAGGTCGACCGGATCGTCAATACGCTTGTCCAATGTCAAAACGGCATTGGAACCCAACATGACCAAATCGCGCACCAGAGGCCGCGCGCGACCGACAGAGACGGTGATTTCGATCGGGACTGCGGTGAACGGATTGTTTGTGTCAGACGCCAAGGTCTGTGTGTCGGGCAGTTCAGGCATCGCTCACCTCTGTTTTCTGAATTTCGAAAAAATTTGTCACGGCCGATTCAATTTCAGCCACTGTCTTGTCGAGATTGATTTCTGTTTCTTTCGTACCCAAACGCAGGACCGCTTGATTTGAAGACATCATCGGGTCGACGACCACTTCGAACGGATCGGCGAGGCTTGAAGCAAGGACGCCACGCACAGCTTCGTCCCTGCCAGGCGCCACTGCAATCTCGATGGGCCGGTCCTGCACATCCAAGGACAGGGATCCGACCAGATCGCATATGTGAGCGCCCAGGCTTTCTTGTGCAGCCAAGGGCAGGATGGCCTGAACGATTTCAGACATGATACTTTGAACAGAATCGTTCAGTGTTCTGCGCAATTCGTCGTACTCGAATGATGCGTTCTGAAGGTTGGTCGCCAGTCCTGTGGAAACGTAAGAAACCGTTTGCGATTGAGCTTTGATCGCTTCTTCCCATCCTGCCTGAAAGCCTCCCTCGAAGGCCTGAAGCTTCAGGTCTTCAATCTCTTCTGAATTCATGGACTTGCTTCCGACGCTTGCCGGTTTAAGCGTCCCGAAATCCTGAAAAAGGTGGGTCAATGCCATCAGGCCCTCTCTTCATTGTCTTCTAACCACGACCGCAGGATCTCGACCGTTTCTTCCTGTCTCTCTCCGATCATCGCACGCAGTCGATCAACCGGGTCGGCGGACACAGGCTCCAGCGCATCGGGAACGGATGCCATGTTCATGGACGGCAAGCTTTCGAAGTCTCCGGTGTCTTTCTTGAAGGGGATGTCAGGGAAGTCGCTCGGAAGATCACTCACCTCACCGGTCAACGCGCGCGCATTTGCTTGCGCCTCACCACTGGCCGCGATGGTGGGCTGAATGGGCGGCAAGGCTGGTGGCGTTGGCTGTTTCGAGAGGATCGGCCGCACCACAAATAGCCCAAGAACAAGGACGACGACGGCCAGTATCAGCATTTGGACGGCAGACATCACATCGAATTTGAAGAAGTCCAGGAGAGAAGTTTGCGCTTCGGTGCCGATGGGCTCTATGGACTGCAAGGCCATCGACTTGATGGTGATAATGTCTCCTCTGCTCTCGTCAAACCCGACGGCCGAGGCGACAAGCTCGCGAAGCGCTTCTATTTCTTCCGGTGAGCGGTCGATCAGATTGCCTTGCGCATCCCCTGTTCCTTCAAATTCCTGATTGACAAGTACAGCCACGGAAATCCGTTTGATGGCACCGGCAGAGCGTGTAATCGCGCGTTCCGTTTCCGATACCTCGTAATTGATCCGCTCACGTGTCTCTGAATTTTGCGAAGACGCGCTGTCGCCTGTTGCACCGTCTCCATCTGGCAGATTTGACGCCACAGTCACATCGCCATTGCCGGCCTCGTTGGAGTTGCTGCTGCGTTCCTCGGTATCGGTGCTGATGATGACCCTCGCCTCAGGATCAAATGTTCGCTCCCGGATTTCTTCGGTTTCGTTTTCAGTATCGACACTGACTTCGACGATTGCGTTGCCTACTCCGACACGCGCCTCGAGCAACCGCTCGACCCGTTTGCGCAAGATCTGCGCCTTGTCTTCTGCTCCGGCTGCGGGAACCGCTTCTTCGGCGATCGCAATCAATGCTCCGTTGGCGTCAATTACGGCAACATCGTCAGGCGACAGCCCCGGCACCGCCGAAGCAACCAGGAATCGAATCGCCTTGCCCTGTTGCGCGGACAGACTGGCACCATTTGAAGTCACCATGACCGAAGCCGTCGGTGTGACACTGCGTTGAAACGGATTGGATCCGGTCGAGGCAATATGGACGCGTGCCGTCCCGACGTGGGGGCTGGAAACGATTGTTCGGGCCAGTTCACCTTCTTTTGCGCGCCAATATGCGGCGTCAAACATCTGCGACGTTGTTCCAAACCCCGACAAACTATCCAGCAATTCGTAGCCGCTGTTGCTATTTGCCGGCAGTCCCTCGCTGGCGAGCGTCAATCGCAATTCATCACGATTGTTGCTGTCCACAAAAATCGATCCACCGCGCACCTCATAGACCACACCACGTTGCTCCAGTGCTCGCACTACGTCTCCTGCGGCTCCGCTCTCGAGCCCTGCGTACAGAAGAGTCATGGAAGGCGCCGACGCGATTCGAGACATCGCCAGAACGGCTAAAAACACCGCCACGGTCGCGACCACGACCGTTACTTGTCGCCGGACATCCAAGCCAATCCAGACATTCACCAACTGCTGCACAATCGCCTCCGTCCTGCCGCGCGTTCTGCCCGGCGTTGCGAAAGGTTTGACCGATCAGCCTTAACAATCGGTTAGTTGATCTGTGGCAATAGTCCGTTTGACATCAATGGATGGAAGAAATGACCGACATTGCCGCGGAAGCCTCACCAGAGATCAAAAAATCGTCAAAAATGCCTTTGGTCCTGGGCCTCGTTGCCGCCCTGTTGGGTGGCGGTGGTGGATTTTATGCTGCCTTTTCAGGCATGATTCTCGCTCCATCGACTTCAAAGCCGAACCTGGAGGCCAAGAAACAACCAGGAGCAATGCCAGACATTGCGTTTGTTGCGGTCGAACCCATGACAATCTCCATTAGTCCCGCAGCACAGGGGCGGCATCTGAGATTTCGGGCTCAATTGGAAGTGCCATCACAATACGCAGCGGACGTCGAGACACTCCTTCCGAGGGTGGTAGACATCATGAATGGCTACCTCCGCGCAGTCGAGATTCGAGATATCGAAAGCCCCGCAGCGCTGCCACGGCTGCGGGCACAGCTTTTGCGACGTATACAAATCGTGGCGGGTCCCGGGCGCGTGAACGATCTTTTGATAATGGAATTCGTGCTGAACTGAAGGTGAGACATGGACTTGATTGCTGATACTCTTTTGGTTGCCGGTGCGTTGGGGGCCGGATTTTACTGCTTTGTCCTTGGCAGGCGGCTAAAACGATTCAATAACCTTGAAAAGGGCGTTGGCGGGGCTGTTGCAGTTCTATCCGCGCAGGTGGATGATCTGACAAAGACGTTGGCTGCGGCACAAAAAACCGCCTTGGCATCGACGGAAAAACTGACCGAGTTGACTGCACGCGCAGAATTGACGTCCCGCCAGCTAGAGCTTCAGATCGCATCACTTCACGATCTTCCCGCAACGCAGCCTGCCGAAAAAACTCCAACGCCTCCAGCACAACAGAATTCAAGTGCGCCGATATTCACGCGCCGAACCGCGGGGGTGAAATAATGGCATTCACCAAGAAGAAATCCCGTCGTTCAAACGGTCGTGGATCAATCTTGCTGATCACGGCACTATTGATTGCTTCGGCCGCTGTGCGCCTGGGGGTGGGGGCTGGCACCGCAATAGCCGAAGGGGATTTTGCAAGCCAGCTCCTCATCCCTGACTCAAAACCTGGGACCGACGGCGAGGTCCAGCCCATCGGTCAAACCGACATAGGCACCTTGTTGGATGCATTGATGGCGCGCGAAAACCGGGTTGCCGAGAAAGAAGATGCTCTGAAAGTCAGGGCAAAGGCACTGGACGTTGCTCAAATCGAAATTGAGCGGCGACTGACAGCATTGGAACAAGCCGAAAAACAACTGGGCGCCACCCTGGCACGCGCGCAAACTGCAGCCGAGGATGATCTGGCGCGTTTGACGACCGTTTACGAGAACATGAAACCAAAGGAAGCGGCGGCTTTGTTCCAAGCAATGGAGCCTGAGTTTGCCGCGGGTTTTCTGGCTCGGATGCGTCCGGACATCGCAGCAAAAGTCATGTCCGGCCTTGAGCCCCAGGCAGCATATTCAATCAGCGCTATCCTTGCGGGCCGCAATGCCCTGGCTCCAAAAAGCTGAGGCACGAACAGTCTTTGTTAATCGCTATCTGCAACAGTGCAACGAACGCTGTTAAAGGAGTTGTTTTGATGGTCGGCATCATCGGCATCGTTACGATCTTTGTGATGGTTTTTGGGGGTTACCTTGCCGCTGGCGGCAAGATGGGGATCATCCTCAAATCGTTGCCATTCGAAATGACAATGATCCTGGGGGCCGCCATCGGCGCATTTCTCATCAGCAACTCGATTGCTGAAATCAAACACACCGTGAAAGACCTTGGCAAAGTGTTCAAGGGTCCAAAGTGGACTCACCAGGACTACAAGGATTTGCTGTGCATGCTGTTTGAACTGATACGGCTTGCACGGCAGAATCCAGTCGCCATCGAAGAACATATTGAAGATCCTGACAATTCGTCGATCTTTTCGCGCTATCCGAAAATCCTCGCGGACAAGGAGGCAACTGCGTTGGTCTGTGATACGATGCGGTCCGCTTCAATGAACTACGATGATCCGCATCAGGTTGAAGAGGTGCTCGAGAAAAGGATGGAGTCGAATTTGCATCACGCAATGCATTCCAGCCATGCCCTCCAAACTGTCGCTGATGGACTGCCCGCCTTGGGCATCGTGGCGGCCGTTCTAGGGGTGATCAAAACAATGGCGTCAATCGACCAACCCCCGGAGGTGCTTGGCAAGTTGATCGGCGGCGCGCTGGTTGGCACATTCCTCGGGGTCTTTCTGGCCTATGGCCTGGTCGGCCCCTTCGCCGCGAAAGTGAAAGCCGTCGTCGAACAGGATGGACATTTCTACCAACTGATCCGCGAAGTGCTTGTGGCGAACCTGCATGATCATGCGACCAATATCTGTATCGAGGTCGGGCGACAGAATACACCATCACATTGCCGACCCTCATTTGCCGATTTGGAAGAGGCTTTGAAAGCAGCAAAGCAGAATGCAGCATGATGAGAGGCCTCGTGATAATTTTCTGTTTGTTGTCGAGCCCTGCGTTCAGCCAACAAATCAAGGTCAGATCTGGCGCGCATCCAGAGTTCGCGCGACTGGTTCTGAATGTCCCAGCTGGTACCGAATGGACATTGGATCAGGACGAAACCGGAGCCAAAGTGAGCCTTGAAAAGCATACCGGAGGCTTTGACACCACATCTGTTTTTGATCGTATCGACCGATCATACATTGCTGATGTCTCATCAGGAAATTCCAACCTCAGCATCACGTTTTCATGTGAATGCACTGCAAGCGCCTTCAGTGCAGGCGAGCAAATGATCGTATTGGACGTTTCCGCCAATACTCGCGACCAACCCACAGCGATTTCAGGCGTCCCTCCCCGCAATTTCGTAGGCACTCAGGCTCTACGTTTTGACACCGTCCAAAATGACCCTTCGGCTTCGCTGAGTGAAGTAATTATTGACCGATCTACCAAGAAACCGAGGCCTGTTGAGTCAAAGGTAGTCGCAAGGCAACCGCAAAATGAACGAAAGAAGGATACGGATACTGAACGACTAAAGTTAACTCACAGCCTGATTTTGGAACAAATTGGCGCCGCAGCGTCACGCGGCATACTATCGCCGGCGGGACCTCGCCGTGATTTGCGGCCCCGACCTGCGAAACCACAGATTGACACGCGGATATTCGACTCCTCTGCCCAGTTCGAGGACCCAAATCCGACGCAACAGGACCTGGCGACCAATGTTAGGGTGACAAGCAGCAATGATACCATGCCAAGTATTGGCCATGAGGTATCGGCATCAATTAGCAACCCTGTGTCATGTATCGATCCAGAAGATGTCGCAATTCAAGATTGGGGAGCAGAAGCAGGCCTGCCCCTGCAGATCGCCAAACTCCGTGGTCTGTTGTTCAAAGAGTTTGACAAATTGGATTCGGACATTGCCGTTCAACTTGCCAAGACATATCTCCACTATGGGTTTGGCGCAGAGGCTAGACAAACGCTACTGCTAGACAGCGATCTTTCTCTGGAAAATCCCGCGCTCATCGTCCTAGCTGATATCTTGGAATTCGGCCACAGCCCGCGGTCCGACTACCTCAACAAATTTGCCGACTGCGATAGCGATCTTGCACTGTGGGCCATCCTGGCCTCCCAGAGGATTAGTCAAGACAGAACACTTAACACCAAAGCCGCTCTGCGCAGCGCCAGCGCGCTGCCCATGCACTTGCGTCGCTTCATAGCGCCTGAACTGAGCAATCGCTTACTTTCCTATGGAGACGTCGGCTCAGCCTCAGCCGCCTTGCGCAGCGTTGAGCGCGCGCCGCAACCCCTCGAACCTATTGCAAACCTTGCAAAGGCTGACCTCTCATTGGCAAATAACGAGATCGCCACAGCGCAGGCCCAACTCGCGGAAATTGTGACCTCGAACACCGAACAGTCTGTCGAAGCCTTGATCAAATTTGTTGATTCCCAGTTGGCGGAAGATGCCGAAATTGACGAAGGCGTTGCGACGCTCGTCGAGGCATACGCGCTAGAAATGCGTGATGATCCGATCGAAGCGGAACTGCAACGTACTCATGTCCTGGCACTGGGAAAATCAGGCCAATTTTCCACCGCCTTTGATGTTCTTGCGCGCCTCCGTACCAGAGACAGTGAAGTTGACGAAGGTAAATTGCGCTCATCCGTTCTAGACCTTTTGGTACGGAATTCGGACAACGTTGAATTTTTGGAACATGCCTTTACTCAAATTAGAATTTCTCCAGAAACTTTGGCACCAGAGATCCGTTTCAAAGTGGCCAATCGCCTAACCGAACTTGGGTTTCCCCACCCGGCTAGGGTGATATTGAATTCCGGACAGATTTCAAAATCCAGTGCCAGAACTTCACTTCTGAACGCTAAAATCGCATTGGCCATGGATCGCCCTCGTGAAGCGTTAATGCATTTGCGTGATCAAGACTCAGACGCCGCGTCTCTTTTGCGAGCGCAGGCCGAAACTGTCATTGGCAATTATTCGAGCGCCTATTCCATTTATTCAAATGTCGAAAGTGGCGACAAAGCGCAACGTACTGCTTGGCTTTCACAAGATTGGACAATCTTGGTAGAAGAGGCGTCACCCGTCTTTGGATCAATTTCCTCAGTTGCACAGAAGAATCTAGAGAGCGATCTTCAAACTGAAGGAGCATTAAAAAGGGCGACTGAAGCTATTTCGGAGAGTCAGGATGCAAGAGCCATCATATGGGAGCTCCTGTCCTCCCAGACCCTCGACACATCTTTGGGCGAGTAAGTATTTAATTTGATTCATAGTTACTCATTTTAAAGACATCAGACTGTATCGTCACTCTATTCCCAAGTGGTGAAAAGGAGGGCGACTCAGTGAAGCATATTGATATAAATTATCATCGTGTTTTGATTCTATTTGATTTTTTCGTTTGGACTCAGAATAGAATCGCCTTCTTTCCGGTAATTTGTGTAATAATTTGTTGCTTTGAAGTTTCCCGGTCTCTTGCGGGAAATGTTAAGTACCTCTCCATTTTCTTTGGCGAAGAATGGTCGCGAGAGGTGATTAGAATTTCGTGGTTTCCGGCGCTTACAGGTCGCCAGGCAGCGAGTATTTCACGGCATCTTCTGAGCAATCCACTCAGGTTCTAAGGGCGGTATGCAGTGACCAAATCCAAAGTCGATCTTTCAACGTTCAATCCGTTCAATCCCACTGTTATACTTGCGGTTGCATTGATGGCCGTGATTGTAATGATGATTCTACCTATGCCGGCATGGGTTCTTGACGTCGGACTAGCAGCTTCCTTTTCTCTCGCGATTTTGATTTTCACCATAACTCTCTTCATTGAACGTCCACTCGACTTTTCTTCTTTTCCTACAATTCTTCTAGCTTCGCTGATGCTGCGCCTTTCTCTTAACGTATCGTCGACAAAGCTGATTATCGGGGAGGGGCACACGGGCACCAATGCCGCCGGAGGAGTCATTCAAGGTTTCGCGCAATTCGTTATGGGGGGCAGCGTATTTTTGGGATTGGTGGTGTTCTGTGTTCTCCTAATCGTCAATTTCATGGTGATTACCAAAGGCGCCACCCGCATGGCGGAGGTCGGTGCCCGGTTTGCACTGGATGGGATGCCTGGCAAACAACTGGCAATTGACAGCGATATGTCAGCAGGTGCGATTTCGCACCAGGAAGCTAAGGAAAGGAGAGAACTGGAACAAGCGGAAACCACTTTTTTCGGGTCGCTGGATGGGGCTTCAAAGTTCGTCAAGGGTGACGCAGTCGCTGGCCTTTTGATTACTCTTCTCAACCTTGTAGCCGGACTGATCATGGGGGTCTTTGTACACGGAATGCCTTTGGGCAGTGCATTCGAAACCTACGCAATACTGACGGTTGGTGACGGCCTCGTTTCACAGATTCCGGCAGTCGTGATTTCGATTGCATCGGCTCTGTTGTTGGCGCGTGGTGGCGCAAGGGGAGCAACTGACTTAGCCGTTTTCAGCCAGCTAGGGAAACACCCGGCGGCCTTGGGTACAGTCGCCGTCTTGATGGCTATGTTCGGTCTGGTTCCCGGTCTGCCCTTTGCACCTTTCATGGCTGGGGGCATCGGACTCGCAGTCGCGGCAGTTTTCGTAAACAAACGAGTGAAAGAACTTAGTGAAAAACTGATTCAACACGAAGATGTCTCTCTCTCTCCGCGTGAAAAATCTCTTGGTGATGTGCTTGAGCTGGATGACATTCACGTCGAATTTGCGCCTGACCTGGTTAATATGGTCTTGGATCCCGGCACAGGATTGGATGCAAGAATTGCCAACATGCGTACACATGTTGCGGCGCACTTTGGTCTCATTCTTCCAGAGGTGCGACTGACAGATGACCCGGCATTGAAAAATGGCGTATACGTTTTGCGCATCCAGGGAGTTGAGCAAGCCCGCGGCACGCTACATTCCTCTGATGTATTGGCGTTGAAACCCGAAGATGGCGAAAATCTGCCGATAGGGCAGGATACCAAAGAGCCAGTCTATGGCGCGCCAGCACGATGGATTGCACAGCAGGATCAGGAGAACGCTGTTCTTGCAGGGATCACAATCGTAACACCGACGGAAATTCTTGCAACACACCTATTGGAGATTGTTAAACGCAACTTTAGTCGCTTGTTGACGCTGAAGTCATTGCGCCGACTGCTGTCAGAAATGACGAACATTTCCGATCCCGCACGGGCCGAGGCGAATCGGAAACTCCTGGACGAAATGATCCCGGATAAAGTTCCGATCGATGTTTTGCATATGGTTTTGCGGCTGCTTCTGGACGAGCAGGTATCGATCCGAAACCTGCCGCTGATACTCGAAGCCACGGCCGAAGCCCGCGGCCGCAATGCGCAGCCAGAAGCCATTTGCGAATTGGTGCGCCAACGCCTCGGTTTTCAACTGATTGCTGAGATGCGGCGTACAGACGGAACCCTGCCGCTGATCCAACTTGCGCCTGAGTGGGAAGACACATTTGTCAGTTATCAGGTTGAAGCTGAGAGGGGCCTAGATGTTGCCCTGCCCCCGGACCTTTTCAACAGGCTCGCGGAAAACATGTCAGAGAAACTTCAAAAGGTCAGCGAACAAGGGATATTTGCGGCCGTCGTTACCAACACACGGCGTCGTCGGTTTGTGAAAACCCTTATGCGGGCCAAAGGGCTTTCAAATCCGGTTCTATCGTTTGAAGAGATCGGCGTAGACGCGCAACCGGCACTGGTCGGCGTCGTGGCCGCATGACCGGCCTCGAAGAAGTCGTGGCACTGACTCAAGCCCGATTGTGGTTGGGGTTTGTTGTTTTCTTGCGTGTCGCTGCGACTGTTTCCCTTCTACCGGGATTTGGGGAACAGTCCCTACCGATGCGGGTCAAATTGGCCGTTTCCATTGCATTTACCGTAATTGTTTCTGCATCCCTATCGACAATACCACCGGTATTTTCGGTTGACGCGCTCGTTGTGCTTGCCGCGACCGAAACGATAACTGGCGCGTTAATGGGTCTGGGAATTCGGCTTTTTATTCTTGCCCTTCAAACAGCAGGCGCGATCGCCGCGCAATCGACATCGCTGTCTCAAATTCTGGGCGGTGCGGCAATCGAACCGATTCCCGCCATAGGATATGTGCTGAATGTCGGCGCGATTGCACTGGCCCTGATGGCCGGGTTGCACGTCAAGGCGGCGCAGTTGTTGATCCACTCTTATGTTTTACTGCCCATGGGATTGTTTTCCGCCGGCAGTGATGTCGCCGATTGGGGGTTGGCGCAAGTTGCGCGGGCATTTGAATTGGCGTTTGTGTTGGCGGCACCCTTTGTGCTGATGTCTGTACTTTACAATCTAGCCCTTGGAGTCATAAACAAGGCGATGCCACAGCTTATGGTTGCATTTGTTGGTGCGCCTGTCATCACGCTCGGTGGACTATTTATGCTTTTTCTAGCCGCGCCAACGATGCTTGCTGTCTGGCTATCTGCCCTTGATCAATTCCTGGCCAACCCTTTCGGGGCAAGGCCGTGAGTGAGCAAGATGACGACAGCGACAAATCCTTTGATCCGACTCCACAAAAGTTGCTGGACGCGCGCAAAAAAGGAGAAATCGCCAAGTCTGCTGATCTGCAAACCGCTGCCGGATATGCAGGACTGACTTTAGCATTTCTGGCACTTGGCAATCAGATTATTGTTGGGTTTGGCGGACAAATGCAAATGCTTCTGGATCAAGCCGTCGAAATATCTGACGTTTTTTTTAGCAGCGAGTCTTCTGCATTGATGGCCCGAATTCTATGGGAAGCAGCCTGGGCGCTTGCTCCGGTGTTTCTTGTGCCGGCCTTTGCTGTGCTTGGTGCAATCCTGGCCCAACGTGCATTTGTCGTTGCCCCGACAAAATTACAGCCGAAACTGTCGCGGGTTTCACTTCTGAAAAACGCAAAGCAGAAATTTGGGCGAAACGGTTTCTTTGAGTTTGGCAAAAGCTTTGTGAAGCTTTTCATTTACTCCGCCTTTCTGGCCGCCTTTCTGTATGCTCGATTGCCTGAAATGGTTGCGATCATCACAAGCGAACCTGGTTTGGTTGTCCTCATGCTGGCCGAACTGTGTATCGCATTCCTTCTGGTCGTCGTCCTGATCTCGACGGCGCTCGGCGTCATTGATGCGGTTTGGCAGCACTATGAGCATGTTCGCAAACACAAGATGTCCCGCAAGGAAATCATGGACGAAACAAAGAATTCGGAGGGTGATCCGCATTTGAAACAAGAGCGCCTTGGGCGCGCTCGTGCGATTGCCAGCCAACAGATGATGGCGGATGTACCAACGGCCGATGTCGTAATAGTCAACCCGACACACTACGCGGTTGCGCTCAAGTGGACACGCGCACCTGGAACCGCTCCGATCTGCGTTGCCAAAGGGATCGATGAAATCGCTCTGCGTATACGTGAATCAGCAATGGAGTCGGCGGTTCCAGTTCACAGCAATCCCCCAACTGCACGTGCGCTCCATGCAGTCACAAAGATTGGGGACGAGGTTGCTCCCGAGCACTATCAGGCGGTCGCAGCAGCCATAAGATTCGCAGACGAGATGCGGGCTCGGGCGGGCAAAGGCGTCTGATCATGGATTTGAAAATGCTCAAAACGCTTTCGACGCTGAAGTACCAGCACAGTGAGCAAGCAATCTCCGGTCTTTTGCGGCGCGAAAGCGAACTGCGCTCGGAATTGGAGCGCATGAGCGAACTGGCCAGAACAACTCTGGTCAAGGATCCGGAACACTCAAAAATGCACGCGATCGGCGCAGATGTCATCTGGTTGAAATGGGTAGGAAAGGTGCAGCGAGAATTGAACATTTCATTGGCACGGGTTCTTGCGCAAAAAGAGACACTGATGGCACAACATCGCCGTGCAAACGGCCGAAAAACCGTGGCGGAAGCGCTTGCAGACAGGCAAGAGATCAAAGCACGTGAAACAAAGTCGGCGAGGCAGATTCAGTCGGCTATCGACTACTCTGTTTCGAGTCGTTCGGATCAATAATCCTGACGCGCGATTTCTACGATCAAAACGTCAGATATCTGGTCGCCCATATCTTTTTGTGCCGCTTCGCGAAGCGCATTCCGCAGAACATCAAGATTATTGGCATTGGTGAACTCTCCATCGAACCCACCGACGTTGGCATGATCGAACATCACTTGCAAAAAAGAGTCGCGCAGTTTTGGTTCTCGGGAATATATCGCGTCTTTCTGTCCGGCGGGAACCTCAAGGCTAAGCGACAGAACCACCAGCGCCTGTACTCCGGCATCTTTCACAACTGGAATAACAAACTGATTGTTCATCTTGACGTATTCACGCAATGAATCCTGACTCAACTCGGAATTGCCCGATTGGATCGTAGCTTTTTCGGGCCCGTCTTCCATGGGTACAGATTTTTCCTCGGGCCGCAGAAAGACTCCAGCCGCAACACCGGCGCCAACGCCAACAAGAACCAGACCGAAGAGCAAAATCTTTTTGAACATGGGTTTTCCTAAAATGGCAGAACGGCATCGAGAACCTGTTGGCCCATGCGCGGTTGTTGAACGTCCGTGATTTGTCCGCGGCCACCGTAGGAAACGCGCGCCGAGGCAATTTTGTCATAAGTGATTTCGTTCTGGCGAGAGATATCTTCTGGCCGAACGTAGCCTGAGACCAGTAGTTCGCGCAGCTCAAAGTTCACGCGAAGCTCTTGTGAACCGGCGATCGAAAGTACCCCGTTGGGCAGCACGTCCACCACCGTTGCAGCAACCCTGAGCGTAAGTTTTTCATTGCGTTTAACTGAACCATCACCGCTGGAATTGCTGGAGGCGTTGATCGACACCAATTCAGAGCTGGACGCCCCTTCGGGAAGATTGGCATCCAAACGCTGCGGCAAACCACCAAGTTGCGGCACACCAAGCGATTCCGACCCGCTCCGGGATCGCTGCGTCTCGTTCGAGATTTCCGCCCGTTCGTCTATCTCGATGACAACCGTCATGATGTCGCCGCGCTGAACAGCGCGACGGTCTCCCAAGAGAGAACCGCGCTGACGGCTCCAAAGCGACGCTTCATCCAGCGCGCTTGTTTCTTCGATGACATTTGGCAAACTGGCCGTGATCATGGCGGAGTGTTCCTGCGTCGCGGCCGGGTTCGAAAACGATGGAGCCTTGCCCAAATGGTCACCCCTGCCGCAGGCCCCCACGGCAAAGAGCAAAATGGTGGCAACGTAGCGCGCTGCCTTTCGACGATATGAAGTGAGCATTACGGAGACACCTTTACAGAACCGTCCGGTTGAACAAATCCGAATAGCGTAGCGCGCGAACTAAGGTTCATTATGCGAACCCGATCGCCGACCCCCCCGCGTTCGAGCGCTCGACCTTCGGTGTTGATCGTCACCCCGGCGGTCTGAAACAGCAGCGTGACGATTTCGTTTCGGTTGATGAGCGCGGGAGGACCGATCGCCTCAAAAGGAATAGGTCGACCTGCGTACAGTGCCACACGTGCCTCCTGACCGGCGACGTCTTCGATTCGATCAAACATTCCAGGTTGATCAATACCCTTCACAACAAGATCTTCCGTCGTGATCAGCGTCCCCGGACGCAATGTTCGCGTAGGTGTTACCACTTCCGCCAGACCCGCTGTGGCCATAAGAACAAGTGTCAAAAGCCAACGCATCATCGGATTTGCGTCGTGGCGCCCATCATTTGGTCCGCCGCTGAAATGACCTTTGAATTCATCTCGTAACCGCGCTGCGCCGCAATAAGCTCTGTGATTTCACGAACGGCGTCAACCGAACTTTCTTCCAGGAAACCCTGACGCAAAGTTCCCAATCCATCCAATCCGGGCGTTGTCGTTATCGGTGGGCCGGACGCCTCGGTTTCCCCGAAAAGATTGCTGCCCATCGCTTCCAGACCTTTGGCATTCGTGAAACCGGTGAGGTTGAACTGCCCGATCAGTTGGCCTTCTGCGGTTTCAACGAAATAGGCAAAAACTTCACCATCGCCATTGATCGAAATGCTCCGGGCATCGGCTGGAATGACGATTTCCGGAGCAACCGGATAACCGTCCGACGTAACAATCACGCCTTCACCGTTGCGCTTCAGCCCACCATCGCGCGTATATGCCGTCTGGCCCGAAGGCAGCGTGACTTCAAGAAAGCCCCTGCCTTCGATTGCCACATCCAAATCACCTCCTGTCGCCGCAAGTGACCCCTGTGCCAGTTGCACTGAGACTGCGGCGGGGCGCGTACCAAGACCAAGCTGAACGCCCGTGGGAACGACCGTTCCGTCGGACGCATTTATTGAACCGGGTCTTGTCATTTGCTGATAGTGCAGGTCGGCGAATTCTGCGCGACGCGCATTGTAGCCTGTCGTGCTCATGTTGGCGAGGTTGTTGGAAATGGTTTCGACCCTCATCTGTTGTGCCAGCATGCCTGTGGCAGCGATTTTCAACGCGCGCATCGGAGTCTCCTCAGTTGGATTTCATCATTGCGTCCATCGCTCGGCGAACACGTTCATCTTCTGAATCAAGAAAGCTTTGGCCCATTTCGTAGGCCCGTTGCACTTCAATCATGCGTGCAATTTGACTGATGGGATCGACGTTCGAATCCTCGACAAACCCTTGCAGCATCCGCGCAGAACCTGACGGTTCAAAACCGTCATCAGCACTGAACATGACACCACCTTCGCGTAGCATTCCCTTTGGGTTTGTGGGCGCCACAAGCCCGATCTGACCGACAAGAAGCCCGTCTGCGCTTATGGTTCCGTCAGGCGAAACCGAAATGGTGCGTGCATCCGGTGGTATGAAAACCGGTGCACCGCCAGCGTCCAACACCGCGTACCCGTCTTGTGTGACAAGGTCTCCCTGGCCGTTGGGTGAAAAACTGCCAGCGCGGGTCAGGCGCTCTCCGTTTTGGGTTTGAATGAGAAAGTATCCGTCACCTTCGATCGCAAAATCGAACGTGCCACCGGTTTGCGTCAGATTGCCCTGTTCAAACGAACTGTTGCGACCATTTCCACGCCCCATTGACAAGGAAGCGCCACCTTCAGTGCCGCGGATATACTCTGAAAAAACCACACCTTCCTGGCGAAAACCAGTGGTGGCTGCGTTCGAAATGTTGTTGGCGACAACCTGCATTTCGCGCATCAAGCCGGACTGTCGTGTCAGTGTGATATAGCCGGTACTGTCCATGCTAACCTCCGATAATAAGGGGAATGATCCGGTCTTGAAAAAACGAAACCATGGTCTGCGTCATGAAACCCATGGACATCCAGAACACGATCATGATCGCGGCAAGCTTTGGCACAAATGTAAGTGTCAGTTCCTGAATGGACGTGAGTGCCTGCACCAGTCCAATGGACACACCCGCAACCAGCGCCACGGTCAGGATTGGGATGGATACAAGAACCGCGATCCACAACGCCTGGCGCATCGTATCGAAAAAGATAAGCTCGTTGAGCATCTTAGACCGGCATCCGCAAGATTTCCTGGTACGCTTCCACGACCTTGTTTCGAACCGTCACAGCCGTTTCGACGGCAAGTTCTGTCTGCGCAAGAGCCTGAACAAGGGCGTGTGGGTCCGCGTCTCCCGTCATGGATTGCTGAGCGACTTGCTCTCCTTGAGCAAGGGTCTGGGTGAAATCCATAGCCATGCGGCCGAACATGCTGTCGCCCGGGGTCTTGCTCGGCTGAGTTGCTGCACGTGACGCCGAATAATTCTGTACTGCGGAAAGAGCTGTTGAATCCATTCTGGATCTCCATTGTGATCTGCGTCGTTTAACGACGCAGCAGTTGCAATAACCCGGATGACATCTGGCGGGCTTGTTCGAACATTTTCAGATTGGCCTCGTAACTGCGCTGTGCTTCACGCGCGTCCGCCAATTCGATCAGAAGATTGACATTAGACCCTTCAAAATAACCGGTTTCATCTGCCATCGGGTGAGACGGGTCAAAAATGCGCTCCAACTCACCATCGTCCAGCGACACCCGACCGACTTCCACTTTGGACACGTCAGTGCCTGCATCAAACTCTGTGCGAAACGGGACCGTTTTGCGCCGGTATCCCGGCGTGTCCGCATTGGAAATATTCTCCGACAGGTGGCGCAAACGTGTCGCCTGGGCTTGTAACCCGCTGGCTGAAACGCCCAGTGCTTTGGAAAAATCACTCATGCCGAACCCTCTCTATTGACGCCCCAGACTGGACCGCAGGACATTCATTGCCGACTTGTAGATTGCAAGGGAACGCTCATGCTGACGCTTTGCATCTGTCGCGCGAAGCATTTCCGTTTCCAAAGACACGGTGTTTCCGTCGGGTGCGGCGAACGACCGATCCTCTTGAGCGAGTCCATCTATGCTGGAAGTTGGCGAACCATTCACATGCCCGACCCGCGTCGCGCGCTGCATTGTCTGATCGCCCATGCGCGAAGAATAAATCTCTTGAAACGATGGCAAATCACGACTGACAAAACCGGGCGTATCCGCATTTGCGACATTCTGGGCAATGATCGCCTGTCGCTGCCCGGCATGTACGGCCATGGCGTATGCCGTTTTGAAAACGGTGAGATTCTGGAACATCGGGGCTTCTCCCTCGTGTAATTTCAACCAAGGCTTAACTGTGATTCCTTTAAAAACTGTTTGCAGCAACCAAGAGGGCCCAATGCAGCAAGCAGATCGACTGAAATCATTTCATGTGGCGCTGTCACACGTCCGCGCCGCGCGTACTTTGGGCCGTGTCACCAGTGTCAAGGGCGGGATGATCACCGCCAGCGGGCTAGACGCAGATGCTCGGATCGGTGACCGTGCCGAAGTGCGGCGCCAGGACGGTACGATCCTGCGCGGTGAAGTCGTGCAACTGTCTTCTGACGGGGTTCTTCTGCTGCCGGATGGCGCGGTCACCGGTGTTTCTCAGGCCGATGGTGTCGTTCTGGATCGCAATCCCGGAGTTTCGCCGGACGAGTCCTGGATTGGGCGCATCGTCGACCCCGACGGTCAACCTTTGGACGGCCGGCCTTTGACCTCCGGGATCACGCAGCGGCAACTCAATGAGAGCCCCCCTGCCGCCGCAACCCGGCGGCCATTGGGCCGACGCTTGGACACCGGATATTTGGTTTTCGACACGATGCTGCCAATTGTACGTGGTCAGCGTGTCGGATTGTTTGCTGGTTCAGGTGTTGGGAAATCCAGTTTATTGGGCCAACTGGCCAAGACGATGGCGGCAGACATTGTCGTCATCGCCATGATTGGCGAGCGGGGCCGGGAGGTGCGGCATTTTTTTGACAGTGTCCTTGGCGAAGAAGGCCGGGCTCGGACAATTGTGATCGCCGCCACCTCGGATCAGGCAGCCCTTGTTCGGCGCAGGTGTGCATGGACGGCCATGGCAGTGGCGGAGCATTTCAGGGACACGGGCCGATCTGTCCTGCTGCTCGCCGATTCAGTGACTCGGTTCGCCGAGGCACACCGAGAGGTCGCCGTTGCCGCCGGAGAAGCACCGGTCTTGCGTGGATTTCCGCCGTCAACATCTCATTTGATCATGTCGCTTTGTGAACGTGCGGGGCCGGGTGCACAGGGCCAGGGTGACATCACTGCGATATTCAGCGTTCTGGTTGCGGGTTCTGACATGGATGAACCGATTGCAGACATCCTGCGGGGCGTTCTGGACGGTCACATTATTCTGGACAGAGCGATTGCCGAGCGTGGGCGATTCCCGGCTGTGGACGTCTTGAAGTCAGTGTCTCGCAGTCTGCCAGATGCCGCGACAAGTGAGGAAAACGAAACCATAAACCAGACACGACACCTTTTCAGCGTATACGCGCAGAACAAGATGATGATCACTGCGGGATTGTATACAGAAGGCTCAAACTCTGAAATCGACGCTGCAATTAACGTCTGGCCATCACTGGATCAGGCCATGTCAGTTCAGCACACACAAAGTCAATCTCACAGTTTTGATCAGCTCAAACTGGTCCTGCGTCGCGCGGGACGTTCCATTCCGGACAGGACCGTCTAGGCATTTTCGCAGTTGGCGCGACCCCAAAACACCCTGCAAGATGCTGTGTCGAACGGATTTCAAGTCAGAGGGTGCAAATGAGCACGAAGAATTGACGCCTCCTTAACAGGAGGTTCGGCCAAGGAAAAGGGTCGGCTTGGTCTCGACATGCGCAGTGACCAAAAGGTTCGGAATTCTGCGAAAGGCAAGCGCGCCACATCACCTGCTTCTCGCGAGCTGGGCAAGCACTCCACTCAACAAACTATGATCGCAGCCGGTTCAACGCTTGGAAACAGAGCCTCATTTCACCTGAACACCTTGGTTCACGCGACTGGATCAGTTCAAATTCATACCAGAACCGCTTGGCTTTTTACGACTGCAACAAGGCCAGTGCGATAGCAGATGAGGATGCGCCCGCTCCTCCAGCTTCGATTTGAGATCTTGCCAGAAAGGCATTAACCAGCCGCTCCAGGTTTTCGGGCTCAGCAAACTGGGACGGGTTGTCTACACCCATCATCCGTGCCGCGCGCTCTTGGAACACACCCAGTTGATAGTCAATGTCCGCCTGTCCAAAAGCATCAGGGAGCCCCAACGCCGTCTCAAACAGGTTCCTTAATGGGGGTTGACCCATGATCGAAAACCATTTTTGCGCGTCGCTGCCATCTCCGGTGACTATATCAGGCAAAACACGTTCCGCATAAAGTGCGACACGCATTGTATCGTCCTGATTGCCCGTTGCAATTTCAAAGCTATTGGCTTGAAACCGGGCGATGATTTCTGCCGCGAAATCAGGCCGTAACGTCTGACGCACTTCACCGGGCCCAAGCCCAAAAGCGGCCGAAAACTCATTATACCGGGCATCGGTAAAACGATTGGCCAGAGCATCTTCGGCGGTTGTGCCATCGCTGAGCATTTTGTTGATAAAGAACCGATTATCAATGTCATCCTGCAAACCAAACGCGCCCAATGCCACCACGAGCATCCGGCGATCAGAAACGAGGTCATCAGCCGTTTGAACGTTTCCGATATTCTCCGCAAAGTAGTCAGTATCGCGTTTCAGCACTGTCGATTGATTGAACGCGGCGAACTGTGCGTCATACGTGCGCTGAAGAAACTGCCATCCGATCAAGCCAGACGATATCAAAACAGGTTGATACATAGCTGTCAGGCGCTCGCAGCAAGAAGGCGCTGTTCGCGAGGCAGCAAGGCACGCAGCGACTTGAGGCATTTGTAATGGTCGCCTGCCACCAGGGAAATTGACGCCACGTCGAGGTGTTTTCGACTGTCGTCATCGACAAAGACCTGACTGAGCTCTTCTATCCCGCGCAGCAGCTGTTTGCGTACTGAATCCTTGTCTGCATCGCCCGACAAAACCAATTGCACCGCATAGCAAACGCGCCGCACCGGCGTTTTTGCGTCTTCAGGGTGAATGGCGTCACGCAGGCGCAGGATGTGCACGTCCGGAGTCATGACAGCCAACCTGCATCGGCGGTCACCATTTTCGATGACAGCGCCATTTATCAATACGCGCTCTTTCGGACTAAGTTTGAGGATGAGACCACTCACGTTACCGACCCTTCTTTCTTTAGACCACGCAATACGGCCATATTGATTTCCAGCAGCGGCATGACCGAGACCTCATTCTTCAAGGCTTGACGGGAATGATGCCTGGTAAATTCAGCAAGGTATACGATGCGGGCCTTCAACTCTTTCGGAAGCGGGTTTTTTTCGTCCGCAACATCGACAACAAGCGCGGTCCACAGGCGTTGATTATTGTGTAGCGCCTCGGCAAAGGCAGGGAAGTTGGTTTTTTTCTTGACTGCGCTGTCGCGCAACTCGTGGGTCACACGCGCAATAATCTCGTACTCGGCGCGGCGATCGCTGCGGGTCGACGCGGCATTATTTGCGTAGCCCCGCAAGGCTTGGGAAGTCGCACTCACACTATCACCTGTCTGCTATGGCGTTTTAAGGATGACGAGGCGCCGATTTCAGCGCCTCGTCGATTGAGATTAACGGAAGAGTGACAGAATTGTCTGCGGAGCCTGGTTCGCAATTGACAACGACTGGACGCCCAGCTGCTGCTGTGTTTGCAGGGCTTGCAGTCGGGCCGACACTTCTTCCATGTCAGCGTCAACCAAAGAGCCGATACCAGATTTGAACGAGTCGGTCAGGTTGCTGACAAATTCGGCCTGCGTTTCGATCCGGTTCTGCACTGTACCGAATGCGGCAGCGGCGCCGATGGATTGGGAAATCAGACCATCAATGGCCGCCAGCGCTCCAGTCGCATCGCTTGTTACGTCAAGAGTTTGCAAGAGACCGAGACCGCCGGAGGATGCAGTCGACCCTGGAACGCCACCGTTTTGAAACACCGCACCGACATCAACGTCGCCAGCCGCTGCGCCCGTCGAGAATGTCAACGTCCCGGCACTTGTATCCACAGCGACGGCGTAGCCATCGGTGCTATTGGTTGCGGCACCAAAGAACGCGTTCAACTGGCTTGCCAAACCATTGATCACATCAGCCTGGCCGTCTTCTGCACTCGCAACAAATTGGAAATCGCGGCGCCCGGTGGCCGAACTGCCATCTGCAGTGTTGATCGACAGGCCATCCAAAGTCAGCTGATAGCTATTGCCGGCGGATACAGCGCCAAAGTTCACGACGATGTTGTTACCGCCAGTTACGGTCGCAGAGGTAACCGGGTCCGTCGCGGCGGCGGCGAAGCCAGTGTTGACGCCCGTGACCTGAACCGCTTCGTTGGCCAATGGTTGAGTTGATGCACCTGTACCAAAGGACTGAGCTGACGCGGGCGTTGTGGTCGACAGGTTCTGACGGACCACATCAATTTGGCCTGCCGTCACTCCGCCACTGGTGTCCCTGTTAAGAGACGACAGAACCTGGACAAGTTCGGTGCTCGTGCCGTCAATCAAGTTCAGTCCGTTGAACTGTGCCGCCGCAACGACCGAACCGATTTGGTCTGTCAGTGCTGTAATGTCCTGCTGGATCGAGCTGCGATCGACATTCTCCTCTTGCGCGGCAACGATACGGCCCTTTACGTCGTTCAACAGATCCGTGATGGTTTCCGCTGCGTTTGCAGCGACGGCGACAGTGCTTTCGCCCAGCGACAGGCTCTCGGAAACAGCCTTGAAGCCTTTCACATCCGATTCCATAATTTTGGAGATGGCCCAGACGGCGGAGTTGTCCTTGGCGCTTGCAACGGATTTCCCTGTGGAAATTTCGCTTTGCGTCATCGCCAGGTTCTTGTTGATTGACTTGAGTGTCTGGAGCGCAACCATTGCGCTGTTGTTTGTAAGAATGCTCGACATATGCATGTCCTTTTTGTCACGGCGCTTTGCGCCAAGGGTTATGACCGGCCCCCCATTGGGACGATCCTATTGCCGTTCTGACAAATGCAGCCCCCCTATCGGGATTGTGCGCCACCCACGTGGAGTGCACGGGGACCATGCGTGCGAATTGACTAACGCAACACTAACCACCGAATGCCGAATGCGTCGGATTTGACTCAACCCGGATCACGCACGTTTCTCCAGGGATCCGCTCGGACGCACATCAATCGTGTTTTTTCGGCCCCGAGAATCGTAGGTTTCCAACGATTTTCTGACCTCCCTGATGGCCGCCAAGCGCCGCGCAACCGCTCTCAAGCCATTCAAAGCGCTGTCCAAGAGCACCTGATTGCGTTCCACCTTCCTGCCAAGACTCTCAAATGCTTCACGATCCTGGAACGCATGTTCGGCCAATGCGGAAATCAGACTTTCCTTGTGCAAATGCTGTCGCGACACCTCATCCAGTTTTCCAGCCAGCAATGCGGTGCGCTCGGCGTCCAGAAGGTCTTCCAATGTATCCATCGTGTTTCGTATCGCGTCATCCATCATTTTGACGCTCCTTCAGGGACTCGAACAGGGCTTCGGCAAGGCCAATTCCGCCGGCGGCGACCATCTCTTCTGCTTGTGCCTGAACCAGGAACGACGAAAACTGATCTTCTCCGGCACCCCCTCCAAATGCATCCCGGGTTTCGCCCATGCCTGCGGATTTGAGCATTTCAGCCAGAAACGTCGCCTCAAGTTTTTGTGCCGCTGCACGCAAGGCGTCGTCGCGATGTTCTGCCTTGGCGATGGGCGTAAAGTCTGCCGGAGCCACCTGCATGGCGTTTTCCTTTCAATTGGACCGATTTTTCCCAGCATGCAGAGCAAGCGGTAAAGAACCGGTAACCAGAGCCGCGCATAGTGAGAAAGAAGCGGAAGAAATCCTGGAGACGCCAATGGATCTGAACGTGCTGTCGAAACTGTCACCCGCAACCGACGTGAATAAAGGGAGTGGTGGGCCAGGGCCGGAAAACGGTGGCTTTAATACAGTGTTTCAGGACGCGGACAAACTCAGTGACTCTCCACAGCAAGAGTCCTCGAACACCAAGCCCGGTGTTGTTTCCGACGACAATCCAGAACCTCTGTTGGCCGAGACCAGCGCTATCGAACCCGCGCAAGTGCAGTTCAAAAACCCCAGGACACCCAAATCTCCTGCGGATGTTTTGGGAGGTGAAGCGGCTGACAATACATCCGGCAAAACCAATTCGGGCCTTCAGTCGTCACAATTTGAACCAAAAATATCGCCCGGGGCCGATGCGCCCGGCGCGGATGTTTTGGGGCTCCCAGCGACGGCATCCAATTCAAATGTCGCAGCCGCTGCACTTTCTGATTCTCCAAATTCGCAGCGGGCTGCTGACTCTGCATCTCGAATTGTCACGACGACACCTGCGGCTCAGGGATCAGGCATTCCGCCCGACACTCAGACAGGTCAAATGCGAGCATTGCCATCGAACCAATCGGGGGAGGCCGGAGACATTGCGACGGGCAACGCAAAGCTTTCCCCGAACCTGTCCGGTGATCCGACCAACGGTGTCAAAAATTTGGCGATCGACTTGCGCGCGCGCAACGCCTCTCCGATGACCTTGGTTGACCGTCATTTGGGCGGATTTCCGGTAACGCTGGCGACGCAGGGGCCGCAAGATGCCCTTCCGGGCAAGGGCTTCCAAATCGGCGGCTGGGGCGAGGCGGGCAGTTCGAATGCAACGGCGCCGGGGTTCAACGCAACCGGCCTTCCCGCTGCGACAGGGGCACAAATTACACCCGTTGCCGGTGGCCTCGGCAAGACTACCAGCCTGGAAATCTTCGCGACACTCAATGCCGTGCGCGACGTAAATGCGGGAACACTCGACGCTGACCTCCCACAGGAAGCGGTTTGGGATCCACGCCCAAGCGCCTTTTCGGCCATCTCGGGCGCCAATCAAGCCATGCCGCGTGCAGATCTGGCGGCGAGTGTCGCCCGGCAGATTGCCGACGCTATGCGTAATGCCGGCGACAAACCTGTCGAGATTGCCCTGAACCCGGTCGAGTTGGGCCGCGTCCGCATGATCCTGAATGCGTCAGATGCTGGGGTAACGATGAATATCCTCGCGGACCGGCCAGAGACGCTGGATTTGATGCGACGCAACATCGACGACCTTGCCAAAACCTTCTCCGAGCTTGGTTACGAGGATATCTCCTTTTCCTTCGGGCACAATGATCAGGCGCAGGAAGACACACAGCAACATCACGACAACAATGGCGGGCAAACGGCGATTCACAGCCCGATACCCGACACAAACGCAACCGCAGAACCATCAATAACCCGCCCGGCGATCGCGCCGAATGGCATAGACGTGAGGCTTTGACGAAGATGGATATCCAATCCGCCACAGCGACCACCGCAGCATCTGCCGCGACCAGCGCAACCAGCAACGCCGTACTCAGTTCGGATTTTGAAGTGTTTCTTCAGATGCTGACGGCACAGGCAGAATTCCAAAACCCACTTGAACCAATCGATTCCTCGGAATACGCCGCCCAGCTTGCCCAGTTCTCGATGGTGGAGCAGCAGGTCACAACCAATGATCTGATGGAGCAGATCCTGTCGGCACTGGGTGCCAATGACATGGCCAGCGCGGCCAATTGGATCGGAATGGAAGCGCTTGTTCAGGGTCCGTCAAAATTCGATGGCGCGCCAATTTCCATCGCCTCCAACCCTCCAATTGCCGCCGATGAGGTGACGCTGATCGTGACGAATGCGCAGGGAACCGAGGTGCAGCGGCAATCCATGCCGCTCGGGGCAGATCTCTACGTCTGGGGCGGGCGCAAGGATAACGGGTCATCTTTTGCCCCGGGGGAATACAGCTTTCAGATCGAAAGCAAATCAAATGGAGCAGTTCTTGTGACTGAACCGGCCCCTGCCTATTCGCGGGTAACAGAAGCACGGGTGGACAATGGGTCAACGCTGCTGGTGCTTGCCAGCGGATACCTGATCGATGCCACCAACGTGACTGGCTTGCGGGAACCTCCTGCCTAGGGTCTCAGATCATCCAGTTTATGTGCGGCATAAATTGGCGGTATGACCAAACGGCGCCGTGCGCCCAACGGGAATTGTCTTGGCGGGCGTAGCATGACCTCCGGGTAAAGGTCCGGCACATGCCCAAGCGCCAGTTCCGCAAGGATTTTACCCGTGTAGGTGCCCATGGCCACTCCGTTTCCGTGATAGGCGAATCCGGCCAGCACATCGGGATTACCCCGTAAAACACCTGCAAAGGGCACAAGTCCACGCGCCAGACACACCATGCCGGACCACGCATATGGGACATCGACGCGCGCCCAGGCCGGAAACATCCGCCGAAAGTCGCGCAGGACGCCAGCCCGCGCACGCGCCTCGGCCCGGGTCGAAGAATGAAGTCCACCGCGCATGCCGAACAGGAAACGTCGGTCCGGCATCAGTCGAAAGTAGTGCAACAAGTGTCTGCTGTCATAGGCCATCTGATCCGTCGTCCACCCCTGAGCTTGCAACTCCCTCTGTGCCAACGGCCGTGTGACAATCACAGTCGATTGCGCAGGCATGTAGCGCCCGGCCATCGAAACAGGGATGTCTTCACTGGAATACCCGTTGGTCGCCAAGATCACCCGGTCCGCAACAACGGCCCCGGACTCCGTGGAAACGCCGCGCTTGTGCACATTAACCACAGCACTGTGATCATAGAACTGCGCGCCCGCAGCGCGTGCACCCGCGTACAGACCAGCCGCATACTTTCTTGGATTCAGCGCAAATCCGACCGGAATCGTCATCGCCCCGTGGAACGGACCTCTCATGCCTGCCGAAGTCAGCTGGTCGCGCGTCAGCACGTCGGCAGAGAGGCCGTAGTTTTCTTTGACCCGCCGCACCAAGGTGTCCATGCCTTTTGCGTGTCTTGCCCGGTGAGCCAAACATGTTTCCCCTGAGGAGTGGCGATCCACATCAAGGTCCAGATCAGTCAACAACGAGTCCACAAGGGCGACAGCCGCCAGCTCGGTTTGTCGCCATTCAAGGCGCCCGGATCGGCCGAACCGTCGGTCCAACGCCGCATCCGAAGCTTTGGCGCCTCCCAAACAGCAGAACCCACCGTTGCGCCCGGACGCGCCCCAGCCGACCGCGTTCGCGTCCACCACCACCACCGACGCACCGGCGCTGGCAAGATGATACGCGGCGGACAGGCCAGTGTACCCTGCCCCGACGATCACAACATCACAGGAAACCTCGCCCTGCAAAGTGGGATTTGCCGGAATCCCGGCAGTGCCGTCCCACCAGCACCCCAACCGCGGTCCATCACTGTACGCAAATTCCGAAAAAATGCGTTTCATTGCGCCCGTGCGGCGGCCTGCTCGTCGCGTTTGGCGCGCAATGCCGATTGCTTGCTGGCGATGGACGCGCAGATTACTCCGACCGTGACCAAGCCGATCAGGATCGTGCTGAGCGCGTTGATTTCTGGACTGACGCCAAGGCGAACCGAAGACCAGATTTTCATTGGCAATGTCGTCGCCGACGGTCCGGAAGTGAAGGATGCGATCACCAGATCATCGAGGCTGAGCGTAAAGGCGAGCAACCAGCCCGATATCACAGCAGGCGCGATGATCGGCAAAGTGATCAGGCGGAATGCCTCGAACGGGGATGCACCAAGATCCAGGGCGGCCTCTTCCAGCGACTGATCGAAGGTCATCAGGCGGGACGAAACCACAACAGACACAAAGCACATCGAAAAGGTGGTATGCGCCAGAACGATTGTCAGAACGCCGCGATCCATGCCAATGCCGATGAACAACAAAAGCAGCGACAGGCCCGTGATCACTTCGGGCATCACAAGTGGCGCATAGATCATGCCGGAAAACAGTGTGCGCCCATAAAATCGCCCACCACGCACCAGCACGTAGGCCGCCATTGTGCCCAGGACCGTGGCAAAGGTGGACGAGATGACGGCAACCCGCAACGTCACCCATGCTGCATCCAGAAACGCATCGTTGGACAGCAATTCGCCGTACCACTTGGTAGAGAACCCAGCCCAGACTGTAACCAGTTTGGATGCGTTGAAGCTGTAAATCACGAGGATCAGCATCGGCACGTAAAGGAACACAAACCCGAATGTCAGCGACACCACGTTAAAGGGGCTGAGACGGCTCATTTCCCGGCCTCTGCCTGGCGTTGTTCATTGCGTTGGAACAGCACGATGGGGATGATCAGGATCAACAGCAGGATGACCGCAACCGCCGATGCGACAGGCCAGTCGCGGTTTGAGAAAAACTCCTCGAACAGCACTTTGCCGATCATCAATGTGCCCGATCCACCCAGAAGCGACGGGATCACGAATTCGCCCAGGGCCGGGATGAAAACGAGGAAACAGCCCGCGATAATGCCGTTCCTGGACAGCGGAATCGTAATCAGCCAGAACGCTTTCATGCGCGAACATCCCAGGTCTTCGGCCGCTTCGATCAGGGAACCGTCCAGACGATCCAGGGCGGAATAAATCGGCAGGATCATGAATGGCAGATAGGTATAGACGATGCCGATATAGACGGCAGTGTTGGTGTTCAGGATGGTCAGCGGCGTCGAAATCACACCAATCCAAAGCAGAAACTGGTTCAGGAACCCCTCGCCCGACAGGATGCCCACCCACGCATAGACGCGGATCAGGAACGACGTCCAGAATGGCAGGATCACCAGCATCAACAGTGTCGCCCGCCACTGTTCCGGTGCCCGCGCCATGGCATAGGCCATCGGATATCCCACGCAGAGGGTCAGGACGGTGGAAATCAGCGCAATCTGGAGCGAACTCAGGTACGCTTTCCAATACAGGTCATCCTCGGTCAGGAAGACGAAATTTTCAAAATCGAGCCCGCGCAGCATGTTCCAGATGCCGTCCTTGGCCGTGGGCGTGTACGGCGGAATGGCCAGCGCGATATCGGACAGCGAAATCTTGAAAACGACGGCAAACGGAACCAGGAACAGCGCCAAAAGCCAGACGTAAGGAACGGCTATGAGGACCGCGCGCCTCATTTGTCCAACAGAACCCCGGCGGTCTTTGTCCAACTGACCCAGACAGGGTCTTCCCAGGTGATGGATCGGCGCGACAGTCGTCTTGTGTTGGCAGTCTGGGCCTTGATCACCTGCCCGCCCGAAAGTTCCACATGGTAGGTCGACAGGTTGCCCAGATACGCAATGTCGAGAACCTTGCCCTCAAGCAGATTGTCGACGCCGTCCGGTTTTTCTGTATGGATCGCGACCTTTTCCGGGCGCACGGCCAGATGCGCCTGCTGCCCCTGCGCGAACGGTTTGTCCGAGGCCGCATGAACCGTCGGTTGCCCGTCGGCAAAGCCGAGCCCGTATACACCCCCAGCGGTTGTGATCCGCCCCGAGATTATGTTCACGTCACCGATGAAATCCGCCACGTAAACGGAGTCGGGAACTTCGTATATCCGGTCGGGCGTCGATACCTGCATGACCCGTCCTTCGTCCATGACGGCAATGCGGCTGGCGACGGTCATCGCCTCTTCCTGATCATGGGTCACGATCACGAAAGTGGTGCCGGTTTTTTCCTGAATATCCATCAGTTCGAACTGCGTCGCCTCGCGCAGTTTCGCATCAAGCGCGCCCAACGGTTCATCCAGCAACAACAGTTTGGGCGCCTTGGCGAGCGAGCGGGCAAGGGCAACCCGCTGACGTTGGCCCCCCGAAATCTGATGCGGTTTGCGGCGTGCGAATTTTTCAAGGCGCGTCAGCTTCAGCATCTCTTCGACACGGGCGGCGATGGCCGCCTTGTCACTGCTTTCCCGGCGCAGTCCAAAGGCGATGTTGTCCCAGATCGACAGGTGCGGGAACAAGGCATAGGACTGGAACATCATGTTCACGGCGCGCTTGTTCGGCGGCACCCTGGCGATATCGCTGCCTGCCAGTTCGATGATGCCCGAGGTCGGGCTTTCAAACCCGGCAAGCATCCGCATCATCGTCGTCTTGCCACAGCCCGAAGGCCCAAGCAGCGCAAAGAATTCCTGTTCGAAAATGTCGAGGGTCAGGTCGTCGATCGCCGTGAAATCACCAAATCGTTTCGTGACGTTGCGAAAACGGATCAGGGGTTTCTGGTCCGGGTCGTCCCAGGGGGCGAATGCAGTCTCTGCCAAGGGAATGTCCGATCAAAATTAAGCTGGGCGCGAGGGGATCCCCGCGCCCAAAAAGATCAGGCTCAGGTGCCCGATTTCACCTTGGTCCACATCCGCGTGACGGTGCGCTGAACCTTGGCGGGATAAGGCGAGAACGTGTAAAGGTTTTTCACCGTTTCCTCGCCCGGGTAAATTGCCGGGTCACCAATCACATCTTCGGCCAGAAACTCCTGTGAAGCTTCATTCCCGTTTGCGAAATACACATAGTTCGAGGCAGCCGCCATGTTCTGCGCATCCATGATGAAGTTCAGGAACACATGGGCCGCATCAGGGTTCGGTGCATCGGCGGGAATGGCCATCATGTCGAACCACATCAACGACCCTTCCGAGAACGCGTTATAGGCAACTTCGACCCCATTGTCGGCCTCTGCCGCCCGGTCGCGCGCCTGCAGCACGTCACCCGACCATCCCACCGCCACGCAGATATCGCCATTCGCGAGCGCATTGATGTACTCTGAACTGTGGAATTTGCTGATATAGGGGCGCACTGCCATCAGCGGTTCTTCTGCCATGGCGATGACATCCGGGTCCTGGCTGTTGGGATCTTGGCCAATGTATTTGAGAACCATCGGAACGATCTCGGTCGGGGCATCAAGGAAATACACACCGCATTCGGCCAGCTTTTCCATGTTTTCAGGGTTCAGCACCAGTTCCATGCTGTCGAGTGGCGCAGCCTCGCCCAGCACTTCCTTGACCTTTCCGACATTGACACCCAGACCGGTCGTTCCCCACATATAGTTAATGGCATATTCATTGCCGGGATCATATTGATCGGTCCGCTCCTGAATGACGTCCCACATGTTTTCAATATTGGACAGCTTGGACTTGTCCAGTTTCTGGAATGCGCCGGCAGAAATCTGTCGCTGCAGGAAATCCGCTGTGGGGACGACCACATCGTATCCGGAACCACCCGCCAGCATCTTGGTTTCCAGCACCTCGTTGCTGTCGAACACGTCATAGATCAGGTTGATTCCGGTTTCTTCTTCGAACTTGGTCAGCAACTCTTCGTCGATATAGTCGGACCAATTGTAAACGCGCACTTCCTGGGCCAGCGCGGCACCCGCAAGGGCGACGGCAGCCGTCGTGCTCAGCATCAGATTCTTCATGGTGTACTCCCGTAAATTGCCCCTTTGCGAGGTCAGTCGACATGAAAACAAGTTTTATGGGACTCGTCCAGCGCGATTGCACATGCCGCATTGACGGCACGTGCAATGCCCATATTCTCCGCACAGTCCTGACGTCAGAGGTTTTCATGCCCGCCATCACCAACCACCTGCCCACCGCTGAACTTCAGGCGCTGGATGCAGCACACCACATGCATCCCTTTACAACCAATGACGACCTGGCGGCCAAGGGTGCCCGGATCATCACGCGGGCCAAGGGCGTCTATCTGAACGATAGCGAAGGAAACGAGATATTGGACGGTATGGCGGGCCTGTGGTGCGTCAACATCGGCTATGGCCGTGAAGAAATGGCAGAGATCGCCGCGCGACAGATGCGTGAACTGCCCTTCTACAACACTTTCTTCATGACAACACATGTGCCCGCAATCGCGCTGGCGCAAAAAATCGCGGAACTTGCGCCGGGCGATCTGAACCACGTGTTTTTCGCAGGCTCGGGATCCGAAGCCAACGACACCAACATCCGCATGGTGCGCACCTATTGGGCGATGAAGGGCAAGCCGACCAAGTCGATCATCATCAGCCGCAAGAACGCATATCACGGATCATCCGTCGGGTCGGGGTCGTTGGGGGGTATGACGCCGATGCACCAACAGGGTGGCCTGCCCATTCCCGACATCCATCATATCAACGAACCCAACTGGTGGGCTGATGGCGGCAGTATGGACCGCGACTCCTTTGGTCTTGCGCGCGCGCAAGAGCTGGAACAGGCTATTCTGGCCCATGGCGAAGACCGCGTGGCCGCCTTCATTGCCGAACCCATCCAGGGCGCGGGTGGTGTGATCGTTCCGCCAGACACATACTGGCCCGAAATCCAGCGTATCTGCGACAAGTATGAAATCCTGCTGATCGCCGACGAAGTGATCTGCGGTTTCGGGCGCACCGGGCGCTGGTTTGGCAGTCAGACACTGGGGATCCGACCGCACATCATGACAATCGCCAAGGGCCTCAGCTCGGGCTATCAACCGATCGGGGGTTCCGTTGTCTGTGACGAGGTTGCCGGGGTCATCGGATCAGGCGAATTCAACCATGGGTATACCTACTCAGGTCACCCGGTTGCCAGTGCCGTCGCCCTTGAAAACCTGCGCATCCTCGAAGAAGAAAACGTACTGGATCACGTCAACACCATCGCCGGCCCGGCGCTGCACGAGATGTGGCACGGATTGTCCGATCACCCGCTGGTCGGTGAAACGACGATTGTCGGCATGATGGGCTCTCTGGCGCTGACCCCGCACAAGGAAAGCCGCGCAAGTTTTGCGATGGAGGCCGGGACAGCCGGATTCATGTGTCGGGAACGCTGTTTTGCAAACAACCTGATCATGCGGCACGTCAATGACCGTATGGTCATTTCGCCACCGCTGGTCATCAACCCGGACGAGATCAGGGAATTTGGTCGGCGCGCCCGCAAGGCGCTGGACGAATGTTACGTGCAGTTGAAAGAAAACGACATGCTGAAGCCCGCCGCGTAGACGGGCGTGTCGTCGGTATTTCGTCAGGCCCCGGGATCTTTCCCGACAGCCCGCCAGACCGCGCTCACACAAAGGGTGGTCGGGCGGCAGGCTCCTGCGGCGGCATGCTTTCCCGGCCCTGACTCCCTGTCAAATCAAGGTGATCCGGCACAGGGGCGCGTGCGGTTGCCCTGATTCCCTGTCTGCTTCGTGCCATATCTGACGATACATCCGCCTAAAAACAGGCGATTACACGGTGAAATCGACTAGATTTCCGCCATTAGCCTCATTTTGTTGCGTAGACGGTTGCAACAAGTGATCTGTCCAGTTTTACATGTGGTAACAAGCGGGGAACCGCGGGAGCTATAACGGGGAGCCGATCTTGGCCAATACTGCGACCGACCAGGCGTTCGTTGAATTCGAGCGCGTGCAGAAGAGTTACGACGGCGAAAACCTTGTTGTCAAAGACCTGAACCTGTCCATGCCCAAAGGCGAGTTTCTGACGATGCTTGGCCCGTCGGGTTCGGGCAAGACGACCTGCCTGATGATGCTGGCAGGTTTCGAAACAGCGACCCATGGCGATATTCGGCTGGATGGTGTGTCGATCAACAACATTCCGCCGCACAAGCGGGGCATCGGCATGGTGTTCCAGAATTACGCCCTGTTCCCGCACATGACAGTCGCCGAGAATCTCAGTTTTCCGCTTGAAGTGCGCAAGATAGGCAAATCCGATCGCGAGGCAAAGGTGATGCGCGCGCTTGGCATGGTGCAGATGCAGGATTTTGGCGGGCGACGCCCGGCCCAATTGTCCGGCGGACAGCAACAGCGGATCGCCCTTGCGCGCGCGCTTGTGTTTGAACCGGAGCTGGTTCTCATGGACGAACCGCTGGGCGCGCTCGATAAACAGCTTCGTGAAACACTGCAGTTCGAAATTACCCGTCTGGCGCACGATCTGGGCATCACGACCGTCTATGTGACGCACGACCAGACCGAAGCGCTGACCATGTCTGACCGCGTCGCCGTCTTTGACGATGGACGCATTCAGCAGCTTGCGCCGCCCGATACCCTGTATGAAGAGCCGCAAAACAGTTTCGTTGCGCAGTTCATCGGTGAAAACAATACGCTCATGGGCGTGATCGAACAGATCAAGGGCGATACCTGCGAAGTGCGCCTTGACGATGGCAGCCTGATCGACGCCAAACCGATCAACGTCACGGAAAAGGGGCAGCGCACCCGCGTCTCCATTCGCCCTGAACGGGTCGAAATCGACAAGGGCCGCCTGAACCCGGACGCGCACACATTGAAGGCCGAAGTGCTGGAATTCGTCTACATGGGCGATATCTTTCGTACACGGCTCCGCGTTGCAGGCAGCGATGACTTTGTGATCAAGACACGCAACGCACCCGACCAGATGCGCCTGAAACCAGGCCAGCAGATTGATATCGGGTGGATGCCGAACGATTGCCGGGCGCTCGACGCCTGAGCACGTCACGAAGGCCAAGGCGACGCCCGACGTCCTGGCCTTCAACACTCAAAACTACGGGCTTAAAAAGTGGGAGTAACACAATGAAACTCGCAATAACCCTTGTGGCAACGACGGCCCTTGCCGTCGCCTCGGGAACTGCATTTGCCGATGGCGACATGGCCGACGACATGACTCTTGTCAGCTGGGGCGGCGCATACCAGTCCAGCCAGCAAAACGCGTATGTCGCGCCATATGTCGAAATGAACTCCGGCGTCACAGCCGTTTGGGACGAAAGCTCGGCCGAGGCTGTCGCCAAACTGCGCGCCATGAACGAAGCGGGCAACGTCACGTGGGACGTTGTTGATGTTGTCGCCGCAGACGCGATCCGTCTGTGCGACGAAGGCCTTGCGCTGGAAATCGACGCGGACGAGCAACTGGCCGCCGCGCCCGATGGTACATCTGCATCGGACGACTTTGGCGACCTGCTGGTCAGCGACTGCTTTATCCCGCAGATCGTCTATTCGACGACGTTCGGCTATCGCACCGACCTCGTGGGTGACACACCGCCCACAGAAATCTGCGCGGTGTTCGACACGGACGCGTATCCCGGCAAACGCAGCCTGGAAAAGCGCCCGATAAACAACATGGAATGGGCGCTGCTCTGTGACGGCGTCGCCAAGGCTGATGTCTATGACGTTCTGGCCACGTCCGAAGGTCAGGATCAGGCTCTGGCCAAGCTCGGCACGATCAAGGACGATGTGATCTGGTGGTCTGCCGGTGCGGACACACCCCAGTTGCTCGCCGATGGCGAGGTTGTCATGGGTTCGACCTATAACGGTCGTCTGTTCTCGGCGATCGAAGAGCAGAACCAGCCCATTGCAATGCTGTGGGACGCACAGGTGTTCGACCTTGACGGCTGGATCATCCCGACAGGTCTGAGCCCCGAGCGTGAAGCCCGTGCGCTGGACTTCGTCAAGTTCGCAACCGACACCCAGCGTCTGGCGGATCAGGCCAAGTACATCAGCTACGGCCCTGCACGTCAGTCCTCTGCCCCACTGGTCGGCAAGCACGCGGAACTGGGTATCGAAATGGCACCACACATGCCAACCGATCCCGAGAACGCCAAGAACACGTTCCTCTACAACTACGAGTTCTGGGCCGACTACCGCGATGACATCGACGCCAAATTCCAGGCGTGGCTGGCTCAATAAGTATCCAGGTCGGGGTTCGCCTCGACCTGCCTCACAACAGACATGGGGCGTGCCCCGCTCGCCCCATGTTCCAATTACCCGGAGACGACGATGCCCAAAGGTTACATCATCGGCCATATCACCGTGAACGACGCGGAGGCGTACAAAGAGTACATCGAAAAGGATACGCCGATCCTGCTCGGGCTGGGCGCCGTGCCTATTGTGCGCGGCGGACAGGCACAGGTGCCAGAGGGCGAAACGCAAGACCGGCACGTCGTATTCGAATTTCCGTCTTACGAGGCTGCTCTGGCCGCCTTCAACGACCCGGACTATCAGGAAGTGGCCAAGATACGGCACCGTTCGGCCACCAGCACAATCATTATTGTCGAAGGGGTCTGAACCATGGCCGAAGCGATGCTCGCCGCTGATGGCACGCCCCTGAAACGCAGCCTGGCCCGCGCCCTTCGCCGCCAGAAATTGCGCGCCCTTGGCCTGATTGCACCCTTGCTGTTGTTTGTTCTGATCACGTTCATCGTCCCGATTGCGTCGATGTTGTTCCGCTCGGTCGAGAATGAAATTGTAAGCAACACCCTGCCCTATACGGTCAGCGCGCTCGAATCCTGGGACTCCGACCAAAGTACGGTCCCATCGGAAGACGTGTTTCAGGCGATGTTCTTTGACATGTTCGTCGCCGCCGAGGCCAAGCGGCACACGCGGCTGGGCACGCGGCTGAACTATGAAACCACCGGCCTGTCGTCCCTGTTCCGCCAGTCCGGACGTCAACTCGATGACGTCGCCGACATCTCCTACGAACCGCTCGTGGATCTGGACGACGCCTGGGATGAGGGCGAGACCTGGTACGAACTTATGAACGCACGCGGCAATGCCGACAATGCGCTCATGTCCGCGCAAAGGGCCCGGATCGCCCGCCTGACCGCCACAGAAACAAACGGAGACGTGAATTTTACTCCCGACGCAGAGGTTGCGGCGCTGCTGCCGTTGGCGGCGCGTGAATACACCGCCTGGGCGATATACGTGTCAACGCAGGACGGTCGCGATCCAGCCACACGCGATCCATGGGAGGCCGTCGCCCCGGCTTTGCTGATCGACCTGCAAACCGTAGATCTGGGCGGCTATGACGGCCCCCAGGCGGATCGCCTGCGCGCAACCCGGGATGCCAACTTGCCCGTGCCGGAATTCGGCGCTGCATTCACCGAGATGGACGAAGACTGGGGCACGGCAGTGCCCTGGGAAACCATCCAGACCCACTCCGGCAAGTATACAAGCGGCTATTTCCTGAACGCCGTCGACGCCCAGAAAACAGCCGACGGCATGGCATGGCAGCCGGAAAACAAACAGATCCTGATCACACTGTTCGGGCGCACGATCTGGATGTCTGTGCTGATCATGGTATCGTGCATCCTGCTGGGCTATCCCATTGCGTGGCTGCTGGCGAACCTGCCAATGCGGCAGGCGAACCTTTTGCTGATCCTCGTGCTGCTGCCCTTCTGGACATCCTTGCTGGTGCGCACATCGGCATGGAAGGTAATGTTGCAGCAACAGGGGGTGATCAACGACGTCCTTGTATGGATAGGACTGGTCGCCGACGACAATCGGCTGATCATCATCAACAACCAGTTCGGCACGATTGTGTCGATGACCCACATCCTTCTGCCGTTCATGATCCTGCCGATGTATTCGGTGATGCAGACGATCCAGCCCACCTATCTGCGGGCGGCCAAATCGCTGGGGGCGACGAACTGGACAGCGTTCTGGCGGGTCTATTTCCCGCAGTCCATTCCCGGCATCGGCGCGGGCAGTATCCTCGTCTTCATCCTCGCCATCGGCTACTACATCACGCCAGAGATCGTTGGCGGAACCAAAGGCGTGTTCATCTCGAACCGGATCGCCTACCACATCTCGTCATCGCTCAACTGGGGTCTTGCCGCCGCGCTGGGCACCATCCTGCTGGCTGCTGTGCTGGTACTCTACTGGGCCTATGACAAGATCGTGGGCATCGACAACGTGAAGCTGGGGTAACAAAACATGGGCCTTCCACCATATGCCACGCTGGGTCAGAGGATCTGGTACTACGGTTTTCGGGTTATCTGCGGGCTGATCTTCTTCTTTCTGATCGCACCCATTGTGGTCGTCATGCCGCTGTCGTTCAACGCGCAGGACTTTTTTACCTTCACACCGGAAATGCTGCGACTCGATCCAGCGGGGTATTCGCTCAAACACTACCAGGATTTCTTCACCAATCCGCAATGGCAACTCGCGATGAAGAACTCGCTGATCATTGCACCCATCGCGACGATAATCTCGGTGTCGCTGGGCACGCTGGCGGCCATCGGCCTGTCGCAATCCCATGTACCGTTCAAGGGTACGATAATGGCGATCCTGATTTCGCCCATGATTGTGCCGCTGATCATCTCGGCGACGGGCATGTTCTTTTTCTACTCATCGCTCGGCAACTGGCTGGAAAGCACACTGGGCCTCGACAAAGGGTTCGTGGGCTACATCAAGGTCATCCTCGCCCACGCTGTTCTGGGCATTCCGTTTGTGATTATCACAGTGACGGCCACACTTGTCGGCTTTGACCGCTCGCTGACACGGGCTGCGGCAAACATGGGCGCAGGGCCAGTGACCACCTTCTTCCGCGTGCAGATGCCGCTGATCCTGCCCGGCGTAATCTCGGGCGGGCTGTTCGCCTTCATCACATCCTTTGACGAGGTGGTCGTGGTCCTCTTCGTCGGCTCAGCCAGTCAAAAGACCCTGCCATGGCAAATGTTCATTGGCTTGCGCGAACAGATCAGCCCGACAATCCTTGCCGTGGCGACCATCCTGGTGGTGATCTCCATCTGCTTGCTGACCACCGTCGAACTGCTGCGCCGCCGTTCAGAACGTTTGCGCGGCATGTCGCCCGGATAATCGTTCTTCTGACCAGAAATACCATGGGGGAGGCCGAATGGCCGGGGGCAAAGCCCCCCCAAACGCAGCGTGGCGCAGCCTCCTTGGGATCACCGCAAGGTCTTGAGCAACCCCAGTGATGCATACCCATCCGGTTTCAGCCCCCGCGCCCGCTGAAACCCGCGCACAGCCGCCAGCGTCTTTGGACCAATCTTGCCGTCCACACCTTGTGTATCGAACCCGGCGTCCGTCAGGCGTTGCTGCATCTCCTTGCGCTCGACAAAGGTCAACGCGCGGTCACCCCGCGGCCAACTTGCCGCAAATCTGGCACCGCCACCAATCCGGTCGCTCAGATGCCCGACGCCGATCACATAGGCGTCCGCCGCATTGTACCGTTCGATCACTGCAAAATTCCTGAACACCATGAACGCGACGCCCTGACTGCCCGCAGGCAACAGGATGGACGCGGGCCCGTGGTCCGGTACCGGCCTTCCGTTCACGCCCGTCACACCCAAACGCGCCCACTCCGCCGGGGTGCGCATAATCTTCCGGCTGGCCGACGCATAGTCAAAATTGCCGGGCAAGGTCACTTCGACGCCCCACGGCTGGCCCGACACCCATCCAAATTTGGCCAGATAAGCCGCCGTCGACGCCAAAGCATCCGTGGGATCATCCGACCAGATGTCGCGCTTGCCATCACCGGTGAAATCGACGGCATAGTCCAGATAGGACGTCGGAATGAACTGCGTATGGCCCATCGCACCAGCCCATGACCCTGTCATGTTGCGCGGTGCCGTGTCTCCGCTTTGCAGGATTTTCAGGGCTGCCATCAACTGGCCCTCAAAAAATGCACCCCGCCGCCCGTCATAGGCGAGCGTTGCAAGGCTTTGCACAACGTCATTTTTCCCGCGGAACGTACCGTAATTGCTTTCCAGACCCCAAACCGCAACGACAACCTCTTTTTCAACACCATAGCGCGCTTCGATCGCGCCCAGAGTGCGGTTATATTCGGCCAGTGCCGCCTGTCCGTTCTCGACACGGGTGTCCGAGGCGGCGCTGTCCAGATAATCCCACATCGTTTTGGTAAACTCGGACTGATTGCTGTCCCGTCTGATCACGTCGGGATCGTACCGGACCCCTCGAAACGCACGTTCAAATGTATCGGCACTTATGTCGCCCGCCAAAGCCCGTGTGCGCAATTCCCCGATCCATTGCTGAAACCCGACGTCCTTGGCCGAACTGTCGATCTCGGGCCGCACTTGTTTCGAGGCGGGCGATGGTCGCAATTTCGGGCGGGACACGGAAGGCCCGGTCAGGGTCAGCAGCGGCGCGGTTTCGGACCGCGCGACGACGTTTTCGACCGGTCGCAACTCGGGCCTGAGAGACCCCACACTAAGATCGGCGATTGCCGTATGACCAAAGAACAGGGTGCCGCCAACGGCCCCAATGGTGACTGCCCAACGCATTTTTTTGCCTCATGCTCGCTTGTTTCGCGTTGGGGTCACTCTAGCGAAAATGGCGTTGTCGCGAAAGGTTTCAATCACGGACGGCAGAACCCTTCGCCCGACAGGCGTCTTCTGAGCGTAAACGTGCCAGGTGATCGCGCAACAAAGACACACGATGCGGGCGGAAACTGTTCTCGGTGACCAGCAGGTCGTCCATGCGATCAAGCCGAAAGGCACGAAAATCCTGCCGCATGTGGCACCACGCCAGCAATATGTTGGTGTCATCGAAATAGACAATACCAAGAGGTTTGACCGCGCGGTTGGTGGCGGCCCCCTTGGCATCGCAATAGTCAAAGCGCACGCTGACCTCATCCCACGTCGCCTGTCGCAGGGCGGCCACGTCAATGCGGATCGGATTGCGCTGACGAAACCGGCGGGCATCCAGAACGGCATGCTGCAACCGGTGCGCCTGCCTGGGCGGCACCCGGGCTTGAATTTTTGACAGCGCAGAGGCCGCCGCCTTGGCCAGCGCAGGATCAGCAATCGCAGCGACATCCCGCAAGCCCAGAACCAGCGCCTCCAGCTCGTCATCCTCAAAACCCAGCGGAGGCAGCGTCGCGTCTTCGATCAACGTGAAGCCAAACCCGGCCTCGCCGTCGATCACAGCGCCAAGGCCGCGCAGCTCGTCAATATCCCGGTAAATGGTGCGCAACGACACATCCATCTCGTAGGCCAGTGACTGCGCCGTGATGGGCGGTGCCAGACGGCGCAGGGTTTGCATCAATTGAAACAGGCGATGTGTTCGGGTCATGCGATCACCCTATCACATGTCCTGACGGAATCTGTCAGCAGATAGGCCTAGATCTGACGACACATTCAGAAACATGAGGCCCACATGGCGACCCTGATCACCTATCCTCCCGCCTTTGGCCAGCCCAGCGCCAGCCCGTTTTGCGTCAAGGCAATGTATCTTCTGAACCTGTCGGGATTGTCCTGGGAGCGTCAGGATACGCCTGATCCACGGAACTGGCCCAAAGGCAAGTTGCCCGCCCTTTGGGTCAGGGACGAAATCATAGGCGACAGTGACAACATCCGCGCCTGGCTGGAACAGCGTGGTACCGATTTTGACGCAGGCCTCGGCGATCTGGATCGCGCGGCGTCGCGTGCCTTTATCCGCATGGCCGAAGAACACCTGTACTTTCACATCGTGCTCGACCGTTGGGGCGATGACACCGTTTGGCCCCTTGTCAGAGACACATATTTTGCATCCTTCCCGCCACTGCTGCGCAAGATTGTCACCCGCCCGATGCGACATGCGGTGTTGAAAGGGATGCACAGTCAGGGCCTGGGCCGCCTGACCAGTGACGAACGCCTGTCACGCGTCGAACCCGACCTGCGGGCGATCACTCACAGACTTTGGAACGGGCCGTTCCTGTTCGGTACCAAACCGACTGCGGCAGATGCAAGCGTGGCGCCGATGCTGGGGGCCATGGCCGTCACACCGGGCGACACCGACCTGTCCCGACGCGTGAAAGGTGATGAAATCCTTGCCGGCTATGTGCAACGCGTCGCGGACGCACTGGCCTAGCGTTTTCGGCTGAACTTGCGCTTGATCTTGTCCCCGCGCCGCTTGGACTTGGCAGGTTTGCGCCTTGGGCTGCGCCCCGCCGGGCTGGAACGGCCCCTGGGCAGGGATTTTCCGTCCAGTGCCAGCAAATCCAGCGCGATGCCCCCGGTCACCGGAACCGCCTCGGCCAACCTCACTGTCGCGCGTTGACCAATGCTGATCGTCAGGCCAGTATCCGCCCCCATGAGCGTGTTGGCCTCGCGGTCGAAATGGAAGTATTCCGATCCAATGGCGCGCATCGGGACAAGGCCATCCGCGCCGCTGTCATCCAGCTTGACGAAGACACCAAACTTGGCGATCCCCGCAATGCGTCCTTCCATTTCGTCGCCCACCCGCTCGCTCAGATAGGCCGCAAGGTAGCGATCTGTGGTGTCGCGTTCGGCGGCCATCGACCGTCGCTCGGTATCCGAAATATGGGCGCCGGTTTTTTCCAGCATCTCGATATCCTCGGGGCGCAACCCGTCATTGCCCCACCCATGCGCCAAGATCAGCGCCCGGTGAACGATCAGGTCAGCGTACCGCCGGATTGGTGACGTGAAGTGCGCGTAATTCTTTAACGCCAGGCCAAAATGCCCGAAATTGATTGGCCCGTAATAGGCCTGCGTCATCGAACGCAATGTCGACATATTGATCAACTCGGCATCGTCTGTATCCCGCGCCTGATTGAGCAAACGATTGAGATGCGCGGTTTGCAGCACCTGCCCCTTGGCAAGGTTAAGCCCCGCCGCCTGCGCCGTCTCTCGCAGTGCGTCCAGCTTTTCCGGGGCGGGTTCTTCGTGGTTGCGAAACAGCAAGGGCGATTTCCCGGCCTTCAGGGTTTCAGCGGCGGCGACGTTGGCCAGCACCATGAATTCCTCGATCAGACGATGTGCATCCAGACGATCCTTGAAGTTGACGGACGACACGGTGCCATCCTCTTCCAGCACGATCTGGCGTTCGGGCAGGTCCAGCTCAAGCGGTTGACGACGGTGGCGCGCGTCAACCAGGGCAGCGTAGGCATCATATAGCGGCCGCAAAACAGGCTCTAACAAAGGCTTTGTCCGGTCGTTTGGCGCCCCATCAATCGCCGCCTGCACCTCTTCGTAGTGCAGCGAAGCGGGCGAACGCATCAGCCCGCGACAGAACGAATGCCCAATCTTTTCACCCTGCGCGTCGATCTGCATCCGTACCGCAATGCAGGCACGTGGCACCCCTTCGTGCAGCGAACACAGATCACCGGACAACCTGTCGGGCAACATCGGCACAACGCGATCGGGGAAATAGGTAGAATTCCCCCGCTTGCGCGCCTCGCGATCCAGCGCAGAGCCAGGCGTGACAAAGGCCGCCACATCAGCAATCGCGACCCAGATGACATGGCCGCCCTCGTTGTTGGGATCGTCATCGGCATGGGCATGGCAGGCATCGTCGTGGTCCCGCGCATCCCATGGATCAATGGTGATCAACGGCAAGTCGCGCAGGTCCTTTCGACCCTTCAGCCCCTTAGGCTTCATCGCATCGGCCTCGGCCACCACGTCGTCAGGGAACGTGTCGGGAATCCCGTGTTCGTGGATGGCGATCAACGACACGGCCTTGGGTGCAGCGGGGTTGCCCAGCCGTTCGACAACACGGGCGCGTTGCAACCCAAGGCGCGTTTTCGGGCCGGCCTGCTCTGCTTCGACCAGTTCACCGTCCCTGGCCCCGCCGGTTGCATCGGCAGCAACGGACCATTCATTCTGGCTGCCCTTCGCGACCGGCATAATGCGCCCGCCCTCGGCATCCTTGCGAAAGACGCCCAGCAGGCGCGCAGGGTTGGTGCCGATGCGCCGGATCAACCGCGCCTCGTAATTGTGATCGTCAGCCTGAACCAGTGTCAGACGCGCAAGAATTCTGTCACCCGCCCCCAGCGCAGGATCGGAAGCCCGTGGAATCACCAGTACTTTTGGTTCCACCCCTGTGCCGTGCCACTCCATCGGTCGCGCAAACAAATCACCGTCATCGTCCGGCGCGGAAACAAGCAAAACACTGACCGGCGGCAGGCGATCCGGGTCCTGATAGGTTTTCTTGCGCTTTTCGATATGGCCTTCGTCTGCCAGTTCCTTCAGCAACCGTTTGAGATCAATGCGCGCAGCACCTTTGATCCCAAAAGCCTTGGCAATGTCACGTTTCGCGGTGAGGGTCGGATTGGCGGAAATCCAGTCGAGGATTTCGGCCTTGGTGGGGATACGGCTCATGCCGTATCAGGTATCACGGGCGCAATATGGCGTCATCGCAAATCGTCGCCCCTGTCAACATCCGCAAGCGTCGCGACAAGTGCGACCCGCCTGCCCTTGAAGGCGGCGCGGCTGTCGGCAAGTGCATGTGCCGTGGACCAGCGAACCCCGTCCAGCACGTCGACGCGCAAAACAGAGCCTGATCTGGCCCCAATCAGCCAATATCCACCATCAGGGGCTGGCCCAAAGACCACTTCGTTTGGCCCCAGCGCGGCAAAGGCCCGGGCGATGTGGGCGCGGCGTATGCCCGGAACATCCGCACCGATCACACAGACCGGGCCGGAACTGCGGCGCATCATGCGCACCATGCGGTCCCCGAGATCGCCACGGCCTTGTGCCCAGCGCTCAAAATGGGCTGGCCAGCACCGGCTTGCAACACCTTCGATATCCGGCGCGACGGCCAGCACCACGTCCCAGCGCGGGTCAGTGACATTGCGCAACAGACGCCGCACCTGATGACGAAACCACCACGTTGCGGCAACGACCCCGATGTCGCGTCCAAGCCGTGTTTTGACCCGCCCGGCGCGCGGCACCTTGAGCATGATGACCAGCGTGGGCCTCAAAGGGCGCGATCCATGTCCCGGTGCGCAAGCCCGGCATCGTCATAGATCGGTCCGAACGCCCTGAACCCCAGTTTTTCGTAAAACGACTGTGCCTGGGTCTGTGCGGACAACATCGCCCGCTTTGTCCCCGGCTGTTCACGTGCAACATCAAGGCAGGCCGCAATGATCGCGGTCCCAAGTCCGCTGCCGCGCGCCTCTTTCAACACACAGACGCGGCCGATTCTGGCAATCTCGCCGGTTACGAGAATTCTGGCACAGCCAAGCGGCGTGCCATCAAGCGTCGCCATAACATGCGCCGCGTCACCATCCCGTCCATCGACCTCATCTGCTTCGCTGACGCCTTGTTCATCCATAAAGATCGCGCGTCGCAAGGCAAGGCAGGTGGTCAGGTCATCGGTCTGCGAAATCACCCAATTCATGCGAAATAGTCTCGCAAAATGCGGCTGTAGATGTTTTTGAGTTGGGTGATATGTTCGACACGCACGTGTTCATCCACCTGGTGCATTGACTGGCCGACAAGACCGAATTCGACCACGGGACAGTGATCTCTGACAAAACGGGCATCCGACGTTCCGCCGCTGGTGCTGAGCACGGGGACAGTCCCGGTCTCGGCTTTGACGGCGCTCGCCACCAGATCCGACAATGCGCCCGGCGGCGTCAGAAAGCTTTCTCCGGAAACCTTGATCTTTACATCCACCTGCACCCCATAGGCCGCTGCAATCATGTCCGCCTGTGCCCGCAACCATTGCGAAAGGCTGTCACCGCTGTGGGTGTCATTGAAGCGAATGTTGACGGTGGCTTGCGCCTTGGCAGGAATGACATTGGTTGCCGGGTTGCCGGTATCCACCGTCACGATTGCCAGCGTCGAGGCATCAAAATGGTCATTTCCGCTGTCCAGTTCGTGTGTGGCCAGTTGATCCATCAGGCGCATCAGCGGTGGCAAGGGGTTGTTGGCCCGGTGCGGATAGGCAGAGTGGCCTTGTGTTCCCGTCACGCTGAACCATGCGGTCATCGACCCGCGACGCCCGATCTTCATCATTTCACCCATGGTCTGCGGGCAAGTCGGCTCCCCCACGAGGCACACGCTCATTGCTTCGCCGGTGGTGTCCATGTGATCAAGAAGCGCAACGGTTCCGTCTGCTGCATCGCCTTCCTCGTCTCCGGTGATGGCAAGGATCACAGCGCCATCGGGGGGGGTATCGCGCACAAAATCCACGGCCGCCGCGGCAAAGGCGGCGACGCCCGATTTCATGTCAGTCGTGCCGCGCCCATACATGACGCCGCCATGAACCTCTGCCCCGAAAGGAGGTCTGGACCAGGCCGACAGGTCTCCGACCGGGACAACATCGGTGTGACCGTTGAACCCGAAACTGCGCGCGTGGCCCTTGGCCCCCCAGCGGGCATACAGGTTTCGGATGCCGCCACGATTCGCCCAGGCGCATTCAAACCCGGCAGCAGACAGAAATGCGTGCAACACATCCAGGGCGCCATCGTCCGCAGGTGTAACCGACTGGCAGCGCACCAGTTCAGCGGTCAGCGCGACGGGATCTGTGAGTGGCATGGTCAATCCTACCGGAAGTTGTGGCGAAAAGGTCGCGAATACTGCGCCTTGGCACAACAACATAGTTAACAGGAGGTTAATACCTGTGCTAGAGTTGTCCACAATAATACAGCCCGAGGCAGGGTAACAGCAGTCCGGCCACCAACGTGTGGTCACTCAAGTGCAAAAACAAAAGCACGATCTGACACGTGGAAAAACCGCGTGCGCTGCGTCTGTCCTGCCGTCGGTTTTGAGGTGGGCAGAACATGGTTACAGCATCGGAAATCCCGATCAGGACGGTACGCGAAGGCACCGACGCCTCCGATATGGCCGCAGCGATTTTCGGCAATGGCGTGACTGTTGTCTCGGCATCCTATACCGGCGACATAGACAGCGCCGGCATCTTCGACATTGAACAGAATTCCCAGCTTGGGATCGCTCCGGGCCGCAATGGCGTGATTCTGTCAACGGGCGAGGCCGAGGATTTCACCAATTCCTCCGGTCAGGCGAACCAGTCGAACCAAACCAGCACGAACACGAGCGGCCAGAACAACAACGCCGCGTTCAACGCCGCGGCCGGGTTTCGCACCTATGACGCGTCTTATCTGGATGTTGATTTCATCCCCGACAACGACGTGATGACGATGCAGTTCGTGTTCAGTTCCGAGGAATATCCCGAATTCCAGAATTCGATCTTTCAGGATTTCGTCGGCGTCTGGGTCAACGGCCAGCTGGTCGAGATGGAGATTGGGAACGGTGACATTGATCCGGGGAACGTCAACGAGGTCAACAATACCAACCTCTACGTCGACAACACCGGGGATGCCTTCAACACAGAGATGGATGGTTTCACGCTGACGCTGACCCTGACAATGACGGTGACACCCGATGTCGTGAACTCGATCCGTATCGGGATTGCAGATGTCAGCGACAGTACATTCGATTCCAATTTGCTCATTGCCGCCGATTCGGTTCAAACCGAACTTGTTGCAATCACCGACGATGTGTTTGTGAACGCAAACGGATCGCGGTCCTTCAGTGTTCTCGATAACGATCTCAGCCCGTCCAATTCGACCCTGACAGTCACACATATCAACGGCAAGCCGGTCAGTATCGGCAGCACCATCGAATTGCCCACCGGGCAAACCGTCACGCTGGGCGCGGATGGTCAGTTTACCGTCACCGGCGACAATGAAGAGGAAGACTTCAATTTTACCTACGCCATCACGGACGGCGTCAATACAGATACCGGTTTCGTCAATGCGACCTCCATTCCCTGCTTTGTGGCGGGTACGCATATTGCCACACCAGACGGCGACAGGCTGGTCCAGGACCTGACACCCGGCGACCTTGTCCTGACCCAGGACGACGGGCCGCAGGTGTTGCGATGGATCGGCACGCGCGAGGTGGTTGCCGAAGGTGCCTTTGCACCAATTCTCATTCGCGCAGGCACATTCGGGTCACATGGCGACGTGCAGGTGTCGCCCTTGCACCGCGTGCTGATCCGCGACAGCCTGGCCGAGTTGCTGTTTGGTGAGTCAGAGGTGCTGGTCGCCGCAAAGGATCTGGTCAATGACCATTCCGTCACCCGGGTCATCGGGGGCTCGGTGACTTACGTTCATCTGATGTTCGACAGCCATCAGGTTGTGTTCTCGGACGGGCTTGCCACCGAAAGCTTTTTGCCCGGACCACAGACTGTCAAAAGCATGGAAGCCCAGATCATGGAGGAGATTTGCGCGATTTTTCCTGAGTTAGACCCGATTACCGGCGATGGATACAGCCCGGCGGCGCGGCGCATGTTGAAAGGATACGAGGCGACACTGTGGCGTACGGCACAGGCCGCCGCATGAGTTGGATCGGCCTTGTTGATCATCAGGACGGGCGTTTCGCGCCCTCCGGCCTAGGCGGGGATCGCGCCGGCGTCCCGCTGTCCAAGCTGATTGAGCGCGGCACACTGATGTTTGAAACCCGCGTGCCGGGGCAGGTCCGTCCACATGACCTTTTGGGTGTGTCCCATCACTGTCCGTGGCCACGCGAGTTGATGTTCCGTGCGATTCCCGGCGGCGGCATTGCCATGGTGCATCGGCACAACGACGACATCATGCATTCCGCCCTGCAATGGGTCGGCGACGGGCGCGCGCACAGTTTGCGCGTCACCTATTCGTGGGACGCACCGTCAGGCTGGGGCCGCCTTGCGCTGGAACAACCCGAGGGCGGGCACGTGCTGAGCAATGTCGTGCATGCGCCACACCCGCAGATCACCCGGGATGTACGTGACCTGATGCTGGGCGGCGCAGAGCGCACCCTGTCCAAGGAAGTCCTGTTTGCCGCCGTATCCAGTGATATCGCCCCCATCGGTCCGATGCCCACATTGCATCCCGCCACGCCCGTCGCGACACCGGGTGGATATTGCGACGTCGGCAACCTGCAACGCGGTGATACGGTTCTGACCGATACCGGTGCCATCGTGCCGGTGCTCAATACGGTCCGCACGCGCGTTCCGGCACGGGGCAGTTTCGCGCCGGTCCGTTTGCGCGCGCCCTATTTCGGGCTGACGCGGGATATCCTCGTCGCCCCCGAACAACGGCTGGTCCTGCGCGGCTCCGAGGTAGAGTACAACTTTGGGCACGAGGCCGTTCTTGTGCCCGCGCGTCACGTGGTCAATGGCCATGCCGCGACATGGGCTGCGAAACCTGCCGTGACCGAATATGTGCAGGTGGTTCTTCCCGGTCACGAGGTGCTGCTGGCGGCGGGCTGCGCAGTGGAAAGCCTGTATATCGGCCGCCTCCGGCGCGACGAGGCTCGCCTGTCGGCCAGCGTATTGTCAAAAGTGCCAAGCCGCCTGTTACCGGAACATGCCAAACCGTTTCATCAGGTGCTGCGCCCGTTCGAGGCCATCACGTTGCTGGATCAGCGCGCCGCCTAGGCGGTTTCGTCCTCATCGCCAAAATACGGTGTCATCTGGGCGACAATTACCGCGTTTTCGTCCAACGCGCGCTGCATCAGTTCGCGTTCATCATCACCGATCTCATGCCCCTCGGCCTGTCGATCAGCAAGGGTGCCATAGCCGGTGACGTCCAGCGGTGCCGTATCCGCCTGTTTGAGCAACGCAACGGTTTCGCGCACCGCTTCGGCCTCATCCACCCCGCTGGCAAAGCACATCAGTGCCGCACCCGTGGCGTCTTTGGGCAATCCATCACCGGCCTTGCGCCCGATCTGCACGACAAGGGTATAGACCTGCTGGCGCGACGGTTTCTTCGGGTGTTTGCCCGTATCAGTCACGCAACAGCTCGTTGATCGACGTCTTGGACCGGGTCCGCTCATCCACACGCTTGACGATCACAGCGCAATAAAGGTTCACACCGTTCCTGGATGGCATCGAACCCGCAACCACAACCGATCCGGCGGGCACTTCACCATAGGTGAATTCACCTGTCTCCCGGTCCACGATCTTGGTCGACTGGCCAATGAACACGCCCATGCCCAGAACCGACCCTTCGCGCACGATACAGCCCTCCACCACTTCCGAGCGGGCGCCGATGAAACAGTTGTCTTCAATGATGGTCGGCCCGGCCTGCATGGGTTCCAGGACACCGCCGATACCGACGCCACCCGACAGGTGGACGTTCTTGCCGATCTGTGCACAGGACCCAACGGTGGCCCATGTGTCCACCATGGTGCCTGTATCGACGAAAGCACCGAGATTCACGAACGAGGGCATCAGGACAACGCCCGGCGCAATATACGCGGATTTTCGCACGACACAGGTGGGTACGGCCCGGAAACCCGCTGCTTTCCACTGGTTGTCGCTCCAGCCCTTGAACTTGGAATCAACCTTGTCCCACCAGCCACCGGCTTGCGGGCCGCCGTCCTGCTGTTCCATGTCCTTGATCCGGAACCCAAGAAGAACAGCCTTTTTGGCCCACTGGTTCACGTGCCAGTCGCCATTCTCCTGCTTCTCGGCAACACGCAACTGTCCGCTGTCCAGTGCATTCAGGGTATCCTCGATCGCCTCGCGGGTTTCACCTGTTGTGGCGGGCGTGATGGTGTCACGCGCCTCCCATGCGGCTTCGATGGCAGTTTCAAGCTGAGCGTTGGACATCGCGTGGTTTCCCCGATTGATCGCGGCGCTTAGACAACAATCCGATGCCCGGTGCAATCACATCTGGGCAAGCCGACGTCCGCGCGATACCCCTTGGCTCAGCCACAGGAGCACCGCTGCATGAAAGATGACCGTCAAAGCCCGTTTCGTGATGCCCATACCGACCGCAAGGCGGCCGAAGGGGTGCCTGACACGCCACAAACACGCTCGCCCTCTTATCCGCTGGCATTCGCAGATGACGAATTCATGTGTCGGGATGAATTGCGTCCGGTCCGCTTGCAACTTGAGTTGCTGAAGCCGGAATTGATGATGAACGAGGCTGGTGTCGAATCGACGATCGTCCTGTTCGGCGGCGCGCGCATCCCTGACCCGGTGGACAAGGACAAGGCACGCACCAAAACGCTTGCGGACTTGTCCCATTTTTACGACGAGGCGCGCACCTTTGCCCGCCTGATGACCGAAAAGTCCGTGGCCAGTGGCGGGACGCAAAACGTTGTGGTGACGGGCGGCGGCCCGGGTGTGATGGAGGCCGGAAACCGCGGTGCATATGACGCCGGCGGTCGATCTATCGGGCTGAATATCGTGCTGCCTTTCGAACAGGCCCCGAATTCATTTGTAACGCCCGACCTCGCCTTCAACTTCCACTACTTCGCAATCCGCAAGATGCACTTTTTGATGCGGGCACGCGCCATCTGCGTCTTTCCAGGCGGATTTGGCACAATGGACGAATTGTTCGAGGCCCTGACCCTGATCCAGACGGGCCGGATGGCAAGTGTGCCTTTCCTGCTGTTTGGCCGTGCGTTCTGGGAGAGGATTATCGACTGGGATGCGTTGTCTGACGCGGGCACGATCTCGGCGGATGACCTCAACCTGTTCCGCTTTGTCGACAGCGCGCAAGAGGCAATCGACATCGTCGACACGTGGGGACCAATAGTCAAACGCGGCGACGTTCCAGGGCGCTGACGCGCGCACGCCGGTCAAATGGTCGATGCGTGATCAGGCAGACAGGGCCGCTGGCAGATTGCAGAGTGCTTCCTGCCCGATCAGGGTCTCGACAACATCACCCGTTTCGGTTTCCCGGATACCATAGCCAAATCCGGCCAGACGATGTTTCCACTCGCGACGCGACAACGCCTTGCTGCGCTCGGTCATGACAAAATCCAGAATCTGCGCTTCGGCAAAACGGTCTTGGTTTACGATGATGGACATAAATTCCTCCAGGTTCGTGAAACATCCAATCGCACCATCGGCGTGCAGGATGGCGACAATCGTTCACGATCTGGATATTGTTGAGGCCAATTGTGGCCGCCGCCGCGCCTGCCTCAGTACTGCCCGGCTTCGGCGGCGATCTGCGCGCGACTTTTGCGGGCGCGTTCCGTGGCAGACTTCAACTGCCCGCACGCGGCCATGATGTCCTCTCCCCGCGGGGTGCGGATCGGGCTGGCATATCCGGCCTTGTAGATGATGTCGGCAAAGGCGCGGATGCGGTTGTTGGAACTGCGCGTATAGGGTGCGCCGGGCCACTCGTTGAACGGGATCAGGTTGATCTTGGCCGGAATGCCCTCGATCAGGCTGATCAGACGGCGGGCATCGTCGTCACTGTCATTGACGTCCTTCAGCATGACGTACTCGAACGTGATCCGCTCGGAATTGCTGACTTTGGGATAGGCGCGCAACGCATCCAGCAATGTCTCGATATTCCACCGCTTGTTGATCGGCACCAATGTATTGCGCACCTCATCCGTGGTGGCGTGGAAAGACACGGCAAGCTGGCACCCGATCTCTTCAGCGGTGCGTGCAATCTCGGGCACAACGCCGGAAGTGCTCAGCGTGATGCGACGGCGCGACAGTTGAATACCCTCGGCATCCATCGCGATCTTCATCGCGTCGCGGACGTTTTCAAAGTTGTAAAGAGGCTCGCCCATTCCCATCAGTACAATGTTGGACAGCAGCCGGGTTTCATCCTTGGGCGCGCCGGGCGTGGGCCATTCATCCAGGTCGTCTCGCGCCATCATCACCTGCCCGACAATCTCGCCCGCGGTCAGGTTCCGCACCAGCTTTTGGGTGCCCGTATGGCAGAACGAACAGGTCAACGTGCAGCCCACCTGAGACGAAATACACAAGGTCCCACGCCCCTCTTCGGGAATATAGACAACCTCGACCTCGTGCCCACCGGCAATGCGCACCAGCCATTTGCGGGTGCCATCCGCGCTGATCTGTTTGGACACGACACTGGGGATTTCGATGACAAATTTCTCCGCCAGCTCTGCCCGATACACCTTTGACAGGTTGGTCATCACCTCAAAGTCACGCACACCCCATTGATAGATCCACTGCCAGATCTGCCCAACGCGCATCCTGGCCTGTTTCTCAGGCGTACCATGGGCGACCAGCACCTCGCGCATCGCCTCGCGAGTCAACCCGACAAGGTTCACGGGCCCCTCCGGCAAGGTGCGGGGGATCGTCAAAACATCCTGAGTGATCGGCGCGTCAGCCATGGCATGTGTCCAGACAAGTAGGTGATGCGCCCCTATATAGGAAAACTGCCAACGATCAAAAGGATTCGCCCACACCTTCTTCTGACTGAAAATACCACGGGGGGGCCCGAAGGGCGGGGGCAGAGCCCCCTCCAAAGGCTATTGCGCAGCGGCGGCCCGGGGCTCCCAGGCAAATGCGGCAAAGGCCGCGTCTGTCGGCGTGTCAAACAGCGCGTTTGTGAAATTCGACAACACCTTCTGACCATAGATCAGAACGGCGTCCAGAATCGCACGCTCACCGTATCCCGCCGCTTCGAATGCCGCAATTGCATCCGCACCGGGGCGCCCATGCGTGTCGCGGAGAGCCAGCGTGAATGTGCGCAGCGCCTCCAGTTTTTCCGGCAACGGAGTTTCATCGCGCAGCGCGTTCACGATTCCTTCGTCAATCTTTTCCATCTTCGCGATGCCGGTGTGCGCAGGCACACAGTAATGGCAGCGGTTTGCAACATTCACGGTCATCCATACCACTGTACGTTCTTCCGGAGTAAAGGCGGTGCCATGGACGGCAAGCCGGTGCAGGTGTTGATACCCCTCCAGCAGCCCGGGGCTTTCCGCCATCACGCCATGCAGGCTGGGCAGACGCCCAAAGGCCTTGATCGAGTTTTCAAGAAGCGGCCTGGACGCCTCAGGTGCAGTTTCGAGCGTGTGTACTGTGGTGGTAACCATGTCAGTGTCCTTTCGGGTTGAATGCTGAGACACCTAGTACGGAACCACTCAGTTCCCAATATGCGCATGCGCGAAAACAGCCGTGCGCATTTGCACAGCCGTTCACCGATGCTTGATTTAAAAGTGAGGACGTCAGCCGCCGCAGCGCGACTCCGCATCCTCGACCGCCGCAGTAAAGCCAAGCAGCGAAAACGTGTCCTTGGTCGTCGTGCCACGACTTGACACACCGGTCACGACAGCATCCGCACCACGCTTCATCGCCGTCACCATCTTTGCGTCATCCGCAGGGGTCGCAGGCCATGCCCAGTCACCATCGGTGAACAGTTCGAACTCGTTGCCGCCGATGTTGATGTTGACCGTCGATCCAGACCGGAACGGATACCCGCCGGTAAAGGCGACTTGCCCGCTGGCTTGTGCGCTGGGGCGGTAAAACACCATCAGCAGGATCTGACCACGCGTGGCGGCAACAACCCGACCCTCGCGAGTATTCACAGTTTCCTTCGGTGTGGCCACACCCCAGCATTCGGTCGGGTTGTCCTCGACAAAAACGCTCCAATCCGTCTTTGCCGCAACACGGTTTGTGCTTTGCTCTTGCGCAACGGCGAGTCCCGACATGAATGTCAGCGCGCCCAGTCCAAGTGCGATCTTAGAAATAAATCCCATGTCTACAGCCTCCAAGCTGTCCTAACCTCAATCCACGAAACCGCTCATGTGGCGCACCATTTTCGGTGCATTCTCTTGCAAGAGCGGCAATTCTTCTCGACAAGTGGCACATTAACGCGAAACGCGCGACGCGGGAATGGTCAATTGGCAGGTTTTCGCGCAGATGTGAGGGAAAATATGACGCATCCGGCCCATGGCGCCGTCACTCTGGCCGAACTTTGGCGCGGACCCTTTCTGGAATGCGCGCATCAGGGCCATGCCGTCGTCTGTGATGACACCGGCCAGATCGTGCAGGCCTGGGGGGTGCCAGAGGCCGTCGTGCTGCCGCGTTCGGCCTCCAAGATGCTCCAGGCGCTGCCGCTGATCGAAAGCGGGGCCGCCAAGGCCCACGACCTTGGAACGCAACACCTGGCCCTTGCCTGCGCCTCGCATCAGGGCGCAACCATCCACACCGAAAAGGTCGGCGCATGGCTCGATCACATCGGGTGCTGCGACGATGATTTTCGCTGCGGGCCACGGCCACCGGGCGACGAGGCCGTGCACGATGACATGATACGCGCCAACCAAAGCCCACGCCGCATTCACAACACATGCTCAGGCAAGCACGCGGGCTTTCTCACATTGTCACAGTATTTGAATGGCGATCCCAATTATATCGCACTGGATCATCCCGTCCAAAAAGCCTGCCTTGAGGCGTTCGAGCGCATCACGCAGGAAACGTCGCCCGGACATGGCATTGACGGGTGTTCTGCCCCCAACTTTGCCTGCACCCTGCACGGCATGGCCCGCGCCATGGCCCGCTTTGCCGCAGCCCCCGACGATAGCCCGATGGGTCAGTTGCGCACCGCCATGGCACTGCACCCGGACCTCGTCGCAGGCGAGGGGCGTGCCTGCACACGGCAAATGCGGGCCGCGGGCAGAGGCGTCGCGATCAAGACCGGGGCCGAAGGCTACAACATCGCCATCCTGCCGGATCAGAAACTGGGGATCGCACTCAAGATCACGGACGGCGGCACACGTGCAAGCGAATGCGCCATGGCGCAAATCCTCGTCAAGCTGGGCGCGCTCGACCCCAACCACCCCGAAGCACTGGCCTACACAAATGGCCCGATCAGAAACTGGGACGGTCTGGAAACCGGCTACCTGAGGGCCGCACCCGCCTTGCTGTGACCGGCGCTTACATGTCGATCACTGGGGCGACTTCAACGCTGCCTGACCCGTCCGATATTATCGGGCACCCTTTCGCCATGTCGCAGGCGGCTTCTATCGTGTCAGCCTGGACAACGGTATATCCCGACAAAGGGTTTGCACCCCCGTGGTCAGTCACGCCAGAACCGGACACCGTCATGGACTTGCCCACCGGGGCGCCACCGTCCACCAGCGCGCCGCCCATGGCGGAATACCAGTCGTTCCACGCGGCCATCATGCGCGCACCTTCTTCCTCGGTTTCGGGCATTGCGCCCCCGTGATAGGCAAACATGAATTTTGGCATGATCCGGCTCCCTTTCCGTGTTGGTTTTGTGCAGTATATCACAAATACCAACACTCTCACAGCGCGAGACGGGGGCTTCTCTGATTTGAAAAAATCCCGGGGGAGTCCGCAGGACGGGGGGCAGCGCCCCCTTCAGACACTCGCAAATTCGGACCGCGCGTAGCCCTGCAGATACAACAGCGCCGTCAGGTCACCGAAATTCACCCGCACATCGCATTGCGCTGCAACACTCGGCTTGGCGTGCAGTGCCACTCCCAGACCGGCACGCTGCAACATGCCCAGATCATTGGCCCCGTCACCAACGGCCAGAACATCAGCGTGGCTGATACCAAGGCGCGCCGTGATATCCTCAAGCGCATCCACCTTGGCTTGCTGACCCAGGATCGGCACCCCGACCTGCCCTGTCAGAAATCCGTTCTCGACCAGCAATGTGTTGGCGCGGTTTTCGTCGAACCCAAGCGCACCCGCAACGGCGGCCGTAAAGGCCGTGAAACCGCCGGACACCAGCACGGCATAGGCCCCGTTGGCCTTCATCGTCGCCAGCAGTGTCGCGCCACCCGGCATAAGGGTAATGCGGGTCGCCAACACGTCGCCGATCACGGACTCCGGCAAACCCTTCAGCAACCCGACCCGCTCACGAATGGCCGCTTCGAAATCCAGTTCGCCGTTCATGGCGCGCGCGGTGATGTCCTTGACCCGGTCACCGACGCCTGCCATTTCGGCCAGTTCGTCAATGCATTCCTGTTCAATCATCGTGCTGTCCATATCCGCAAGCAGCATGGCCTTGCGGCGCCCCGCCAGCGCGGTGATGACCAGATCGACACCAAGTTTCTGAACGTCAGCCCACACGTCCCACCGGTTGTCCGGCATCGCTGACAGCGAAAATGCCGCCGCTTCGTCAGCGGCCAACCACTGTGCGTCCCCACCCCCCCACGCATTGCGAAGGCTGTCGACAAGGGCCGGTTGCAGCGCGGGTTTCAAAGGGGCGGTCAACAGTGTGCAGACAAACATGGATCAAGTGTTCCGAATGGCGATGTGCGTATCGCAGGTATATGCGCAAGCCGCGCTATAGCCCCCATTTCCTGCTGGCACCACCCCGACCCGGGTCACCGCCGTCCCGAAAGACACCTTTGCAAAACAAGGACAGAGTGCCATCACGGACTGTCCTTTTTCGCGCGCATCTGTCGCGTCCCTGATGCACCGTTGCGTCAGTTGCCTGCCAGCCGACACCGATCAATCCCTGACCAGGGCCGTTGCTTTGCTTCAGCACTCAACAATGCACCGGGCCGAGCCATTCCCTGCAAAGTGATCGCGGCACGCACGGACAAAATCCCGCACGCTCCGCCGGGGGCGGGATTTGTCGTAACCTATGGCAAGGGTAAGCGGCGCAAGGGTGTCTGATATCGGGCGCGCGGCGACATCCGTCCCGGAGTAGGTTTGCGATGTCAGCGGGCGCATGTTCAGGATCGCACAACCGCGCCCGGCAGCCACAAGGCTGCGGACCATTTCAGTGGAGTTCGCATAAGCCGCCACGGGTGCCTGGCGACTGCCGGGTTGGAACAACCCTTCGTAATAGGACGCAGCCACCGGGCGGTTCAGCACCACAAGAGGTTCCCGTGCAATCTGTGCCATCGAAACAGTTGCATGCCGCGTCAACGGGTGTGCTGCGGGCAACAGGCAATAGGGTGGCGCTGCAACCAGAGAATCGTAGTCGACCGAAGGTCGTACTCTTTCCGCAACAAAGAGGATGACATCGAATCCCCCGTTCAAAAGACCTTCCTGCGCCTGATCGTTGTCGCATTCCTCAAGCTCAAGAGTGACGGCGGCGTCGGCGGGCAGAAAGGCGTCAAGGACCGGTGGCAGGAAAGCGGGCGCAATCGGTGCATAATATCCGATCCGCAATGTCCCGCTGAGCGCCTGTTTGAGGTCGGATCCTTCGGCCAGAACAGAGCGGTATTCTTCCAGCAGGCGCTCGCATTTGCGCGCCACCTCACGCCCGCTCGTGTTGGCCTTTATCCCCCGTGCGCGTTTTCGGGTCACAAGGGTCAGGTCGAATTCCGCCTCGACCTGATCAATGGCCGTCGAAACCGCCGAGGCGGCGATGTTCATTTCAGCCGCAGCTTTGGCGATATTGCCGTGGCGCAGCGCGGTTGTGAAATACTCCATAGCCTTGAGCGTGAGCGCCATAGCAACCTCTGAATATCCGATGTTGTTTCTCAGTTAATACTGTTTTTCCAAACTTGGCATCTGTGAAAAAGTGACAGGCGTTGCAAATCTCCGGAGGTCGATCATGTCCGATGCACAGCTCAAAGGCTGGAATCACATTCCCGATGTGCCGCTCCAGGTCTCGCCATTCTTCCAATGGCCGCCCCGTCCGTTGCAAATGCTGGCGTGGTTCTGGAACTCCTGGTTCTTCATCACCGAGCGGCTGATCATCGTCGGAATTGCCCTGGTTTCCTTTTACTGGTTCCAGCCGCCGCTCCAGGAAACGCAGACTTTGGCGATTGGCTGGATCGCCGAGATGTTTGTCCGGAATGTTATCCTGATGGGTCTCGTGGCAGGCGGGTTGCACCTCTACTTCTACACCTTCACCAAACAGGGGCAAAAACTGAAATATGACTCCCGTCCGCTGATGAAAAACGGCCGGCAGTTCACGTTGGGAGGCCAGATCCGCGACAATGTTTTCTGGACAATCGCCAGCGGAGTCACCGTGTGGACCGCCTACGAAGTGTTGATGTTCTGGGCCATGGCAAATGGTTTTGCCCCCGTTCTGACCTGGGCCGCCAACCCCGTGTGGTTTGTAGCCCTGTTCCTGCTGATCCCCATCTGGGAGAGCTTTTATTTCTACTGGATTCACCGCTTTCTGCACATTCCGTTCTTTTACAAACACGTCCACGCCCTGCACCACCGCAACATCAACGTGGGCCCATGGTCGGGTATGGCGATGCACCCTGTCGAACACCTGATCTTTCTGGGGTCCGTGCTGATCCACTTTGTGGTGGCCGCGCACCCGATCCATATTCTGTTCCACCTGCAATACTATGCCCTTACCGCCGCCACCACACATACGGGGTTCGAAGGTATGGTCGTCAAAGACAGGAACCGCCTGAAACTGGGCACGTTCCACCACCAGATGCACCACCGCTATTTCGAATGTAACTATGGCTCGCTGGAGCTGCCCTGGGACAAATGGTTCGGCTCTTTTCACGATGGCACGCCGGAATCCGACGCCAGGATCCGCGAACGACGCAAAAAATTCACCGATGGAAGTCGTTGAAATGGGGTGCATGACCATCAAGGACCTGCTGGAGGCCAAGGGAAACCGCAAACTTGCCTACGTTCAGGTCGCGCGGGAAGAAGAAGCGATTGCGGCCTCTGCCGCCGGTATGGACATGATCGGCACGGCATTCACCGCGGAACGCGCCCATTTTGCCAAGGCAGTGCCTGACACGCATTTTCAGTTTGGCCTGCAATGGGGCAAACATGCTGATGCCACAGAAACCCTGCGCGACGCGATGAGCGCGATGATGGCGGGTGCGCAATCTGTTTATTGCGGTTACAGCCCCAGAATCGTCGAGGCGCTGGCCAACGAAGGCGTGCCGGTGATCTGCCATGTCGGGCTGGTGCCTCCAAAGGCCACATGGACAGGTGGATATCGGGCGGTCGGCAAGACGTTGGATCAAGCCAGAACAGTGTGGCGACATGTACAGGAATTTGAAAGCGCCGGCGCCTTTGCCGTCGAGATGGAAGTCGTCGCCGCCCCGCTTGCCTCGGAAATCACGAAACGCACGTCGATGCTGACAATCTCGCTTGGGTCGGGCGCCGGGTGCGATGCACAGTACCTGTTCAGTGCGGACCTGCTGGGTGAAAACCGGGGTCACATTCCACGCCATGCAAAAACCTACCGTGATTTCGCCGCCGAGCGCGACCGGCTGCAGGCAGAACGGGTGGCGGCCTATCGCGAATACATTGCCGACGTCACCGACGGCGCATTTCCGAAAGGGGCCCACTCGGTTCAAATGGACGAGGCGGTATTGACCCAGGTCTGGACGTCCTGAGCGCGGGCCTTGGGCCACGCGCTTTGATCGTCGCGCAGACCTATGCCCCGTTGGGCGCAGGACGCAGCTGCTCGGCAAAGGCGCTCATGTCCATCGACACTTTCTCCGGCCACCACCGTTTTGGGTTTTCGTGTTCAAACTGAAGACGCAGCCCGATGTCGGGCTTGGTGATGTGGACAAGGCACTGCAGAAACGCACCTTGGCCATTGCTGTCCATGTGTTCCCGCAGGTCCAGAAACTTGTCGATGATATCGCCGAAATTGATCGGGGCTGCCGCTTCAAAACTGCCATCCGCAAAATACATGTAGCCCGACATTTCCTCCGAGCCGTCATGGATCGTGGCAACAAGACTGATCGCATCCCAGCGGTCATTGCCGAACTCCGGATCGTCCAGGATCATCTCGCCAATTTCACGTATCAGTTTGCTCGACACTTCGTCAGACATCACTCACTCTCCGTCGGTTTGTGCGGTGTCCATCATGGTATTGATGTCTTCCGTCGGCAGTCGGTCATAGGTCTGGCTATCATTGTTGCGGAAGGACTGCGACCGCTTGTAAACCGGTCTTCCGCTCTTGGGATCAACAACTTCGTACCTGACGGAAACACGTGCGGGTCTTTCACCGTCGTATTTCGATGTCGTGATGGACAGCCGGACTTCACCGCCCGCAGCGATCCAGGACGCCATCTCGTTTTCCATGGTCTTGTAGGCGCCGGTGTTGAAGTTGGCGTCCTGGGGGAACATGTTTTCCATGCCCTGATCCAGACCGAACCGGTGCCCGACCATGTGGCCCGCGTGATCCCCGTCATTGCCCTGCACGCGCACGGCATCCTGTGCGGCCAATTCGGCGGAGCTGCGTTCGGCGCCCTTGTGATACGAGCGTAGAACCGCATGGGCTTCGGCGGTCTTGCCATCCCCGCGGGTGGCAAATGTCATCTCGTTTTCGCCATGGCCAACGACGGTCATCCCGGCATCGGGGCGATCGGCCTGTGCGACAAACGCTTTTTTGCCTTCGTCGTAATAAATGCGGGCTTGTTCTGAGCCTTTGGTACGCCGCAGGAACGGTTTGCCGTCGGCGCTGGCGACCCAGATGTTACCCCCGGGTGCGTCCGGCCAGCCCAGCTTGATCCGCTGATCGTTACCCGTCAGCGGTGAGGCGACAAAGCCCGACCCCTGAACATCGCGCAGGCGCATGGCCTGTTGTTGCGTGGCGGCGGCAAGCTCATCCTGACGCACCCGGATTTGAACAAGCTCTTCCGGGGTTAGTGTCGCGCCCTTGATCCGCAAACGCTCGCTCAGCATCCGGCTTTCGTTGGCGATCTTGTCAATCTCAAGCTTGGCTTCCCACCCGGCGGTGCCCGCCCTGGGGTTGGGATTGTCACCAAGCAGTTCTTTGAGACGGGTGGTCAGCGCCCCCGCATTCTCGATCTGCCGCCCGACATCGCTGTGCAGGTCAAGCATCTGCTTGTTGACCGGTCCCGCGCCGCGTTCGATGCGCACATTGCCCACCACCCCGCCATCCATGTCATAGGCCACGCGGATTTCGCCCGGCGCCATGTTGGGATGGGTGTCGACGGGAAAAGGGCTGCCGGTTTCCGCCATATTGGCCATTTTGTTGAAACTGGTGGCGTCCTGCACCCTCGCGCCGCCGGCGACCGTACTTCCGGCGGCCATGCCTCCCCAGAACGCCATGCTCAGCAATTGCTGTGCGCGGTCTCCGGCACTCATCCGGTCCCAATTGGAGTGCAGTTGCAAAGCCTGATCACCCATTGCCGTCATATCGACAGCGTCGGCCGTCAGCTGAAGTGCCGCGGTGCCACGCGCGGCTGTTGTCGAAACCCTGGTGCCCACGCTGACCATGCGCGCAGAGCGCACAGCCGCCCCCATGGCGCCCATCGACAGTGTCCCGGCACCGACCTCCAGCCAGTTGCCACGCACGTTGGGATCACTCAGGTCGGTGATGTCCGTACCACGTTCGTGATCGTCATAAAGCCGCTCGCCAGCCCGCCCCGTTTGCCAAAGCGCCGCGCCTCCTCCGGCGACGACCAAAGGCGTTGCCAATCCGCCGGAGCCAACAATTGCCGCCCCCACCGCGACCACACCCACGGTGATGCCGACGCCAAGCGCCACCCCATCCCCGACCCAGGCAATCCATTCCCAGATCGTATCCTTGACGCGCGGGGTATTTGCCGTGACCATCCGGGCCCCAAGCACAAGCCCTTCCGGATAGGTCATCTTGCCCGGCGGCAATTCGTTCAGCGACAGCCACTTGTCGATGCCCTCGTATTTCTTGCCGCTGGTGTCCACGAAACATGGGCCCTTGTCACGCTCAAGCCGGAACACCTTGGTGTTGATCACCCCGATTTCCCTGTTGGTCACGATAACCGGAACAACGGACATCCTGGCCGGATCGCCGCCCATCGTTTTTGCCATGTCGGCGATGGCATCAAGGGCGGGGTTGGCGGTGTAATAGTCGTGATCCAGCCCGGCCTCGCGGCGCGCTTCGCGGTCCGCTTCGCTTTCGTTTTCCGGCGGCAGGTTGTTCGGCGACAGCCCCAGCGCCTGACCGATCGTGTTGCGCAAGGCTGCGTCTTCGCCATCACCTGTGGGTAACAGCTTGGGGTCGGTTCCCCGTGCCTCATATTGCGCCATGATTGGCCCGGCGGCGAGTTGGGACACAATGTCACTTTCCCAGCCGTCCGACAGGGCGTCGGCGGTAAACGCGGGATCTGCAGCCGCCTGCGCCAGGATCCACATCTTCAGGTCCGGGCGGATCTTTTCACCGCACATCATTTCCTGCACGGCGTCACTGGCCATGATCTCGTTCAGGCGCTGCGCAGTCGCTTCGGCATCTTCGCCCCCGTTGACCAGCGCAAGCGCCTTGGCCATCGAGGCGCGGTAATCATCATTGTCGAGGTCATCGGGCGTTGTGGCCATGTAGAGGGCACCGACCATCTTGTCTGCGGCCACCGGATCGACACTGCCGTCCCCGACCACATCAAGAAGCGCCTTCTGCCGATCCCGGGACACGCCATCCCCGTCGATGCCAGCCGCATAGCGGCCCAGATACCCTTCGACACCGTCGAACGCATCAAGCGTCGCCGCCGGGTCAAGGTCGACGGCTTGCAGCAGCATTTCAAACTCTGCATTGGCGGACTCCGGGTCGCTGATCGTCGATCCGCCCTTGGCGTAATGCCGGGCGTCGCGCGCCTCGCCATTGGCAAATGCCATGGCCAGCGCCTTGCGGGCCTGCGGGTTTTCGGAAATGCCCGAGACCGCCTCGGAAATGTTTTCCCCGCTTCCCGCGCGCTTCCACATCTGCGCAACCCTGTCGGACAGATAGACCATCTGCGCCTCGTCCAGCGCGCCCAGCCCGGATTTGCCATTCAGTGCCTCGGCAAGGTATTCGCCGCCCTCGTCATCCCACAACTGCCATGCATTTTCCGCATTGCCGTATTTCTCGGCCCATGCGTCGATACGGGCCTTGTCCTCGGGCGATACCTGATCCGTCAACTGGTCGACCCGTGTGGGGGTCTGATCATAGGTCTGCGCCAGGAAAACGCCCGGCATCGGGCGGGGTGGTTTCACCGTCACAAGGCGGTTCTGCAACACCTGGAGCGCTTTTTGCGCCCGCGCGGGATCTGACTGGCTCGCCTCGTCGATCAGGCCCATCAGGTGCGCGAACATGCCCCGTTGCCGGTCGCTCAACTGGTTGGAAATACCGTCATAGGCCGACCGCGCGGCGGCAAGGTGTCTGTCAAAACGCTCTGGTTCCTGCACATCTGTCGCGGCGTTCTGCGATGCCAGCGCAACCGGAGCGCCCGTGACAACTTCGAAAAAGTCGCCCGCGTCGGCCAGCAAGGCTTCGGCCTGCACAACCTCTCCTTCTTCAAGAAGTTGCGCGACCCGGTCGAGTGTGCCCGCCAATTCTGCCTGCTGCGCCTCGCTCAGAACCTCGGCATTCGCTGTCATCGAAGATTTGAGCGCACTCACGTCACCATCAAGCTGCGAAGTGGTCAGAGGCCCGCGCGCGCGCGCGTCATCACCCACCGCTTCCTGCATTGTTCCGTCGGGCAGGACGATGCGCACCTTCATGGCAACACCCTGCGCCATCAGGGATTTCTGCGCCATTTTTGCAAAAGGTCCGGGCGGCGCGATTTCACATGACAGCACCATGACCTTGCCCTGAACTGACAGGACGCCCGTGGCCCCTTTCGGACCACCGCCGGCGGCCTTGGCTTCGCGGCGCAGATTTTCGGCGGGCAGACGCGGATGGGCGCGCAGCACAAGACCTTCCTTGCCGACCAGCCAGACAGCATTCAGTGGCCGCCTGCGCGCCCGTGCAATCACAGCCTTGATATCAGGCCCAGACACTGCTTCGTCGTCATCGGACTCCTCTTGCGACGGGGCCTGTTCAGACGACGGCTCCGCGTTCTTTTTGCTGCTCTTTGAGGGCGACGCGGGGCGGTTTCCTTCGTCCTTTTCGTCTTCGGAGGCCGGAGTGCCTTCGGGGCCCTGAAAGCTGAATTTGATCTGGTGCCCGCGCTCGCTCAGATAGTCCTTGAAGGATTTTGTCAAAGCCGGGGGTGGGTCTTCCTCGCAGACAAGCGTCAGGCGGGAATTGACGAACTGCATCGCGCCGCATGCGCCCTTGCCGCCGCCGCGTTTCTTTCCCGCGCCCCAAAGCGCCTTTGTGGATTTTCTGGGGTCCGCCTCGAGAATCGGGCCATCCTTGCCGATCAGGAAGGCAAAGTTCATGGGCTTGCTCTTGGCCTTTCCCAAGAGCACGCCAAGCTCTTTCTTTTCTTCTTTTAAATCCGCCTGAGCCACGGGCGTACCTCCTACAAACACATGGGAGAAGGTTAAACATGACAGCCCGCAGCAAACAATACCCGCGGGGGATGCATGGGTCTGCTATGCTTTCGCAGAATTTACAACCAGCGGTTTGGCGGGAATGCACGTCGCCCCGATGGCACAACACGCGCGACTTGGTTCACGAATAAGGCCTGATCAGGAGGTTCTGCGCCGGATCGCGACGTTGATCGCCTCGATGGCGATCACCATCATGACCACCGCAATCGTGACGCTTGCAGCCTTGTCGTACTGAAACGAGCGCACATAGGTCTGAATGTAGAACCCGATACCGCCAGCCCCGACAATGCCAAGGATCAGCGACTCGCGCAGGTTCAGTTCGAACCGGAAAATCGTGTCGCGGGCCACGACGGGTGCCATTTGTGGCCAGATCGCATGTCGCAGCCGCAGCAATGGCCCGGCCCCGGCACTTTCCAGCGCGGCAATCGGCGCACGGCCCACACCGTCAATCGCTTCGGCATAGAACTTTGCCAACATCCCCGTCGCGTGAAAGGCGACCGCGATGATGCCGGGCAAAGGCCCCAACCCGACTGCACCCACCATCAGCATCGCCACCAAAAGCAGCGGAATTGCCCGGATGAAGGCCAGCAGGGTGCGGACCGGCCGGTGGAGTGTCGGCGACACCATCGTGTCCGAGGCGAGAATGCCCAGCGGAATGGAGAGGATCACTGCGCCGACCGTACCAAGGATGGCAATGCGGAGTGTTTCGGCACTTCCCTTCCAGATCTCTTCCATGATCGTCGGGTCCGGGGGAAACATACGCCCCAGGAAATCGGCGATGCGGGGGCCTGCCGACAGCAGTCGGGACAGTTCGACTTCGGTGGTGATCAGGGACCACAGTACAACGGCGGCCATCAGCGCCCCGACCCAGAAACCGCCCTGATCGCGCGCGCGCATCAGACGACGACTTTCAGGCGCACGCCGGGTGTTTGATCAGTATCATCGTAAAGAGCCGACGTGGCGTCTTCCGTCAGATCGCGCGCCGGAACGTCAAATACGATCCGGCCGTTCCGCATGCCGATCACGCGGTCGGCAAAGCGCCGTGCCAGTTCCGGCTGATGCGACGAGAACACTGTTGTCGCCCCGCGCGCCTGTGCAGCGCGGGTAAGCAGCGTCAGGATTTCCGCCGCGCGGGCCGGGTCGAGGTTGCTGACGGGTTCGTCCGCGAGGATCAGTTGCGGGTCTTGCGCAAGGCACCGCGCGATGGCGACACGCTGCCGCTGGCCGCCGCTGAGAGAATCCACGCGCCGGTCCGCCAGATCTGCGATGCCGCAATCTGCAAGGGCTGACCGGGCAATTTCAATGTCCTCTCTGGACGAGGTGCCAAGCAGGGCACGCCATCCGGGCATCCGGCCAAGCCTGCCGTTCAATACGTTGCGCACCACTGTCGATCGTTCGACAAGCGCAAATTCCTGAAAGATGAAACCGGTATCCGTACGCCTGGCCAGGGGCAGGGCGCGGCTGGGCTGAAACGGCACCCCAAGGACAGAGACTCGTCCTTGCCAGTCGCGCAACCGCCCGTCGAGCAACGTCAAAAGCGTGGTTTTCCCTGCTCCGGACGGACCAAGAAGGGCAACGCGTTCGCCAGCCCCGACATTCAGTGACACCTGGCTGATGGCGGGCGTCTCTGCACCGTCATGGTGATAGCTCAGATCGTCAATGTGGATGGCATTCTGCATCATAGCAATCCGTAGCGCCGTGCCATGTCCCGCACCCCGTTAAACACCGAAGGGTCGGTTTCGACATACCCGTCCGGGCCGTAGAGATAGCGCAGTTTGTCGCGGTTTTCCGGCAAGTTGAGTTTCATCATGACGTCGACAAAGCGTTGACGAAGCCCCACGTCCAGTTCGGGCCGCGCGATCACGACATGGCTTGGAATGGCCTCGCTTTCGGCGATCCAAGTGACCTCGGCCTGTTGCTTCGGGGTCAGCAGAAGGTCGGCGTATTGGCTGGCACCGGCGGCATCAACCAGACCCTCTGCCATGGCCTGCATCGCCTGCTGATAGCCGCCGGCAAAAAAGATGCGGCCAAAGAAATCCTCTGCCGCCTCGGGGCCGGCAATCAATCCGGCGCGTTCAAATTCGGCCAGCGGGTACATGTAACCCGATTCCGAGATCGGGTCGGCAAATGCGATATCCCGGCCCTCAAGGTCGGCCAGTGTGTTGAACCCACTGTCACGGCGCACGAATACCCGGCCCGTATAGCTGGGCGCATCGCGGTAAATCTCGGACAAAAGCGGCACCGCGCCGATTTCCTTTTCGGCAAGCACGAAGGGCAAGGCCCCCATGAACGAGATATCGGCATCGCCATTGCGCAACGCCTCGACCGCGGCGGCGTGGTCGATGGTCACGAAGCCTTCGACGGACACGCCGATTTCCAACGACAGCCACGAGGTGATCGCTTTGATATCGCCCAGCAGTTTGTCTGGATTCTCCTGCGGGATGAAGGCCAGTCGCAGCCGATCAGACTGCGCCAGCGCAGGCATCGACAGCGTGGCCAGACCGGCCCCAGCGAGCGCAAGAAGATGACGGCGGCTCACATGAGACATCATCAGAACGCCCTTTCTCCGATGGCGGTGGCATCGGCTTTGAACAGGCTCCAGCTCGCATTGGCCGCCGCCCAGTCCTGTTGGCGAACCGCCGTGCCGACGTCGGCAAGTCGCCTGGCAAGCGCGTAGACGTCGGGCCGCGCGGACAGGTTGGCCATCGTGCCTGCGTCAGCGGCCAGATCGGCGGCCACCGTGTCCGTCAGAAGCAGAATATGCTCTGCATCACGTTTCGGCAGCAATGTATCAAGCGTGGAGGCAAAGGTTGTCAGTTCGGCAAAGGCCAGCCGGAAGGGCGTGTTTGCCGCATCGAATTTTTCATAGGGCTCGTCCGCCGCACCAACCGTTTCGAGATAGGCGGTCAGGTCGGACCGCTCGGCATCGGTCAGGCCAAGGCCCTTGGTCTGGTCGAACCAGTCCACCACACTTGCCAGCGTGGGCAGGGATCCGTCGTGGAAATATGGTGCCGTGTAGACTGTGCCGAGCAGGGTCGGCGTGTCCAGCGCGCCCGCCCGTGACCCTGCATAGCCCGCCGCAACAGAGCCGATATCGTAGGATTTCCGGTCGAGGAAATTACCGGATGGCATGTGGCAACTGGCACAGGACTGGTTGCCCAGACCCGCGAAGGAGCGGTTGAATATTTCTTCACCGCGACGTGCCGTTTCGGGTGCCTTTTCGGTCAGCTGACCGTCGCCGGTCAGCATGGAATTGGGCAGGAAATCGAACTCCGTCATATAGGCGACCAGTGCGTCCAGCATGAATGGCGTGGGTTCCTTGCCCGCGAATTCATTCACGATCACGTTGCGCGTGAAATCCCGCAATGACGCAAACCTGCCGTCACGGCCGTAGGGGCCAGTGAACCGCAATCCGCGCAGGCTCGGGATATCAATGGGATCGTCACGGCGGTCGTTGAACATCGGGTTGAAAAACGCACCGTCCACGTCCACCGCGCCGGGCTGATGGCTGGCACCGGGAATGAAAAACCGCTGATTGATATCAGAGCGGTTGTGACAGGTCGAACAGGCAACGCCCAGTTCGCGCGCCGGCCCGCCAAAGATCTCGGCACTGTCAAACAGCATGTCACCGTAGGCGATAAGAGGCAGGTCGGTTTCCTCGATGCCCTGTTCCTCAAAGTTGAGAACCAGAAGCGGCAGCGGATCCTGATCGAATATATCCGAACCGGGGGGCAGGGCGGCGGGCAATTTCACCGGCTGTCCGGTTCGGGCAATCGTCTCCGGCACGGCATTCAGTGTCGCGCGCGGGGCAAACGCACTGAGAAGGTAATTCTCGGCCAGATAGGCCGAAATGACTCCGCGTGCAGCCGTCATTGTGTCTGTGTCTTGCGCCTTGTTACCGGCACCAAGCACGCCAACCGACCCGGTGGCATTGACGAGTTCCAACCACGCCCGACCCAGCGTCCGGGACGCATCAGGGTCTGCAGCGGCGATATGGTCGGCAAAGGTGCGGTACAGCTCTTTGGCCTGCGCCACGGCCTGTTGCGCAAAAGCAGGGTCACGCGCAGCAAGGGCGGCGTCCAGTTCTTCTTCGATCCGCAGAGCAATCAGGCGCGTGGTCGCCGCATGAACGGCCTGCCGATCCTGCTGTTCTATGGCTTCTTTGACGTCATCCGCCTGAACGGCACTTTCACGATCCAGCCAATCATACGCACCAAGCGGAAATTCCGATCCGCGATAGGGTTCGGACCAGGCCTGCTCCATCTTTTCCCAGGGAACAGGGGCAAGGTTGCCCAGAAACAGCGTCAACCGATAGGCGGCCGCCTCGGGCAGCCACGGGGCTTCCTTGGCCGGTGTTGCAAACGACGCACCAACCGCCACCGAGGTGGTGACGATCACGGACAGGATCAGGCGTTGGACGTGTTGAATCACAGTTGGTTTCACTCAAAAGTTAGACGCGTCTAACATATCTACCCCAAACCAACTTGTTGTCAATCCATCAATCATCGGGCAAGGTCATGTCATGTCGTCCGCATCATCACAGACGCATCAGGATTTCACGCCCGACGCGCGCGACCCCGAAGCGCAGGCTGACGGGTTCGCAACCGTGCGCAATGCGCATGAAAGCGAGATGGCGGAAGACTATGTGGAACTGATTGCTGAATTGATCGAAGCGCATGGCGAGGCGCGGCCGGTCGACATTGCCGAACGGCTTGGGGTCACAGCCCCGACAGTGACCAAGAATATCTCGCGTCTGAAGGCTGCCGGTCTGGTGCGCCGCGAAAAATATCGTGCGATCTTCCTGACTGACAGAGGCCAGTCACTTGCCGCCGCGTGCCGCAGACGACACAGGATCGTCGTGGCGTTCCTGCTAAGCCTTGGGATCGACGAGACAACAGCCGAACGTGATGCCGAAGGAATCGAACACCACGTGAGCGAGGCCACGCTGTCGGCATTCGAGAACCACATGAAACGCTCCGGTTGATCGTCAAGGACACTGGCGTGCCCGCGCAACGACGCCCCGGCGCCGGCAAGTCCATCAATCGCTGACGGTATCTTTCCAGCCCGAACGTGACCACCTGACCGAATCTTTCATCAAGGATTTCGAAGCTACGCAAGGCTTTCCCATGCCGGAAATGTGCCTATCGGAAACACAAGCGCGCGCAACAACCTGCAAAGGGCTCCATTTACCTGCATCGCAACCCTCTTTGAGTGTTGTTGTTCTGACGGAGGTTCCGTATGTCCGGCGATGGGACACCCTTCCCCAACGAAGGGTCCAAGTCATTGTTATATTTCCTTTAATTTACAGTTACTTGATTGCCTCACAGCTTAGGCTTGTGTCTATTTTGTGCCAAAAAGCACATCTGTGACGGTCGGATCATCCATCGCATGAGCATAGAACTTCATAACTGTTCCAACGTCTTTCCAGCCACCACGTACGGCAACAGTCTTTGGGTCTATACCTGCTTGCAGCATTGAAGTTGCAAATCCGTGGCGGCAACAGTGGGGCGAAAGCTTTTCGATGCCCGCTCGCTCAATGACGTTGTTCCAGACCTGCCCCACGCTTTCGCCAGAGGCATACTGAAAAACCAGACTGTCAGGTTTGCGGTTCGAAGGGATGTTCGCCAATGCCGCGATGACTGGCGGTGACAGGTGCGCGACGGGTTGGTCATCGATTTTGGTTTGATTTATCACGGCCTTCTTCTGAAACAGCTCGACGTCGCCCCAAGTCATTGCACAGGCCTCACCACGTCGCGCTCCCGTACCAAACATAAACAGGCACAACGCGGCCAGGTGGTGTAGCTCATCTTGTACTGCTTGCTGTGCGAAAGCTTTGGACCTGTCACGGAATTGTTCCGCTCCTTTGACTTGGTAATTTGCCACAAAGGAGAACAACAATGGCATCGAGATCCACACCCGAATTCCGCGCTGAAGCGGTTCGCATCGCACTGACCAGCG